>WNFI01174748.1_pt1 | contig 13600 bp, 13 predicted proteins | sample 5400471 | NCBI WGS metagenome assembly WNFI01 (sample SAMN13153348, study PRJNA577476) | soil metagenome | isolation source: 100 cm saprolite on Douglas fir-dominated hillslope | place: USA:California | collected 2013-09-17 | reverse complement strand
GGACGGCTCGCGCCAGCCTGTCGTCTGGACCGCGCCTCCGCCCGACATGGATCCGCAGCACGCGCGTCTCGAACTCGCGCGCCGGTACCTCCACGTCTTTGGCCCGGCTACCGCCGCGTCTTTTGCCCGCTGGGCCGGGATTCGGCCTGCTGCGGCGAACGCCGTCTTCCAGGAACTCGTCGGTGCGCTTACGCCGGTGCGGACGCCGGTCGGCGACGCATGGATCCTTGCCGAGGATGAGACCGCGTTCCGGGCCCAGCCCCGACCTCCTGCGTCGGCACGGCTGCTGCCAAGCGGCGATGCGTTCTATCTCGCGTGGGGAACCGATCGAGAGATCCTCGTGCCAGAGGCTAAGCGGCGGCCGGAGCTATGGACGTCACGCGTATGGCCTGGCGCGCTACTGGTGGGCGGAGAAATCATCGGAGTGTGGCGGCGGTCGGCAGCGGGCATTTCACTCGACGCCTGGCGCCGCCTTTCCAAGGCGGAACGTGAGGCGGTTGAGGCCGAAGCGATCTCACTGCCGCTGCCGGGCCTCAACGGTCCGATTACCGTCCGCTGGAGCCGCCTCGCGTAGTAGCGACGCGGGTGGCCTGGGCTTTTGATCTCGCTGGCATCACCAATGCAGCGGGTGCCGCGTCCTTCGCCCAGCTTGAAGGGAGGGGAGGTAGGAAACCTTCACACAAGGGATTGGGTCCGTTGATCCTGGCTGCATCGCTGCCCACCGCTGTTGCAAAGAACGCAAGAGTCTGCACTGAGCGAATTTCGAGATCGAATTTATGTATTACCACTCTTGCGGGCGCGTATTCTCGACCATGCTTGTTGCGATAATCTCCGCTTGGAGGATCCGTGAAGATCGCCTTACGCGCCATCATTCTTAGCGCCGCTGTTTTTTGCTTTTCCACTTTCGCGCTCCATGCCGCCGAATTGCCGCACGTCAAAATGGAGAATGGAACTGGGCAGCTCATCGTAAACGGCCAGCCATTTCTGATTTTAGGAGGTGAACTCGGCAATTCTTCAGCAGGAACGGCTGCCGAGGCAGACCTGATCGTTCCCAAGCTAGCCGCCATGCACGTGAATACAATCCTGATGCCGGTCGCCTGGGAGCAGATCGAGCCCAAAGAAAACAGCTTTGATTTCAGCATCCTGGATCATTGGATCGAAACCGCCCGCGGACACAACTTGCATTTGGTACTCCTCTGGTTTGGAAGCTGGAAAAACGCTTTCTCTAATTATGCACCTTCATGGGTGAAGTCGGACCCGAAGCGATTCCCACGAGCCGAGTCCGCCGATGGACGGCCGCTGGAGATTCTGTCTGCGCTGTCGCCGGAAAATCGGCGATGCGACAGTCGTGCGTTCGCAGCACTAATGCGTCACATTCGCGAGAAGGACTTCGATCAACAGACTGTACTGATGGTGCAGATCGAGAACGAAGTTGGTTATCTCGGGCCGGGGCGGGATCGCTCCCCGGAAGCGAATCGAATATTTCGCGGACCCGTCCCCGACGTTTTGATCCGCACTCTGGCTGCAAAGCGTTTTCAGCTCTCGCCAGAACTTGCAGCGCACTTCAACGAGCAGGGGCGAACCTGGAACGAAGCGTTCGGCGATGCGGCCGACGAAGTCTTCATGGCATGGAATTATGCAAGTTACATCGAGGCCGTCGCTCACGCTGGCAAGAGTGAATATGCACTGCCGATGTACGTCAACGCGCAGCTTCCCGCGCCACAAGAAAGAGCTGGCGAATATCCCAGCGGAGGGCCGCATCCGTATTATCTGGAGGTCTGGCGCGCGGCTGCACCCAGCATCGACTTCTACTCACCCGACATCTACTGGCCCAATTTCGAATATTGGATAGACAGATATGAGGTTCCGGGCAATCCGATCTTCATCCCGGAAGCGCGAATTGAAAGCGCTCCCTACAATGCGCTCTACGCCTACGGCCAGGCACGCGCCTTCGGCTTCAGCCCGTTCGCGATTGACAGTCTAGCCTTGCCGGAAAAGGTCGACGAGCCCAAACCGGGCATAATGCAGGTTTACGAGTTGCTCGACAGCATGCGAGACATCTTGCTAGCAGCCCAGGCGGCCGGATTGACACGCGGCTTGGTCCTCCATACGACGAGTCCGCGTCCTACGCAGACCGTTGCCTTGGGAGGATATTTGTTCGAAGCCACGCTCTCGCGATCGTGGCCGGCTAGGACCATCATTGCTGACGATGGCGCTATGCTCATCCTGCAAACGTCCCCGGGCGAATTCTATATTCTTGGAAGCGGGCTAACTGTAAGCTTTGCTCGTGATCCCGACATCGACACGGGCATTGCCGGTATTGAAAGTGTGGAACAAGTTTCTCGCGCCTCTGGACAATGGATCACAGAGAGACGCCTCAACGGCGATCAAACCAACCAGGGCCGGCAGTTATTGCTTGACCCGCACCGGCAGCAGATTTACCGTGTGCGGTTGTACTCCATCACTCCGGACAAAGTACATTAGCTCTAAAAGAGAAGTGCTCTAGTATTGCTGCTTGCATGAACCTCAATTCGAACTTTCGGACAGCCTTCTCCACCACACTTTTTCTTCGTGTCTTCCGCCTCGGGCTGGTGTTGTTGTTCTCTCCACTTCTGTCGATCACAACACCAGCATATTGCAGTGATAGCAGCACGACGGAAACCCACTGGGTTGGTTCCTGGGCTACATCTCAGCAGCTTGTTGAACCAAGTAATGCTCTGAGCGCAGACGACCTCCACGATGCTACGCTGCGCCAGATCGTGCACTTGTCTATCGGCGGCAGCGAAATTCGGCTACGGCTTTCGAATCGTTTCGGAAGTATTCCACTGCATCTGACCGCTGCGCACATCGCCCAGGCACTCTCTTCCAGTTCCGAAAAGATCATACCTGCCAGCGACGTGCCCCTGACATTCTCTGGCTCGCCGGACGTCAGAATTCCTCCGCACGCCGACTACATTTCTGATCCAGTTTCGTTCACGGTAAATGCGCTCTCCGATCTGGCGATCACGCTCCACATCGATGTATCGCCTGAGGAACAAACCGGCCATCCCGGTTCGCGGACTACTTCATACTTCACGCATGGAGATTCAGTTTCCGCTGTTGAACTTCCGGCCGCTAAGACATGCGAGCACTGGTACTTCATTGCCGGAATTGACGTGGCTGCTCCGCCCCAGACGAGCGCTGTCGTAATCCTTGGCGACTCGATCACCGATGGGCATGGCGTCACCACCAACGGCAACGACCGGTGGACTGACGTTCTGGCACACCGCCTGCAATCGCGACCAACCACGCGCGACATAGCCGTTCTCAATCACGGAATCGGAGGAAACCATCTGCTCACCGATGGTTTGGGACCGAATGCGTTATCCCGCTTCGACCATGATGTGATCGCCCAGCCGGGCGTCCGCTACCTCATCATTCTCGAAGGAATTAACGATATCGGTATGCTTGCGCGGATTGGCGAAGTTCCCCGTGCGGAGCACGATGCGCTCGTACGCCGGATCATCGGCGCGTATCAACAGATGCTCTCGCGAGCTCACACTCATAACATCAAGGTTATCGGCGCGACCATAACGCCCTTCGTCGGATCGGACTACTATCATCCCGGTCCGGCCAGCGAAGCCGATCGGCAGGCCATCAATGAATGGATTCGCACTCCCGGAAACTTCGATGCCGTGATCGATTTCGACCAGATCACCCGCGATCCAGCACATCCCGAGCGCCTGCTCCTTGCCTTTGATTCCAGCGATCATCTTCATCCATCGCCCGCTGGCTATGCCGCGATGGCAGAGGGGGTGCCACTCTCGGTATTTGTTCCCTCGACAGAACCAGCACCGAAGATTGCGATCACGTTCGACGATTTGCCGACGCACGGCTCGCTGCCTCCCGAAGAGACGCGAATGGATGTGATCTCAAAGATTGTTGCAGCCCTGCGGGACGCCAATCTGCCGCCAACCTATGGCTTCATCAATGCAGTGCGCATCGAAGACCAGCCCGCCGACGCAGCGGTGCTAGAGGCATGGCACGCGGCGGGAAATCCATTAGCGAACCACGGCTGGTCTCACATGAACTTGAACCAGCATTCACTCGAAGAGTTCGAGCTGGATGTTATTCGCAACGAACCCGCGCTGGCATCGCTAATGAAACAGGAAGACTGGCACTGGTTCCGTTATCCGTTCCTAGCCGAAGGAGATACGCCAGAGAAGAAATCCGCTTTCCGCGATTTTCTCCGACAACATGGATACAGGATCGCGGCAGTGACCATGAGCTTCGGTGACTATCTATGGAACGAGCCCTACGCACGCTGCAAAGCCAGAGGTGATGCGTCGGCAATAGAGACGCTGGAGGCGACTTATCTGTCTGCGGCCCGTGAGAACGTCGATTACGATCGGAGCATCTCGAACACTCTGTATCAGCGCGATATTCCATACGTGTTGCTCATGCATGTAGGCGCATTCGACGCCGAGATGCTGCCCCGCTTGCTGCAACTCTATCGCGATAAAGGTTTCGAATTCATAACTCTTCCGGAAGCGGAGCGCGACGAATTCTATCGCAGCGCGATTGACCTTAATCTTCCACCCGGCGCCGAAACCCTCGAAGAGGCAATGAGCGCTCGTCATTTATCGTCTCCGCCCCGCACTGATTTTGCCGCACAACTGGATCCTCTCTGCCGTTAGCGGGGACGCCATGACCAGACAAGCAAGAAGCTGCTAATTTGCTCAGGACAGCAAGGACAGTTTCGCTTCGACCCCAGTCGTGGGGTGTCGGCTACATCGCTGCCCGCCTTTGCAAAGAATGCAGGAGCCTGCTCTGAGCGGAATCGAAGGGGCGGAGCACACGCGTCTGTTTTTTATCGAAGAGGGAAAACGAAAGCTGGGCCTATCGCCACTTTAGAAGACGAGATGACGAGATCACCGCCGAGGGTCTATGCAGATCTCCTCGAAGAAGACTTCCAGTCAGCGTCGTTCTCCGTCCCGTTCCAGGCATAAACGTCCGACTTGCCCGTGATCCGAGCACAATCAGTCTAATGTGCCCAGTCTCGGAGCGGGAGAGCGTACTCAGTGAGTCGGTTCGAGAATCAGTTTCTGCGCACGCCAGTTCAAAATTTCCGCGACATAGAGTTCGTTTTCAGACGGACATGCTATCTCGTGGATCCACCCGAACTCCCCTATCTGCTTGCCGGATTTTCCGAACACGCCCAGAACTTTTCCATCGAGGGAAAGCTTGTATATCCTCCCCGGATAGGCGTCGGAGCTGTACATCACTTGATTCGGCGGAGGTGTAATACAGATCGCCCAAGGTGAACCCGCAGACCTTGTCGGGTTCGGCTGTTCGCGCTTGTCCCCGATTGCGGGGCGAGCACTATGATCGAAAGGAACGTCGATGGTGATTTGGCGCAGAAACTTTCCCTCTCCATCGAACACCTGGATTCGGCGGTTACCGCGATCCGCAACGTAGACATTTCCCTCAGCGTCGAGCGCAATGCTATGCGGAGTATCGAACTGCCCGGGTTTGCTTCCAGGTTCACCCCAGGATTTGAGCCATTTACCATCTTTGTCGATTTTCGCGATCCGCGAATTGATGTAGCCATCGCTGATGTACGCGTTGTTGGATTTGTCCCACGCTATATCTGTCACCTGTCTGAACATCCCGTCCTCGGGAGGTAGTGGCGGGTTAGCGTCCTTCAATGGCCCGGTGCTGTCATCGGAAGCCTCCTGCTTGCGGCCGACCACCATTACTACGCGTCCCTCAGGATTGAATTTAATGACCATGTCCGAGCCCTTATCGGTAACCCAGATGTTGTCCTCGCGATCGACCTTGACCGTGTGTGCGTAAGACCATGCGTAGAGGTTATGGCCGATCTCGTGCACGAACTTGCCGTCCGCGCCAAACTCGAGAAGCTGCGCAGCGCTCGCTCCATAGGCCGGCCCCGTCGTATTGCCACGCGAGAAAACAAAGACGTGTCCCTTGGAATTGACTGCCACCCCTGCAACTTCCCCAAAATACAAATCGGTGGGAAGTTTAAGAAAGTCGGGGACCGAACGGTAGCGTATTTCAGGCACTGGGGACTGCTGAGCAAAAAGCGAAGCGGCCACAAGAAACAAAATAAGAAAGGAGCATCTCATCGAAGCCTCCGAGAAGCCAAAGCTTGCTCATCACAAATATAACTTACAGCTTCCGACTGCCGAGCGGGGCGACAATGGTTCGGCGAGTGAGTACTGAAAGCCTAAGGGGACCAATCTGGAGGCGTTACTCCCGGATTGCCCGTCAACCGAGTCTAACGAGGTGGCCTCGCGGACTGCTTCCATGTGGTAGCCTATTTCCCCATGTTCTTCGGACTTTTGCTTGCCGCAGCCGCCGTCCTGCCTGCACCATGCACTTCCACGACATCAGATTGCACTGAATGGATAAAACCCGCGGGACAACAGTCGCGTGTTCTGGTATACCGCACGCATCCGTTCGAAAAAAAGAATGAAAACATCAAGCGTGCATTTGTTTTTGTTCATGGCATCCTCCGCGACGCGGACAATCATTTCCGCACGGCGCTTGCCGCCGCATTCCTGGCTAACGCATTGAACGACACGATAATTGTGGTGCCGCGTTTCGCATCGAATAGCAGCGTGCCTGGGAACGAAAAGGGGAACTGTCGCGACACGCTGGTCGCCGACGAAGCGAATTGGATCTGCGAAGCTGAGAGGCCGGACACCTGGCGCTCGGGCGGCACAGCGGTAGGCAGCCAACTCAGTTCGTTCGATTTTATGGATGAGATTCTTAGCCGATTGGCGAGGAAAGACGTCTTTCCCAGTTTAAAAACGATTGTCGTGGCAGGCCATTCTGCCGGGGGCCAATTCGTAACCCGTTATGAGATGCTGAACCAAGTCCACGATAAACTCAGCATAACGGTATCTTACGTGGTCGCGAATCCCTCCTCTTATGCGTATGTAGATAACCTGCGACCCACTGCGAGTGCCTTCCCAGCGGCGACCTCAGCCGCCGCGCAAGTAGGCCCTGCCTCGAATCCATCGCCAGCTTTCTTGCTTTTTGCCGACGCCAAGAACTGCACTGGATACGACATCTGGCCGTACGGACTAAGAGCCCGAGGAGATTATTCGTCCACGCTGACGGATGAGCAAGTTACCCAACAACTTGTGGTTCGGCCGGTCACCTACCTACTCGGCGAAGCCGATGTGTTGCCGCTTGGAGTTTTCGACGTGTCGTGCCCAGCGATGGCGCAGGGCACCACTCGACTGGGCCGAGGCCTCGCTTTCCACAAGTACGTAAACGAACATCTCCACGCACATCACAGCGTGGTCGTTGTGCCGTTCTGTAGTCACAGCCAGCGTTGCATGTTCACATCTGACGCAGCATTGCCGCTGATGTTTCCTAATTGAAGCCGTTGAGGGCTGCCCCGATACGAGTGATTCAGTTTTTGCCGATTCGACAGCCCAATGGTGGGCGTCGGGTTCGCTGGCGGATTTGTGCTGGACGGCAACTCTTACCTTGCCGGACTACGGAAGGTTGGCCCGCTATTCACTTCAGAAGTTCTCTGCAGCACAGAACTATGCCTCTTGAAGTGGCTTTCCACGAGTTGATGGACCAAAGCAGAGGACCACAATTGCGGCAACGATGAGAACTGGGTCGATCATCAGAAACAATAATGATTTGCCCAAGATGGAAAAGAAATGTCCAAAAACCAAAAGCATCGTCACGGCGCCCACTCGCCCCCAGGCAGACGCGATCCCCATTGCGGTTGCTCTAATCTCGGTGGGATAAAGTTCGGGAGTGTAGGTATAAATCGCAGTGGAGCCAAGGGACAGGAAGAAGACTGTTAATCCAGCGAAGGTCATTATCTGGGCAGGTGATCGCGAGTATCCAAACAGTGTTCCAAACGCAGCGATTGAAATAAATGAGAGCAAGATTGTGTATTTGCGATCGAGCCACTCTACTACGTACCCTCCGAGTACATAACCGGGAATTGCGGAGGAATAGATAACCACGGAGTATCGGAAAGACTTCACAATGGAATGCCCTTCCGCAGACAGGATTGTTGGGAGAAAAATCTGATAGGTGTAAAGTACCCCGTATTCCGCGAACCAGGCGGCCCAGAGCATGAGCGTAACGCCCAGGTACGCTGCTCCCAGCAGTTCGCGTGGGTCCGCCCGTCTTGTAGACACCTCTTGTCCGCTTCGGCCCGGAATAACTGGTGTTAAGAATTGACCGCTGGACTTCGAAACTTCACCCTCAATTCGCAGCAGGACGGCCTCCGCGTCGGACGGACGACCGGCTCGAATCAACCACCTGGGCGATTCGGGCAGCGTCGATCGCATGACGCCCCCAATAAGGGCGAACGGAGCGGTCAGGAACAGCGCCCAGCGCCAGCCCAGGGTCGGAATGATGAACAGAGCCCAAACCGACGAGAGCGCAATGCCAGCTCCGAAGAAAGACATCATCCAGCCAACTAATTTTCCCCGAGTTCGTGCGGGCCACAATTCTGCCAGGTAGGTGGGGACAGTCGAACTTTCAGCACCAACGAAGAACCAGGTAAAAAAATTCAGGAAGGCAAATACGCCGAGCGTGTTAGATAACCCTCGGCCTGCGGAAAAGACAGAGTACAAAATAAGTGTGAAAAGGATTGTCTTCTTTCGACCGATATGATCCGCGACAAACCCACAAATGGCAGAGCCCACAAGATAGCCGGACAACCCCACGGCCGAAACAATCCCAATCGTTTTCGCATCGAAATGCCACGTATCGCGAAGTGACGCCAGAACGAAACCAGTCACGGCCGTATCCAATGTGTCAAACAGCAGTGACAGGGCAGCAACGATAAGTATCTTCGCGTGAAAGCGCGACGTGGGGAGGCGATCGAGCCGATCCGAAACTTCTCCAATCGTCAATTGTTGCGTTCGCGTCTGCATTGCTTAAGGCGGATTTCAGCTCGATTGCGATGCGAGAACTGTGTAGTAAGTGCGAGATGAGAAATAACGACCCTTACGTGCACGTTCCTTGAGATCGGCGATAAATGCGTCAGCTTCCGCTTCAGAGAATGCCCCTATTTCCTTGAAGTGCTTAAGTGACGGCTCCACGAACCATTTATAAAACGCATCAAGATCCTGCGCGACCTCAACTTCGGGCAGGATGATAACGTGATTGAATCCAAGCGCGCGAAGTTGGCCTGGAATCTCTCGTATGATGAGCCCATTTCGCAACTCCTTGCAGGCGAGGTTGCTGAATCGGCGCCCAAGTTCGTTGTCCGACGATTGCACGACCAGCGTTCCCCAGTCGATCTCTGTAATGGAGATCACCCCTGAAGGAGCGAGGACTCGTTTTATCTCCACCAACGCTTTCAGGGGATCGGGAACATGCAGGAGTAATTGCGTTGCAATGACACGATCGAAGCTCGCAGCCGGGAAAGGAAGTTCCAGCACGCTTCCCACGCGAAACGAGACGTTGTCAACGTTCTCAGCAGAACGTTGGCGCGCCTCGGCAATCATGGTCTCGCTGAGATCCACGCCAACGCATCCAGAAGGTTCACAAAGAAGCGTGGATTGTCGGTTCGATCGACCTGAATCCATGCGTCTGCGAACGCAGTCGAGGGCACCAAAGGTTGAGCCAAAACATCCTCCCAATGCGAGATAGAGGCGATTATCGAGCATCACAGCTAGTCAAGGCAATTCGAGGATTGCTTCTTCTTACGTTATGTTCAACGATGACTAAGCAGTTTTGTATGAACCGGAGTCTTCGGCAGCAAACGTTCGAAGAAAAACCACACGCACCGGCATCTATGTCTGTTTTGTCAGGAGCACATGCAAGGCGTGCTCTGTGGAAACACTTTGCGTACAACGATACCCGAGCGCAGTCATGTCCATGCCGGCGAATAGATTCTCTCCGGATCCCATTAGGATCGGTCGAAATGCGAGATGCAGTTCGTCAATGAGTTTCGCGCTGAGATACTGCTTGATCGTCGCCACACCGCCGCCAATTCGAACATCGCGCTCCTTTGCAACGTCTTTCGCACACTGCAGCGCTGTTTGAATTCCATCGGTGACGAAATGAAAGGTTGTTCCGCCCTTCATCTCGACGGATTTGCGTGGATGATGGGTAAGAACAAACGTCGGGACATGATATGGCGGCTCCTCGCCCCACCATCCTTTCCACGATTCATCCGGCCACGAACCACGCACCGGTCCGAACATGTTCCGCCCCAGAATCCAAGCGCCGACGTTCTCCATGGCTCGTTGTGCCCACTCATCATCGATAGCTGTAGAGCCGCCTTCCTTGGCCGTGCATCTGCTTCTAGGTGCGCGTGGAGAAGAACCACTCGAACAACTCAGGGCCACGAACGCCGAGAGGGTTGTCCAGACTCTGGTGGGATCCAGCGGCGTAACCATCAAGCGAGACAGCAAATGCACTGACGCGAACCTTGGGCATGCATTGAATGCTAACTATCGCTGACACCGGCGGTCAAACATTCCACGATCACATCGCTTTTGGCCCTTCGGGTTGTGTCTCCCTTTCAAGAGGCGAGGTTCCGCTCCACGCGACCTGTCGTTCCTAAGAGTTTGGCTAAAAACTCTGTGATTTCAGATGAATTCCAATCGACTGGCCCGATTAACTTACGCCGGACAACGCCATTCCGGTCGATGATGTAGGTCTCGGGCCAGCCGAACGTGCCATACAGAGCGCTGCTTTTCTGTTCTGGGTCGCGGACCGTCAGCAGGTTGACGCTGCGTTCCTTGATAAATCGATGATACATGTCTACATCCACGTCGATACTCACTGCCATAACGATCACGCCCTTTTCTCTCATACGGCCTTGCATATTGATCAGAGAAGGAAGTTCTTGCACGCATGGAGGACACCAAGTCGCCCAGAAATTCAGCACTACCACTTGGCCGCGGAACTGACTCAAAGTCACCTTGCGGTCGGCGTCTTGGACAGTGAAATCCGGTGCCGTATTGCCAACGTGTGTGGGACGCGAACCGCTGTAACAGCCGGGCAGAAGAAAAAGGGGCAACAGGCAAAAAGGAAGGAACCGTTTCACCGACCTATACCGACCTATGATGCATCATTTTGAATCCAAAGACGATCAGAGCCCGCCAGAGGCACCCGAGGACTACTTGTCGGTAGCCTCCAGCAAGCGCTGAATTTCATCCCTCGTCTTGTCGACGGCACGCACGACTGGGACCCCGGAAGAAGCAGGTTCCGGCGGTGCCTGATCCCACAGTTTTCTCGGCTGGTAGACAGCTACGTAGTCCCAAACAACTGAGTCGCGGTCACGTTCTCCGAGCAAGCGAGACACAACATGTTGCTTATCCCAATACTGCGAGACTCTCGGATCGGAGAGCCGCTTCAGCGTGGCGGTTGAAGGCGCGCCTAGATCGGTCGGCAATACAGGTTCCCATACCGCGAATACGCGTATTCCTGCGTCCTTTTGTTCAGCGAGCAGTTTGTTGAGTGCAGAGGCCCCCTGCAAGCAAATCGCTCAAGTCGGAGAGAGCAGAACCAACACTCGTATCGAATTCGCGGACTCGTTAAACGCGTCGCTAAGCGTTGCGACATTGGATGCATTCAAGCGAACCATCGGCTGTTGCCCGCTCGGAACTGTGCTTCCACCATAAAAATAATAGAAGGCCAGGAATGCTACCGCTGCCAGACCAAGAACGATGATCCGCTTGCGCTTCATGTCAATTCGCCGATCGATTCGCCAAAGAATCTCATATCAACTGGCCACAAGATTGGCGACGAAGTTTGCAATGGCTTGAGGGAACAGAATCGACGCCAGCACAACAACCGCTGACATCCATAACAAGATCGTGCTCAAAAGATTCGGCCGGCATTGACACTGCTTCGCGCGCCATCGTTGATAAAAACCGAAAGCGACGAACAACACCGAGCCTGCCAGCAAGAACGGCCGAAGTTTCACAAAGAACGCCGAGCTTCCCGCTGTCCCGGCCGCGAGCAAAAAAGGCGCCAATGGCAAGCAGCAGCTCGATGCCAAGACCACGCTGCCTAGGGCGGCGAGACTGGCACTGATCGTGCGCCCGGAACGCGATGCGTTTTCCTTTGGCTTCTGTATTGTTTGCACCATTTTTACAACCCGCTTACGGCTCGTCGCCAAGGATTTTGGACTCAGCCTCGTGAAGCGCCTGGCGGATCATTTCGCGCGAAGGCAGTCCCTCGCTGCCACCGTCGGTCACATATGTGCGGCACATCATTCCATATTCATGTGCGGCCCGAGCAGCCGGCTCTACGTCCAGTCCGTTGACTCGGACGCTTGGCGAACCCAGGAAGCCGATTTCCCGAGCGACCGTTGGATCGGATATCTGGATTTGTGAAATCTCGGCAGACATGCTCTCTTCCCTCAGAAGTTCCTGCACCCTTTGCAGGGCTGGGCCGTGGTTCGGACATCCCTCAAAATACAAAATTTCAATGTCCATCTCTACTGGGTCTCCTACGTGCGAGCTGCCTTATTGATTTTCTCCAGCACAGGACAACAGTCTTTATGTCCGCGACTGACGTTTTTCAAACCACGCTTACATTGACGCAGAGCGTTGTTCAAACTGTGCTGGAGACTTCGAAGCTCATGGATCTTTTGCTCAACCCCCACTAGCTTTTGCTCCAGCATGTCCCTGACATGCGAGCAGGCAGGTACATGATCCGCCTTCAGGATCAGGAGTTCCCGAATCTCTTCTAGCGAGAAACCTAGCTCTTGGGCTTTGCGGACAAACTTCAGGCCTCGAATTTCTTCGGGACCAAAGACGCGAAACCCACCCTCGGTGCGGTTTGGACGCTTTGACAACCCCTGCTTCTCGTAGAAGCGAATGGTATCAATGCTGAGCCCAGTCTCTTGCGCAACCTGACCGATTTGGGCCATCTTGGTTTGCATCATATTGAGAATACAGTCTGGAGTGGGCTCCAGAGTCAAGCGCTAAATCTGTGTTTGATCGAATGGCTGTTAGGTATTCCACGTCAGAAAAAAAGGAGTTGATAACTCTCAGAATGGTCGGCAAACAGGAAACTATCCAGAAACAGTCTCATAGGAGGCGGGCACGCCACTTCATGCTGGCACCTTAAGCCAGCGGGTGGTGGTGGCCTAGGCTTTTGATCTCGCTGGCATCACCAATGCAGAGGTTGCCCCGTCCTTCGCGCAGTTTGTGAAGAGCCTGCCCTGAGCGGAGTCGAAGGGACGGGATCACACGCGTCTGTTTTTATTGAAGAGGAAAAAACGAAGGGTGGGTGGGCCAACCGCCACTTTAGAATATGAGATCACCGCCGAAGGTCTATGCAGATCTCCTCGAAGAAGACTTCCAGTCAGCGTCGTTGTCCGTCCCGTTCCGGGCATAACTTCCGGATAGCACGTCATCCGCCCAGAATCCGAAGCCAGCCGGTCCTGGTCGTGAGCGTTATCGTGTTCACATCAGGAGCGCATTATTAAGGCCCGCGATAGCGCAATGCTGGCGACATAACAAGCCAAAGAAATGCTGATGCCTGTGAGAGGCACACTGAAGAAATAAACCTTGCTGAGCACAACAAAACCACCAAGCATTGCCAGCCCGACAACGAGCAGGAACGGTGACTGAAAGAGGAGTTGGCCGTG
>WNFI01132379.1_pt1 | contig 13600 bp, 17 predicted proteins | sample 5400471 | NCBI WGS metagenome assembly WNFI01 (sample SAMN13153348, study PRJNA577476) | soil metagenome | isolation source: 100 cm saprolite on Douglas fir-dominated hillslope | place: USA:California | collected 2013-09-17 | reverse complement strand
CTATTGCGACGCGGGGAACCGGCCGCGCATGACCGGCACGATGTCGCCCGACGGCAAGAAGGTCGAGTTCGAGCTCAAGGACATCAGCGGGACCACGGAAGAGCACATGCACCATTCTGTGTTCACCATCATCGACACCGACCATCACACTGAGGATTGGACCTTCATGATGAATGACAAGCCGATCCACGCGCACTTTGACCTGCACCGGACCAACTGACGCCGTTTTGCGGGCCCATTCGACGGCTTCGCTTTGCTCAGTTACTCAGGGCGGGCTGAGAGTTGAGCCCGCAGAGCCTGCCCTGAGCTTGTCGAGGGCGTCATTCTGAGGAGAGTTCCTCGACGAGGGATCTCAGGCGTGCCGTATCTCAGCTAGGGTCAACGTGGACATCCTTATGGACCGTGAGTGGAACGACAGTCAGCCGATTTACCGCCAGCTTCGCGACCGTGTGGTCGCGATGATACTCGACGGCGTGCTCAAGGAAGGCGATCCGCTGCCGTCCGTGCGCAATGTCGCGGCCGAGTATCGGGTCAATCCGCTCACGGTTCTGAAGGGCTATCAACAACTCGTTGACGAGCAACTGGTCGAGAGCAGAAGAGGTCTGGGCATGTTCATCAATGCGGGCGCGCGCAATCTGCTGCTGCAGGGCGAACGCCAGAAGTTTCTTGCGGAAGAATGGCCGAGAGTCCACGCAACCATTCAGCGGCTCGGGCTGAAGCCGGAAGAATTGCTGGAGAATGGCGCTGGCCGTCAGTCGAATTCGAAAATTAAAAAAGAGGAGGAACGCTGAAGCCATGGCATGCATAGAAGCCCGCGGTCTCCGCAAGGCGTTCGGCGCAACCGTTGCGCTGGACGGCATCGATTTGCGTGTCGAAGAGGGCCGCATCCTCGGAGTTATCGGGCCCAACGGTGCAGGAAAAACGACCGCACTCAACGCGATTCTCGGCCTCACGGCTTATCAAGGAGAGTTGAGAGTGCTTGGCCGCGACCCGTGGGCCGAGCGCGACCTGCTGATGCGCGACGTGTGCTTCATTGCCGATGTTGCGGTCCTGCCGCGCTGGATGCGGGTTTCGCAGGCGCTTGAGTATGTGGCCGGAGTGCACCCGCGATTCGATCGCGCGAAGGCCGAAGACCTTCTGGCAAAAACCACTATTAATCACACCAGCAAGGTCCGGCAATTGTCGAAGGGCATGATGGCGCAACTGCATCTCGCTTTAGTGATGGCGATTGATGCGAGATTGCTGGTCCTGGATGAGCCGACGCTCGGGCTTGACATCCTGTTTCGCAAGCAGTTTTACGACTCCCTGCTGAATGACTACTTTGATCGCAGCCGCACCATCTTGGTGACAACCCATCAGGTGGAAGAGTTGCAGCACATTCTTACCGACTTGATGTTCATCGACCGCGGCCGAATTGTACTGAGTTGCAGCATGGAGGAGTTCGAGTCGCGCTACGTGGAAGTGATGGTAAATCCCGATCAGGTCGCTGCAGCCCGCGCGCTCAAGCCGATGTATGAGCGCGAGGTGTTTGGGCGGCGCATCCTGATGTTTGATCGCGGAATCAATCGGAATATTGAGCGGCAGCAACTTGCCGCAATTGGCGAGGTGCGAACGCCCACCATCGCCGATTTATTCGTGGCAGTGGTGGGCAACCGATCCGGCTCGGCACAAGGAGCGGCTCAATGAATACTGAATCGAATACCACGGCCGGGCCTTCCATCCACCCGCAGGAAGCCGCGCCGGCAGCCATGTCGGCGGCTCGAGCAATGTACTGGTCGATTCGACGCGAACTCTGGGAGAACCGTTCGATCTACCTCGCGCCACTGGCCGCGGCCGTCCTTTTCCTACTCGGCTTCGCGATCAACATGGTTGCTATGCGGCGGCACATCGGCGCATCGCTGCTCGACCCGGCGCAGCAGCACGATTTACTCGCCTCGAGATACGAGATGTCGGGCGGACTCATCATGGGGACAGCTTTCATCGTGGGAGTCTTCTACTCTCTCGACGCCCTATATGGGGAGCGCCGCGATCGCAGCATCCTCTTCTGGAAGTCGCTGCCGGTTTCCGATCTCACCACCGTACTTTCGAAGCTGACCATTCCCCTTGTGATTCTGCCGCTTATCAGTTTCGTCATCAGCCTTGCCACCCAATTCATCATGCTCGTGCTTAGCAGCGTGATACTGCTGGGCAGCGGCGTGAACATCGCGGCGCTATGGACAGAGGTCTCGTTCTTTCATGTATCCGTCGTGCTTCTTTATCACCTCCTTACGGTTCACGGGCTCTGGTACGCACCAATGTATGGCTGGCTACTGATGGTTTCAGCATGGGCGCCACGTGCGCCATTCATATGGGCTTTCTTGCCTCCGTTCGTGATCGGCGTGGTGGAGAAAGTTGCATTCAACACTTCCTATTTCCTCGCGTTGCTGCAGGAGCGCTTGGTCGGGCCGGCAGACGCCATGGCAGGGAATAACCCCTCGAACGATTTCATGGCAAAACTGATTCCCAATCATTTTTTTGGCGTGCCGGGTCTGTGGATCGGCCTGGCCATTGCCGCCGTGTTTCTCTTTGCGGCAGTGCGGTTACGCCGCTATCGCGGACCCATCTGATTCGCATGCAGTTGATTCAATCGCTCGCGTAAGGAGGCAAGAGCATGAACACACCGGTAATGACGGAACGGATTGCCGAAGGGTCGCCGCGTTTCAAGGCCAGAATTGTGGTCGTCTTTTATTTGGTCACCATACTGACGGGAGGAGTTGTCCTCTTCGTTCACGGCAGGTTGGGTTTGTTGGTCGACCTCATCGCGGCCGCTTGCTATATCGCTGTGACGGCTCTCTTCTATCACTTAACCCAGTGAGCAGGAGTCTCTCTTTGCTCGCGGCATCCTCGGCCGCGCGGCCGGAGGAGCAACAGATCGATTGCATGGATCGCTAACCCAAGACCTTAGCGGCCAGGCGTTTCCAGTTCCCATTAGCCCGTGTTTTCTTAAGCCAAACTGGCGTGAATGCCAAGAACTTCGGCGGCCCTACGCAGTGGCTTATCTCTAGTCCACAGAAGGGTGGACGAACCGACAAAGACAGAGGCTATCAGGTGTGCGTCAGTCAGACCGATGCCGAGGCTGTATAAACGACGAGTCTCGATCATTAACCGCACTTCGCTTAGCTGTGCGACTCGCACCTGTGGTAAAAGATCCAGCAATGCAAGCGTCTTGGTACGCTCGGGCAGAGATCCAAGAGCAAGTTCCGCAACTATGAATGGATGGATCACAATGTTCCGTAAGTTAAGATGCTTCTGCATTTCTTTGTTTCCCGAGCGGAAGTGGTCGATCCAAATAGAGGTATCTGCGAGAATCAATTCGACCCTACCCGGCGGCGTGGAATATTCTTCAATTCCGGCATTGTGCCGCCGAGGGAAGCCAATCTGCGGGCACTCTCCCGTTCAATGAGGGCTTTCAGGGCTTCACGAATCAACGCCGTTTTCTCCACAACACCAGTGAACTCCTGGGCGGTACGTATGAGATCGTCATCAAGCGCAATCGTTGTTCTCATAGAAACTCAAGGCACTCATTATAGCATCAACTGATGTCATTGTTTGTGCTTGCGCGCCCGTCAACCCGTGCGCGATACTCTGTGTCCGGCGGGTTCCACGACGCGCAAGACAGATTGCTTCGCGCTCGGGATTCCACTAAACTGATCTTGCTCTCGCGATTCTTCCTACCTCGTCCTTCCCTTACCCGTAAACCAGGCATCTGCTGCAATGTGTGTGCAACCCAACGCGCTCGACCGCAAGGCCATACAATATATAGTGTTATATTGCTTGACCCCGGCACGATTTCGCCGTTACAGTAGCTTAAATTTGTGCCCGCCCTGTCCAGCCTGGGACGGCATTGGTCTGAACATGCATCGTTTTCGGCGGGGGAGGAATCCGTCTGGTAAACAGCTCGTCCAGCGTGATCCTTTGTGGGGTAGAGAACCCACTTTTCGCAAGGGACGCGAAAAATGGGGCACCCGGCACCAACTGACAACTGGCCGCCGACAACCGGCCACTGGTTTTCCAAGGAGTCCAAGTTGCTCAAACTGAAGAAGCTCCAGATTCTCGGGTTTAAGTCGTTCTGCGATCGCACCGAGCTCAAGTTCCACGGGGACGGAGTGGCGGCCATCATCGGCCCCAACGGTTGCGGTAAATCGAATATCGCCGACGCCATCTCGTGGGTGCTGGGCGAGCAGTCCGCCAAGACTCTGCGCGGCTCGCGCATGGAAGACGTAATCTTCGCTGGTACGCGAGACCGCAAGCCCACTGGAATGGCGGAAGTGTCGCTGACGCTGATCGATCCCGAGGCCTACGCTGGCGCTGACGTCAACGCTCCGACCGAGATCGAAATTCAGGAAGACATGCCGTCCGTCCTCGAACGCAACATCGCCGACGATTGGGACGAAGCCTCGATCCGCGCCCGTGCCGCTGACGAAACCGAGCGCGCCGTGGAAGACGCACAGCCGGGGAGGACCGAGGAAGTCGAAATTTCGCGCTCCAAGGTAAACACGCTGGCGATCGCCTTTCCTGACGACGAACCAGTCTTCGCGCTGCCGATCCATTCGGTTGTCGCCCCTGCTGCAGGCACTTCCGCGGGAACTACCGGCACGCACGTTGTACTCAAGATCCGCCGCCGCAAATTCAACCAGCAGCAGTTCCGCGCGGGCGAAATCGTCGTCACGCGCCGCTTGTTCCGTTCCGGGGACAGCGAATATCTGTTGAATAGCAAGCTGTGCCGCCTGCGCGATATTCAGGAACTCTTCATGGGTACCGGGTTGGGTCCTGAGTCCTACGCCCTGATCGAGCAAGGACGCATCGGTCAGATCCTCAGCAGCCGGCCCACGGACCGCCGCGCAATTCTCGAAGAGGCCGCCGGGATCACGAAGTTTAAAACCAAAAAGCGGCTCGCTGAGGCGCGACTGGAAGACGCCAAGTTAAACCTGGCTCGCATCAACGACATTTTCGACGAAGTTACGCGTCAGATGAACTCATTGAAACGCCAGGCGTCGAAGGCCGAGCGCTATGCCCGGCTTCGCGAAGAGATGCGCGCCAAGCTGCGAATCGTTTTGGCCAGCAAATTTGCCGCGCTCGAACAGGAAAGCGCTGAGCTCGACTCACTGCTCAACGCACTTGCCGAGGAAATCGCGAGCGTATCAGCCAGATCACTTTGGAAATTGATCGCGCACATGCAAGGCGCCGGCACAACGAAGAGCGTTGTGCGGAGTTGATCGTGCGTTCGGCTTCATCCGAGGCGGAGTTGGCGCAGGCGCGTCACCGTCTCAGTGCGCTCGAAGGGGAACGTGACTCCAACCGGCAGGTGCTGGAATCCGCCGCAGCAGATCTGGCTGCCGCCCAGAACGATTTAAATCGCTGCCAGCAGGAAGCGACCGCGGCCTCCGAAGGCCTGGCTGAAGTTGAACGCCAGCAGGAAGATTCCCGCGTCGCCATTTTCGACATCGTGTCTTCGGCTTCGCGGCTGCGTAATCAACTGGCGCAAGCCGAAGAACGGCTTGCGGGATCGGACCGCGAGGCTCGGCGACTGGAAGGCGAAATCAGCAACGCTACCACGCAAGTGGAAACCTTCGGCGGGCAGCGCGGACAGCTTGCTCTCGAATTCGAAACCGTCAGCCAGCGGGTTAGCGGGATCACCGAAGAAATCAGTCAGCTACGTCGTCTGATTGATACGAAGCGGCTGGAGGAAACCAAGGCCAAGACTCACCTCGACCTGCTTCGCGCGGAGTACGCCACGGCGCTCGGCAAGAAAGGATCTCTTGAAGCCGTTATCGCCGAGCATGGATACTCGACCGAATCAGTCCGCCGCCTGTTCCAGTCCGGCGTGATGCAGAGTGGCTTGGCTCCCGTTGGTGTGCTGGCGGACTTCCTTGAGGTCGAGCCGCGTTTTGAGCGAGTGGTGGAAGACTTCCTGCGCGATGAGTTGAACTACATCGTAGTCAAGTCGTGGGATGCGGCCGACGAGGGGCTCCGTCTGTTGCGTACAGATGTGGATGGCCGCGCGACATTCCTGGTCCATCCCGAGGACTCGCAAGCCAAATTCTCCTTCGTGCTGGATGAAGCCGCACACTGCGCGCCGCCCACGGCATCTATCGTTCCGCTGAAACATACGATTCGAGTACTCAATGGCTTCGGCAAGTCGTTGGAAGTGATCTTGCCCAAGCTTCGGGACGGCTACATCGTGCCCGGATCGGATGTGGCGAGGGGCCTCGCACTGGAAAATCCCGATGCCTTCTTCCTTTCGCAATCTGGAGAGTGTTTCCACAACGTGACCGTTACCGGCGGTAAGCAACGTGCAGAAGGCCCACTTTCCATGAAGCGCGAGCTGCGCGAAGTCTTGCGGCAACTGGAAGACCTGGAACGCGCTCTCCGTCAAGAAGAAATGCGTGTGCTGACGCTCGGCCGCGAAATCAAAGACCTTAGTTCCCTGCTCGAACGCCTCGACGGGGAAAAGCGCGAGGCCGAGCATCAGGCGATGACTTCCGGCCATATGCTGCAGCAGCTTGACTCGGAAATGGTGCGGGTTAGCGAGCGTCTGAACATTTCTCAGTTCGAACTGCGGCGCCTGTCGGCGGAGCGGGCGGAGCAGGAGAGCATCATCGGAACAAGACAGTCGGAGATTGCCGGGCTCGAAGAAAGGCGCGTCGAACTCGAGCAACACATCGCCGCTGCGCAAGCGTCTCTCGCGGCCCTGCGGCAGAAGCGGGAAGCGGCGGCGCAGACGACATCGCAACATGCAGCGCGCGTGGCCACACTCGAAGAACGTCATCGCTCCGCAGGCGCCGTATTGCAGCGGATTGAATCGTTATTTTCCGAGATGGGCGAGCGCATTCATACCCTGGCTTCGCAGATTGAGGCGTCGGCCGCTGAGAAGTTGCAACGAGAAGCCGAAAACCAGCAACTGAAGCAGCAAGCCGCAGACCTTGAAGCAGAACGCAATGCCGGGCAGGCACGCGAGGGCCTGCTGCAGTTCGAGACCGAACAAATCCGGGCAAGGCTGGCCGAGATTGAGGAACTCCTCCGCAACAGCCGCCAACTTCTGGACCAGGCCCGCGACCGTCGCGGTGATTTATCGGCCGCAGCTGCCAAGCTGCAATCCGACGGGCAGCATATGGCGGAGACCTGCTTGAACGAACTCGGTGTGGAGCGGGCGGCTCTAATGTCCGATACCGCGGTAGCGATTGTGACCGGCGACGAGTTCGCGATCGAAGATCAGCTCTATCGCGAGATGCGCGGGAAACTCGATGCCATGGGGCCGGTCAACATGATGGCGCTTGAAGAATACAAAGAGACCGCAGAGCGTCATACCTTCCTCGACACGCAGCGCAAGGACTTGATCTCCTCGATTGAGAATACGACAGCCACCATCCGCGAAATTGATGAATTCTCGCGGCAGAAATTCGAAGAGGCGTTCACCAAAATTAACGAAAACTTCCAGGCGACATTCAAGAAGCTGTTCGGTGGCGGCCACGCCTTTATGAAGCTGACCGACGAAGAGAACAGTGCCGAGAGTGGTATCGATGTCGTGGCCTCGCCTCCCGGAAAGCGCTTGCAGAACGTGCTTCTGCTTTCGGGTGGCGAGAAGGCGCTTACCGCGCTCTCACTGCTGGTAGGAATATTCCAGTACGCGCCGAGCCCTTTCTGCATTCTGGACGAAGTGGACGCGCCACTCGACGAAGCCAACATCGGCCGTTTCACGGAACTGGTCAAAGAGATGAGCGTGCAGACTCAGTTCGTGCTCATCACGCATAGCAAGAAGACGATGAGCATCGCTCCAGTGCTGTATGGCGTCACCATGCAGGAGCCCGGTGTCTCGAAACTGGTTTCGGTGCGCTTTGGAGCTGCCTAGTCATGGAATCTGAGAGGGCATTGGGACTTAAGTCTCAGGTCCGGCTCCATTAAACCATTGTGCGGGGTCGTTTCCTGCCACTCGCGGCCGACTGAAGGTCGATAATAATCCGAGACCGCGAGTGCTCTCTTCATTCGCGCGGCAGCCACAGGGTTCTCTTTCTCCTCAGTTTTTCCACAACGCTACCAGCTCAGACCCCTTGCCAGACGCCAGTTCTCGGCTATCACACTCGCTGTCAATGTTTTTCCGCCTCAACGGATAGGACATTTTTTCGCCAATGTGCTCAGGGCCGTTGACAAAATTTTCTGAGCAGCTAGAATACGCAACGCTCCCTGACTGTAAACTTTTAATCATGAGCCCCGATCTTCTCGATTCCGTTCTGTTGCAAACTGACTTCCCCGATCTCCAACTTCACGCCAGCGGCAAGGTAAGAGACGTGTACCGTCTTGGCGATGAACAGCTGCTTTTCATTGCCACTGACCGCATTTCGGCGTTTGACTATGTCCTTGGAACCGGCATTCCGCACAAAGGACGAGTGCTGACCCAGATTTCCCTGTTCTGGTTCGATTTTCTGTCCGATATCGTGCCGAACCACGTGATCACGGCTGAAGTGGAGCAATATCCGCAAGCCGTGCGCAAGTACACCGACCAACTACTTGGACGCTCCATGCTGGTGCAACGCGCACAAATGTTCCCCGTGGAGTGCGTGGTTCGCGGGTACATCTCAGGTTCAGCCTGGAAGGAATATGAGACGACCGGCAAAGTTTGCGGCATCAAGCTGCCCGCTGGATTGCGGGAGTCGGAAGCCTTCCCCGAGCCGATTTTCACGCCGGCTACAAAAGCGGTCAGTGGTCACGATGAAAACATCTCGTTCGAACAGATGGTCAAGATCGTTGGTTCTGAAGACGCCGCTCAGCTTCGGGACATCACGCTAAAGATTTACAAAAAAGCGGCCACCTATGCCCGTCAGCGCGGCATCATCATCGCCGACACCAAGTTTGAATTTGGACGCATTATCTGGAGGAAATTCGTTGGAACAAGCTGCCGCCGGCGCCAGCCCTTCCTCTCGAGGTTGCCCGCCGGACCAGCGAGAAGTATGTCGAGGCGTTCTCGCAGCTTACGGGGCGCACGCTGGATGTTTAACCTGGCAGGAGCAAACCGCGGGAGAAGGGCATGAGCCCGGCGGACTGGATCATTCTTGCTTTGGTTTTGCTTAATGTTGTTTCAGCGGCCGTGCAGGGCTTTTTCGCGGAAGCCCTGAGTATGGCGGGCCTGATCGTCGGTTACATTGTGGCGGCGTGGCAGTATCAACGTCTTTCCGTGTGGCTGGAATCTTTTTTGAAAAATGAATGGCTGGCAGACATTCTTGGCTTCCTTGTCATTTTTTTTGCGGTTGTGCTCGTGTTCGGGATAGCGGGCAGGATCGCACGCTGGGTGATGAAGGAGGCCGGCCTTAGTGGTTTTGACCGTTTTCTGGGGGGAGTACTGGGGCTGCTGAAGGGCGGTCTGATGGTGGCGGTGATCCTGATGGGATTAACGGCGTTTACACCCACTTCGAAAATGCTGGGGAGCTCTCAGCTGGCGCCTTATTTTCTGGTCGTGGGCCGTGCCGCCATTTGGGTTGCGCCAGCGGAGTTTAGGGGCCGTTTCTACCAGGGCTTGGACCTGCTCCATCGGGCTCCGCAGGGTCTCAGCGGAAGACCGGCTTCACCTACGAAGTAGATGCGGTACAACGACTTCAACGAAAAGAAAAGAGAAACGCATCGTGAAAGATCAATTGGAAGCACTCATTCTGCAGATGTACAAGAGCAACATCCTCTATTCCGAGGGTGTGCGTGAATTCAAAAAGCGTTTTATTCTGACCGTGCTCCAGGAAAACAAGGGCAATCAGTGCCGGGCGGCACGCGAGCTTGGCATGCACCGCAATACCCTCAGCCGCACCATCAGCGAGTTGAAGATCGACGTGCGCCAACTCCGCGATGGCGTGAAACGTCCACCTCGCAGCACGCGTCACATCCCCTTGGAAAAGAAGGCTGTTCGCTAGCCGAATGGCAGAGATCACTCGCCACTTCGAATAGATCTTCTTGTTATTTTCCAACAAAAAATAAGGCAGCCCGCAAAGGCTGCCTTATTACCTCACTTCGAAATATTTAGTGAGCAGCAGGTTTGTGATGTACGGGAGCCTTCTTAGTGGCTGGCGCCGCCGCTTTCAACAAGCGTCCCTTTTCCATAACCATCATGAATGGATTGGGCGTGTATGAGGCCGGCTCTCCCTGAAAATCCAGGCTTGCGCCTTCTTTGGGGATCAGCTTCGCCGGAACGGTGTCCTCGAAATTGAGAGTAACGTCCGGTTTCTTAGCCGCGATGTCGTCGGAGCTGGCGGCGATCTCGAATTGCGTTGGAGTCGCCTTAAAGACCACGCCATTCATTTGAACAGCCTTGCCCTTGATGGCGTTCCAGACAGCATCCTGATCTTCCTGTGAACCGTTGGAGAGCACGAACTCCCAGGTGGCGAAGTCCATCTTGTCAGGCTGCGTATCCTGCACCATCTTGTGGGCCTGCTCGGCCGGAGTCGGAGCCGGCTTAATTGTGAATCCCGCAGGTGGCGTCGGATTGGCTTTAGCAGCGGCCAGAACCTGTGGCCAGCCATCGTCGCCGGCGTGATACTTTACGTACTGCGACCGCGCATACTTCTCAATCTGCGCCTGGGCCTGAGGGGGAGCGACGGCTGCGGCTCGCGCGGCAAACCAGATGCCATTGATGTAATCCGGAGGAGTCTGGCCCAGACGGGAAGTCTTTGTCCTGCAGCGCTGCGATACCAATCGCCGCATTGAAAATTCCTGCCATCTGATCCTTCATCTTTTGAAAGTCAGCGTCAGAAGTGCCTTCAGGCTTGTTGAACTTCGGCAGACATTCCAATCCCTGCTGCGCGTACTTCTTGGCATCGGCCAACAATTGCTTGGCATTGGGATCGCCGCCCTGAGCCCGTACGCGATCAAAGTAGGCCAGCAGCGCTAATGCGCGCACGTTGCAGGAATCCGCTGTCACCAACTTCACAGCTGTGTCCGTGGTTTTCTGTTGGTTCCCTGCCTGTTGATAGGTCCCCATCAGAATCTCAAGCGCCTGGGTTTTCATGACGCTGTTGGGATACTGCGTCAAGAACGCTTCCATGCCGCTGATTTTTGCGGTGGGATCTGTCTGCTGCACCGCACCCACGTACGCGTTGTACTCGGCGGGATCTTTAATGACCGGCGCCTGAGTTGGCGCGGACGGCTGTCCTTGTGCAGGCTGTCCTTGTGGTTGCTGCGCCGGTGGCGCCGCAGCCTGACCGGCTGCCGCTACCGCTAACCCAAGCACAACCGTGACCAGAATCTTTTTCATCAGTATGGCTCCTTAGGATCTTTGGGAAATTGCTATTTGAGAAACGTATTCTCTTACCGCAACAGCCACTGCATTCCGCCTGGACCGCGTGCGTCCTTGATCCTGCTCTGGAATGCCGGGCTTCCGGGCAGGGCCCGAGAGAAAAGGGCGACCTGCTTGAAGACGAAAGCGCTGGACCCTTATTCCCGGTTGCCGGATTATAAGTACCTCTTCTGGCGAAGGCAAGCCACTTCCCTCTCATCCTCCACGTTATTGTTAAGATGCGGGTATCAACCTTCGCGGATGGCCCCCAAACGGACCTTCCAGCGGAACAATCCGATCCGCAGGAGTCTTCCCTATGGACACCAGGCAACCTTTGGATGGACAGACCGCAGTGGTCACGGGCGCTGGCCGTGGCATCGGAGCTGCCATTGCCCGGAAACTCGCCGCTTTGGGCGCAATGGTCGCACTATGCGGGCGCACCAGGACGGCACTTGAAGCAACGGCCAAAGCGATTGCCGAGGCAGCGGGCAAGTCGGAAGTCGTTTCCTGTGATGTTTCTGATCTGCACTCGGTAGAGATGGCGGCCCAGGCAGTCGAAAAGAAGATTGGCCGGATTCAAATTCTCGTTAACAACGCAGGTGTCGGAGGATTTGGTGGCCCGCTCCGGGACACATCATCAACATCTCGTCGCTGGCAGGAAAGAACGCTCTGCCGAACGGCGCGGCTTATGCCGCTTCAAAGTGGGGACTGAACGGGCTGAGTTGCTCGGTAGCGGAGGAGTTGCGCGGCCACAATATCCGAGTGAGCGTCATCTGTCCGGGCTCGGTCAATACTGACTTGAGTCCGCACGCGGGCAAAGACCCTGCCAAAATGCTCCAGCCACACGACGTGGCTCACGCGGTCGCCATGCTGGTGACTCAAGCTCCGCAATCGTTTGTGAGTGAAATACTTCTACGGCCCACGCAGAAACCGTGAGTGAGGAAAATGGTGCGGCGAGGGGCGACTACTTTTTAAAAAGATTCTCAAAGGCCTGCCGCGCGTCATTCGGACGCAGGCTGGCCGGAGTCGAAGTCTCCTTTTCCCGCGTCACCCGCATCTCGTAGAGCTTGCATTCGTTGCGCGCGTCTTTGCGCGGGATACGCTCCGTAATCGGTTGCATGCACTCAAACCGGCTGCCCGGATCAAAGTACGCGCACTGCTTGCAGGAATGAAGTTCGAAGCCGCACTTTGGACATTTTTCGCCGGACGGCATTCCCTGCAACACCGTGCCGCACTGCGTGCAGCGTGAAATTGCCCTGGTGCCCGGCAGATTCACGGGCCTAGGTCCGAAGGTGTTGTCTTTCTTCGGTGGCGCCGTTCCCGGTTTTTCTCCGGACTCGCGGCGCGGTTTTTCATCGCGGTCCTGATATCCATGTTGACGGTATTTTGCAGCCACTGAACCTCCCGAAGTGTGCTGGGGTATTGTCTCGCCAGAGAAGCGTCACGACAAGTCTAAACAACCACAACTAACACAAAGGCGCTCAATGCAATCCCGGCGATTCACTCCCTTTTTTGTAACCTACCTTGTGACCTCGTATCCATAGTGGTCGATAAGATTTTGAACACCATCACTGGAGTTACGCTCACGACCTGGCCCTCGCGACCTCGTACAATAGACCAATGATCCACGAAATCATCGCCGTTGGACCCCTGCAGTGCAATTGCTCCATCATCGGCGACGAAGCCACGCGCGAAGCCATGGTGATCGATCCGGGCGATGACATTGAAGACATCCTCGCTTTGATCAAAAAGCACAATCTGCAGGTAAAGCAGATCGTCATCACCCACGCTCACATAGACCATGTGGGTGGAGCGATGAAATTGCGCGCTGCCACGGGCGCGCCGATACTGTTGAACCAGAACGATTCAGTCCTTCTGAAGATGCTCGACGTGCAAGCCACCTGGATCGGTGTACCCGCTCCCGGCGCGGTTGAGATTGATCACAGTGTCGGAACGGGCGACACGGTCAGCGCCGGCGCACACAGCGCCAGCATTCTGCACACGCCTGGGCACACCGAAGGAAGTATCTGCCTCTACTTCGCCGCCGACAAGAAGCTGATTGCCGGCGACACACTCTTTGCCGGTTCCATTGGCCGGACAGACCTACCTGGCGGGTCGCTGCAAAAAATTATGCGTTCTCTCCACTCAACCGTTCTCGACTTGCCTGATGACACGATCGTGGTCCCCGGCCATGGCCGCCTCACAACGATTGGGGACGAACGCGAAAGTAATCCCTTCCTCGTAAAACGCTGACCGACAAACCCAATTCCTAGCTTCGTCCCAGCCACTCCAATAGCCGTCGCGCGCCTT
>WNFI01281106.1_pt1 | contig 13602 bp, 16 predicted proteins | sample 5400471 | NCBI WGS metagenome assembly WNFI01 (sample SAMN13153348, study PRJNA577476) | soil metagenome | isolation source: 100 cm saprolite on Douglas fir-dominated hillslope | place: USA:California | collected 2013-09-17 | reverse complement strand
AGAGAAGGCCCTGGCCGAGGGGGCTGTACGCGATCACGATCCGGCCCTCGCGCTGCGCCCACGGCACAAGCTCGCGCTCCGCCTGCCGGGCGACCAGGCTGAACCGCACCTGGTTCGACAGGACCGGCCCGCCGAACGCCTCCTCGCACGCCTGCCACTGGCGCAGGTCGTGGTTGCTGACGCCGGCGTGGCGGACCAACCCCTGTTCGACCAGGCGGCGGAACCGCGGCATCGTCGCGCGCGGCGGGAACATCGCGCTCGGCCAGTGCTGCTGGTAGAGCTCGATGTGGTCGACGCCCAGCCTGCGCGCGCTGCCCCGGGCACGGGCGCCGGTCATGAAGGGGAGGCCGATCGGGAACAGCTTGGTGGCCAGGAACACGCCCTGGCGCCGGTCGCGGATCGCTTCGCCGACGATGCGCTCGGAGCGACCGAACCCGTAGACCTCCGCGGTGTCGACGAGGTTCACGCCAAGGTCGAGCGCGCGCCTCACGATCGCGCCCGCCTCACCGCGCGCGAACTCGCTCCCGTAGCCCCACTCTCGGGAGCCGAACTGCCACGCGCCCAGTCCGATGACCGAGACCTTCGCCCCGCCGACCTCGACGAACCTCACGACTCCTCCTCGCGAAGCCGCTCATAGACGAGCTGCGACCACGACTCCATCTCGAGGAAGTGGATGCGCATCTCGTCGAGCGTCAGCAGCTCTCCCGCGAGCTTGTCGGTCTCGCGGATCTGGATCTCCGGCGAGTCGCCGTCGACGACGAACACCACGCCGAGGTGAACCTTCGAGACCGGCGACGACTCCTCGTTCAACAGGCCAAGCAGCCTGGCCTCGAAGCGTCCGTCGTAGACGACCTCCTCGGCCCACTCGCGCTTCAACCCGTCGAGGATCGGGTCGCCCCCATCCAGGTCGCCCGGGTTGATGTGTCCGCCGACGCCGAGCGAGTACTGCTTGCGCAGCCTCTTTTCCGAGGAGGCTCGCAGGCGATGCGTGAGCAGGTACCGATCATCGTGCCTGAACACGACGTAAGGGATGATCTGCTGAAAGGTCGGGTCGTCCTCGACCTCCGCGCGGGGCTTGAACTGATAGTTCTCGCGAATCACGCGCTGGTGGCGATCCAGGTTCTCGGTCACGAACCCATGCCACGCGCCGTCGGGAAAGATGTCGTCCCGCCGCACACACAGGACCTGTTCCGATTTCACGTCTCGACCATCCGGATCAGGCCCCGGCCGAACACCGCGATCAGCTCGGCCGTCCTGTCGCCCACGACCTTACCCAGGTCGTACAGCCCGACGGGCACCTGCAGCTGCACAGACATCGCGTTGGCCACGTCGACCAGGGAGTTGATTCGCGGCAGCGCCTCCCCCTTCTGCATCCGGCGCAGCAGCGCCTCGGATGACGGCCGGACGCGCGTGGGATCGATGCCGAACTTGCGGTACAGCTCGCGGGCCCGCTTGAGCTGGCCTACGTCGCCCGACCGGACCGCCTGTGTCGAGCGCTTTACCTCGAGCTCGAAGTCGTCGCGCGGCGGCGTGACCTCGAGCTCGTAGAGCTCGAAAGCGACCACGTCGACATCGATCTGTTTCTCGACCTTCAACACAGATATTCGAGGTGGTCGAAGAAGCCCGGGTAGGAGATGTCAACACACTCCGCGCCGTCGATCTCGGTGCTCCCGTCGGCGATCAGCGCCGCGACCGCAAGCGCCATCGCCACGCGATGGTCGCCGCGCGAGTCCACGCGGGCGCCCTCGAGGTAGCGCGGTCCGTTGATGATCCAGCCGTCCCGCTGCGCCACGATGTCCGCTCCCATAGCGGCCAGGCCCTGCTCCATCGCCGCGAGCCGGTCGGATTCCTTCACCCGCAGCTCGGTCGCGCCCGAGATCACGCTCTGGCCAGGCAGCTGGGTCGCGACCACGGCCAGCACGGGCAGCTCGTCGATCATCTCGGCCGCCGAGCCGCCATCCAGGCGGATCGGCCGGACCAGCTCGGCCGGACCGATCTCGAGGTCGGCCACCGGCTCGCCGGTCTCGAAGCGCGGGTTCGACCGCCGGATCTGGAAGCCGGCCGACGTCAGCGACCTCGACGCGAAGTCCGTCGACCGAGATCGCCGCGCCCATCGCGCCGAGCATCAGCTCGGTGTGGTCGCGCGTCCTGATCGGCTCGACGACCGCAGTCCTCCCGTCGGCGTAGAGACCCGCGAGGAGGATTGCCGACTTCACCTGCGCGCTGGCGATCGGGGCCTTGTACTCGATCCCGCGCAGCGGCGTCTTGCCGCCCACGCGCAGCGGCGGCCAGGAGGCGGCTGCCCCCATCTCCTTCAATGGATCGACGACCCGGTCCATCGGCCGGCGCGACAGCGACTCGTCGCCGGCCAGCTCGCTCTCGAAGTCCAGCGCCGCGAGCAACCCGGCCAGCAGCCTCATGGTGGTCCCGGAGTTGCCGCAATCGAGCGGCCCAGGCGCGGCCCGCAGCCCATGCATGCCGGCGCCGGCAATGGTCGAGTCTTCGATCTCCACGCCGAGCGACCGCAGGCATGACGCGGTCGAGAGCACGTCGGCCCCGGTGGACAGCCCCCGCACGTGGCTCTCACCCGAGGCGATGGCGCCGAGGATCAGCGCGCGGTGTGAGATGGACTTGTCGCCGGGCAGCGTGATCGCGCCTTCGAGCTTGCGGGCGGGCCGGACCGTCGCGATCACGATTTTGACCAGCGCTCGCGGACCGCACGCGCCTCCTCGAACAGCTCGACGAGCCGCGGGTCGTCCGTCTCGAGGTGCCTGTAAAGGCGGCCCAGCTCCTGGCTGATCGCGTCGAGCATCTCGAGCAGGTTCTCCCGGTTTGTGCGCGCCACACCCGCGTACAGGTCCGGGTCGCCCGCGGCCAGCCGGCTCATGTCGCGAAACCCGCCCGCGGCGAGCTTCGACGCCTCGGGCCAGTCGCTCCGGCGCGACAGCGCGAGCACGTATCCGACCGAGAGCAGGAACGCGGCGTGGCTCACGCCCGCGACCAGCCTGTCGTGCGCGGTCGCGTCCATGAAGACGGGATGCGCGCCCACCGCCTCGACCAGCTGCGTGATGGCAGGCTCATCGCGCGTCAGCACCCATGGCGCCCCCTGGAACATCGAGGCGTCGGCCGCGTCGATGCCCGAAACCTCCTTGCCGGACATCGGATGCCCGCCCACCAGGTCGATGCCCTCGGCCGCCGCCCACTCCATCCCCGGGGCCTTGGTGCTTGCCATGTCCGTGACGGGCCTGGCCTCGGCGACCGCGCCCAACCCCGCGAACACGGCGCGCATGGCGCTGATGGGAGCGCCGATCACCACGACGTCAGCCATCGACACGACGCTCAGGTCGGTATTGGCCGTCGAGACGATGCCGCGGTCCAGCGCCTTGCGCACCACGGTCGGGTTGCGGTCGCTCCCCACGACCACGATCTCGGGCCGCGCCTGCTTGAGGGCCAGCGCGAAAGAGGAGCCCATGAGGCCGAGGCCGACCACCGCGACGGTGGGCATTCGGTTACGCCAGCTGCTTTTGCATCGCGCCGAGCAGCCGCCGCACGTCAGCCATCATGCGGTCGAACGCGGCGAAGTCCAGCGACTGCGCCCCGTCGGAAAGGGCCTGGTTCGGCGTCGGGTGGACCTCGACGATCAGCCCGTTCGCGCCGGCCGCCACCGCGGCCAGCGACATCGGACCCACCAGCGTCCACTTGCCCGTGGCCTGCGAGGGGTCGACGATCACCGGCAGGTGCGACAGCTCGCGCACCAGCGGCACGGCGTTGAGATCCAGGGTGAAGCGCGTCGCGGTCTCGAACGTGCGTATGCCGCGCTCGCACAGGATCACGTTGCGGTTGCCCTGCGATAGCACGTACTCGGCGGCGAGCAGCCACTCCTCGATGGTGGAGGACATGCCGCGCTTCAGCAGCACGGGCTTGCCCGAGCGCCCGGCTTCCTGCAGCAGGGCGTAGTTCTGCATGTTGCGCGTGCCCAGCTGGAGGATGTCGGCGTATTTCGCGACGAGCGCCACGTCGCCCGGCGACACGACCTCGGTCACGACCTTCAGCCCGGTCTCCTCGCGCGCCTCGGCCATCATCTTCAGCGCCGACTCGCCGAGACCCTGGAACGAGTACGGCGAGGTCCGCGGTTTGAACGCGCCGCCGCGAAGCACCCGCGCGCCCTGCGCCGCGACGTGGCGCGCGGTCTCGAGGAGCATCTCCTCGCCTTCGACCGAGCATGGTCCGGCCATGACCACCACCTCGTCGGTGCCGATCTTCACGCCGCCCACGTCGACCACCGTGTCCGCCTTCCGGAACTCGCGGCTCGCGAGCTTGAAGGGCTTGGTGATGGGGATGACCTCCTGGATCCCGCCGAGGTGAGAGAACGCGTCCTTGTACGCGTACGCGTTGCCGCCGATCACCCCGATCACCGTCCGGTCCTGGCCGCGGGACAGCTCGGACTTGAGTCCGATCTCCTCCACGCGGTCGACGACCGCGGCGATCTCCCCTTCGGTCGCCTGGTGCGACATCACGATGATCACGGCTTCAGCGAGCTCCTCATGTAGTCGAGATCGACCTTGATCGCTTCCGCGCCGCGCAGGTACGCGAAGCGTATCGACGACTGAGGCCGCGGCGTGTTGTACAGCAGGAGGATACGGACGCACATCGGAACCCCGCGTGGGTTCGGCAGCTGCACGTTCATGTCGTGCCCGCACAGCAGCGGCACCTCGAGCCAACCCAGGCGGCGCGCGGCGAGCGCGGGGAACTCTGCGTTGAGGTCGGTCGTCGTCGTGAAGTAGGCGAAGGCGATCTCGGAGACGTCGAGGTCGTTGAGCCTCACGAGCTCGCGGAGCAGCTCCTCGGTTGCCTCGGTGATGGCCTCCGCGGTGTTCGCGGTCACGGTGGTGGCCCCCCGGATTCCCCTCACCGGCACGCCTTGAGCAGCTCCTTGACCAGGGCGACGCCGTCGCCGCCCATGTCGATCTCGTCGACGATCGCGCTGCCGACCGCCGCCGCATCGACGGCCCCGCGGAGCGAGCGCATGTGCTCCGGGCGCGAGATGCCAAACCCGGCGGCGATGGGCAGCTGGGTGCGCTCGCGCACCTCGCCGAACAGCTCGGGCATGCCGGGCGGCAGCTCCTTGCGCGCGCCGGTGATGCCGGTCACGGTCACGCAGTACACGAACCCGCTCGAATGCGAGCAGATCACACCGATGCGGTCGGGCGGCGTCGTGGGCGCGACCATGAAGATCGTGTCCAGCGAGGCCGCGCGCAGCCAGCCCGCGACCGGCTCCGCCTCCTCGATCGGGAGATCCGGCACGATCACACCCGCGACGCCCGCCTGCGCCGCCTCGGCCGCGAACTTGCGCGGGTCGTAGGACAGCACCGGGTTGATGTAGGTCATGAGCACGACGGGCACGCCCTCCGCCGCAATCGCCTCGGCCACCTCGAGCGAGCCCGCGAGGGTCATCCCGTGCTCGAGCGCAACCTGGCCCGCGTGCTGGATCACTGGGCCATCAGCGAGCGGGTCCGAGTGCGGGATCCCGACCTCGATCGCCGCCACGCCCGACGCGGCCAGCTTCTTTCCCACCTCGATCGACCGCTTTTTCGTCGGGTGCCCGGCCATCAAGTAAGCGATCAGCTTCAGGTCGCCCCTGGCCTTGAGCGCTGTGTCGAGCCGCGTGCGCTCAGCCACCATCGACGCTGTCCATGTCCTTGTCGCCTCGCCCCGAGAGGCACACCAGAATCCGCCCGCCCGGCCCGAGCTCGCGCGCGATCACGCCCGCCTGGTGGATCGCGTGAGAAGGCTCGAGCGCCGGCATGATCCCCTCGAGCTGCGTGCACATCTTGAACGCGGCCAGCGCGTCGGTGTCCGTGACCGCGAAGTACTCGACGCGCTCGATGTCGCGCAGGAACGCGTGCTCCGGGCCGACGCCCGGGTAGTCGAGACCCGCCGAGATGGAGTGCGTCGGCAGGATCTGACCGTCGCCGTCCTGCAGCACGTACGAGTAGGCGCCGTGCAGCACGCCGGGCCGCCCGCCGACGAGCGACGCGGCATGCTCGCCGGTCCTGATCCCCTTGCCCGCCGCCTCGACGCCGATCAGCATTACGTCCCTGTCATCGAGGAATGCGGTGAACATGCCGATCGCGTTTGAGCCGCCTCCGACGCACGCGACCACGACGTCCGGCAGCTTCCCGTCCAGCGACAGGTACTGCTCGCGCGCCTCGTCGCCGATCACGCGCTGCAGGTCGCGAACCATCTCCGGATAGGGGTGCGGCCCGACGACCGAGCCGATGATGTAGTGGGTCGTGCGGACGTTGGTGACCCAGTCGCGGATCGCTTCGGTCGTGGCGTCCTTCAGCGTCTTCGACCCGCTCGTCACCTCGCGTAGCTCGGCGCCGAGGAGCTTCATGCGGCGGACGTTCATCGACTGGCGGCGCATGTCTTCGGTGCCCATATAGACCGTGCACTCGAGGCCGAACCGCGCACACACCGTGGCTGTGGCCACGCCGTGCTGCCCCGCCCCGGTCTCGGCGATGATCCGCTTCTTGCCCATGCGCAGGGCGAGCATCGCCTGGCCGACGGCGTTGTTCAGCTTGTGCGCCCCGGTGTGGCACAGGTCCTCGCGCTTGAAGTGGATGTGCGCGCCGCCGAAACGCTCGCTCAGCCGGCTCGCGGCATACAGCGGAGTGGGGCGCCCGATGAAGGCGCGCCGGTGCCCGGCCAGCTCGAGCTGGAACTGCGGGTCGGCCTTCGCCTCGTGCCACACGTCCTCCAGCTCGTGCAGCGCGCTCATCAGCGTCTCTGGCACGTACTGCCCTCCAAAGGCGCCGAACCTTCCGTCGACAGGGTGAGTCAGACCCGCGCGGATGCTCAAACCAGGGCCTCGGCGAGCCTCACCGCATGGACGAAAGCGCGCACCTTCGCCGGGTCTTTGATCCGCACCCGCGCCTCGACGCCGCTGGAGACGTCGACTCCGTAGGGCTTGAACCCGCGCACGACGCTGCCCACGTTACCCGGTTCCAGACCGCCCGCGATGAAGACCCGGCGCGAGCTCAGGAGCGGCCGCGCGAGGTCCCAGTCCCAAGTCTTGCCGGTTCCGCCCCGCTGGTCGGCCGACCAGGAGTCGAGCATGATCGGGTCGGGCCAGGCGTCCGCCTCCGGCACCCGGCCCTCCCTCACCTTCAGCACCTTCATCACCGGCCGGCCTGCCTCGAAGCCGGGCTGCTCGCTGCCGTGGAGCTGCAGCAGGTCGAGGTCGAGAAGCTCGGCTATCCGCCGCACCTCGTCGGGCGACTCGTCGATGAAGACCCCGACGATCCTGGGCCTCACCGGCAGCTCGTCGAGGATCGCCCCCACCTCCTCCGGGGAGACGCGCCGCGGCGAGTCGCAGAAGTGGAAGCCGATCATGTCCGCCCCCGCCTCGACAGCCGCCTGCGCGCCCTCCAGGTCGCAGATGCCGCAGACCTTGACTCGAATCAAACCGCCAGCTCCCTGATCACCGCGGCCGGGTCGGCCGCCCTCATCAGCGCCTCGCCCACCAGGATGGCGTCGGCGCCCGCCTCGCGCATGCGGCGCGCGTCGGCCGCGGAGTGGATCCCGCTCTCGGCGACGAGCACGACCTCCCTGGGCACCAGCTTCCGCAGCCGCTCGGTGAGGCTCAGGTCGACGGCGAAGGTCTTCAGGTCGCGGTGGTTGACGCCGATCGCCCGCGCCCCCGCCTCCAGCGCCGCCGCCGTTTCCGCCTCGTCGTGCACCTCGACCAGCCCCGCGATGCCCCGGCTCTTCGTCAGCGCCACCAGGTCCTTCAGCTGCCGGGGCTCGAGCGCGGCGACGATGATCAGCACCGCGTCCGCGCCGCACGCACGCGCCTCGGCGACCTCGAACGGGTCGGTCACGAAGTCCTTGCGCAGGATGGGCAGCTGAGTCGCGGCACGCGCCAAGCGGATGTGTTCGACACGTCCTCCGAACCCCGCCATGTGCGTGAGCACGGAGATGGCCGCCGCGCCGCCGTCGGTGTAGGCGTGGGCGAGATCGGCGGGCCGGTAGTCCTCCGCCAGCAACCCCATGCTCGGCGTGCGCTGCTTCATCTCCGCGATCACGGCCAGCTGCGGCTTGCGCAGGGCGCCGAGGAAGTCCTTCGGCGTATACGAGGCCACCGCCAGCTCGAGCTGGTCCGAGCCCAGCAGGAAGCGGCGGCGCTGCAGGTCCATTCGAGCGTCCAGCACCAGACGGCTCAGGAGGTCGTCAGTCACCCTGCGAGATTCTGGCCCACCGCTGCAGGACCTCGCCGGCTCGACCCGAGTCGATCGCGTCCGCCGCGAGTCCCAGCCCGTCCTTCCAGTCCCGCGCCAGGCCAGCCGCGCGCAGCGCCGCCGCCGCGTTCAGAAGGACCACGTCCCGCCGCGGCCCCTTGGCCCCACCGATCACCTCGCGCGCCAGCCGGGCGTTCTCCTCGGGTCCGCCGCCGCGCATCGACTCGACCGGGGCGTGCGCCAGCCCCAGCTCGGCCGGGTGGAGCTCATATTCCTTGCGCTGCCCGTCGATCTCGATCACGAACGAGGGGGTCGCAACCGACAGCTCGTCCATGCCGTCGGCCGCGTGGAAGACGATCGCCCGCTCCACACCGAGCCGGATAAGCACGTCGGCCATCTTGCCCGCGAGCTTCGCGTCCGCCACGCCGAGCGCCTGGTAGCGCGCGCCTGCAGGGTTGCACAGCGGGCCGAGCACGTTGAACACCGTGCGCAGGCCGAGGTCCTTGCGCGGCACTGCCGCGAAGCGAAACGATGGGTGGAAGATCGGCGCGAAGAGAAACCCTATGCCGGCTTCGTCGATGCACCTCGCCACCCCTTCCGGCTGCAGGTCGATCTTCACCCCGAGCTGTTCGAGCACGTCCGCCGACCCGCACATCGACGAGGCCGCTCGGTTCCCATGCTTGGCGACGCGAGCCCCGCACGCGGCCGAGACGATCGCGGCAAGGGTCGAGATGTTGAACGTGGCGAGGCCGTCGCCCCCGGTGCCGCACGTGTCGAGCAGCGCCCCGTCGACGTGGATCGGCGTCGCCACCGCCCGCGCGGCCCGCGCAAAGCCGGTGAGCTCCTCGACCGTCTCGCCCTTCATGCGCAGCGCGACGACGAAACCCGCGATCTGAGACGGAGTCGCGTCGCCGCGCATGATGACCTCGAACGCGCCCGCCGCCTCGTCCTCTGTGAGGTCCTCGCGCCGGACGAGCTTGGCGAGAGCTTCGATCATGCCGGGACCTTGACGGCCCGGCGCACGAAGTTACCCAGGATCTTTTTTCCTTCCTTCGTGAGCACCGACTCCGGGTGGAACTGCACGCCGTAGGTCGGGTGCTTGGCGTGGCGCAGCCCCATCACGGTGCCGTCATGAGTCCACGCGGTGACCACCAGCTCTGCCGGGACTGACGAGCGCTTGACGATCAGCGAGTGGTAGCGAGTCGCCTCGAACGGCTCGCTGACGCCGGCCATTACGCCCGAGTTGTCGTGGTGGATCCACGATGTCTTGCCGTGCGACGGCTCGTTGCGCACGACCTCGCCGCCGAACACCTGGCCGATGCACTGATGCCCGAGGCACACGCCGAGGATCGCGACCTTGCCGCTCAGCGCCCGGATCGCGTCGTTGGAGATGCCGGCCTCGTCCGGCGTCCCGGGTCCCGGCGAGATGACGACGCCGTCGAACTTCGCGAGCTCTTCGACGGTGACCTCGTCGTTGCGAAAAACGGTGGGCTCGGCGCCGAGCTCGGCCATGTACTGGACGAGGTTGTAGGTGAACGAGTCGTAGTTGTCGATCATCGCGATGCTCATGACATGGCTTCCGCCATCTCGATGGCCTTGAACATCGCGCCGGCCTTCTCGAGCGTCTCCTCGAACTCGCGCTCGGGCTTCGAGTCGGCGACGACCCCGGCCCCCGCCTGCACGTACGCGATCCCGTCCGCCACCACCACCGTCCGCAGCGTGATCGCCATGTCGAGGTTGCCGCCGAAGCTGACGTAGCCGGCCGATCCCGCGTAGACACCGCGCTGGTCGGGCTCGAGGTCGGCGATCACCTCCATGGCGCGGATCTTCGGGGCGCCGGATACGGTGCCGGCGGGGAACGCCGCCCGCAGCGCGTCGAGCGAGGTCTTGCCCTCACGCAGCTCGCCGCTGACCGTCGATGAGATGTGCATGACGTGCGAGTAGCGCTCGACCTCCATCAGCCGGTCGACGCTGACCGAGCCGGGGCGCGCCACGCGGCCCACGTCGTTGCGGCCGAGGTCGACGAGCATCACGTGCTCGGCCCGCTCCTTCAGGTCGCTGAGCAGCTCCTTCTCGAGGCGCAGATCCTCGGCCGGGTCCGCGCCGCGCCGCCGCGTTCCCGCCAGCGGCCTGGTCTCGACGCGCCGGCCTTCGACCTGGACGAGCTTCTCGGGCGACGTGCCGACGACGTGGCGGTCGCCCCCCAGCGCGAGGAAGAACATGTAGGGCGACGGGTTGATCGCCCGAAGGCAGCGATACACGTCGAAGGGGGTCGCCTCGAGCGGCTTGCGGAATCGCTGCGAGACCACCACCTGGAACGCGTCCCCGCCCATGATGTGCTCGCGCGCCGCGTCGACCATGGCATGGAACTGGCCCTGGGTCACGTTCGACTCCCACCTCGCGCCGTCGGCCCCTCGCGCCGGCGCCGGCGGCTGGTCGCCGGCCAATCGCCTTTCCATGTCATCGATTCGCGCGACCGCGGTGTCGTAGTCCTCGCGGTCGGGCCGGTGGATGGTCAGCAGCTGCAGGCGGCGCGTGACGTGGTCGAAGACGGCCAGGTCTTCCGCGCGCACGAATGCGCTTTCCGGCATCGGGGGCGGCGCGCCCTTCGCCACCGGCAGCCGCTCGAAGTGACGAGCGGTCTCGTAGCCGAGATAACCGACCGCGCCGCCGTGGAATCGCGGCACGCCCTTCACCGGGGCGGTCTCCTCGCCGGCGACCCTGGCGAGCGCGACGAGCGGGTTGCCGTCGCCGAGGTCGAGGTGACGCGCCTGGACGCCGATGAACGAGTAGCGGGCGAGGCGCTCGCCACCCTCGACGCTCTCGAGCAGGAAACCCGGCTCGCCCGGAGGGCAGAGCAGCGAGTACGCGCGCACAGGCGTCAGCATGTCGGCCAGGACTTCCCGATAGACCGGGATCAGCGCGTGATCTCGGGCCAGCGCGCGCGCTTCATCGCGTGAGGGAGTGCAATCTCTCAACTCTTCTGGTTTCTCTCTTTCCGCCGCGCTCTCTCTGGTGCGGCCGGAGCGCAAACGTTAGCAGATCAGTGTTTGGCCTTCATCTCCCGCTTCACCTCGCGGGCCTTCGCCATCGTCTCCGCCGAGTCGACGTCGGCGACCGTGTGCCAGCTCGCCGCGTGCTTCTCCCACCCCTGGGGCCTGACGTCGAACTTCTTGGCCAGGATCGAAACCAGGATCCGCACCTTCATGTCGCCGAAGCCCGGCAGCTTCCTGATCCGGGCGGCGAGGTCGTCGCCGTCGCGCGCGCCCCGCCAGACCGAGCCCGCGTCGCCTCCGTAATCCTTGACGATCACGGCGCACATCGCCTGCACCCGTTTTGCCATCGAGCCGGGAAAGCGGTGCAGCGCCGGTCGCTCGCGGAACACCCTGTCCAGTGCCTCGGGATCCATGCTGGCGATCTTGCGGGCGTCGAGGTGCCCCAGCCGGCGCTTCAGCTCGTACGGCCCGCCGAATGCCTTCTCCATCTTCACCTGCTGGTCGAGGACCATCCCGATCAACAGCGCGAGCGGGTCCGTCTCGAGCAGCTGGTTCGCCGCCGGGTCATCCGTCCAGACGATGCGCATGACCCATGTAGCCTAAGACGTTATTCAGTCTCGAATGCCCGGCGAGTACCGCCCAGGTTCCCGCGAGGACTTCGACCGGCTCTACCGCACAGCGTACCCACGCGTGTACCGCACGCTGTCGGCCATCCTCAGCGACGCGCAAGCCGCCGAGGACTGCGCGCAGGACGCGTTCGTCCAGGCCTTCCAGGCATGGAAGAGATGGCGCCCCGACGCGCCCGCGGAGGCCTGGGTGCACCGCATCGCGGTCAACCGGGCCATCTCCTACCGGCGCAGCGTCAAGCTCCGAAGCGTGGGCGAGCTGGTGCGAAGGCTCGGCAGGCCCGCGCCGAGCATCGACCCGGCGGAAGCGGCGACAAGGCCGGACCTACTGACCGCATTGAGATCGCTCCCGCCGAAGCTGGCGGCCGCGATCGTGCTGCGCCACTACCACGGCTACAACAACCGCGAGATCGCGGCCGCGCTGGGTGTCTCGGAGCGAACCATCGGCTCGCGCTTGCAGCAGGCGGGCGAACGGCTTCGCGCCGCGCTCGACTCGCCCTTCTCACTCGAAGGACCCTCAGCGTTTCCTTCTGAAAGCCGTGAGCACTATGCCGAGGACTGAGCGCGACCCGTTGGGGCCTACCTTTGCGCGGCGCTTGCGCTCTGAGCTCGACCGGGTGCAGCCGCCCTGGTCATCCCCGCGTTACCTTGGCCCTGCGCGGCGCTTCGGCGCGTGGCGAGTGGCGCCGGCGGCCCTGGCGATCGCGCTCACCAGCCTGCTGGGGCTGACGGCTTTTGCGGCCACGGGCAGCGCCAACCCGGCGGTGTGGACGGAGCGCGTCGTCACCGTGATCCATCCAGCGCCGCCGACCCCGACTCCGGAGGTCACGCCGTCGCCGGCACAGCCACGGGGTGCGCCCCCGGTTCAGCCCACCGAGAAACCCGAGCCCTCAGACCGACCCGAGGAGACCAGCTCGCCTGAGCCGATCGAGTCTCCAGAGCCAGGCGGCATCCACTCCGGCTCGAGTTCGAATCTCGCTTTGCCGACCCCTGACGACCGATGATCGGGACTTCCGACATGGACCCCGCCCGGCGTTTCTAGTTCCATGAAAAGACCATACGTCCTCATCGTGGGTGCGGCGGCGGGAGCCCTGCTGGTGGCCGCGGTCGGCGCATCGGCACACACCGGCTTCACGCTGACAAAGGCGTTCGGAATTCACTCCGGAGTCCTCGGCGACGAGGCCACGGGTGCTCGCACCGAAACTCCCGAACCGACTGAACCGCCGGAAGCCTCACCGACCGCGGAGCCGACGGAGACCCCTGAGCCTGCCGACACCGAGACCGACGTCGACAACGAGACAGAAACGGACGAAGACACCGGAGACAACGAGGGTGGGACCACCACCAAGGCCACGAGCGGCGAGCACGATGGCGGCGGTGGCGGGGACAGCTCGAAGGAGAGCGGGGACTAACCGCACCTCAGCAAGGAAATCCAAGGGCCGGATATCGATCTGGCCCTTTTTCTTTTTGTCCGGCTCAGGCCGCCCAGCGCCTCCCCGGGGCCCGGATTCGCCGGTAGACCTCATGGTCAGGCGGAATAAACCTCACGCCTTCGTCTGACTGGACCACCTGCCATCCGCCCTCATGCACGAGGCGATGGTGGTAGTAACAGAGAGGTAACAGCTTGCGCATGTTGGTCGGCCCGCCGCGCGACCAGAAGTCGATGTGATGCGGCTGGGTCCAGTTGATCGGCCGGTCGCAGCCGGGGAAGGCGCAGCCGCGATGCCTGGCTTTCAGCCC
>WNFI01153238.1_pt1 | contig 13602 bp, 23 predicted proteins | sample 5400471 | NCBI WGS metagenome assembly WNFI01 (sample SAMN13153348, study PRJNA577476) | soil metagenome | isolation source: 100 cm saprolite on Douglas fir-dominated hillslope | place: USA:California | collected 2013-09-17 | reverse complement strand
ACGTTCAAGAGATTTTCCGCGCCACACCACATCACAAGCAAGTAATGATGTTCAGTGCCACGTTGGCGAAGGACATCCGGGTAACGTGCAAAAAGTTCATGGCCAATGTATGTAGTTCTTCGGAGTGTCGGATTCTCACTCTTAACATCCCTTACAGCCGCTCGAAATTTTTGTCGACGACGAGACAAAGTTGACCCTTCATGGCCTACAACAACATTACGTCAAATTGGAGGAAGTCAGCAAAAACAGGAAGTTGAACGATCTGCTCGACACCCTTGAATTTAACCAGGTAGGGGCATTCATTTACTCTCCCTCACCGCTGCTCAGTGCATCTCCAGGTCGTCATCTTCGTGAAATCGGTTGCTCGTGCCATTGAATTGGACAAGCTTCTTGTTTCTTGCAATTTCCCAAGTATCAGCATTCATTCGGGTTTGGCTCAGGAGGAACGGTACGTAACTGATGAGGTAGCTGCTGCGAAATTGTGGTCGTCTCATCGAGGTCGATAGTATCAAGCGCTACACCGCCTTCAAGGCATTCGAGAAGCGTATCCTTGTCGCTACCGACATCTTTGGTCGGGGGATCGATGTGGAACGTGTCAACATCGTCGTGAATTATGATTGTCCTCCTGATGCCGACAGTTACCTTCACCGTGTTGGGTATGCATGATCACACAAAGGTCAACGTTACTGTCTAATTCTCCCCGCTAGGCGAGCAGGGCGTTTCGGAACCAAAGGTCTTGCAATCACTTTTGTGTCTTCCGATGCAGACCAGCAAGTGATGGGTGCTATTCAATCTCGATTTGAAGTTGCTGTACCGGAACTGCCCGATCATGTTGACCCTGCCAGTTACAGTGAGTCCAGGACATTCCACGAATACTGGGCACAAAACTAACACGGTTGCATATAGTGACGTCATGAAGCGTTGCCATCGACATCATCCATGTTATTACTTCTATGTTGTCTGCTTGTTCAATAAAACTGTATGATGGTACAGCTCTCAGCTCTGGTAGCTGCCCCGTTGGCATGACACGCATGTGAACGTGTTTCAAGTTGTTTGCGCCGGCGGCACAGATTATGCCTTATTTGTTAAGCGCTGGTCGCGTAATCGTGATGTCCCCTATCTGTGTCAAAGGGCTTCACGCAGATCTCGAGGGACGATATGGATGTTCAATGACACGAGGCGTGGATAGCGACGCGAAAGGAGAAATTCTGAGGAGGAATAGTACGAGTAGAATGACAGGACCATCACAGAGCCATTCAGTCGTAGTGCACCGGCCATCACGCTCATGTCTGGGCTCTACAGCAATTGAATATGTATCGGATGAACTTATTGCCCAGGATAGGGCAACGACTTCCGCCTTTGGTCACGACGGTTAGCCAACTGTGGAAGACAGTGCTTGCACACCTGTCGATCATACTCGATCCGTCCCTTCCGCGGCCATTCTCTCCGTACTTAACTAACTTTGCTCTCCTTCGGTTTCGCCCCACCGCTTCTCTCATCCTGCCCACCTTGGGTCCGCGTCACCTTCTCCCCATCCACGTCCTCCAGCTGGCTGTCCGACCGCTTCGCCATGGAGAAAAACGGATTTGTTGTCCCCCGCGCCGATTCCACAGTCCCACAAACACGCCGAAAATACGCCCCTCCATCCTCCCAAACGTCCTATTTCAGAGACTTCATACTATCTGTGCCCGGATACGTGTTCGAAAAGGTTCGCTTGCCATGGATCGTCATGTATCCGACGAAATCTCACATTAAGAAAAAGGCAATACCGTGGGAGGATACAGGAAGCTTGACACAACTCGCCGAGGGAAGCAGCTTGAAGGATGGGTCAAATGTAATCGCAAAGATTGCACCCGCGCATACAAACGCGTCGGTCTGCCTTCAACGGGAGGCGCACATGTATGTCCCTACATGAATTCCTTGTGGCATTATCGACAGACGTGCAACCAGCCTTTCTCGCATGCAGACGTCCCCCGAAGCCCTAAGCACCACACTGCACCTTATCGACCTCATATCCGTCTCACGTTCAAATTGGGACTGCGTTGTTTTGCTTCTGGTTCATCCTGGTCCGAATCTGCTCGGTCGCTATCTTCCTTTGTCCCGCATTAACGCCCTGCTTCTTGCCGAGCCTACCTTATCGCGTCTCTCCTCTGTCCAGGGAGATGTTTTTATGAGCGAGGCGGGTGAAGGAGAGGACATCGAAAGCACGGACACAATGGATCTCGCAACGTTCCTGGAGTAAGTCTTTTTCCACTGGCCATCTTTCTGCCGACTCAGCGCGACATAGATTCGCGATACAAGCGACGCATTGTTTGGAGAATCTACATAGGTAAGCTGAGCGCTTCCGATCTCCCCCCTCTCTCACCACCGATTACGTTAAGGTTGGGAATTGTGCACCGAGAAGGTACGTTTAGTACGTTTTCTGTCTCGACGCGGTGTCGTGATTCCCGGCCATTGTCCCCGCAGTACGAGCAAATGCATATCATATTAATGCTCATTCCGGCGTTGTCCGTCTCGTTCATTATGGAAACCGCTCTGTCTCTTTGGAGATGTTTGGTGGTCCCTCCTCCTTGGTCATTCAGGCGGACGGCTTAGGGGAGGAGAACAAGTCTAAGATGAAAGAGGCGCTATGTTACATGTCTCCGGAACAAACAGGCAGCATGGAGACGATGACAGATGACCATCGAACAGACTTGTACTCCCTTGGGATCATGTTCTGGACCCTGCTTGTCGGGAGAGGCATGCTGCCGTTTGAGGGCGGCCCGTTGGAGATTTCGCACTCGATTGCGCAGAAGCGCCCCATGCCAGTACACGAAGTGCGGAGGGACGTGCCTCAAGTCCTGGCACAGATCATTGAAAAGGCATGCCGTGTTGGATGCCGGAATCGCATGTTGTTGACTCGAAACACTGAATTAGCTTCTCTCCAAGAATCCTGACTTGCGCTATCAAAGTGCGTATGGCCTAAAAGCGGACCTTTTAGAGTGTCAAAAGAGGCTTTCCATCGCTGTGTCTTCCTTGTCAGAAGAAGTCTCGGAGGTAAGACAAGCATCACCAGCAGGACGCAGTATCGTCTGACTTGTCTGACCTAGCTTATACCCTTGTTTGAGATCGCCAAACAGGATCGATATGCGGTGTGACCCATTTTTCTGTGTTAGAATGTCACCCTGATCTTACTCCACTTCCCTAGGGTTTCACAAGTCCAAACATACTCGTACGTCGATAACTGGTTTCTGTTGCTTATTGGTTGACTATTCCCGTAGTTTGGGAGGGAAAGAGAACTAGAGACAATTCGCAATGTCATACGGCATGCCTCTACGAGCTACTCATGGCATAATGTCTTGAGAGGGACCTCGTATTCCACCCCTGCTGGAGATAAAAGAGCAATGAGTTCCGAACGTGCTCGGCGGAGCTTATCTCTCTCCACGCGTAGCAGTTCCTCCGCCAAGCAACCAGCGATTAGTGACGACCCCGGTCCGAAGTTGGCAGAGTCAAATGCAACTGTTGCCGCGGCATCTTCCGTGAACACTGTCAGTGATGGCATTCGTAAAATCAGCTTGAGCCCCCCGCGCGGTCGGGGACCGCGGGCGCACGGCGTCGTTGTGGTTGGACCGGCAGGGTAGGCATGTTGTATGAATGGAAGAATTGCGAGCCAACGTCGAGTTTCTAGGGTCGGCAAGAGTTCATTAGTTGTTGCCCATCAGGCTAAATGGCGAGCGTACGGCCTCTGGGGACATGCAAAGTTTCAGGGTACAATATCTGCGCCTTTCGCTGCCTTGGTGTGTCCATTCGCTTATCACACTCGGCGGTCTGACATCCTTTTCACCAGTTATCATGTCTATCTTCTGTCCTTCGACAGTTGATGGTCTTCCATACGGACCTCCACCGGTTCGTCACTACGCTCAAAACGCAGCTAGGACCACAACTACGTATTGTCCCTCTGCTATATGAAGGTGTCCCCGAACTGCGAGACATTTTAAATCTTTTCGATATCAGCCTTGATATGCCTCAGGAGGCGCTTAGTACACGCGAGCTACGTGCTCGATTCCAGTCTCTCGTGGAGAATGTGTTTTCGGTCCTCACAGAGACCCGATTATTTGCTCTCTTTCTTGATGACCTTCACGAGGCAGACGAGTCGTGCGTCCCTTTCCTTTGAGTCCAATCCATGAAGGCGTTAACGTATGGTAGATCGCTCGATCTTGTTAACACGCTTGCTTGCTCTCGGAGTCATATTGTAAGGTCCTTTCCTGTGCCTGTTGTATTTGCGCTCAACCCCCAAAGCTTATATTTATCACTTTGCGGGAGGACAAGCCGTGGGTAATATCTCATATGTACCAGAAGCGACCACTAATAGAGATATCCTCAAGGGAGATCGTTTCGCGTGTCAGATCGATGTTCCTCGGTCGGTCGAGGGCAACATGGATCCAACTTGACCCCTTGACTTACTCTTCTGTGGCCTCGTTGATCTCGCGCACTCTTCGTCGAAGCAAAGACAATGTAGCACCGCTTTCTCATCTTATTCATAGCATCTCTGCTGGGAATGCCTTCTCGGTTCGCAACCTCCTCACGACGTTGCAGCGGCAACACCTGGTCAGTTCCGAGCGCGCTGCGACGATGGCGTTGGCTGAGTTATCAGGCAGATCACCTTTGATTGGGATGTCAATTGTTGGCAGTCAGTTCCAGCCGCTCCTTTTCCAACTGGCTTTGAACGAGCTCAATATTATCACAGATACGACCTCCCAGAAATTGAGAAGATACTCCTATCACAGAAACTTGTGGTGGACCCTAACGATGTCTCGTATCTGATGTTACACCTGAAAAAGCTTCCTACTGATGCTCGGAAGTATTTGGTGTGGGCCTCGTGCTTTGGTGCAACGTGAGTACTCAAAAGCTCTGGTTCTTCTACACTCTCGCCACACTTCTTGAACGTTTTCCTTTATAGATTCAAGACAACGGACGTCGCTGCGGTGATGGACCGCGACAGCCCATCGGGTAGCAGTAGCAGTGATTTTGATACGGAGGATGACCGGAGCTCGAATAGTCTCGTGTATACCTCCAGGGAGAAATCAGCAAACGCTACCCGTCGTTCCATGCGAGGTCTTCAAGTTGCAATTTCTGAAGGCTGGCTTGTACAGCGAGCAAGGGATATGTGTAGTTTCGCTCATGATCGATATCGACAAGCTGCAGAAGCTGAGGCACTGAGCCTTCCGGATGATTTTATAGCGAAGATGTCCTTTCGCGTGCGTGTTTTTCAGTCGCGACCATTGACGGTGACTGAGTTGCGTTTCAGATCATCTCAATAATGCTCGTCGAACCTACTCCAGATGTCTATCAGATTTCTGAGCGTGCCCAGCGGTATGTGGCCATCTGTTTTTGGAGCCTTTTCCTTACGGCAGACAGGTGTCTACCCCTTCTCCGAGAACACGACAGGCGGGGGGAACTTGTATCTCTCCTCATCGATGCTGGGGATTCGGCGTGGGCACGGGGTGCCCATGAGGTTAGACGTTTGCTGCTTAGTGATTCCTTTTGGGGTAACGCGTAGGCTTCGTTAGATGGCATTTCAATCTTTGGTCAACGCTCAATCTCTTCTCGAACAAGATGTCTGGATCACTAATCCCGCTCGAACGTTCTCTCTCTACACGAAGTTAGCCGAGTAAGCACGGTGCCTTCTGCTACCACGCATCTTTCGTTGACACCTTGATAGATTGTCGACTTGGAGAGGTGCCCCTGCCTACACCTATCATGGAAGATGGATTATCTAATCCATGTCAACAGGTGATTATATAGGATCCGATAGATATATCGAAGCCTGTTACGAAAGGGCCACCCATTCTGAAGGAAAGGCCCTCCTGCTCCGCTTACGCTCCCAGAATAATTGGATGCGGAATGACTTCAATGCTGCCCTTATGGACACTTTACTGGCTCTGCACATCCTCGGAATTGATCTTGATTCCAATCCAACTCTGGAAATGGCCGATGCAATGTTCGAGCAGGTCAAGAGTGAAATTCTTGCTGTTGGATTTGACGCTATCCTGGAAATTCCTCGAGCTTCTGAACCACGGACAGACCTTGGAGTAGCTTTACTTGGAGATGCTGGTACGCATGTGTACTGGAGTACGGGAGAAGGGTTCACAGATGTTATCGGTTTAACGGTAAGGTTCATAATTGTCATCGCGTCGCATCCTCATTCGCGTGTCATACAAGACGATTCAATTGGCTCTGCGGTAGGTCGAGACTTTTTCATAGCCGTGATCCGCTTAGTCTCGTGGTTCAGTTCCGGAATGTCCCCTGGTACAGCATTAGGATTTTTTTGGGCATTAGGAGGTATGCATCGCTCTTTTTTCACCTACAATTACATCTCACATGACTTTTGCAGCCGCCGCCGAACGAAAGGAACTCTATCGGTTCTCTGTGGACCTTGGAAAGCTGGCGTTGCGTATTGCCGAGCGTCACGGGACGAATGCAGATAGATGGTATGTCTCTCTAGCTTGCTTATCATCAACGCTCAACATATCCTCCAGTCGCTCGTTGGTCATGTATTGTTCCATGGTCTCCGCCTATGAAAACGTCCATATCCGGTCAAATCTCACACGGCTGGAGGAAGCGACTAAATATGCCAATAGTGCTGGTGACTGGTACGTTATTCACCACCCAAACCTGATTTTTACCAAGCTAGCTATTTATAGCGTGTATATGCGCCTTGCAAATTTCTATTCCGTCCAAACCAAACTGTTCATTGGCCAACCGTGTATGTCATGTTTTGCATTTTTGTCATAATCCCGAGTCTCTGATGAACGACTCAGTGGACGAACTTGTTGGTGCGGCGGAAGAGGTAGTGATGATCTTCGACTCGTTTATTTTCTCGCTCTAATGGTTTCTTGTATCAAAGGCCAACAATGATGTAAAACAATGGCCTCAAGGAGAACTTGCTATCTGTGCTCAGGGTAGGCCATGCGTTTAGCAGTTTCATAGCCGCACATTTCCAACTAATGAAACAAGGCTTGTTAAATTGCATTCGCGCATTGGGCGGGTACACGGTCAATGCCTCGGCAAAGACCATTTACACGACGAACGCATTCAACGAGGATGATTACCTGAAGTCTATCCCCGAGAGGGACGGAAGCACACTCATCGGACTAACGTTGTAAGTCAATGACCTTTTGCTTTAGTTCCGAATACCTCACTCGGCGTCCTCCAGTTACAACGCATACAAGGCAAGTCTATCCTAAATCCTAATACCCCTCAGCTTATACACGTTTAAGGTTGTTGCGCTATTCAATTTGGGCTATGTTGAAGAGGCGGCAAGTCTTGGGTTCTCTATATATGACACCCGAGACCGTCACCCAAAGTCTGTCTTTATTTCTTACCGTTCACACAGAAGACCAATATTCTAGAAATAGCCATCGGCATACACGGTTTGCGCTATTTTTCCACAGCCTAGCAATGATCGCCTGTATTCGAGAAGAGTACATCAACGAGGACGAACGTCAGCGATACCTTGAACAGATTGCGGCTAATCAAACGTACATCCGCCGGTATGTGACACCCGAGTCGGCTAGTCAAGAATCTACACTTATTGGCTTATCAGATGGCTCTCCGCCAGCCCCGTCAACACAAGTGCCTGGATGATTCTTGTTGTAAGTCAGCTAGAGAACGGAGAGGACGCGCGCTGATGTTCTGTCACAGGATGCCGAGCTCTCGTCCCTCGAAGACAGTCGAGATGCTTTCCAGTTGTATGACGCCGCGGTTATGTAAGTTCCTGCATATTGTGAAAGGGTTGTTAGATGAAGAATTGTCTCCATAGATCGGCGACGAACCATGATTGGCCGCTCGAAGAAGGTTGGGCATTGTACCTGGTCCGTCGCACCTGGTGAAAGTTACATTTCCGGAAAAATAACTTTATGTATAGCAAGGTTCTCATTTTGTCCGCTGCGGCGTGCATGGTCTAGGCAACGAGCTACAGCGTCGTGGGGTATCCAGGCAGCGACAATGGGGAGCACGAGGCATTGTGTTAGTTCATCATATCAGATGTCTAGGACCAGGATGCTTACCATTCAATCTCCACAGGACTGCACTGTTTTCAGAGTCGAGTGCATCGCCTCTGTACTTCAACAAGAGAAGCACCGTCACCATGGACATTGGAGTTCAGACAGACAGCGTTATGGTTGGCATTAATGGCCATAAGACTATGCACGATGACGCAGGGGGCGATATTACGGAGGAGGAAGCGGTTACCAGCTTGCCTGCCTCTGCCCTTTCATCTGTCTTGAAATGGAGTAAGGACATCGCCGCTGACATCCATTTATTTTCAGGTACGCATACTGCCCTACCTTTATTCGTCACTGATTTTGCGAATTAATATTTCAGCCCTGCAACGCCTGACTGAAATTGCTACCGGTGAGCCAAGAGTTGCATTTATCATGCTTCCAACGAGACAGCTAATACATTCACTAGAAACGTCTGGAGCACAGTGTACATGCATCGCCATCACAGGGACGGGTGGGGAGTATAGGGTGGCTACCAGCATGATTTCGCCTGGTCCCTGCAAGATTCACGAGTGCGTGTCTTGAAATCTCAGCCTAACAGCCTTCTTAAGGGAGCGCAGGCATCCCATATCCGTCCGAGCCATTAACGATCCGTTACAAAGGGCTGTTATACTGCACTGTCCGTGTTTTTCATCACGCTGCATGCTTTGGTCTGACAAGTACTTGCCCAGCACTGAATACAAAAGAACGTGTCGCTTATGATGACATATCGTTGGATTCACGATTCTCATCTGAGGCTCATCAGAGTCCTTATAAGTCGGTAGTATGTCTACCGATTTTTGGCAATAGGGGACAGACTTTTGGTGCCCTGTACCTGGCATCCAAATACGCCTTCTCAAGAAACACGATAACTCTCCTCACACTTCTATGCCAGCAAGCGAATATCAGCGTAGCCAATGCCCTTCTCTTTCGCTCGGTGCAGGCAGGAACGAAGGAGAATCTCAGAATGATATCTGCGCAGAAGGAAGCCCTTGAAGATGCCCGACAAAGTCGCGAAAATGCCTTGAAAGCAACAAGGGTCTTCTATGTTTCTTCTAGGATAATTCGGTGTTGTACTTACATGAATTTCCAGATCAAAAGCAACTTTTTGGCTTCGATGTCCCACGAACTTCGGACACCTTTCAGGTAAACCCGACAGAATACTATGTGTCTTGAACTTATTCTCTTGTAGTTCTTTTTATGGTCTTCTGGATATCCTGAGCGGGACAGAGTTGAATAATGGGCAGCGCGAGATTGGTTTGCGCCTTCAAGCTCCCGCTTTTTTGTCCAGCTAAATATTCCACAGTTCAAACAGCGAAACAGTCTTGCGAGCTCTTGCTCAAGGTACATGTTATCACAGATCCGCGTGCCTGCACACTAACTCGTGTTCCCTGGAGATCATCGACTCCATCCTCGATTACAGTAAACTCGAGGCCTCAGGTAATTGCTCTTCATCCCTGCCTATGGAAGAATGAATCTTAGTATCACAATTTAGCCCTCAAGCTCGAGTTTACAGGTTTCCCTGTCGAAGACATCATAGCTGTGCGTTTCTATCTTACTCAGAGAGCTATACTAGACATACTGTGCTGGGCTTAGGACTGCATGGAACTGCTTCTGCCTATGGCTGCGAAAAAGCTGGACCTCTCTTTCAATATAGATCGAGATGTGCCTCCATGTATACGTGTTCTCCTTCTGCCATTAGGATGGTCCTGACCTTTCAATTCAGGGGTGCAAGCCGATTATACTCGCATCCGTCAAGGTAGGCGCCCTGTAGCTGTGCTATGACAATTTCTCATATTCCTTAGTCTTGATGAATCTCATTGGGAATGCTGTGAAGTTTACCCCCCAGGGGTCGGTGAAGGTCCTTTGTTCCCTCGATAACGAGAGATTGCTCCCAAAGCCAGGCGACGTGACCCTGAAGTTTGTGATAGAGTGCGTGTCATATCTTGATATCAAATATAAAGAGTTGAATAGAATGTTTTAGGGATACCGGCATCGGTTTATCCTCTAGCGACGTTGATCTCCTGTTTGTACCTTTCCAGCAGGCTGACAATTCCTCCACTCGTCGCTTTGGTGGCACGGGGCTCGGCCTGTCGATCTGTCGGCAGCTGGTGAAACTCATGGGCGGCGTCATCGGTGTCCATTCCGAGCTTGGAAAAGGTTCTGTATTCTGGTTTGTTATCCCCGTAAAAGTTTTCAGCTCGGAGGAGTCGGAGAAAGCAAGTCTGCCACTTCCTTGACTTCGGCCTAATGCTAACCTCGCCTAGGCAATGCTGACCATTCAGCAAGTGCGGGCTCGCCTTATGGAACCGCAGCCGCCGCGAATTCTGATAAGTTCCCCCTCTGATGCCGCGACATCCCTTCTATGCTCTATGCTCGATGGATTCGATGTTTCTTCGGTCTCGACCGTGGAAGAACTCGAACGATGCCTTCGCTCTGCTGACCCGTCAGATACTCCCTTGGATTGCATCATTCTCGACCATCAGGCAGAGCCCGTTGCTGATGGCTTTGCTCGACTACTGGAAACCCTTCATTCGCCGGCCTTGCTGGATACAAAGCTCATTCATTTATATACACCCGTCACAGACACAATTACAGGCAACCTAGTGTTCGGTAATAGCACATCCGGTGTCATTCGCATGACAAAACCGCCTCGCAAAGCTCGACTTCTTCGAGCTCTAGCCCAGCTTAGGAAGTTGCCACCGGACACGTACGCCGACCTGAGATCTGCAGTAGCGTCGACTGTCGAGGAGCCTCCCGAATCTCAACGTACTCTTTTTGGAAACGTTCTCATAGCTGAAGGTGAGTGCGAGTGACTGCGTGGTCCGGAGCTGCCTTCACCTATGGCTACGCAGACAACCCAGTCGCTCAGAAACTACTCATCAAGCAGTTGCAACGCTTTGATCTCAATGTAGTTGCTACCTCAAATGGTGAGGAAGCAATTGCAGGTAGGTTACTCTTCTTGAATGGCCCGCACCAGAATCACTACATTACCTTTAGAATGGGAGCAGCACGAACCTGGCTATTTCAGCCTCGCGATGTTTGACCACCGTATGAGTCTTTTTATGCCATTCACTTTCCGTTGGTCTGACACCACATATTAGATATGCCAGTCTGCGATGGAGTAGAGGCCGCCAAGAGAATACGATTACTTGAAAACCGGCGCAAAGTATCGGAGCTCCTTCCAGGTAAGTGTTTCGAGTAAATTTCAATGAACAATGGATCTGATGACTACGTCAACTTGAACCAAGTCGTCGCGCTAAGTGCTGATTGTCAAGAGTCTACAAAAATGCTCTGCCTCAGCGCCGGAATGAACTTATTCCTCAGCAAGCCTTTGAAGAAGAGTGAGTTTGAACCATCATCTTAGGCTGATACTCGCTGAATCGGCCTGTAGGCGACCTGGCTTCCCTTCTCACGATGTATGGCACACCCTCATCCCCACAGGGTAACCTCAACAGATGATACACGAGTCACATGGACCACCTTCAATGATTTGATCTTTTATAGAGTGCGTGCTTGTTTTGTTGGTTGTCCTTGCATTGTTTTGTCTCTCTTGATGTCAGTTTGCTTTACTCGTTTCTGTGATAGTAACTGGTTCAGTCGCATATCATCCCACTCCAATTTATCTACACACGCAATGTGCCCCGATCAATCAAACGTGATATACGCTATGTATTTTCTGTAGACCTTACGTACTTCTTTATCAGTAACTCACGAATCTCAACATTTTCTGTATCCGAGTAAAGATTGCAAGGTGATCAAAATACAGTCTACAACTCAGATTCGTTGCATGGATTGGCGCAGAACAGAGTCATTTAGCGCTACAGCAGAAAAGGGGAGTCAAGGAAGGCATCACTGGCAAACGGACATCAGCATGTAAATATCTACATGGAAAAGTCCGCCGGCGACAGCGACCACGTGAATTTACAGAAGCGCCTATTCGCTCTCGGTCTCGTCTTCCTCTGCCTCCTCTGCCTCGTCGTCAATGAAACCGTTAAGCCACGGACCCTCATCTCCTTCGCTATCCTCCTCGCTGTCCTCACCGTCGTCGTCATCGTCCTCTCCCTCCTCGTATTCCTCTTCTTCATCCTCATCCTCGTCTTCGTCCATATCGGCATCAGCATCAGGCCCACTCTCAGCGCCGAGCTCGATATCTTCGATGCTCCCCACATCACTCCCTTCCTCAAGCTCCACATCCATAACCTCCATCTCCTGCTCGCTCTCTCCCTCCACATACCGCCGCGGCTCACGCGTATCAGCGGAGCCAGCAACAGCTGTCGCTTTGCCCTTTTTGCCGCTGTGGGCCAATGGTGCGGGCGCTGCAGTTGCACGTAGATCGACCTGTTGTAATACCATATCGAGCCTGCCTGACAACGAGAGGAGAGACTCGCGTAACGCAAGGCGCGCAGTTAACGTCGCGTGCAACCCGGCGAGCCGAGCCACGAGGTCTGGCATCTGTCAAGCGAGAAGGACCAGTCATAATCATGTTTCGGAAGGATCAGTGCTGACAGCAAAAAGACAAGGAAGAGCGTTGGTAGGACGCACAGTCATGAGATGTCCGCTGTGGACCACGAGTACTGCTCGTATCCAGCGAACGAGTACCGCTGCTCGTTGAGTACCCGGCACAGAAGTGCGGCCTAGCCGCTGGACACATGCGCCAAGTAGCGGCACGGCCAACTGAGGCGGCAGGCGTTGTACTGTCTGCGTGATGAGGGTAGGGTCGCTGTACATGAGACAGGTCTCGAGTAACTTCGTGTCCGTAGAGTGCAGTGCCTGGATCAGCGTCCGGGTGAGTGTAATAGAATTAGGCTGCTCTGTACGCGAAGTCCGTGCAGCTGGGCGTTCCGCGTCATCAGAATCTGAGTGCTCAGCGTCTGCGGGCCGGGATGCAGGAGGGTCGAGAGCGGTAAGGCGCTGGCCGAGGGAAAGCTCAGCGAGGTCCACATCTAAGTCGCCCCCAAGATCTGCGAGGTCGTCAGCAGATGCGCCTTGTGCTAGTTCGGTGCCGCTTCGGATGGCAATGGATGACGGTTCTACATAACGCTTGTTTGGAGCAGCCTGGAGCATGCGGTCAGAGTGAACGGCGCAAATGGCGGACGCAACATACTGTAGCATGGGCATCTACATCCACTAGACCGGCACTCGAGTCCTCATGTACAATATTGACGGCCTCGATGAAATCTCCGTTATCGTCCAGATATCGCTGATGGGCGCCTGGTCAGGTCAAGCCTACAGAGACGCATACAAGCCAGATAAACTCACAACGACGTCGAACACTGGCCTCACACCACCAGCCAACCATGCCACCCGTATCCTGCCGTCTTGTTCAAACGCAGCGTTGATCACTTGTGCAGTCATACCCCGATTAAACGAGATTGTCATTGATGACCTTGGGGAGAGCGTAGCGACTTTCTCCTTTGACTTTTTAGATATTGTTGGGGCACCTTGGTCGTTTGTAGGTGTGAAAATCGCGATGCGACCGGAAGCAGAGAGGACGAGTAAACTAGGATGAGTGGGTGACCGAGAGAAAGCTATGTGCCTCGCATCCGAGTCAAGCGGCGCAGTAGCAACCAACTTGCCC
>WNFI01153472.1_pt1 | contig 13603 bp, 18 predicted proteins | sample 5400471 | NCBI WGS metagenome assembly WNFI01 (sample SAMN13153348, study PRJNA577476) | soil metagenome | isolation source: 100 cm saprolite on Douglas fir-dominated hillslope | place: USA:California | collected 2013-09-17 | reverse complement strand
GGTGCTCACCGGGCTCCTGGACCAGTCCGCGCTGTACGGCGTGCTGGCCGAGATCGAGGCGCTCGGCCTGGACCTGCTCGAGATCCGAAAGCTCGCACCGGACCGCACATCACCAGAACCAGGTCACCACCGCTCACCCTGACGGCCACTACCGTCGGGCGCGTCCGTTTCTCTACGAGAAGGTGCCGCTCCCATGACCAGTGCCCCCGTCCGCGACCCGCTCGCCGACCATCTCCTCACGCCACAAAGCGCGGCGCTCCTGTTCATCGACTACCAGCCCTCACAGCTGGCTGGGGCCCGCTCGATGGACCGGGCGCTGCTGGTCAAGAACGCCGTCTCGACGGTCAAGACCATCAAGACCTTCGAAGTCCTGGTCCTGCACTCCACCGTCAACGTCGCAACCGGCCGGGAACAGCCAACCCCTCCCCGACCTCGCCGGCCGTCTATCAACTGGACTACCTCCCAAGCCAGCAGGAGGTTCTGGCGATCGCCGAGAAGTGGCGACCCTGCCGCAGCCTGGCGACCAGCTACCTGTTTTCCGCCGCCTTCGAACCCGCCGAGGCACCACCGGTCGCCCGGCACGGTAGCGCTTAACATGAACGACGGCTGCACGCATCTGGACCGGATCCACGATGTCACGCCCTCGTCCTGGGGTTGCGAGGACCGCCTGGCCCAGGGACGCCGGGACTGGGTGCATCTGCGGGTCTGCCAGGAATGCGGTCACGCCGGACGCTGTGACAACTCTCCGGTCAGGCATACGACCGCGCACTTCCACGTGGCCGGGCACCCGGTTGTACGGTGGTACGAACCGGGGGAGGACTGGTATTGGTGCTATCTCGACCGGCTTGTGTTCGGACTCGAGGGTGCCCGGCGGCACCGTCGCACCCGTGAGGGATTGGGCCGTACCGATGTCGATGTTTGACTACGACGCCCGGCCGGTGACTCCGTTGCCCGTCCTGGTCGGCACAACGGCCTCCCGGGGCGCGTACGCGATCCGTGATTTCCTGAGCCGCAATGGTTACCCGTTCGAGTGGGTCGATGCCGGCCAGCCCGATGCGGTGCGGGCGGTCCTGGGTGTCGCCGAGGTGGAGCCGTCGGCGCTGCCGCTGTGCATCCTGCCGGACGGGTCGCGGCTGGTATCTGCGACGGTGGAGCAGGTCGCCGCGGGTCTTGGCATGGTCGCGGCCCCGGCGCTGTCGGAATACGACCTGACGGTCGTCGGAGCGGGGCCGGCCGGCCTGGCCGCCGCGGTCAACGCGGCATCCGAGGGCCTGCGCACTGTCGTGGTCGAGGCGGTGGCGCCGGGCGGCCAGGCCGGCACCACGTCGATGATCGAGAACCTGCTGGGTTTTCCCAACGGCATCAGCGGCAGCGAGCTGGCGACGCGGGCGGTGGTGCAGGCGCGCCGGTTCGGTGCCGAATTGCTGCTGGCCAGGCCTCTGGTCGACGTGTCGGCCGACGGGCCGGGTTACGTCGCCGGGCTGTCTGACGGCACGCTGGTGCGCGGGCGGGCGGTGCTGTTCGCCAGTGGGGTTGAGTGGCGCCGCCTGGAGGTGCCCGGGATCGATGACCTGCTCGGCGCGGGGGTCTACTACGGGGCCGGGCCGAGCGAGGCGCTTGCGTGCACGGGTTCCCGGGTCGTCGTGGTGGGGGGCGGCAACTCGGCGGGCCAGGCGGTTGTCCGGTTCTCCCGGTACGCCGGGCAGGTCACGTTGCTGGTCCGCGGCCGCGACCTCGGCGTGTCGATGTCGCAGTACCTCATCGATCGCCTGTCGGCTATCCCGAATGTTGAGGTGCGGGTGCGCACGCAGGTGGCGGGCCTGGAGGCCGATGACCGACTCCGGGCGGTCATCGTGCGCTCCGGGGACAGCACCGAACCGGTGCGGTTGCCGGCGGATGCCTTGTTCATCTGCATCGGCGGCACCCCCCGCACCGACGGCGCGGCGGGGATCGGGCTCGCCGCCAACACCGCCGGGTACCTGGTGACCGGCAGCGATGCCGCCAGTGACCCGGGCGGCAGCTGGCCGCTCGACACGGAGCCGCTGCCGCTGGAGACCAACCGGCCCGGAGTGTTCGCCGCAGGGGATGTGCGCTGCGGGTCGGTCAAACGTTGCGCAGCGGCCATCGGCGAGGGATCGATGGCGGTGGCGCTGGTCCACCGTCGGCTGGCGGAGGCGGGCGGTGCCTGAGCCGCCCGCGGCCGCGAGTCCGGACACTGCGGTGTCACCGGAGTTCGCCGAGCTCGCCTCCGGCGAGCGGATCGCCACAGCCGCAGCGGCACTGGAACACAACGGCATCCGGTCGCTGCTTGCCGACACAGGCGCCGACGCGAGGGACCTGGTCGGCTCCCTCCTCGCCGACGGCGCCGAGGTGTACAACAACACCTCCCAGACCCTCGAAGCCACCGGCGTCGCCGACGAAATCGAACGGTCCGGCCGCTACCAGCCACTCCGGCTGCGGCTGTACCGGATGGACCGGGAAATGCAGCGGCGCGAGATGCGCGCCCTGGCCGCCTCGCCCGACTACGTCGTCGGCAGCGTACACGCGCTGACCGAAGGCGGGTCGCTGCTCATCGCGTCCGCCAGCGGCAGCCAGCTGGGCCCGCTCGTGTCGGGGGCGGGACATGTGATCCTCGTCATCGGGGCCCAGAAGATCGTCAGCGACGTTGCAGCCGGGATGCGGCGGATCTACGAATACTGCTACCCGCTCGAGGATGCCCGGGCCCGGCGAGCCTACGGAGTGCCCAGCGGGGTCGATGAACAGGGTCGGCGTGCCGAGCACCTGGCCCGAGGCCAGGCCGCTGTCGACGTCGCGGCGGATCCGGTCCGCCACCGCGATGCTGGCCCGGTCGCAGTCGAATGCCCCGACGTCCAGGCCGATCTGGGCGGCGTACCCGCGCAGGTCGCCGTCCTCGTGTCTAGTCCCGCAGCCGCTACCCGGTCACCTGGGCGGATCCGGTCATGCCGCGCCCGGCCGCCCGCGCATCGCGCGCGTTCGCGGCCCTGGCTCCTCCTGAACCAGGCCGAGGTCTCAGGCATCAGGTCGCCTCACCGGCTGGTCATGCCGGTCACATCCCGACGGTATTGTGCCCGCGGTCGGCGGGCTGGGCGGCCCGGGTGGTGAGGGCTGTCCTGGCAGCTGCCAGCGCCGATGTGATCAACTGGCCGGCGTGGCCGAAGTCGGTGGGCGGGATGTGCCCGGAGTTGGCGGGCAGCACGATCAGCTCGGCGGCCGGGGCGTAGCGGGCGAGGTCATCGTGCAGGCGGGCGTTGGTGAGCAGGGTGACCGCGTGTACCGCGGCGGCGAGCGCGCTGCGGGGCGGGCGCGGCAGGCCGCGGTCGCCGGGGTCTTGGGTGGGCAGCACGTAGATGCGCTGGGCGCCGAGTGCGAGGGCGTGCGAGACCGGGGTGTTGTCCGCGATCCCGCCGTCGGCGAGCAGCCGCCCGCGCCAGCGGATTGGCGGCAGCACCCCGGGGATGGCCGCGGCGGCGAGTACCGCGTCGACCGCGGGGCCGTCGGACAGGCGCACCTCGTTCCCGGACAGCAGGTCGAAGGCGACCAGGTGCAGCGGGATGCTTGCGTGCTCCAGCCGCTGGAACTGCAGGTGCCGGGTGGCGAGCCGGCGCAGCCCCCGGCCGGGGAACAGGTGACCGCGCCGGCCTGCCAGGCCGCCGATCAGCGTGGCCGGGCCGAGCGGAAGGATGTCGTTCCTGCGCAGCCCGCGCCAGATGGCCGCCAGTTGTTCGGCGGTGACCACGGTGGCGGGCCGGGAGGCCAGGAACGCGGCGTTCAGGGCGCCGGCCGAGGTGCCGACCAGCAGGTCGGGCACGATGCCGCGCTCGTAGAGGGCGTGCACCATCCCGGCCTGCATGGCGCCCAGGGCGGCGCCGCCTGCCAGCACGAACGCGGTGCGCGGCGCCCCGGCCGGGCTGCGGCCGGCCGCCGCGCGGGCGGGGGTCGTGGTAGCGTTCACCGGCGGTCAGCTCCAGCCAGCTCGGTCCGCCCGGCCTTCAGCTTCCTGGCCGAGGCCGGGCCGTTCGGGCTTTTGTGCCGGCGGCCGGGCGCGGCCGCCCTGCACGATGGCGATGAGCGGGGCGAGGACCACGCCGAGCAGGGCGCCGATGGCTGCGGCCACGATGGTGATCGCCTTCACACTCAGGGCGGCCGCGTGCCGGATGCGGTCCTCTACCGAGGACAGGCTCCCAGGCGGGCAGGCCCTGGCCGGTTGCGCCGGGCAGGTCCGACAGATCCGTTTGGCCGCCTGGATCTGACGCAGCGCGGGCCCGGTCGTGCCGATCGGGGAAGAACAGGTCCGGATCGACGTCGCGGCAGGCGGCGTCCTCGCCAGTTCGCGCCCACGGTCATCGCGCCGGGTCAACGCGGTGGGCATCACAGGACGATGCGCAGGGCGAGCCGCGGGGGGCAGCCGCGCCGAACCAGCCTGGCGATCTGATGCCAGGCTGGTGCGGTCGGCGTAGATCTCGGCCAGCGTCCCGGGGATGCCGAGATGCGTGAGCTGCGACACGCGCCAGTTGTGCACGGACCGCTCGTCGTGGCCCATGGTCTTCTGGCCGGTAATGGCCGGTTCCATCGCTCCTCCCTTCAGCGGGGCGGGTTAGCGCCGGACGGTGCAGGGGGCCGTGCTGCCGTTCGGAGATGCGGACAACTTCCACCGGGCCCGACAGCGTCGCGTCCGGCATGCGCACGTCGAGTTCCGCGTCGGACACGCTGAACTGGCCGGCCTTGTACGTGACGGACTGCGCGTTGTACTTGCCCGCCGTGACGTCGGTGATGGACAGCTGGGATATACCGGAGGCGACGAGTTGCACCTGGTAGCCGTACTCGTGCCTGCCGGAGGAGAGGTGGCCCCCGGTGTACCACCAGTCCTCGGCGGCGTTCGGGTGCGCGGCCTGGTCGGCTGGCACGTGTACTAAGGTCGGGAACTCGGTAGCAGCGGCCGGCTTACCCGAATTGACGAGTGATGAGGGGGACACGGATATTCCTTCTCTCGGGGAGTGATGGGTATGCCGCAGGGCACCGCCTAGGCGGCCTGCTCCAGCGGCCCGGTCTTTTACGGGCCGTCCGCTGTAGGCCCCGCGCCGCCGGTGTTGAACCGGTACTGGAGCTGACGCTATGGTCCGGCTCCGGGCGGCGGCCTTCTGCCGCTGGAATAGCAGCTCGTGCATGTCCCAGAACCGGCCCTGCCGGGCAGCAGCCTTGGCCGCGGCCGCCGCGGCGAGGGCGTGCGGGTGCTGGGTCCATGAAGCCATCGTCGGGCGCTGGCAGGTGAATCCCCATCACCAGGATCAGGTGACCGTGCTACCGCGCGGGGCCCGCCGCCAGCAGCCGCAGCTCTCGCGCGCGCTGCACCGCCGAGGAGCGATCACGGGCCTGAAGCTTGGCGTAGATGTTCCGGACATGGTGTTGACCGTCTTCACCGACACGGACAGCTCGCTGGCGATCACGCCGGCGCGTCCTCGCTGTTCGGGAGCAACGTGGTCCGCATCGGGCACGCCAGAAGTGCTGGGCACCTGTCTTGGCGCCTGCCCCGGACGTCCCGCCGTCGACACAGTCCTCTCGGTTTCAGGCCTGCGTAAGTCCGGTCTAGCGGCGCGAATCACCGTGATCCGGTGACGACCTTTAACCCGAATGGCGGCGACCCGCAGTCGGCGCTGGGCCCGGCCCTCAACGACCAGGGGTATTACGTCGGGCGGGTCGAGCGGAACCTGTACTACGTCACCGACGGGGTGTACCAGTCCGCGTTCTTGACCACCCGCGACGGCGTGGTGCTGTTCGACGCGTCAGGTACGACCCGGACCGGACCGGCTGCGCAGCTGCTGCTCTGCGGGCAGACGCCGGGATCACCTACCTAATCGGCGACCTCGCCAGCACTGCTGTCTAACCGTGGTTGTCCAGCGCGACCCGGGAAAGGGGCATCAGCCATTTCCACGACCATAGCCCCCGGAGCCGCCGGCTCGGGCGCGGCGCCTGCCCGCGAACAGGCCGCGGCAGCCTCGGCTGCCCGGGCCGGCCGGGCCCGGGGATCGGTGCCGCGCCCAGGCAACCACGTCATCGTCGTGTTCGGGGCGGCCGGCGACCTGGCCCACCGCAAGGTGCTGCCGGGACTGTTCCATCTAGCGACAGCCGGGCTAATGCCCGACCGGTACCAGATCATCGGCGTATCACCACAGGACATGACTGGGGAGCAATTCCGGGAGCTGGCCCGCCAGGCGATCGCCGAATTCGGGACCGCCAAGCCCATGGGAGCGGCCTGGCAGGCGCTCCAGCGCCGGCTCTCATTCGCCAGCGCGGACCCAGCCCGTACCCTCTCCCTGGTCGGGGCCATCGCGGCCGCGGAGCGGCAGGTCGGCGGCTCGATCGGGCTGGCGATCCTGGGCACCGTGGCCTGGGACCGTCGGCGGGTTCGAGGTATCAGCAGGGATCATGCTGATCGCCCTCATCATCACGATCGCCGCCGTCCGGGTCAGGCGCGCCGACCTGGCCGGCGCCCAGACCAAGCCGGGCACCCCGGCCGCGGACGAAGCGAGCGCCGAGATGGCGGAGGCCGGGAAATCCGGCCGGGCCGGGCCCCGCGGCTGATGACCTGAGGGGAGTAACGGACGTGTCCTCATCGCCTGATACGCCGAAGCCGGATCGCAGGGCCGAGCTGGGTCGCCCGCGATGAGCACCGCCCCCTGGCAGGGACGCCGGCTGCCGATCCCGGCGGCCTGGCCGGTGCGCTCCAGCCCGGCAGCCCGCCCGTGGGCGATTATTTCGGCCGGCCTGGCGCCGATCATGCTGACCGGGGCCTACCTCATTGCCGGCATCCTCCAGCCGGCGTCCTACAGCCCGGTGCGCACGACCATCAGCGCGATGGCCGGACACGCCGGAACCGACCGGTGGGTCATGACCGGCGGTATTGTCCTGACCGGCGGCTGCTACCTCGTCACCGCCGCGGGCCTGACCGGTGTCCGGGCGTCCGCCCGTGCCCTGCTGTTCGTGGCGGGCATGGCCGGCATCGGCATCGCCGCATCCCCCGAAACCGCCCGCGTGCTCGGCTGGCTGCTCGCCGAAACCCGCGACGGCAGCGTCCTGGGCCTGGCCGAGCGGCTGACGTCATCGATCCAGACCTGCTGGCCGTTCATCGTCGGCGTCGCCCTGCGCCGCACCCGGCGCCCCCGTGCCGGCCTGGCCACCGGCGGGAGCGGCGGGGTGAAGGACGGGGTCGCCGCGCTAGGGCCCGCGGCCGCAGGCAGGACCGGTGATGGCAGCCCGCCTGGAGGCGCCGCGGGCGGGCGCCCGGCCTGTGACCGTCACGGCTCCGGCACGCCGGGCTGGCCTCGGCCAGCCACTTCCTGCTGGATCCAGCCGCCGTCGACAGTTCCGGCATCCAGAAGATCATGAGCCGGGAGGTGCGTGAAGATGTCAGCCTTAGCCGGCCTGAACCCGCCGCAAGCGCGCGAGCCGGGGCTTGATCCTCAGCCCGGGCTTGACCGGCGGCGGATCGCGGCGTGGTACGCGGTGTTCGCTGGCTACGCCGCGCTGCTGGCGGTGTTCAGCAGGCACGCGGACCAGTCCTGGGGGATCTGGGCGTCGGGTGGCCACCTGCTGGCCGCGATCACCGCGGTGTCGTACCGCCGCTCGCGCGGGCGGGACGCGGCGCTGCTGATCGGCGCGGCCGGCGCCCTGGCGGCCCCGCTGACCCGTGGGAATCACCGACCCGCCGGTGCTGGCGCTGTTCTGCGTAGCCCTGGCGTGCCTGGGTGCGGGGCCGGCCGCGACGGGTGCCGCCCCGCGGGCCGCTGGGCTCCGCTGGCTGGTGAGCCCGCACCGGATCCGGCCATCACGATCGACGGGGACGGCCCTGGCGACCGGGATCGCGTGTGCCATGAAAATCACCGCATGGCCGGCCCTGCCGGTGATCGCGGTGATGATCGCTGCACGGGACGGCAGGCGGGCGGCATGGCCTTTCGTTGCCACATCGGCGGTCACCGCAGCTGCCGCCATCGCGGCGGCCGCCCCGGCGGCCCTCGCCAAGCCCTCGGTCTTCCTGCACAACATCGTCCTGTATCCGCTCGGCCTGACCCGGCACCTCACGCCGGCCGGCCGACGACCGCCCCGTCGCCTGGCACCTTGCCGCCGGCCTCTGCGTCATGTTCATCCTCGCGCCCGCCACCCGGTGGGGATATTTCGCCTACCCTCTCGGCCTGCTCGGCTGGCTGGGCCTCACCGGGCGCGACCGCCTCACCTGGCTGGCCCCCGCCGTGGCCACGCTGACGTCGGCCATGGCCGGGCTTGTGGCGTCGCCGGGAACGAACGGAACAGCCACCGCCCTCGTACGCCCGGGAGCGATCGGGGCGACGGCGTTCCAGCCCTGGCAGCGCTCACCGGACCAGCCCGCACCGCACGGGCTGCTGGCCAAGGTCCGCGACCCCGGGCGGGTGCCCGAAACCAGGAGACACCGATGGCACTGACAGATCCGTGGTCCGGGGAGGACGACGACACCGGCTACGACTACTACGACACGCCGTCCGGCAACATCTGGCGCCCCGGCGCCGAGCCCGGGCAGCCCTCCGGCGACGAACCCGGGCGGCCGGACACCGGACCGTATGAAGTGATCCACCTCGGCGGCCAGGCCGCCGTCGTGGCGCCCGTTACCGATTTCCTGCGGCTGCGCGCGCTGGAGCTCCACGCGTTCGCCGAGGAGCTGAATGACGCCGAGGATGCCGCTTCTCTTCCCTTCCCTGATCGTCCGCACGTGGCATCACCGCCCCGGGCGCGGACCCGTACGCCCTGACAAGGAGACCCATGAGCACTACACAGCCCCCGGCCGGGCGTGCCACGAAGAGCGGCGAGGGCGCGGCCCGGGTGGCGCAGAGCGCCCTGCTGCGCGAGGTCCCGGCCGCTGTCGCCGCGGGGCGGCTGGCCACGCGCTACGTCTCGGCCGCGGCCGAGACGCGGGTGGGCGGGGACCTGCTCGAGATCGTCTCCGACGGGGGGCGCCCGCGCTGGCTCATCGGACACACGCGCGGCAAAGGACTGCCGACGGTGCGGCTGGCCAGTGTCGCGATGACCAGCTTCCGGGACGCCTGCGCCCAGCCCGGCCTGTCGCTGCCAGAGATCGCCCGGGTCGTGGACCGGTCAGTGACGCGGGCCGCAGAAGACGAGGACTTCGTCAGCGCCGTGTTCGCCGAATTCGACCCGCGCGGCTGGCTGCAGCTCGTCACCTGCGGGCACCCGCCGCCGCTGCGGCTGACCGGCGACGGCGACCTGCAGGCACTGACCCCCGCCGCGTACGCGACACCGCTGGGCCTGCACCCCGACATCAGGCCGTCCACGTTCTCGGTGGACGCGGGCGACCGGCTGGTCTTCTACACCGACGGCCTGCTCGAGGCGCGCGACCGGGCGGGCCGCTACTTCCGGCTGGAAGACTGCCTCGACACGCTTCGCCGCACCGACCTGCAGGCAGCCGCCGACGAGCTGCTCGACCGGCTCCTGGCTCATACCGGACGCAGGCTCGACGACGACGTCGCGGTGCTGCTATTCGAAGCGGCCTCCCCGTCGGCCCGGCCAGAAGACGAGCCCGCTGCGGCCCCGGCACCGGCCGGTGACACCTTGCCCGACGGCGATCCCCCGGCCGCCGCCGCGTCTGGTTTCTTGGGCCGCCTCAAGCAGGCCGCCGCGGTGGCCAAGAACGTGGCCGTGCGGGCCGAGGCGGCGTCGAACACCGTGTCCCGCAAGGTCACCGAGGAGGACGCCTGGGACGAGCTGCACGGCGGCGCGGAGCTGCTGACCGAGATCGCGCGCGCCCTTAGCCGTGCACCATCCACCGGGTCCCGGAGGACTTCCGGATGCCTCGGGTACCAGGGGAAAGAGGCCTACGATGCCCGCTGACATGCTCCGCTTGTTCGTCTTTGCGCGGCACGCCGAATCGGCGGCGAACGCCGCCAACGTGCTCAACACCAGCCCGTCCCAGCCCGTCGCGCTGACCGCGCGAGGGCGAACGCAGGCACGCGCCCTCGGCGCGCAACTCGTCGGCCTCCATGTCGATCTCGCAGTCGGCACGCGCCTGCTCCGCACCCAGCAGACTATCGACCTCGCCCTGGACGACCGGCAGGTGCCAACCCTCATCGAACCCGGCTTCGATGAGATCCGCGCCGGGGACCTCGACGGCGCACGCATCGAGGCGTACTGGTCCTGGATGGGCCAGCACACCGCGGGCGACCGCCTGCCCCATGGCGAGAGCATCGACGACGCGCTGCGGCGCTACGCGGGCGCGCTGCGGCGCCTCCTGGCCAGGAAGGAAAAGGTCACGCTCGTCGTCATCCACGAGATCGCGTTGCGCTACATCGCGGCGGCCGCCGCAACCGGCCCCTCACGCCTCAACGACACGGCCTTTCCGAACGCGGCTCCGTATCTCTTCGACGAGCCCGCCGTCCGGCGCGCCGCGGCCAGCCTGGCTGCCGTTGACATTGACCGCCAAGGCTGCCGCGACGGCTGACCCCCGCCATCCAACGTAGCTGGGCCGTTCTCCATGCATTCGCCGTCGCTTGGCTCGGCCAAGCGGCTCGACGTGCAGTGCCAATCATGCCCAGGCCCGGTACCAGCCGCGCCCTCATTGATCCGCCGGTGGCGACCTGGACGACTATCGCTCGACTAGCCCGAACATGCGGAGCCCAGGGTTAGGCCAGGGCCGCCAGCGGCTTGTCGGGCATCCGGCTATCAAGAGCGCGAGATCCGCCCTGGTCAAGTTCAATGACGACAGCGCCACGGGACGACGCAGTGCCGATGCGGCTACGTATTTCCTCCAACGCGCGTTGCGCCGCGCAGTGGGTTCGTTCTGGCAGGCGGCGCGTGTAACCGCCTTATGCGGATCACCCCGGGGATCTCCTGGAGCTAGAACCTGGACGGCTGCTCCTCCACCGACGAGAACCGGACATCCGGCCCGCGGCGGACCGTCCACCGCGGTGGGCAGTGACCGCTCAGGAAGCATGCGTCTTCCCAGGCTGTTCGGGCGTGGCATGAGCGAGCTTGCCTTCGGGCCGCGCGCGGTGCCGCTGTCCGTGCTGGACCTGGGCCGCCACCCCTCCGAGGCACCCGCCTCCAGCTAACCCCTCAGCGGCCCGCCGGGCCCGGGCTGGCCGGGGGAATCCGGCGGCGCCAGCGTTCGGCCCGCCGGCCGGCCAGGATCTGGCGTACCACGTTGCGGCCCGGGATACCAGTGACGCCGCCCCGTGCGTGGCCGAATCCTGCCTGGTACAGGCCGCAGACCGGCGTGCGCAGGTCCGCGAACCCGGCCGCGGACCTGGCGTGGAACATCTGCCCCAGATACGCCTCGACCTCGGCGATGCGGCCGAGTTCGCCGAGATGCTCACTTTCCCCCGCCGGCTGGCTATCGGGCAGCCAGAAACCCGTCCTCGGCCAGAGCCTGGCCGCCTACGTCGGCCACCCCACCTAAAACGCTGACGCCGGCCGGCCCGGCTGCCCTGACCAGCCACGGCCCCGCCGGCCTGTGCCCGGCCACCGCGCGCAGCCCGGCACCGAACCCTTTCGAGCAGGCGCTCAGCACCGCCAAGGCGGCCATCATGATCTACGGGTCCCTGGCGTCCTGCGCGGCCAGGCCGCTCAGCTGGATCCCGGCCGCCGGGTGGCCGGCCTGGCGCACTTTTCAGTGCTATGCGAGGAATGTTCAGACATGCCCAGCTCATGATCGTTGCAGGGCGGCAAAGAAGGCGCGCCATCGCGGGCGACGAGGCCCGAATCTGGCGCAGCTCGCGGGCGCTGTGGTGTCACTAGCCGCGGCACGGGGTCTCGTGGCGGTGCCGGGCACCGCGTGCGTGGTTATCGCGGCCTGCCTGGTTGTCTCGCGCAGCACCGGCAGGCTCGCCAGCGCGGGCGGCAGCGACAGCCCGCCCAGCAGGCGGTAGGCGGTGACGCCGGTGTTGGCGGTGGGCAGCGGCAGGATCAGCGTCAGCGTTCCCGCCCCGGCCAGCGGGGCGATCCGGCGGGTGAACACCATCCCGGTGCTGTAGCCCACGATGAACGCGGCGCCGTTCATCAGGAAGCCGAACCCGGCGAGGGCCGACCAGACGGCCAGCGCGTCGCCGGCCCAGAACAGGGCCATGCCGCCGGGCGCGCCGCGGTGCCGGACCGGACGGGCGAACAGCGCCCGGATGAGCAGCACCGCGCGCAGCGCCACCATGCGCCGCCACCCGCTGAGCCGCTCGTAGGCGTAGACACCCCGGATGCCCGCGGCCAAGGCCGCGGACGTCGGCCGGGGCCAGCCCAGGATCCGGCCCAGGTGCGCCATCACGGCCAGGCTGACGTCGCGGTAAATGGTGATCTCGGCCAGCGCGGCCGCGCACAGCGTTTGCCGGATGAACTGCGCGTGCCCGGCCGCGGCGAGCCGCAGCAGCTCCTCGTGGCATTAGGCCAGGTGGTTGTCCTCGTCGTTGGAGATGACCCGGACCGCCCGGCCGATGTCGGGGCGGTCCCCGGCGTGCCGGCGCAGCGCCCGCATCTGCTCGCTGGCGCGCTGCTCGGTGACCCGGCTGTGCGCCAGGTAGGTGACGATGTCGGCCTCGGTGAGCTGTTCCCCGGGCCGCAGCCTGGTGTGCGCCAGGCTGATGCCGGCGGCCTCCAGCCGCATGGTGTAGTCCGCGTCGGCGGGCACGGGCACCGGCTCCAGGCCGCGCTTGCGCAGCAGCGCGGTGAAGATGCGCCCGTGCTTGTCCTCGTCCGCGCCGTGCCGGGCGATCTTCGCCGCCAGGCCGGCTTGCGAGCCGGGCACCAGCGCGGCGATCTGGCCGTTCTCCCACCCGCCCTGCGCCTCCCCGCTTGCGGCGATGGAGCAGAACAGCCCGAACGCCTCGTCGTTGTCGAAGATCTCCCCGTAGATCGTGCTGGCGGAAAGCATTCCCGGCCTCCTCCGGTCGGCGGCATCGAGTGCGCCCGAAGCTACTGGCCATCGAGGTGAGCGGCTGTTACCCGATTCCGGTGATATTGCGGGCCAGTAGCCGCGGCCGCCAGGCAAGGGTGAGCGGCCACGGCCCGCGTGGCGTGACCCATCCTCAAGATCTAGGCCGGGTCGCTACCGGAAAGTCATTCCCGGGGCATCGCCCAGACCGGCATCGCCGGGGCCGCACGCCCCTGATGGTCGTTCCGCCCGATACCGTGACCGGCCAGGGTCTCGGGGGCAGGCCGGCGAATCACCTGGATCAGGCGAGGATCGCTCACCTTGCCTGGTCACAAGACTGCAAAGGCGATCTCGGCGCCAAACGCCGACGCGGAATCCAATAAGGCGTGTTAGCAAGGGAACGGAGTGTGATTGTCATGGCTGAAGCCACCGTTGCCGGTGGCGGCCAGGACCGACGGCGCTGGGTGCTGCTACGCCCGCCTAAGTTCGAGCACAGGAATGGTGCGGACTCCAGCAGTTTGGCGTGCGTACCCGGCAAAGCCTGGGTAGCGCCGCGCTTGCTCGGCGTAGATGCGGTCGCGTTCGGCACCGGTCAATTCGCGGACGGTCACCTTGTATGTCTCGGTTCCGCGTTCGACACTGCCGTCACCGGCGGCGGTCAAGTTGTGGTACCAGTCCGGGCTGGTG
>WNFI01153127.1_pt1 | contig 13607 bp, 12 predicted proteins | sample 5400471 | NCBI WGS metagenome assembly WNFI01 (sample SAMN13153348, study PRJNA577476) | soil metagenome | isolation source: 100 cm saprolite on Douglas fir-dominated hillslope | place: USA:California | collected 2013-09-17 | reverse complement strand
TGAAACGAAGGGCGGCCTGAAGACGATCCTCGAAGCGATCGAAGCGCAGACCAAGACGCTGCAGCAGGCGGGGCCAGGAAAGGTCGCAGAGTGAGGCACGGCCCCGGAGTCAGACTCATCGTCGTGGCGTGTCTCTGTGGCCTTGCGCTGTCGTTGGTTCCCGGCGTCGCCGCAGCGAAGCGGCTGGCCGATCCTCAGCAGAAGGCGGCGATCGTGGCCTCGTTGACATCGCCGACCGCCCAATGCTTCGGTAGCGGCAGCCAACGCTCCTGTGGACCGGCGATCAGCCGCGGAATCCCTTTGAGGTGTACCCGTGTGTACGTCTCCACGGTCGACTCGGCGTGGGGTTCGGAGTCGTACCGGGGCGGCCGATCGTGCCTGCGGTGGGCGGCGAACGGGATCGCGATCGTCCATCGGGTCGCCGGACGCTGGAGGTTCATCACGAGCGGGAGTGCATTCCTGCGGTGCCCGATCCGAGCGGCGAACGGGCACGGAACCGTGCCGAACCGTGTAGCGAAGGATCTGACGGGCGCCTGTTAGCGCCGGGAGGTGCTCGGCACGCGGTCGCGTCCGGCGGCGTTGTGCCCGCCGCCTCGAGTTGGCTCCGACTAGCTGCGCGCCAGGAACTTGCGCCTGGCGGTGACCAGCGCCAGTCGCAGGCGATAGGCCCACCATCGTGGCGTCGAGATCGGCTCGAGGGTGCCGACCGCATTCTGCCTCTGAGCGTCTCGGTCCATCGGCGGAAAATCAGGAGACTGCTTGACGAGACCTTGACGGATGCAGAGACGCCAAATGGTCTGAACGGGGCCGAAGTTGAAGTCGTCGACGATGATCAGGCTCTGGTGATGAGGCTCGGCGAGCCGGTGGCAGTTGAGGATGTCACGGTAATAGGTGTGCTTCCCGCCGTCGATGTGAAAGCAGTCGAAGTGCATTCCGCGACGATGCAGCTCCGGCAGGATCTCCAAGCAGCTGCCCTCGTAGAAGAAGACCCTGTCTGGGAACTCGGCCATCAGCCACTCGACGGCCGGTCTGACGTATTTGTGCTCGCCGATGTCGACACCGTGAAACTCGAGGTCCGAGTTGGCGCTCAGTGCAACGTAAGCGGAGTGCCCGCCGTTGACACCGATCTCGAGCATCCGGGTGGCGCGCTGTGCGGCGAGGCGAAAGCGCTCACGCTTGGTTCGATTCAGCGCGACGGGCCGTTCACGCTCGAAGGTCGTGGAATGGTGCTCGTAGCAGATGCTTCCGGCGAGACGCTCCCCCGATGCGACGATCACCCCGTTGAGCGAGTAGAGGCGCTCCAGCCATGCTGGGTCGGTCTCGACATCCGCCTCCATGCCGCGCGAGTATAGGGTCGCAACCACCGTGGCTATCCGCACGGGCCGGAGCCCCCTGTTAGGGTCGCGCCGATGGCTGATCTAGGCCCATCCTCCTCGGCGCTCGAACTGGCCGCGGCGCTGCGACGCCGCGAGCTCTCGGCGGTGGAGCTGCTCGAGGCGTGCCTGGCCGCTGTGGACGAGCGCAACCCGGAGCTGAACGCGGTCACGTGGCGCAACGACGGTGAGGCCCGCTCCGCAGCCGAGGCGGCCGACAGGCGGCTCGCCGAGGCGGACGACGCTGCCGGCTCCACGCCGCCGTTCCTCGGCGTGCCGATCCCGATCAAGGACCTGACACCGGTGGCGGGCTGGCCCGTCACCCTTCGGCTCGCGCGGCGCGCCGGAGGGCGTGAGCGAGGAGAGCGAGCTCGTCGTCGACGCGTTGGCCGCGGCCGGCTTTGTCCTCTGCGGGCGCACCAACACTCCCGAGTTCGGCGTGATCACGGCGGCCGAGAACCTGCGCTTCGGCCCGAGCCGCAATCCCTGGGACACCGAGCGCACCCCGGGAGGCTCGAGCGGCGGCGCCGCGGCGGCGGTCGCGGGCGGCATGTTCCCGGTTGCCCACGCCAACGACGGGGGCGGCTCGATCCGTATCCCGGCCTCCTACTGCGGGCTGGTCGGCTTCAAGCCGAGCCGCGGGCGGGTGCCGCGCCTTGCAGAGAGCTGGGAGGGAGCGGTCGTCGAGGGCGTCGTGTGCCGCACCGTTGCGGAGTCCGCTGTGGCGCTCGATGCGATCTCCGGCCCCGACCCACTGGCCTGGTACAACGCGCCCGCGCCGGACCGGCCCTTCGCCGCCGAGGCGGAGTCGGCCTCGCCGGGGCAGCTTCGCATCGGTCTGATGGCGGAGGCGCCGCTCGGGATCCCCACCGACGCGCACTGTGTCGCCGCGGCACGATCCGCGGCGAGCCTGCTCGAGAGCCTCGGCCACGCTGTCGAGGAGGTCGAGGTGCCGACGATCTCCGAGGAGATGGTGGCGCCGTTCATCGCCATCACGCAGGGCGGCCTCGCCGACTACGAGGGCGTCGACTGGTCCGCCACTGAGCCACACATCGTCCACCAGCGAAGGCTCGCCGGGGAGACAGGCGCCTACGACTACGTGCTGGCCGCGAAGACGCTCGAGCTGCTCAGCCGTCGCGAGGTCGCGCGCTGGGGCCGGGAGTTCGACATGCTGCTGACGCCGACCTCGGCGATCCTGCCCCCGAAGGCCGGGGCGACGCTCGAGGCGCAACACGCGACGCCTGACCAGCCTGTCCTCGACGTGGTGGCGAGCGTCTCGTTCACCGCTTTCGGCAACGTCACCGGACTGCCCGGGGTGTCGCTCCCGCTTTACTGGACTGAGCAGCAGCTCCCCGTGGGCGTGCAGCTGCTCGCGGGGCCTTGGCGCGACGGCCAGCTCCTCGCGCTTGCCGCGCAGCTGGAAGCCGCGAGCCCCTGGGCGCAGCGGCGCCCGGCGGTCCTCGCGGCGGGTTGACAGCGCGAGCCTGACGGGCGGCGGTCCGCCGCGATCGTCCGCCCTCTAGCATTCGCCCATGGCATCTGCGAAGCCGAACGTTTGCGTGATCGGCGCGGGCGTGAGCGGATTGACCGCCTGCAAGTCGCTCGACGACTTCGGCGTGCCCCACACGTGCTTCGAGGCATCGGATGACGTGGGCGGCAACTGGTACTTCCAGAACCCGAACGGCGTCTCCTCGGCATACCGCTCGCTGCACATCGACATCTCCAAGCCGTCGATCTCCTTCCGCGACTTCCCGATGCCCGATCGCTACCCGGACTACCCCCACCACTCGCATATCTTCGAGTGGCTGCGCGACTACGCCGATGCCTTCGGGCTCCGTCGCAACATCCGCTTCAACACCCGCGTGACGAGCGCTGAGCGCGGGCCGCAGGGCGGTTGGCGGATCACCCTCGATGACGGCTCGAGCGAGAGCTTCGACGCCCTGCTCGTCTGCAACGGCCACCACTGGGATCCGCGGATGCCGTCCTTCCCGGGCTCCTTCGACGGCCCCCAGATCCACTCCCACGACTACATCGACCCCGGCGATCCGCTGGAGCTCAAGGGCAAGCGCGTGCTGGTCGTGGGGATCGGCAACAGCGCCGTCGACATCGTCTCCGAGCTCGGCCGCAAGACGATGTGCGACGTCGTCTTCCTCTCGACCCGTTCGGGGGCCTACGTGGTGCCGAAGTACCTGTTCGGCATACCGGCCGACCAGGTCGTGAAGACCAATCCCCTGCTTCCGGCGAAGCTCCAGCGGCGGGCGGCGCGGCTGCTGCCACGGATCTTCTCGGGCCGCATGGAGGACTTCGGGCTGCCTACGCCCAACCACAACTTCCTCGACGCCCATCCGACCGTCTCCAGCGAGCTGTTGGGGCGGCTCGGCGCCGGGGATGCGGTTGCCAAGGGGGACGTCGCGGAGCTGCTCGGCGACTCGGTGCGGTTCGCCGACGGGAGCGTCGAGCGGGTCGACGCGATCATCTATGCGACCGGCTACAACGTCAGCTTCCCGTTCCTCGATCCAGACCTCTTGAGCGCGCCGGAAAACGTGCTGCCGCTGTTCAAGCGGATGCTCAAGCCCGGCATCGACGACCTCGCCTTCATCGGCCTCGGCCAGGCGATCCCGACGATCTTCCCGTTTGCCGAGCTCCAGTCCAAGCTCGCGGCCCGCTGGCTGAGCGGCGACTGGGCTCCGCCCCCGGACGAGCAGATGGAGCGAGAGATCGCGGCCGACGAGGCTTTCCATACCGGGCACTTCACGGCCAAGCCGCGCCACACGATGCAGCTCGAGTGGTACTCCTACAAGCGAGAGCTCGAACACCGCACGATCCCCGCCGGGCAGGCGCGAGCACGAGCTGGCGCCGCGACGGGATCGCAGACCGCCGGGCGCGCGGCCGGAACCGAGGTCGGCCAGGCGGCTTACCCCGTCGCGGGGAACAGGTGAGCGGAGTCGAGTTCGCCTCAGCGGGGGTGCGCCTGGAGGGCGTGCACCTGCAGGGACAGGGAGAGGCGTTCCTGGACGCTCAGGGGCGACGGCCCTGCTTGGTGATGGCGCACGGCTTCGCCGGCACGGTCGATTCCGGGCTGCTGCCGTTCGCGGAGCGCTTCGCGGCGGCGGGGCTGGATGCGATGGCCTTCGACTACCGCTACTTCGGAGCCAGCGGCGGCGAGCCACGCCAGCTCGTCTCGGTGGCGGCACAGCTCGAGGACTACGCGGCGGCGATCGCCTTCGCGCGGACGCTACCGGAGGTCGATCCGGAGCGGATCGTCGTGTGGGGGACATCCTTCTCGGGTGGGCACGCCGTCGCGGTGGCAGTTGCCGACGGCCGCGTCGCGGCGGCGATCTCGATGGTCCCGGCGATGGACGGACGCGCCACGCTGCTCAGCCTCGTGCGCTACGCCGGCCTGGGGCAGCTCGCGAAGATCACGGCCGCGGGAATGCGCGATGCGATCGGTGCACGCCGCGGCGCGGCGCCGGTGATGCTCCCCGTCGTCGGGCCGCCGGGGACGCTTGCCGCGATGAGCAGCCCCGACGCCGAGCCGGGCTACCGTGCGATCGCGGGGCCGACATGGCGGAACGAGGTCGCGGCACGCTTCGGGCTCACAGCCGGCCTCTACCGTCCGGGCCTGCAAGCCGACCGGCTGCCCTGCCCGATCCTCGTTCAGATCGCCGACCGCGACGCGATCGCGCCTCCGGCGGCAGCCCAGGAGGCCGCGTGGCAGGCGACGGGCCGCGCCGAGGTCCGCACCTACCCGGTCGGGCATTTCGAGCTCTACGTCGGCGCGCCGTTCGAGCAGGCTGTGTCCGACCAGCTCCACTTCCTCGGCCGGCACCTCTCGCCGGCGAGCGCCGCGCAGGCCACGGCCGCGCAGGTCTAGAAGGCACGCGCCGGCCGGCTTGAACCGCGGTCGCGCGCGTAGAAGGCGCGGTCGCCAGGCCTTCACTGTCACCTCGGAACAGATTTGACCCGGGCGCCGCTCGATTCGTTATCTCGCGGGGACAACTCGTACTGCTGAAACCAGGAGATGGGAGAACAACCTCTTGACGTGGGGAAACATCCGGGGTTAGGTTAGACACAACCGCCCGAGGGGGAGCCCGCCACCCGGCTCGCAAGGGGCTCCTGGGCACTACAGGAGAGAGGGAACAAATGGGGAAAGTGACTCGCGTCATCTGCTTGGCCGCGTTCGCGGCGGGGTTGCTGATACCGGCGGCGTCAGCCGCGGCATCGCAGTACGTCGATCTCGGCGACTCCTACGCCTCCGGCGTGGGCACGCGGGTGTTCTACAGCGAAGAAGGCAGCTGCAAGCGCAGCCCGGACGCGTACGGGCCGAAGATCGCGGCCGCGCGGGGCTACGCGCTCAGCTTCCAGGCCTGCAGCGGCGCGAAGACCAGTGACGTGAACTCCAAACAGCTGGGAACGCTCAGTAGCAGCACGGCGCTCGTCACGATCTCGATCGGCGGCAACGACGCGGGCTTCTCCAACGTGATCATCAACTGCGCGCTGTACTACTTCACATGCGGCAGTGCGATCAACGAAGCCAACAGCTACATCGCCAACACCCTCCCGGGTGTGCTGAACACGACCTACAACAACATCCGCTCGAGGGCAACGACAGCGCACGTCGTGGTGGTCGGATATCCGCACCTCTTCACCGACACCGGTACCACCTGCAACGTCAACTTCCTCACCTCGTCCAACGAGAGGAAACTGAACGAAACGGGTGACAAACTCGACGCCGCGGTCAAAGCGCAGACGGCAGGCCACGGCTTCACCTTCGTGGACGACCGTGCTGCATTCAAAGCGCACGAGGTGTGTGCCTCTGAAGAGTGGCTGAACGGTCAGTCCAACCCGCTCGAAGAAAGCTACCACCCGAACGTCAAAGGCCAAGCCCACCTGACCACCGAAGTGGAGGGGGTCCTGCCGTAGCGAGAGAGAGAGAGAGAGAGAGCGCTCGCGGGGCTGGATCTGCGAGCGTGCCTGGAGAGGCAGTCCGCGGTTGGGGCCGGCCGTCCGCACGACGAGAACATCCGTCGACGGGCGGTCGGCCCATCCGGATCCCCCGTTAGCGTGCCGAGGCCAACACATGCCAAACGAGGGGGTTGCTCCGTGAGAGCATTCAGAGGCGGTCGCGTGACCTACGCGAACGTCATGTCCAGCATCGCTGTGTTCGTCGCGTTGGGCGGTGGCGCCTACGCGGCCACCGGCGGCCTGGTGAGCAGCAGCGGCGCCATCAAGGGCTGCGTGAGCAAGAGGGGCGGCGCGCTGCGGGTCGTGAAGCCGAGCAAGAAATGTCCGAAAGGGACGTCGACGCTCGCCTTCAGCCAGAAAGGCCCGCAGGGCCTGCAGGGCTCGACGGGCGCGACGGGCGCGACGGGAGCCGCCGGGGCGGCGGGTGCCCGTGGGCTGGAAGGCATCTCGGGTCAAACGCGCTGGGGCAACGTCCTGATCGCCGAAGGTGGGGGCGACAAGGTGGTCGCGACCGTGGGTCCGTTCACGCTCACCGCGCACTGCAGCGTGACAGGGGAAGGCTCCTACCTGCTGACGACGTCGACGACGGGCGATTGGGTCTACGGCGAGGACAGCGGCGAGGAAGAAATGACCCCGGGAAGCGGTGTCGAAGTGGCCAGCGACGAGGATTACGACGAGGCCTTCTACGCCTGGTCGCCTGAATCGGGCGTGTCGCTCAACGGAGTTCCCGTGCACTGGAACAAAACGCACGGAAGTGCAAACTCGTGCGAGTTCCAGGGCGAGGTGACGCAGACGAGCTAGGACGTCAGGCGGTGGGTCGCGGGGGCAAGGCGCCGCGACCCGCCCGCCTCAGCCTCCCTCGAACAGCTCCACCAGCCGCGCTCGGCAGTAGGGCCACTGCCTGCTGTTTCGTGTGCTGCCGGGGTGCAGGGTGTCGAGCAGCGCCAGCCCCCGCATCGTCGCCGCCGCCATCTCGATCAGGCGGTCGAAGCCGGGGCGCTCCGCGAGCTCGCCGAAAAGGGTCCGGGACAGCCTCAGCGTCTGGCGATCGAGGTCTCGCTCAATCGGCGCCAGGCGCTCGCGCAGCTCGGGATCGGTGCGGGCGTGCGTCCAGAGGTCGAGTGCCGCCTGATACAGCGGGCTGGCGTAGCCCGACCACAGCAGGTCGAGCCCGGCGGCGAGGCGCTCGCGTCCCGAGGGCAGCTTCTCGGCGGCCTCGAGCAGGTGCTCGCCGCGGCGCTCGGCGAGGTGCTCCATCGCAGCGGCGAGCAGCGCCTGGCGGGTCTGGAAGTGATGCAGATGGGCGCCGCGCGAGAGGCCCGCGCGCTTAGACACTCGGGCCGTCGTCGTGTTCGCGTAACCGTCCTCCACCAGGCACGAGATCGTGGCGTCGAGCAGCGCCTCGCGGGTCGATGCGCTGCGCTCTGCCTGGCTGCGACGCGGGGGGCGGGTCTCGGCTGTCGTCTCCATGCTTCTGATCCTAATCATATTTGCGTTCATGCACGAACGTTTGTGGTAGCGTCCGCGCCGCAGGATCCGAGACCCCGTCCGTCTTCCGGGAGCCGGAGGCAGCGGGCAGGGATGACAGCAGGAGGACCACTGATGGCAGCCGCAGAGGCGCTGGTGTTCGACGCGATCAGGACGCCGCGGGGCAAGGGCAAGGTAGGCGGGTCGCTGCACGGCACCAAGCCGGTCGACCTCGTCGTGGGGCTGATGCACGAGACGCTCGTCCGCAACGAGAAACTCGACCCCAACCGGGTGGACGACGTCGTTCTCGGCTGCGTCTCCCCGGTCGGCGACCAGGGAGCGGACATCGCCAAGACCGCCGCGATCAAGGCCGGCCTTCCTGACACCGTCGCCGGCGTGCAGGTCAACCGCTTCTGCGCCTCTGGCCTCGAGGCCGTCAACATCGCCGCTCAGAAGGTCGCCTCCGGCTGGGAGGACCTCGTCTTCGCCGGTGGCGTCGAGTCGATGTCGCGCGTGCCGATGGGCTCGGACGGCGGCGCCTGGGCGATGGACCCCGAGACCAACTACGACACCTCCTTCATTCCGCAGGGCGTCAGCGCGGATCTGATCGCCACGCTCGAGGAGTTCTCGCGCGAGGACGTCGATGGATATGCGGTGCAGTCGCAGGAACGCGCCTGGAACGCGCAGCAGGAGGGCCGCTTCGAGAACACGGTGGTGCCGGTCAAGGACATCAACGACAACGTCGTGCTCGATCACGACGAGTTCATCCGACCCGGCACGACGGTCGAAACGCTCGGCGGCCTCAAGCCCTCGTTCGCCGCGATCGGCGAGATGGGCGGCTTCGACGCGGTGGCGCTGCAGAAGTACCACTGGGTCGAGAAGATCGAGCACGTCCACACGCCCGGCAACTCCTCGGGCATCGTCGACGGTGCGTCGCTGGTGACGATCGGCAACGAGAAGACCGGTGAGGAGCTTGGCATGAAGCCGAAGGCGAGGATCCTCGCCACAGCGCTCTCCGGGGCGGACCCGACGATCATGCTGACCGGACCCGCGCCCGCCTCCAAGAAGGCGCTCGCGAAGGCGGGCTTGACGGTCGAGGATCTCGACCTCGTGGAGATCAACGAGGCCTTCGCCGCTGTCGTGCTGCGCTTCGTCAAGGACATGGGCCTCGACATGGAGAAGGTCAACGTCAACGGTGGCGCGATCGCGATGGGCCACCCGCTCGGCGCGACCGGAGGCATGATCCTCGGCACGCTGATCGAGGAGCTGCACCGCACAGGCGGCCGCTACGGGCTGGCGACGCTGTGCGTCGGCGGCGGCATGGGAATCGCGACCGTCGTGGAGGCGATCTAGATGGCAGAGTCAACCATCGACTGGGAGAAGGACGAGGACGGCATCGTCCTGTTGACGCTCGACGACCCGAGCCAGTCGGCGAACACGATGAATCGCGCCTACGCGGAATCCATGGCGGCGACGCTCGACCGTCTCGAGGCCGAGAAAGAGGACATCACCGGCGTCGTGATCACTTCCGCGAAGAGCACCTTCTTCGCCGGAGGCGACCTCAACGACCTGAAGGCGGCCGGCAAGGACGATGCTCCTGCGCTCGCCGAGATGGTCCGCGCCGGCAAGGCGCAACTGCGCCGGCTCGAGACACTCGGCATGCCGGTCTGCGCGGCGATCAACGGCGCCGCCCTCGGCGGTGGCCTCGAGATCTGCCTGGCCTGCCACCATCGCGTCGCCGTCGATCAGGACAAGGTGCAGATGGGCTTCCCCGAGGTTCAGCTCGGATTGCTTCCGGGTGCCGGCGGGGTGGTTCGCACGGTGCGGATGCTCGGCATCGCCGACGCGCTGCTGAAGCTGCTCATGCAGGGCCAGCGCCTGCGTCCCGCTCAGGCCAAGGAGACGGGCATCCTCGACGAGACCGTCGCAACCCAGGAGGAGCTCGTCCCGGCCGCGAAGGCCTGGGTCAAGGCGCGGGCGGGCGAAGAGCAGCCGGTCGAGCAGCCCTGGGACGTGAAGGGCTACAAGATGCCCGGCGGCACGCCGTCGAACCCGAAGCTCGCCCAGAACCTTCCAGCCTTCCCGGCCAACCTGCGCAAGCAGCTGAAGGGCGCGAACTACCCGGCGCCGCACCACATCATGGCGGCGGCCGTCGAGGGCGCGCAGGTCGACTTCGAAACGGCGATCGAGATCGAGGGCCGCTACTTCGTCGACCTGCTCACCGGCCAGGTCGCCAAGAACATGATCCAGGCGTTCTTCTTCGACCTGCAGCGGGTCAACGGCGACCGCGACCGGCCCGAGGGGATCGAGCAGTTCCAGGCCAAGAAGGTGGTCGTACTCGGCGCCGGCATGATGGGCGCGGCGATCGCCTACGTGTGCGCGAAAGCCGGCATCGAGGTCGTGCTCAAGGACGTCTCGCTGGAGGCAGCCGAGAAGGGCAAGGCCTACTCGGCCGGCCTCGTCGAGAAGGCGCTCGCGCGCGGGCGCTCGACGCAGGAGAAGTCCGACGCGCTGCTGGCGCGGATCACGCCCACCGACGACCCGGCGGCAGCCGACGGCGCGGACCTGGTGATCGAGGCGGTGTTCGAGGACCCGGCCGTGAAGGCCCAGGTCTTCGCCGAGATCGAGCCGCACCTTAAAAGTGAGTCCCACCCACCCGCGCTGCTCGGCTCGAACACATCGACGCTGCCGATCACCGAGCTCGCCGAGGGTGTGACGAGGCCCGAGGAATTCATCGGCCTGCACTTCTTCAGCCCCGTCGACAAGATGCCGCTGCTGGAGATCATCAAGGGCGAGAAGACCAGTGAGGAGACGCTCTACAGGGCGCTCGACCTGGCCAAGCAGATCAAGAAGACGCCGATCGTCGTCAACGACAGCCGCGGCTTCTTCACGAGCCGCGTGATCGGCACGTTCATCAACGAGGGCGTCGGCATGCTGCTCGAGGGCGTTCCGGCGGCGTCGATCGAGCAGGCATCCAACCAGGCCGGCTACCCGGCGCCGGTGCTGCAGCTCTCAGATGAGCTCAACCTCAACCTCGCCAGGAAGATCCGCGACGCCACCAAGGCGGCCGTCGAGGCGGAAGGCGGCGTCTTCCAGGACCGGCCTTCGTTCGCCGTCGTTGACAAGATGCTCGACGCCGGCCGTGGCGGCAAGCTCGCCGGAGCCGGTTACTACGACTACGAGGACGGCAAGCGCGTGGGCCTCTGGAAAGGGCTCAAAGAGCTCTTCCCCGAGACCGATGACCCGGCCTCGATCTCGCTGAAGGACATCGAGGAGCGGATGCTGTTCGTGGAGTCGATCGAGACCGTCAAGTGCCTCGACGAGGGCGTGATCGAGTCGGTCGCCGACGCGAACATCGGATCGATCCTCGGCATCGGCTTCCCCGGCTGGACCGGTGGGGTGCTGCAGTACATCAACGGATACGACGGCGGCGTGGCGGGCTTCGTCACCCGGGCACGGGAGCTGGCCGCCAGATATGGAGAGCGCTTCGAGCCGCCCGCTTCACTCGTCGAGAGGGCCGAACGGGGCGAGATCTACAGCGACGAAGAGGTGGCCGTCGCGGTGTAGATGACGGCCGGGGAGCGCCACACGCGCATCGCTCCCGTCTGGGGTCAGGCCCGAGCAACGCCGACGATCAGCGGCCGCACGAACGGCGGCGCGTGAGCGATCGTGTCGCGTTCGAGCTGCGTCACCTCGAACCCGGCGTCGCGGATGCCGTCGAGCGTCCGGCGGTTGCAGTGGCAGCCGCAGGCGAACGCTCGGTTCAGCGGCATCAGGCGGTCCTGCCAGCGCGCGAGGCCCTCGTCGTCGGAACGTACGTGCTCCATGAACAGCAGCCGCCCGCCTGGGCGCAGGACCCGCCGCAGCTCGCTCAGCGTGCGAGGCTGGTCGCCCACGGTGCAGAGCACGAGCGTCGAGACCGCGACGTCGAACGTGTCGTCTTCGAACGGCAGCTCCTCGGCCGGCGCACGCAGCAACTTCGTTCCGGGTCGCTGCTCGTCGATCTTGCGTTGCAGACGGGCGATCATGGGCTCCTCGGGCTCAGTCACCGTGAGGCTGCGCACGCCGCCGCCGTACATCTCGAGATTTGCGCCGGTGCCGCCGCCGATCTCGATCACGTCGCCCTCCGTGCCGGCCAGCAGCGCCCGGCGGTGCGCGGCGAAGCAGTCGCGCTCGCTCCTCGCGGTAAAGCGGTCATAGCCCGCCGCGAAGACCCTGTTCCAGATTCCCATCGTGACCCCCCCCGTTCGTAGGTCGATGATCCCTCGACCTTACGCTCGTGGGCATCTCCGTGCGGGCGATCCGGCCCGCCTGACGGCCGGTCGCTCGGTCCAGCGAGTTTCGCTGGACCCGTCTAGCCGGCGGGCACCACGATGCCGGGAGCGACGGGCGCGCGGCGCTCGGGCGCTCGCGGCGCGATCGGCTCCGGCCGCCCGCTCATCAGCCGCGCGAGCTTCTCGGCGGTGTCGTTCTCGGGCAGCGGCGTGAACAGGATCAGGCGCTGTTCGAGCTTCTCCGCGGGGTGGAAGACCGCGTGGTTGAAGGACATCATTCCGGCGAGCGGATGGCGCAGGTCCTTTCTGCCTTCGCCGCTGTGCGATACCTCGTGGCGTTCCCACGCCCGTGCGAACTCGGGAGAGGACCTGCGCAGGGCGAGGATCAGGGACTCGAATTCGGGGTCGCCGATGTGGCGGGCGCTGTCGGCCCGGAACTTGGCCGCCAGCACGCGTGAACTGCTCTGCCAATCGCTGAACATCTCGCGGCGAGCGGGATCGGTGAAGGTCTGCCAGAGGTGGTTGCGGGCGGCCCGGGGAATCGCTCCGAAGTCCCCGAGCAGCGCCACCGCGGCGTCGTTCCACGCCAGGTAGTCCCAGCGGCGGCCGAGCACGTAGGCGGGGTTGGGACCGAGGTTCTCGATCAAGCGGCGCAACGTCGGGGAAACCCGCTCGGGCGGCTGCTTGCACGGCGGTGCGGCCTCGCCGCGACCGAGCAGGATCAGATGCGAGCGCTCCGCCTGGTCGAGTCGCAGGGCGCGCGACAACGCCTCGAGCACCTCGAGTGAGGCGCGCACGTCACGGCCCTGCTCGAGCCACGTGTACCACGTCGTGCCCACGCCGGCGAGCTGGGCCACCTCCTCCCGGCGCAGGCCCGGGGTTCGGCGACGCCCCCCGCCCGGCAGGCCGACGTCCTCGGGTTGCAGGGCGGCTCGCCGCATGCGCAGGAAGTCCGCGAGCTCTTCGCGGCGGAGCTGTCCCGACGCCGCGATCTCGCGGAGCGGGCGCGGCTCCTCGTTCTCGACTACTGAGGGTGCTGAGGCAGGCATCTCGACTACCAGTATAAGCCGTTCTCTACTACTTGGATAATGAGTGTCGCACAATCAACCCATGAGCGCTACCGAGAGCATTCCAACCCGCCGCCAGGTATCGAAGACGCCGCTGCTGCTGATCGTCTGCCTGGCCCAGTTCATGGTGATCCTGGACATCTCGATCGTCAACGTGGCGCTGCCGTCGATACACAGCGGCCTCGGCTTCTCGACGACCGGCCTGCAGTGGGTCGTCAACGCCTACACCCTTACCTTCGCCGGCTTCCTGATGCTCGGTGGACGCTCTGCCGACCTGCTGGGGCGGCGAAATGTGTTCCTCGCGGGCACAGCGCTGTTCTCGCTGGCATCGCTCGGCTGCGCTCTGGCGAGCTCTCAGGGCATGCTGCTGGGCGCGCGCGCTCTGCAGGGCGTCGGCGGCGCCGTGCTGTCCCCGGCGACGCTGTCGATCGTCACGAGCTCCTTCGAGGCCGGGCCCGAGC
>WNFI01668149.1_pt1 | contig 13608 bp, 14 predicted proteins | sample 5400471 | NCBI WGS metagenome assembly WNFI01 (sample SAMN13153348, study PRJNA577476) | soil metagenome | isolation source: 100 cm saprolite on Douglas fir-dominated hillslope | place: USA:California | collected 2013-09-17 | reverse complement strand
GTGCTGCGTCGTATGGCCAACCTGGTCTGCATAGCGCATATCCCCATCCTTCGCAAGCTAGCATGTATGACTTTGGTCTTTCGCCCAATCTTTCTGAGAACGCCCAGGCAAACGGTACTCCTGCCGCTCGTCCTATGCCCGGTTACCACCATCACCGTCCTCCTGCCATCCATACTGGTTCCCCTGATACTAATGGCGTTCCTGGGTTGGGGATGAGTCTTGGTGCTGGTGCTGGCGTCCCTCCCTACAGTCCCCTGCCTGTCAGCCCGTCGCCCATGCACAACCCATATGCCCAACACATTCCTCAGCATCCAATGCAGCCGTACATGGGCCAGCCCCCGACACCTGTCCAGAGCCACGGACCGTACACCGGTGGTCCGCTATCCATGCGTGGACAAGTACCAGAGGGCTACGGCGCTCAAGCTCAAGGAGTCCCCAATGCGAATGGCATGCCCTACTACGCTGATATGTACCCACCCGCTGCGGACCCAGCTCTCTTCGGAAGATACGCGAATGGTCATGGTCAGACTGCTGGACCTACTGCAAATGGACCTCCAGCTGCTGCAGGGCCCGCATCCCCGTATGGTGCGCCGCCTGGCCCATACCCACCTCATGGCATGATAAATGCTGGGATGCGCAATATCCATCATTCTGGTACCCCCCAAGTGGATCCAACTGGCAACGGACCAAGTGCGAATAATCGTAAGCTTGGTCTATACAAAACTGAATTATGCAGGAGCTGGGAGGAAAAGGGCAGCTGCAGGTACGGGCTCAAGTGTCAGTTTGCTCATGGCGAGGAAGAGATCCGGAAGGTTGCGAGGCACCCGAAGTACAAGACGGAGATCTGCAGGGTTAGTTTCTTCAATTTCTATCCTTTTGCACCAGCCGCTGATTCGTCTATCTTGCGTTGATTAGACTTTCTGGGTTTCTGGCTCCTGCCCATATGGGAAACGGTGCTGCTTCATTCATACAGAGTTGCCTGTCCCTGGCGCGCCAGGTAATCCCAACCCTCCTTCTGGACCTGGTGCTATGGAGAACCGCTCTGGTGACGGAAGTGGGCCTGTGACTTCAACTACTACGCCTAACCCCCCTACAGGTGACAGTCCTAATGCAGCGCACACTAGGTCTACGAGCACGGCTAGCGATGCCAATGAACAGCCATCTTCACTTCTTGCACGCATTAGTGCTAGAAGAGGGAACAATGAGGTTGGTTCAAATCATTTCTTTCAGAATCACCATGACCCTTGACGAACATCCTTCGTTCAGAACGGTGTATCTGTGTCTACCACTGCTACCACCATTCAAGCCCCTCGCCTTTCTGGAGGAGCTGCCGTTTCTGGACTCTCCCATAATCGTCATCTTTCTTCAATGTCCGACGGTAGACCTCCTGAGCCGGATACTACCTTCACCAGTGCTATTGTAAGAATGCATTCGCTTCTCTAGAGATCGCTAACTAACCGTATTATAGCGCCCTGGCCATGCCCATTCCGCAAGTGCACACACCCTCGTCTCACCCACTTTTGGTTCCAGTGGCGCTCCCACTAGGCCATACCCGTCCCAATCCTTGGGCGGTGCAGCCGACGTTGCAGCCGCAACGAACGGTGGCCTGAACGCCAGCATCTGGCACAAGCGCTCTGCCAGCGGCGGTAGTACGAATGTGAACTGGAATACTGCCCCTGGTGGCGACGTGACTTCCTCCACTCGCGATGAAATGACCCAGCCTCTCCGCTCCATATACTCATCTTTGACTCCTACGGCTTGAATGGGTTAAATTGACTTGATTGCATGCTACAATCTTAATCGTCACAAAAATTGGATCAATCCATCCCATAAGCTCGTTTGCGGTCTTCTGTGCTGTTCGACGATCTTGAATTTATCCTTCTCCTATGAATCTGTTTTCCTTTCCTATTCCATTTCAAAGTGCCGTCTTTATCCTTTCTGCCAGTCTGTCTTCTGTTCTCCATACTCTATTTCATTTTCCTCTTTTCCTCTACTGCTATCGACGCTGCAACCAGCTGCCTTTGGCTCGCTTAGCTTGCATAACTCGATGCTTTGACAGGTACTGACCGATCCTCCATACATCGTCCAGCTCGAGCACCCTCATAGACACACAAGAAGATGCGGACGGAAAACATTGCAATAGAGGTTGCCTGTGGACTTGGCCTTCTTTGGATCCCTCCACAATGTAATCTCTCCACACAGGGCCCATTGATGGTTGACTTTTTGCTCTCCTTGAATTATTCATTCATTGCACCTATCGACGCACTCGTCTTTCTCTCATCTCTTGGCCAAAGCATCATCACATTACCATCCCCTTCCCCTAATCATACCGCTCGGCATTGGCAGTAGATTGTTTATCACTCATTTTTATCTTTTAAGATTAACCTTATGACATCCCCTGCCCGTTTCGCGTCTGTATGATGTTCTTCCTTCACTAGTTTCCTTTCGCCGTTGCTCATCTGATGCCTCCTTCCCCTTCAATGTATGACTGTTCATCCTACGGCTCTGCCCTCGTTCATGTCATAATTTCCTCGTGGTTTGCTATCGATTCATTTTTTGCTCTCTCCACAGCTCATCCGAGTGGGGCATTGTGACTGCTTATGAGAATATCAGACTCCACTGGCAGCGATGGATGTGCTGATAACTCTTGTTTTGATACTCGAGGTGGCATGAGAGTACTATGGTACGATATGTCAACGTGGATCATCAGATTTGAAGGTACAACAGGTCGCCACCTAACAGCTATTTTTGGACCCTTTGATTGCGTGCAAAGCCTGTTACATAACATCACAGATCGAAAAACAAGATATAAATGACGGGCAGAGGAATTATGTTGTACCGTAGTGATGAGATTAGCGCCCAAGCAAGCGGGGTAAATGGTTAGGTGACACAGCAAGGGTATAATTAATGCAACTGGCAGAATCGCCGCAAAACTTTGGGGGTGGCGACGGTAATCGTGATGACGACCGATGGGGGATCAGACGACTTCAACATAATTGGCAGGGAAGATACCAGAGCATGCATTGGCAACACCCGTCCACCAATCATCCGTACTTTCGGTTCGTTTCACGATTGTAATCAGGTCACCTTTCTTAAATGAAAGGTCTCCGTCCTCTTGAGCGTTATAGTCAAATAATGCTACGGCTTTCTCGATGCCAACATCATGCTCATCGTCTTTGGGGCTTCGTTTGAATGACAGGTTCTGTGGAGAGGGAGATGTTGGTGATGAGGCGTATGAGGACGCGGATGAGGCAGTTAGAGGTGGAGTATGCAAACGGCCTGGCTCGGCATTGAAAGGATTGAAGCCGTTTTGAGGGAGACCAGGGTAACCTCCCGTCATTAGCTTACTGGCCGTTGGATGGTTATAAAGACTGAAAGATTCTCTGTTACGAACAGAGTTGGAGGTGAAGGCAGATGCCTCTTTGGGGAGAGTGGACACTGACTTCGGCTTGTTCCGTCGATCAGCCAGTTGTGTTGTCTTTGCAGTGTCACGAAATGGGTCGAAATCGGACTCGAAATACGTTTCGAATTGAGACGGTACGTCATCCGCTAGCTTCGGTTTGGATGGCGATGGAGATGTGAATATTAATGGGTCGTCTTTTATAGTAAGATCGTTGGCGCCGAAAGATCCGGAGTTTGGCGTCAAGCGAAATGGTGAATCTACGGAAGGAGGTGTAGAGCGATAATGCTCTTGCAAGTCCCTGTCCACGTCATCAATGGTTCCAAAACCGCTTGGCGCATTTTTTCGCTTCTGTTTCCCGAAATACGAATCGGCTGGATTACTTTGAATAATTGGTCCGCTGGATTTCTTGCTTGCCTTCTTAGACCACGACTTGCTGGTGGAGCTACTAGACTTTCTCGATGGCCCCATTGGGTTAACAATCCCAGATCCAAAAGCGTAGGAGGCAGAATTCGAGTCATTTTGGACATCCTCTTGGATCCACCCTTTAATGCCTCCCGTACTCTTTTCCAGTACGTCAATTAGTCCCATGGCCCAAGAGGGCGGCGGAACGTAACCGGATAGCAGCATCTTCGCAGTGATCTTGTTGTCTTGGTATGCTGTGCGGTTGGCGTCATGTCGCTCCAAGATGATCGATCCTTCCACGGAGATGCCGCCAAACAGACCCCGTCCAAGCGGCCCGACAGCGACAGACAGATTTCCTCCAAGTGTAAGCGAACCGGCTGCCATGAAAGACTGGAGTGCGGAGCGGGAATTGAGAACGATGAGAAATTCGGTCATTTCTTTGTGCGTGGGAACGGAGTCAGAATGCCAAGAATGTTGAGTAGGTGGTTGGTAGGATTGGTAGTGCCGATTCAGCAAGAATGGTTTGCATTTCACACAAGGTGGAGAACTGACCTGCGCCCATTTGCCCGCCAAAACCCATTCCACCAGTGCCTATGGCTGAAGGGGCTGACCAAGCTGCAAAGGATTTGTAAGTAAGTGGAGGTCCATTTATTCGGTTCAGGGATCTGTACTCACTGCCGTCCGGGAGCCTAGCTATGACAATACCAGAACCAGCACGAGCAGAGAAGACAAAGCCGGCCTTGACAACAGTGAAGATGACGAAGCCGTGGGCTTCAGCAAGCACATGCCGAGGAACAACCTGGGACCATAAGATAAGCGGCCGAAGCACGAATGGAACATGGGACGCACTCCATCTAAGCCTTTCCTGCTAGGTTCTATGAAGCCCCTCACAATCTTCTCCGCCTTGCGGCATTCCTATAGGTATAGAACATCTGATATTTCAAGAGGTACTGCTGCGGAGCATCTGGCGCTTACCTTGGACAAGGGCTGAGGAAGGGGATGCATTGTTCAACGCCAGGAAGATCGGCTATCGGAAAGTGATGGTTGTGCGGACGTTCTAGCGTTGAGCCGCCTGAGACGGAAAGGCGAGGTGCGGGGAGGAGACGTGTATGGGCCATGCGATATATTAACGGTCTCGGTCTGCGCAGTCGAGCGGCATGTGAGAATCGGAATAATCTGTCCGCTCGGCGAATGCCGAACCCAAACCAGTCATGTCGGGATGTGTTCTTGCAATTGTAAACAGTCTGATAAATTTCAGGCCTTGGTCTAATACCCGTACGAGCGTTTGGGGACTTGTTCCACAATTCCAAGCCTGGCGATATATAGGGCCCCTCAGCCGTCCCAACCGGAGTACCCTCTGCCATGCACCGAGCCTCTACACACAAGCCGGGCTAGGACGGCAGTATTGTCAGGGTACGCTTGACCCGACCCCGCTCCCCACCGATGCCCGCCTGCGACATCATTTCCCTAGGCTGAAGCAGCCTCTACTGTACAGACCCATATAAGTTCTGAGAGGATGGTAGAGCATTGGGTCAAGGGACTTTGGACGCAAGGTGAACAGTGCACAATCCTCACTTTCGCGTTCATACCATTCCCAGTGATACCCTGCAATCAGATCCAGTAATTTGCCTTGAATTTGCCGTGTATGCTCTCTCGTTCGCACCAATCCAATACTGAGATGCCCGCCATGACCCCGTCTCTTTCCCGATCTCCAATCCATTATTCAACAACGTGGTCATGCGAGGTCTGAGGCGCTTTTCTGGCTTTGGTTGTCTTCGGCAGAGCCGGAGGTAGAGCATGTTGATACCGCAAATGGATGGCGCTGTTATGCCAATAAGCAGGAAGTAAAGGGAAGGAATGTTTGCACCGCTTGGAGAACTGGCGACCGATATTTTATCAGCGACAATCAACGATATGCTCTGCGCAGGTGATTCAGGAATGGCCTTCCACCTTGTAATTTATTATAGGTATATCAAGACAGCGATCAAATCAGAACCATGGTAGGTCAGGCCGCTAAACTCAATCACCTCGCGGTCGCGTGAGAACGCGACAGAGCGGAGCGAAAAAAGTTAAAATTTTAAAATTCTCCATTTCTTATCACGTGCAGACTCAAGTCCAAGATTCTAATTACAGTGCCATAAGGTTTTATACCCTACTGAATCCATATGCCTAAGCGAAAGGTATATATATCGATGCTACTCATGCGTCGGCCACCCGATTTGCCGATCATCCTCATGAACACTTCCTTGATCTTTCTGGTCAGCCTACGTGCTATGGGGTACGCATTGGAAGAGAAGGGCCAAAGATATACTATGATTGGGATTCTGTAAGGAAGCACTGACATCTTCAGGTTATATAGAGACTGACTTTTTGCGTATTGTAGGCATCCAAAGCTGTAGTCGTCACCGAAACAGATGTCGCAAACATAGCTAACTGTAGATTTTTAGGTGGCAGGATACCCTAATGCCAGGTACAAAGGATTCCAGTCGACTCTGGAGGCGGAAGAATGGATATCCATCGCTGAACCGCAAATCCTTAAATCTTTTTTCACTAAAACATCTTCCAATGCTTCTGAGTCAACAATCCTTGGAAACGCGTCGATACCGACTGAGCCTTCCAGTATGGACACACCGATGAATGAACCCGAAGTAGGTGCTTCCTTCCCCGACCTTCCCGCGGGCCCTTCATCGGACGTGAACGAAACGAACCTGTTTACGCCGAGTCCTATGGAGGTCACACCGACCATCAAGGGACACGAGAATGATGAATCAATAGGAATCAAGGCGGAGGAAGCACTTCCGAATGAAGAGCCGCAGAAGAACGTCATCCTTTCGGAGGAGCAACAAGCAGTATTCAACTTGGTTCTTGAAGGACAATCTGTGTTTTTCACTGGATCCGCAGGCGAGTGGGAGAGCTATTCTGTTTATATATTGTCATTCTGATCATGTTTGACGATAGGCACTGGCAAAACGGTACTGCTAACAGAAATCATAAAGAAACTTCGCGACGACCTTGAGAAATTCATTGCTATAACGGCTTCCACGGGTATTGCAAGCGTACATATTGGTGGATCCACCCTGCATTCCTTCGCGGGTTCGTATCGTGCAGCTTTATGTCGCTCTTCTATTTTGACTTGGCTCCTTCCAGGGGTAGGACTTGGCTCCGAACCAGCAGAAAACCTTTTCTGGAAAGTTTTGAACCAACCTGAGGCCAGTGACCGATGGAAGAAGACAGAGACGTTGATCATTGATGAAAGTGAGGTAGGGTCCCCAAGTCCAACATGCCATACTGACAAATCTGCTAGTTTCGATGATCGATGGCACTTTTCTTGACAAACTGGAATACGTCGCCAGAAAAGTTCGGGATACTGACGCACCTTTCGGAGGCATTCAGGTACTTTTATTCATCCGAAATCTTGTTGCTCTTACCAAAGTGTTCCGACAGAAAGACTCGAGTATGTTCATTTACATTTTGCCGTCGCCCATTTTTTGAACTACATAATTCTATATGAAGGTTTCGTTGACATGTTGAATGAGATGCGACTTGGTCACCTCACAGGGCTAACCATTGACAAGTTTAAACAACTGTCTCGGGAAGTTGAGTACCCAGACGAGATAAAGCCTACTGAGCTGTAAGTATGTCGTTATGCCTTGGAGCTGCGCAACGTTAAGCGTTTGGATACTCAAGCTTCCCACTTCGAAAAGAGGTAGAAGATGCTAATATGCACCGCCTTCGTGCTCTAGAGCGCCCTCAGCATCCATACATAGCTCGTGACTTTCCAGTCAGTTCATTTAGAATCCCCCGTAAAGCAACCGCTAATCTTCGTCATGTCAGGGATACGACTCCAAGAAACAAAAAGTACCAATGAGGACGGCTAAAAAATTGCTTGACCATCTTATTGCTCCGGAGAAACTTTATCTACGTGTTGGTCGCTACTGGTCAGCCTCGGTTTTCCGTTCTCATACACATTCTTTCACTAGCTTGGTGCTCAAGTCATGCTAATCAAGAACATGCCAGAGAAAATTCAGGCTGCTGCTCCAGGATCAATCCAAGGGCAGAGTCCTCCTACGTGGCCTGTCGTGGAGTTCGAGACTGGCACAATATTGCTTTGTCCGCCAGTCGCTTTCACTGTATTGAACAGCTTGGGCTCGGTCGAGGCTCAAAGGGACCAGGTGATTATGCCGTTTCATGGCCAGTACCCAAGCCCTCAAAGGAATGGTTCTTAGGTGCCATTGATTCTTGCATGGGCGCTTAGTATTCATAAATCTCAAGGTCAAACGCTAAAGCGCGTGAAAGTTAACTTGCATCGCGTCTTTGAGAAAGGGCAGGGTGAGTTTCAAGTTGAGATTCGGATGAGTGTGTAGCTGATCGATATTAAGCATACGTCGCCTTATCCAGAGCAACCAGTTTGGAATCGTTGCAAATTTTGCACTTCAAATCTGATACGTACGTCCTTGAATTGGTTCAACTATTTTATGGCTTAATATGGACTGGCAATACCTCAGAGTTAAACCTCCAGATCCGAGGGTCTCGCGATTCAGCAAACGTCTCCTTCCAGCGTACGAGCTCGAGTCAACTGCGACAGCGACGCAGTCGACAACAGCATCAAGGACGGCATCACCAGCGCAACCTAAAGATGAGAGGTCTGATAGCGTTGACGAGGAAGAGGCTGAAATGATGGCCGATCTCTTCGAAGATCTTGATGACGCCTGCATTGAGAAGTCAATGACTATGACGGATGATTTTGACGAAGGCGCCGACTCTGATCTTGCACGCTCTTCCTATCCTACGTAGAGACTAACTACGTATCACATTGGAGTATGCTCGTGCTGATATTAATCATGTATACCCTCAGGAAATAGTATGACATTGGAAACCGCATAAATTAAGTTGGGTTGCTAGAAACACACTTACAACGCACATCAAATGAGTAAAAGAAGACCAGGGTATTCTCTGTTATGAAAGGTTCGAAATTTGGGTCGTCATCTTCGGGGGCCTCTGATGCCGTTTTGGGTGGGGTTGGCATGCTATCAACGGCGCTAACATTTTCAATGGAGGATGACGGAAGAGGTGGATTATTCGAGCGCGCCCTGGAAGGATGAATGGAATGCTGCGGTTGCGATGGGAGCGGAGGCTCAAAGTCTTCTGTCTCTCGACTACTTTTCGGGACTCGTTCCCGTCGAGGTGGTAGGGTGGTCACTTTTGTATATGCCGAACCAAGTTCAACCATCAGTGGCTCCTCAGGAGGTGGATTTGGAAGAGGCGCTTCGGTATGCCCTGTGTTGGAGGTACCTGACGACGACCGTTTCGGAGGCTCCTCGAAGAGTAATCCAACGTAAGTAATCAAATCCTCCATAACCGTATCCTGGATAGTATGTTCCGTCAACCGCCGAATTGCATCACGCGAGTGGGGAGCACTTCATACCTTAATAGCTGTGATCGCGAGAACATCTTCTGCCTTTGGCATTTCATCTTCACCGAATATCACAGCACCAAACACGATCGCCAGATTCTTGCAGTCCATTTTATTTATATTCGAGCTCGCAGCGACGCGAGCCAAATGTTCAAGTACCGCTCGCAATGTTACTTGATGCACTGGAGGCAAGCGTCGGATCTTGGACCTCAGAAGCAGGAAGCCATTCAAAATTTGTTCCTCTGAGAAGACCGAATCGGCCAAAAGCATTACGAAAGAAAGATGAGGAAGTGAGGAATATTACAGCACCTCGATCTCTCGTATGCTGGACTCGCTCCGCTACTGGGAACCTAAAAACTGGCTCAGGGAGTTCACGTAGATACATCTGATTCATAGTTGTCAGAAGCCGAATGGTCTAGCACTTTTTGAGACAATTCACCAACCTTCAGTATACCAGAAATCGCAAACAGATCATCGGTGGGTTTGAACGCGAAGGAGCGCTCATCTCGCTCAACCTTATGTTGGAGCTATAAAACGACTGGGATGTTAGTTACCGATCAAACGTCAGACCGAGCGAGGGAAATGACATTACCTCTTGAACCGTAGCGTGTCTACCTGGCACTCGGTATATACCTTCCGTGTCCAATCCCCTCGTCTCCACCTCACTGATACATTTCGAGATAAGCGAAGGCACCTCGTTCGGGATCCCTCTATTAGTCGCGTAGTCCACTAGACTGAACCCGAATATCAGATCCTTGCATTCGCCGACTTGGTAATTCCAGTAGTAGATCTGTGGGGGAATGGAGCGCAAAAAGGCGAATTCGACAAAGTGGTGTACTCGTTCCGAATCCATTTTGGTGGATATTCCGGTCAAGGCATTTTGACCGTGGTTGGCCAGCTGACCTCTGGAGGTGAGAGAAGCCGAGTGATATAATGCATGGATGTTGACGTACCGATGCACATATCGAAGCAGTCGAACTAACGAAATCACAGATCCCAAAGGCATGAATGAGAGTTGTATGACTGGCTATAGAGATATTACTTACGACACACCATCCGTATACGTTGTAAGCGCCTTCTTCATAAGATCACCAAACTCACCGACAAACGTCTCTAGACTCTGACACAGAATTGACAAAGTGAGTCAACACAATAAGCCGACACAGGCACCAGACCCACATTGGCACCAGCTTGTAATATTTTCACTCTTCGGAGTCTTAACGTCTCAAGCCAATGGACACCCTTCCGGTATTCCTTATCTATGCCAACAAGCAGCTCAACACACGACACTCGACTAATGGCGAGTGGGACTCACCAGCTTCGACAGCCTCCCTCCGAGCTCTTACACTCTTCAACCCATTCGGCTTTTCGACATTCTCCTTCAACGGCCCTGACGCTTTATCACGTTCCCTTCCTTGTTCAAGGAAGCCAATAAGCTGATTGAAACCTTTCTTCCCATGATGCGCTAAGTCCGAGAGCGGATTTACATTTGCTGAACTCGGCGATCGATTCCGAGGTGTGGGTTGAAATGTATTCGAGGAAAAAGTAGATACTGATGATGTCGGCGTAGGTGCTTGAGTTAAAGATTCTCGATCGCTAAGTGATGCCGCTCGAGTTACGGTAGTAGGCGGCCCAGAGGACTGGACATTGATATTGGAAGCGGCTCCGGGACATTGATATTGGAAGCGGCTCCGCCCCCACCTGCAGCAGGTGGCCGTTCGGCAGCTTTGAGGTCCTATGGCATTTGTACAAGTCCCGCCGCAAGGGCATGGAACAGGATAACAGTAACGCGTTAACAAGGTGGTTGAAATAAAAGATATGATGAGCACTTGTTTCCAATGACAATAAAAGAAAGAATAGAAAAGGGGGCATGGAGGATTTAATGATAAAAACGTAACGACTAAACTGACCTCGACCTCCTGACACTTCTTCAAATAGTTTTTCTTCAGCCTCGGAAGCGTAGACTCCAAAAAATCAGTATGAGCCGATGTCCCATCTTTAAGATCTTCATAAATGCGTTTCCTCGTTCGTTCTTGTTCCTCTCTAAGAGCTTTCAAAGGAGGTAACACATCCGATCGTATCGTATTCACAAACGCCGAACGAGCTTCAGCTTCCCTTTCGACGTTATCTCGAAGTTCCCGCCACGCAACGCGTACCGACGACGGATCTCTATCATCGAGGAGGTTATCCAACGCTCGTATATTCCGATGAAGTCGTGAAAGTCCCGAAACACTACGCAAACCAAAAAACACCATAGGATGGGGAGGAGACCAAAATCAAGTTGGAGCACAGATTTAGTGACTCGAAACGCTAAATGGAAAGGTTAACAACATACTATTGGTCCTCAATCCTGACTCTTTCCACCATGAAAGAAATATACGAATCACTGAGTGTCTTGAGCTGGTGATCGAATGCAGGGATAGGCCCATGCTTGTCATGACTCTGTTGGCGTAGACCACTCATCGCTTATGCCTAAAGTCTTGTTCCCGAGAGAAATGCACAAAATACCGAAAGAACAGGGGCAGTATTCGTCTCGGCGCCTAAACACCCTTTATTCTGCTGATAGGGCTTGAGTTGCAACCGAACCTACTACTGAGAACGTCCGCAAGCTGATTGGGGAGTTTCCTCCGTAATTTGCTTCCGAAGTCATACTATTCTGCCAAGAATGCACATGCTTATGCATACACGTATGGGGCAACCAGGCTGGTTCAAGTGAACAAGAGAATAGCTAATGCTGCTTACATCGCATCTCAATAACTTGGTCACGTAGTACAATGAAGTTCAAATGTGCAATGGCTACGTACATGTACACAGGAGGAATGGAATGACAAAACGACAAAACGATTGTTTTAAAAGAGCCAGTGCATCAGAGCAAGCGACTTTTTGAAAGGAGTCTATTGGCCGCGATGCTCAAGGGAGCATGCATGCCAGAAACAAAGAAGCGCAGAGTTTGGTTTTTGAATTGGGGAATTACGGGGAAAGGACGTAAGGAGAAAAAGAAAGAATCGTCGGATAGTAGCAAAGGCTGATGAACATCATGATGGGAAGGAATGCGAATAAGGTTATCCATGAGTGTAATAAGGTTTATGGGCATAGTAAGTAAAAGATAAACGTGGAGGGATGGGTGGAAGAAGAAGAGAAACAAAGAAAGAGCGACAACTTTCCGCTTAATGGAAGAACCGCCGCCTGGGTTGCTTCTCATCTGTAACAACTTTAACATGCGTGTGACCAGGCGTACGCCCGTACGAACACGGCACAATACTCTTCAACCATTCATCCCCCGTGTCATCAACATCCTCATCATCGCAATCCTCATCCATGTCCATCACCTCCGGAGAGGAACTATTGCTCCTCTGGTTGTCAATCCTGGCACCACATCCACAGACCAACCCACGGCCTTTCCCACGACCATATAGCAAGTCCGAGAGCGTGCACCGGCCCGAAGGTTCGACATTCATCATGCGGCGAAGGGTAGAGCGTGTTTCACGAGGAAGAAGGCGAAAGATGGAATCAGCACCACCAGAATCCTGTGTAGCGACGGAGGCAACACTATCGTTACGAGGACGATTGGTATGAGGACGTGGAGAAGACTTGCGATCAAGAGACGTGGTGGAAGGGACGTTCTGAGAAGGAATAGGTACGGAGCCAGCACGAGGCGTAATCGGTTGTTCGGGCGCGGCACCAAGAGCAGCATGCTTTGGCGCTGGTGTAGGCAACGATTCAGTCGAAGTAGCAGGTCTCGGCAGGCTCAACACCGAATGATCCAAATGCCTATCCTCGATCGGGCTCTCATGGAGCGTCACCGGCACAGGTAACGTCGGCGTGCTCCCCGTTCCCGTTCCTAACTGAGAAATCCCCTGATCCCTAAGTAGCGTATCGAACTTGGTCCGGTCCTCATCGTCACTCGAGGCGCTCCCAGTTGCCGAGGACTTGGCCACGCTCTGAATAGCAGACGAAACAATAGATGACTGCGTCGAAAGTTGTCGTTGCTGCTCGAGAGGGCCACCGACCAGTCCACTACTCTCTCTCGTACATGTCGAGGGCGTCGATGATGTTGACGCCGTGGTCGAGCTCTTGTGCGTTTTCACGCGCTTAACGCTCAAATCCGGATGGGCAGCGACAAACGACCTAAAGGACGCATCGTTCTTCAAATCCGGGATCTTCCACGGGAACCTCTTCAAGACCATACACAAGAAGATCATCGCCACGCTCCAGACGTCCGTCTTGCGAGGATCGTACTTGTCCTCCGAGAGGACCTCAGGGGCAAGGTACGGATCCGAGCCGACGATCCCACTAGCAAGAACGTTCTTCCCCCCGGGATACTTGAATACTGTAGCCGTACCGAAGTCGATGAGCTTGACGACATTGCTGGTAGTCATGACGCAGTTAT
>WNFI01429971.1_pt1 | contig 13608 bp, 18 predicted proteins | sample 5400471 | NCBI WGS metagenome assembly WNFI01 (sample SAMN13153348, study PRJNA577476) | soil metagenome | isolation source: 100 cm saprolite on Douglas fir-dominated hillslope | place: USA:California | collected 2013-09-17 | reverse complement strand
AAGGTTGCACGATACGTTGTCATGAACGCTACAAAAACAAAAATTCTCTGCTTCGTCGGTGTGAACTTCAAATATACTTAATTGTTGTTACAACGCCGGGAAAGGCAGCTCCCCTCTCCTCCCCCCTTCCCACGCGAACCACGACTCGCGGTCGGATATGTCACTGTAAGTAAGATCAGCAGTGTTAATCTGCTCCATCCTCCTCCCCATCGTAGGCATCATATGTGTTCATACTCCATCGCCGGGGTCCAAGCTCGCCAAAATCAATGTCGCGATCTAGATCAATAGCTCCCCCGCCTTCCTGCCAGATATCTTCGCTGATGAAACTACGCAGGCGTCGCACCTCAGAACGGAGCAATGACATCTCATTGTCGCATCTTGCAACCTTTTCTTTGAGCAAGCAGACGTAGTCATTGCCACACCGCAGAAGTTGTAACTTTTGCTGATGCTCCGATTTGGTCCATCTGCATTGCCCTTGGGTGGCTCGCGGGGAGGCATAGCCCCTGGGAGGATTGGCTCATCGGGATAACGTCTTCACTCGGTAATGGACCCCAAGTAGAGGAAGTGGGCGTATCAAGAAGGAAATCTTTGGAATGTAAGGTGGTATCGGCGATGGAGGGAGTAGTACCGCGGTGGGCGCCCGATTCACCATTTACGGGCGCATTCTGGGCCGATTTGGCCCTTTTCTTGACACCTTAGCGAGCATTCTAGTCCCTTCACCTTTCGCGCTTCATGTCGTCCGCTGACTCGACAGTGGTATAGCGGCCCATTAGCGGGGAACGCCGTTCAGAAGGCTTGTGAGCACGTCCCTGGCTGCCAGTGGTCTTGGGTCAAAATTTCCCGCGAGTACGGAAGTAGCAGTGCGACGACGACGTTTATGGGAATGAATGGCAGAGGGAAGTAGAGGGAGGATAACGGCCATTTAAAGGAGCAGAGGAGGGGTGGAGCGGGTGAGCGTGGGGTGGGAACGCCGGATACTCGGCAGTGACCCGGAAAGTGTCGGGATACCGTTCCCAGATAGGCACTAAAGTCCCACGATTATACATATGATAACGCGCACGCTCACAGATCATCAGAAGAGGGCATCCGCCCGGATAAATCATATCATAGTTAGTCATTAACTATAAGGACCATTGACCTCCTGTGTGACTCTAGATTCTTACACCACGCAACCTTCTCTTGTTCTCAACAACAACAATATTAATGGAGCGATCATTGCCCATCTTCCCACTTCCTCTCCCGCTCAACGCACCCCCTGACCAATTCGGTTGGGAAGAACGCGAAATGTCACTTATATCGACAAACACTGCCTGCAACATGGGAATAGATCAACGAGATATATTCTTGGGAAGGCGACGCTGCATCATCTGTGGCGAGGCCTGTGACCCTGTCCTTCAGCACTGTCATATCATCGGGCAGTCGGAGCCTAGTCTAGTGGGTTGAACAGATATTTGCGGCTGCTGTGGCTAAATTGAGAACAGTGGACCGATCTCAAAACCCGCGGTTGGATCCCAGGTCTAACGAAAGATCATCCCACCCACGAGCCACGAAACGGGATGCTACTGTGTAGCAATCATCACATCCTCTTTGATACTTATGCCTTTTATATACGTTACGATCCTGAAGTGAGTGAATTCTTCTTCGTTCGGGCGGGGTACTCATGGGCAAATAGAGTCGTAGGTTCTTATTGATCAACTACTCCAATTCTCCTACACTTCAACAATTTCATGGAAAATCGATTGCTCTCGACAAGCAACATCGTCATGTACCTTTCCAATCCTTGTTCATCATCCACGAGATGCGCGTGCGTGGATTCCACCCATTCCAACCTACTGCACCACCTGTCCCCGTGGACGGCCCTTGGCAAGACTGGATCTCATCAGATGGCGTGTTTGACAATGAGTCGGAATCCTTCAGACGTGACGAGCCCGCAGGTGGCAGCGACAATGGGAATTTCTCTGGGCCGACACAACTCCAAAGCCAATCTACAATGGGGGCTACTTCATCTGGTGAAAACATGAGGACCTTGCCACCATTGAACTCAGATACGATCGACGCCATCCTCGCTGCAACTCGTGATTTGAACTCATGGAAAGCATGTGTAATGGAGGGCACGAGCTGGGATGGGACTGCAGAAGAGAACATACAGAAATATGCTTCCAATATCGGCATTGACCATCAATTCTAATTTGACGATTTACACATCGACCCCTTACAATGTAAAATATTTCCGTACTCTCGTATTGTCCTTTGGATCGTTGCTCCCGTTCTTATCCCTTAAAAGCGCACAATCGTTGTTATTTGAGTCGAGGATAGGAAATTTTGGAGGCGTAGCAATGGGTATCCGGATATTGTATCGTACTGTGCCCCTTGATGATCAAGGGGCAGAAATAGGTTGGAATATAGCAGTCAATTTAATTCAGAATATCTCAGCATACGACTCAAGGGTAAATGGCATCGTTGAACGGCAACACTGCACCATTTGGGAATCGATCATAAAGGCCTGCGAAGGCAATGTCCGGTAGAGAAGTCGAATGACTCCATTCTACACGTCCAACACTCCCGTTTTCAGGGGTCTTCCCAGTAGCCTTTTTTTTCCTTTCCTTTTTTTTCTCTCTTTTCCTCTCTTTGGCTTACACTGGCACGCGGCGGGCCAAACCGCCACTGGGCACAATCAGGTCAGTCGGAATCCCACACAGAGGAATTATCTGGAAACCGCACGAGGTTGCAGGATACGTCGTCACGAACGGTACAAAAACAAAAATTCTCTGCTTCGTCGGTGTGAACTTCGAATATACTTAATTGTTGTTACAACGCCAGGAAAGGCAGCTCCCCTCTCCTCCCCCCTCCCCACGCGAACCGCGACTCGCGGTCGGATATGTCACTGTAAGTAAGATCAGCAGTGTTAATCTGCTCCATCCTCCTCCCCATCGTCAGCATCATATGTGTTCATACTCCGTCGCCAGGGTCCAAGCTCGCCAAAATCAATGTCGCGATCTAGATCAATAGCTCCCCCGCCTTCATGCCAGATATCTTCGCTGATGAAACTACGTAGGCGTCGCACCTCAGAACGGAGCAATGACATCTCATTGTCGCGTCTTGCGACCTTTTCTTTGAGCAAGCGGACGTAATCATTGCCACACCGCAGAAGTTGTAACTTGCTGATGCTCCGATTTGGTCCATCTGCGTTGCCCCTGGGTGGCCCGCGGGGAGGCATAGCCCCTGGGAGGACTGGTTCATCGGGATAACCGTCTTCACTCGGCAATGGGATAGAAGGAAGCAATGTGCGTAGTTCGTCGAACGTTGTCTTCAGCGAGTCGCGACGTTTCTGCTCCGCGGCCTTATGCGACGTCTTACGAAGGACAGGCGATGGTAGGGAAGATGAGGTGATAGAATTAGAGGTATACATATTTCCGGCTAATCCGAGAAAATTCAGCGCTCAGCGGGAGAGAGTAGCAAAGCACCAATTACCGGGTAATATGGGTTTTAGACTTGGGCTGACCAGTGTAATCCCGTTGCCTTTTTTGGTAGTAGGAGCTGAATCTTTCCCACGGGAGACAGATTTTCCTCTGCACATTTACGGAGGAAGATGATGCATTGATCTCGGGCTGGGCAAGAGATACTGGTGGCCCTGGTGGTGGCATCGACAGATCCACCGGTGACGGTGTGTCCCCGGGTACATCGACACTAGCGCTATTCTTGTGCCCGCCTGCGCGTGATGAGCGTAGAAGTGGAGTCGAGGATGCGGATTTGGTGCCGCGCCGTGCGCGCTGCTTCGTGGAGTTCGGGGTGGATGGCACCCGCGGCATGGGTGACGGACGCCGTCGCGCCACTTTTGCCTGCTCATCCTCAGGTGGTGACGCAGTACGCTTGATACGTCGGGCCTGATGAGAAGTATCGGGTTTATATGCATCCATCCAAGGACTTAGAGGCGAAAGATCGAAGTCTAAATCTCCGGGAGATGGTAGTGGCATTGGGGGCGATGTGTCAAAGACAACGTTGGCCGGCGCGGAGGCAGTATCATGCGAGGCCGGCATATGATGAGGGAGGTGCATATCTGGAAGCTGTGGCTGATTGTTCGTTCTAAACTGCGAGGTATCTTCGACATAACTGAGGGTGATAGGGGAGATATAGTCTGTATTTGGGCTGGATTGGGCGTGCAACTCGGTAGAGTTGACTGAGACAAATTGGTTTGCTTTCCCCCGAAGTGAGTGAATGACTGCGCTCACCAGGTGTGGGGAGACCAAGAAAGGGGTTTTGATGTTTTTGACGCTCGTTTGAGCCCTCGATGGGAGCTGACGTACCTTGGCCGTTCAAGAATTCGAGCTACAAACATCGGCGATGAAGGAGTTGATGCAGGGTGAACATGTTAGAAGAGTGAGTAGCATTGGACTCACTTGTTGCTGGAGGATCTGACTCTGTAACTGCAGTTGCTGCAACTGATTAACCTTGAGACGTTGTTCGAGTACGAGCTGAGGGCTATACTGGCCCTGGCTCATTGAGCCGGATTGCTGGCCTTGCAAACCGATGAGTTGTGTTACGAGATCGAGATTGAGAGGGACGTTGGGGTCGACCGGGTTGGAAGGAGACATAGCTGATGGTGAGGGCGAAGGAAGAGCGCCACCGTACATACACGGATGGTGAGATTCATTCCCGCGGTCAGCGCCCACTCCGGCTATAAGGGCATTGTAAAAGTCCTTCTGCTGCAGTTGCGCATCTTGATGGTCCATGGTATAACGATTGCGGGGACGATGAAAGACGAAGGAGCAAAAGAAAAAAAGAAGAGGAGAGAGTGAGGAGCAGCTCGACCCACAGACCTGCCAGTGCCATTTTCACTCAAATAAGTAAATCCGGCGGACGGAAAATCACCGGATTAATTCATTTTCATCTGTTTTTCTCCATCAATATCTTTCATGCCCCATCATCGAGCTCGCATCAACGCTGAGCACTCTCGTCCTCGGGAGTCCTCCAGAAGAGGACAGGTCTATACTTACAGTCAGCACTCGTATGTTGACGGGCCATGATGGATCTGCAGCTGAGCATATCCTTGGGGATATCGCACATTATAATACTGTTCAATAACGTAAACCACGTCACTTTTAGCCTACATTGTGCGATCCATATCTCATCAATGATCACTCTGATGCAGATATAGAGTAAAACTTACCAACTTTCATATCTCGATGTCGATCCTATCAATGAGCGAGATCCCATTGCACAGCTCCGATGACGGTCGATGGTCAGCCGACCCAGTCATTGGCATAATTGAGTAGAGTCGCGCCACCCAGAGGGATGTCGCATATCGACAAGAGAATAGACCACCCCTGTCTGTTTCCTCAAGTGCGATATATACAATGCGAATCACAAAGGTGCACATTATTCGCCGATGCTAATGTATGCCAGTGGGTGTTCTGACAACCTGGTATTCGTCTGTGAAGAGGCGGCGGTCCCAGTTCTTGAGTGTATCACTTTCAATTACCTAATATCAGATGTACGACTTGGTGCGTCTTGGTACTCATGAATGCCGAACGTGACAATCCATCTCAACAGCCAGAGAAAATCAGCCACATGCTTTCAACTGATTTTCACCTCAATTACAGCTCTAAATACTGTATGCATCAGCATGAATAGAGCAGAATGGCTCATGATCACCAACTCCAAGATCAGTGTGTACATTTCGAATTGCACCGTGTCTATTTCAGTTCGAATTCTGCAAGACATAGTTTGATATTACTGCTTGGCGTATCGTTACCATTGCGGAGCGGTGGGCAATAGCTATCGTCTTTGGTCCGAATGAATGACCGCGGAGAGCACAGCAATTAAGGGCGCTAACATCGCTATCTTGGACCCTAGGATGTGGGACAGGTGTCAAAGAAGGTAGCTTGAAGGGCGAACAAAATAGGCCAGCGGGAGCGTGCGCGTGTAGTTGATCACTTGATACAGACGGGCTGATTTTAATGGACATAATGAAGCGGCAGTACATGGCCAGAGGGAAGCAAAATAGCTAGAGTCATCTGGACAGTTTCGTAGGCTCGGGGGTGTTCAGGTGCCTCAATTGAAACCTCGCGGAACAGGATAAAATCAAGATCGCAGTCACGACTAACAGCTGTGCTCGAGAACAAGATCAGAGAGACGAAGGCGGATAAGGGTGGGATGGTGCAATTGCTGAAGCGGTCATACAGCAATTTCAGAGGAAGAATCAGAACTTGAAGCAACCATTCCAACGTTAACATGAAAGAGCACAGTACAGACAGACGGAGCTTATGATACATTGGCAATCCTTTCTTTGGATCAGCGGACGCCGGCAGTGCATCAGGAAATCGGCATATTATTTTTGGGACTTTATAAGTCGCTATGAGGTCAAAAAAGTTGAAAAGTGACAAGCCATTTAGATAGACCCCCTCCCTGAAAAGTTAGGGTATGGTAGTCAGTTATACAGCGGTGTTGACGCACTTTTTACTTTAGGAAGTCCCTTTAAAAGGTCAGAAAGTCGGAAAAGCCAGAAAATAATTTGACGTTTTGCTGATGTGGGAATCTGGACTGGCCGCTTGCATACTGATGGCTAGAAAACAGGGGAGGGAGGGGAAAGAGGCTAACCCAAATGGGATTTTGACGATATGTTCGGCCTCCTCATGATGCCAGCGGAGGGACTACACAGACTACCTGAGAAAACCCAGCTAGTTACACAGGGGTGGAACGTATACCGTGACCAAGGGCGACACTTCCTCAACAGTGGTCCGGGGGTACTCGTTTATCAACTAGTATGCCGATCATGAATCAAGAGTCCTCGGTTCCAGTGAGCGCACCATCCGTATGCAAAATAAAGGCGAGTGCCAAATATAACCCTTCTTCTACAGCCAGATAATGATGTCGCGGGCTAAATGAAGATTAGAGGCGGACAGATTGATGTCGTGGATGTCGCGCATAGAAGTCAGACGTAGAGGCAAATTTACCCGACTGTTGATCCGGATGGACAGCCACGATTCGAAAAGGCTTTGACCAAAATGAACGGGTCTTCGTATTCGATGAAATCTGCTAACACGTACCGGGTACACTTGGCAGAATTATTCCTGGGAAGAAAGGGGGTCACGTGGCTGCCACAGCTCTCCTTCTCCGAGTAGACGTGGCGACGTTACGATCGGTCAGTTGAGCCAGTGTGTCATTCCGTGCGTCGCTCTGACGAGCACAAATGAATAACATACCCTGTCGCTGCAATTTTTTTGGTATTTAGGACCCTCATAACTGGAAGCGTTCAGACATTCTGAGCGTTGGGTGGAGCAAAGCCTCTTGTCGTACGAAGATACAGTATATGAAGGGTTTGCCGTAGATGCCACTCCGTTTCCCGGGCAGCAATAGACCGTTGCGAATGCTGTTGAGACCGCGGAGCTCAGTCTCAACAACTACAGTGAAATAGTGACAATTCACTTGTCACTCGAAAAATCATGATGACGGGTGAGAAGGTTACGTGAAATGATGGCCGCTTAGGCATCCATTGCTTGATCGAACGCAAGAGAGGAGCGCGAGCCCTGCTCGTCATGTCTACGTAAAATGAATGATTACAACGGTTAATTGATGAGCACCGAAGGAGCCCCATTTGCTCACGAGAGAAACGATAAACAGCCTGAGGCATCAACTGAGCACGCCACCCACTCTGACAGCTTACCGCGGCTCACCATACGTGTAGGACCTGAGCTAGCTTACGTAGCGTAGCTGGCTGCAAATCTCACGTTCTTACGTTCTCACTGGCGGAAAATTCCCTAGAACGAGAATTTCATCAAACGATTTTGAAATGAGGCATTTTCCGCTGCTGCGAAGACCATTGAGAACCAGCCAGACCTGTGATCCAAACGCTCTATAAACCGAAATGCGCATCGATCGACTGTCCATCAGCGTAACTCGTGCGCGTGCGATACGACCGCGATTCAAAACCCACAAAATTTGCACCACCCCCATTCAGCACCAAGCAGTTAATGATGAAACTTTTATCTCCTTGTAGGCGATTTAAGAGAGCCCCGTAAAGCAAATCCTGCAAAAGCAATAGTTATGAGCGAGACACAACGGGACCGTCGCATGATGGGTTGCGAGTGCTTCATCAACGGCAGCGACAGGAAAGAGTAAAAGCCCGTTCGAGAACTGGACCCACAAAAAACACGGTCTTAGCGCGATAAAACGGTTTTGAGTCGGTGTCGAGCAAGGCGAGTGTGGCAGCAAAAAGCGATGATAAGAGAATCGACGCGGGGAGGAGGCGATAGCACACAGTCAAGGTGGAAGAGAATACAACTCTCTAGTGATTCGAAGACGACGAGAGTTTAAATACAGAAGGACCCTTTGTGTTACAAGTAGAGTATGGAGTGAGGTCTCTGAGTATTGAGGCGCAGTCTGGGTGAACGATAAGAGGTCAGAAATGAAGTAAGCGAGGGAGAAAGAGCCTTTGGGCTCGTCGAGTTTGATGACACGGGATAAGTGATCGTACTAGGTATGAAAGACGAGAAAAAGCGTTAGTAATGTAGAAAAAATGGTGAAAGAGACTCATGGTTTGGAAACAGGTACTTGAGCGGGTATTGACAGCGCGCGCACTTTTGCTGAAAGAGAATAGGCACGCGTTGTGTAATATAAGGTGTCAGGCGGAAACGGAGTGGTAGAAGTACAAAGAGAAACGAGGCAAGCGAAGGCGAACAAGGGAACACGAGATGCGGGCGCGAGGCCCATGGGAATCCAAAAATTGAGCAGGGCCACACGAGGTGAGCCCATGAGGCGAAGCGGTGCACCGGAGCGTGCTGTGAGCACAAGCTGCAGTGCGAGAAAATCAGCCAAAGTCTGGTATGTGCTAGACCTTGGTCGTAAGTATGTTCCCAATGGTGAAATCGACAACGATGTCATTCCCTCTGAGGCATTTAGAGAAGCATTCCTCCGACCACTCTGAGGGGGTTAGCCACACGCTGACTTGAATGTCAAGTCTGCAAAGTAAAAGGCACCAAAACGCCAAAAAGCCGCAGTGGAAAGCATCCTGCCAACCGGATGGATGCACTTCCGCTGGCAGAGCGCTGACGGAAACAAACCAACCTATTAGAAGCTACGCCAATATTGATCCGTAAGAATGATGAACGTTGTGAACAAGGAAAATGTAACGGGGCCTAAGGATTATCCACTGTGTGGTTAAATGGGGAAAGTGAGAGGATACGTTGAAGAACTGGGCGGGAAGCCTGGTAGAGCGAGCAGATGCGACGAATGGCTCAAGTCGAAGATTATGTTATCAGGGATGCCTACGCGATGGACTGATATTGGCGGGTACGAATATGTCGGACAGTCATGAGACAACGGGCAGGCCGTATGACACGTGTTCAGGGGCATTGTCTGGATCCTGCACAAACCGTCACTCGGGATAATCATCGCCGTCGATTTTAAGGGTGTTATAATTGACAGGTTGGTATCGGCGCGGACAGCCAGCGGAAGAAATCCGCTGCTACCGACAGTCGGGCAGTGTTCGCTTCTAACCTCGGATCAACGAGTGGCTGTTCACGACGGTGAAACCATGACTGCAGATCACACTGCCAAGTTGACACGGAGACCGCATTACTTCGCATAATCACGTTAATACAAGGGTAATGCTCTGGTCTTCTATCTTTGACTAGCTGACAACTTCAGCGGGGAAAACATTCTCCGGGGCCTATTAGGAGACGATCTCCCCGGAGCGAACCTGAAAGAAATCATATCAGGAAGGTTTTCCAGGGGTGTCCATTTATACTAACCTCCTTGCCTGTCTTCTTGATGACGGCGAGGACATCATCGTAAGGAATGGTTCCTGTGACCAAAACTGCCTGTTTTTCGAGGCTAACATCGTATGAAGAGACTGGCTTGAAGTTATTTATCGTCAACCTAAGCGGCGTATTGTGCTCACTGCCAGTGCCATTATCCTGGTTCCTCTTGAGGGCGCGTGTCACCGCACCGGAGCAACCGCCGCAGGTCATCTGCGGACGCTAAGCGATGTGAGAATGCATTAAGTATATCAAGGCTACCTTGACATCGAATTTGTAGGTATGCTCGGTGTCAGCCTACATAGGCGTCAGAATTCATGGGTGATGCCAGCAACAATAGCTAAACGGAACCATTTGAGTATCTATGTACTATTGGGGGGGAAGAGAGGGAGATGGTGGTTGGTAAGAATGATGAGGCATTTAAGTGCTGACGCTGACGCTGACCTGACTGCAAATTAGTCACCTGGTCATGTGTTCGTCTCTAAAGTCACATGACACATGAGCACAGCCTCTGAACTGCCGCTCCTCATTGTCTCTGCCTATCATTCTCTTTATCTGGGTCGCTATATCTCCCCTGACGTTTTGATGAGTGGATCGACGAGAGCAGGCTTCGCGCGACTGAATACCTATCATGGAACGAAGCGTCAGCTCATAGGAACCACTGCCAGTCAAGTTGCGCCTGCTTGGAGGACATCGAGCGGAATAGGTGGTCCTGCTGCTACCAACGGAGGCACATCACCTCTTTCGAAGAAGGGTTCGCAGCGTGGAAGTAAAATATTACTCAGTAACTTGCCTATGGATGTGGCCGAGACTGAGATCGAGGTGGGTATATAGCTGCTTCCCCATGCAAAACCCTCATTACTTGTAGGAGCTGTTCAAGAGAACGATTGGACCTGTGAGGGACATTTTTATCATCTATAACAACCAAGCACGATCGAAAGGAATGGCCGTCGTCACTTTTCACCGTCCAGCGGACGCTGGGGTGGCACGGTCAAAGTACAATGGCAAGGTGATCGACGGGAGTACGTCCTCCTCTGCATATTTCGCTTCTGTCTCTGATTACGCATCACAATAACTAGAGCACAAACTTAAAATTGAATTAGTGACAGACGGCGACGAAGTCCCAGTACAGACGGCGAAAGAGCAGGCCACTACCCCTCCTTCCCTAATATCCCGTCTTGCCAGTCCTCTTATACAAGTGGCCCCGAAGCAGGTGGCAAATAATCCAGCTGCTATTCACATCCCGTATGTCTCCGGTTGAAGCTTCATTTCGCGAGTGCACGCCGTGTGGCGGCGAGAGCTTACATTACTCATCACCATCAGACAGCTTCCAGTAAAGAAGAGAAGCGTGACCCCCATTGCCGTTTCAGCTCCTCGAAAGCGCACCAAGAAAGGCCCTAAGCGCGTCAAAAAATCTCTTGCTCAGCTAGACCAAGAGATGGAAGAGTATCGGGCATCTGGGACAAACGGAAACGACGCATAAACTCAAGGGATCATACTTGGTTGCTTCACACTGTGCAGACACTCGAGGTACTTTCAAAGTCGGATTGTCTGCTGTAAATTTACAAGCGTTGCCGATCTTATTGACCCCTGGCCAAATCAACTCACTTACGTTGTCGATACTACGACGCTGGCCCATCCGTGCGTATCTGACCTCGTATATGCTTGTTCTTCTGAGGACTCTTTTCGTACTGTATTTTCTGACGTATAGTAGGTCCTTGTCATGATGGGCGTGGTAGAATATATTGTATTCGCTCGGGAGACGTGACCCTGGAGTAGGGTTAGGGCAAATAGACTCGGCTCTGTTCCAGTTGTTCTGCTACGTTATCAATAGCAGTGATGGTTGCACCACTCTACACAACTGAATCTGGCCTCCTTTTCCATGCGGGGAAGATCCTCGTAGTCACGGTCGGACTGCCTGCTCGTGGCAAGACCCACATTTCCAGGGCCCTTGAACGGTATCTTCGATGGGCAGGGATAAAAACACAAGTAGTTTCTCTCGGTGACTACAGGCGCAAGACATTAGGGGGGGCCCAGAAGCTCCCCTCTGACTATTTCACACTCGGTGCGTGGCCGATCGATCACAGGCGTTGCACTATGTTGACGCCACCAAACCTAGGGAATAAGAGCCCTGAGACCATAGAATTGCGCCAGAGCGTTCTGGACGGTTGTGAGCAGCTCATCTGGGATTTCTTCAACGCCGGGGGCCAGTGCGTTATCTACGACGCGAATAACGGGCGCCGTGAACAACGGCAAAGAGTCTTAACGAAGTTTGGCAAGGAGGGCATACACGTTGTGATCCTAGGTTGTCACTACTGCGTTTGGTTTCATTGCTCCTCCTTTTCATTGACCTTTCCTGTTGTAGAATCGATCTGTGACGACCCGGCTGTTATAGAACGTAACATTCGTAGTGTGAAGATTTCTTCACCGGATGCACGTCCCCGTCCCGTTTTCTTCTCTTTGCACTCCCGTTGATACCATGAATTAGTACCGTGGCTGGGATCCAAACCTGGCGGTCCAAGATTACTACAACCGTATAAGGGACCATGAAAAGCACTACGAAACCGTGGATGAGCTCGATGTGCCGTCCATCCGGATCATTAACGTGTGTTTCCATCGCCCCGCTCGAGGCATCTCTCCTCCACTCATTAGTCAAACTTAGGTTGGGGAGAAGATCATGGTCAATGTGAGTTTATTCTATGGTCTTCCTTCGTCTCCATCTGCTCATGCTAGCAATCTTAGAATGTCCGAGGCTACTTACAGGTAACATATCCAAAAGGTGTTCCACGCGCGGCTTATTGCGTCTTAGTCAAGGATCATTTTCTTCTTGATGAACATTCACAACCGATATCGTACCATCTACTTTGCACGCGTATGACTTCCAGCCTCTTACCTGCCGCCTTACTTAACTCATGCCTTCGTTCAGTCCGGGCACTCGTTACATGAACATTCCTACAAGGTTGACGCCGATCTCTCAGAGATCGGATGGGAATATGCCGAACGGTTGAAAAAATTTGTCCTTGATCGTCGCGCAAAGGCGTTGAAGGAACGTGGACTTGACCCCAAAACAAGCGGTCTTATGGTCCGTTCGTTCTGCATTATTTGGACCCTGTGGCTCATCCGTTGTCTAGATCTGGACTTCCGCCCGTCGCCGTTCACACCATACCGCGTGGCCATTCATGGCCGCGGCTGACCCTAAACAGCCAGGGGGAGCTCAATGCAAAGTCAAGGTTATAGAGAAACCACAAATGTCCGAAATCAACCCCGGTGTCTGGGATGGACTCACCGTCCCAGACGCAAAGCGAGAATACCCCGAGGAATGGGAGCGCTTCGTCAGAGACCCATATGCCTTCCGTGCGCCGCGTGCGGAAAGCTACCATGATCTCAGTGGTACGTTCTTTCCTCATTTCCTTATTTTTTTTGTCTTTTTCACAGTGGCATGTATCATTGAATCATCCATCCCTCCATCTCAACCCTCCATGTCTATAAAGTCCGATTGGAGCCGACATTGGTTGAACTGGAGCGTGAACAAGAAGACTTGCTAATTATTGGGCACGCATCCGTCATCCGCTGCTTGCTCGCATACCTGATCGGTTTGCCACCATCCGAAATACCCGCAATCGAGGTTGCACGCGGAGACCTAATCGAGGTCGTCCCTGCATCCTACGGCGTGCATAGTCAAGCCTATCATTTCTGGGATGGCCCGGGTCGTACGCACGGTGAAGGCGAAGGAGCCTACGAGGATCGTGATCCGAATAACTTTTACGAGAACTATGCCGAGGATACGCGGGAGAAGAAACACAGGGTTGGCTGGGCATAAGTTTGCTGTACTATTATCACGTCTTGGAGGTCT
>WNFI01089086.1_pt1 | contig 13608 bp, 11 predicted proteins | sample 5400471 | NCBI WGS metagenome assembly WNFI01 (sample SAMN13153348, study PRJNA577476) | soil metagenome | isolation source: 100 cm saprolite on Douglas fir-dominated hillslope | place: USA:California | collected 2013-09-17 | reverse complement strand
GCTGCGCGGGAATGATGTACGTCTGATTGTCGTTGCTCGGATTGGTCTGGTTGAAGCGCGTGAGTTGGGCGCGCTTGTCCGTCACATTGGTCACGAACAGCTGAATCGTCATCTTTTCAAAGGATGCGCCGGCAGCAAAATCGAGCAAGCCATAGGCCGGCTGCGTACCGACATTCCGCTCCTGGTTCAGCAGCAACAGCGGCGTTGTCTGGGTCTGGTACACCCACGCGAGCTGGCTGAACGGCTTCCAGCCGCCGCCCATCTCGTCGAAGGTGTAACGAGCCACGACGTTGGCCTTGAACTTGGGCGTCACCGGCAGATTCGTCCCCGCGGGCGCTTCGGGTCCTATCCAGGGAGTGCCGGTGAAGGGCGTCGGATTGCCATGGTTTACGTTCGGATTCACCCCCGGGCAGACTGTCACTCCGGCCTGACCGCAGACGTTTTGCGTCAGCACCGGATCCAAGAACGTAAAGTTGGTGCTGAGCGTGAGATTGTTCGTCACCCGAAATTCGATTTCGTTTTCAATGCCCTTGACGCGCGCGCTGCCGCCATTCTCGATGATGGTCAAGCTATTGGGCCCCAGAAACGAGAACTGGAAGTTTTTCCAGTCTTCCCAGAACGCCGCGCCATTCCAACGCAGGCGGTGGTCGAACCACTGGGTTTTCCAGCCGATCTCATAGTTCGTCAAGAAATCCGCCTGATAGGGTCCGACCCCTGCAACCTCCGTGCGGTTGACGCCGCCCGGCCGGAATCCCTTGGACCAGGTCGCATACACCAATTTGTCGGGCGTGAATTTGTAGGTCACGTTGGCCTTCGGAACGGTGCCGGAGGCCGAGACGTCCTTGTTGAGGTCGGTGCAGGGTGCAAAAGGGGTCGAGGGCGGACGAGGTATCGTCGACGGAGGGACGGGGCACAAGCCCTCGCCAGGCACCGCGAAGTAGGCGTTCGAGTACCCATAGAAACCTTGGATGGAATTGTCATACTTGTAATAGCGCAAGCCGCCATTCAACGACCACTGTTTGGTGATGTCCCACTCTCCCTGGAAGAACACCGCCTTGTCGCGGTCGACGCGCTGCTCGTCGGTGAGCCATATGGTATTTCCGAGCCCCGGGATGGTCGCGCCAAATCCTTCAGGATTAGCGTTGGCGGCGCTGCCGTAGGCGTTCGCCAATCCGTAACCCGGCATCGTGTACTGTTCCCAGATGTTGTGCAGCTGCCGCTGAATGAACACGCCGGCGGTGCCTTTGACCGGCAGGTCTTGCGGCGTGGTCAGCCGCAGCTCATGGCTCCATTTCTCGAAGTAGCCTTTCGTGACCACCAGTTCCTGCGGCATGATGGGATGGCCTCCCGCAAAGGTCGAGCCGCTGGTCCAGTACGCGCCGGAGGCGAATATGCGATCGTAGAACTCCGAGTAATCGCTGTAGTCGGCAATCGAATGGATGGTGCGCTTCATGTAAGCACCCGCGTACACGAGATCGAAGTCGCTGATTTTCCCCTCGACCGTCAGCGCCGATTGCACGAACGAATCCGCAGAGTTTTCCGGGCCGAAATGTGTGATCAAGAGATCGCCGACCGCGGGGTCATAACCAAAAAATCCATTGGTGGTCAGCGACTGACCCATGACCGACGGCGTCACGGTCCAATTGTCGGTTATATCGAGCTTGAGCGTCGCGCGGCCGCCCTTGGTGTCGACTGTGTTGTAGTTCTTCTTGACGTAGGCCGCATTGCTGATGGCGCCGGCGCCAATGGTGCCCACCGTCGGACACGGACCGATGATTCCCGTGACAGGGTTCTTGCCGGCCGGCTGGCCGGCCCAAGTCGGGAAGGTGCGCACACCGTTCTGGATACAGGCGTTGGCGTTGGTGCCGGCCACATTGCTGATATAACCGGCATCCTTCTCGTCCCAGCCGACGAGGCGGATCGCCGCGATCGAAGACAGGGGGATATTGACGAAGCCTTCGGCCATCCAACCGAAGCCTCCGTGCTGCACATGGTTCCCTTCGACGTCATAGCCGGCCTCGAACTTGGTCGGATCGGGCTTGTTGGTGATGATGCGGATGGTGCCCGCCTCTGAACTCGCTCCGTAGAGGGTTCCCTGAGGTCCCTCGAGGACCTCGATCCGCGAAATGTCGTAGAGATGAACATCCACCGTACCGTCGATGGTGGTCACCGGCTGTTCGTCCAGGTAGGTGCCGACGCTGGGTTGCGATCCGGAGTGATTGCCGTCGCCGCCGCTCACCACGCCGCGCATGTATATGTGCGACGTGCCCGGCTGACCGTTGCCGCCCTGACCCTGACTGCGCACATACGACACGCTGGGTGAGAATTTCACATAGTCGTCGAGCCCGGCCATGTTCAATTGGTCCATTTTCTTGCTGTCGAATACCTCGATGCTGATGGGCACGTCTTGCAAGTTCTCGGTTCTCTTTTGAGCCGTTACGACGACCTCTTCGAGAGTGGCGGTGTCGGTGTCCGTCGCGGCGTACACGGGCACCCCGGCGAGAATCGCCGAGATGGCAGACGCGAGCGGTAGAAGGCGCAATGCGCGGTGGCCGCGTGCGCTGCCGGCGGAGTGGGCTCGCTTGAGCCCTGTGGTATTCAGTCGACTGCGAGTCATTGAGTCATCCCCTTATCATGTTATGCCGCCCCCTGCATCCCAGAGTATGCAATGTGGGGTAATTGTCAAAAGAATTCCGGGACTGCCGGATACGCTGGCAAGACAGGCCCCAAAGCATGCTTCAACGGATCGAGCCAGGGCTCGTAATGCCGCCACTGATCCAGGCCTTCGCGAAAGATCGGCCGCCGCACCTGTTCGGAGCTCGCAGTGCGCACCGCCCGCTCATTTTCGTAGAAGCGCAGGCAACTCTCTTCGAACGGCAGGCCGCAGTAGTCGAGAAGCCTGCGCACTTGCGCGTCGGTGTCCTCGATCATCGCCTCGTAGAACACATGGTGCACGCGTCCAGGCAGTACCTGGTCGAAATGCGCCATCAGTTCGACATAGTCGTGGTAGTACCGGCCTAGGTCGCCGAGATCGTAGGAGAAACTCTGGCCCCTCGCGAAATGCTGTTTGAAGCCCGAAAAGCAGCAGCCCAGAGGGTGCCGGCGCGCATCGATGATCTTGGCGTTGGGCAGGATGAGATGAATGAGGCCGACATACAGCCAGTTGTTCGGCATCTTGTCGACGAAGAACGGCGCCTTGGTTTTGCGGTGAATCCGAGTCTCGGCGAGATATCGCTCCCCGAGACGCCGCTGGTCCTCGGCGGTGAGTGCGGCCAGCGCATCGAAAAACGGAGCCTCGGTGTTTTCGTCATGAGGGCCCGCGATATCCCGCGCGATTCGCAGGATATCCGGCAGCTCCATCGTGCCCTCGACTGCGGAGTGACTGGCGAGGATCTGCTCGATCAAGGTCGAGCCGGCACGGGGCAGGCCGATGATGAAAATCGGATCCGACCCGGGATCCCCGGCGCCGGCGCGCGAGGCAAAGAAATCCGCCGTGAACAGCGCCTTCGAGCGGCGCACGAACTTGCTGGTGGCGTCCGCGGCATAAGGGTTGAGTTTGCGCCGAATGGCGTTTCCCTTCGCGTAGTGCACGAATGACTCCTCGTAGCAGGCGTCATCTTCGAGCGCCTTGCCGAGCGAAAACTCGAAATGCAGGCGATCGTCGTCGCTCACGGCGGGGAGTTCGAGTGCGCGGCGAAGCGCGAGAACGTCCGCGTCCGAGAACCGGAAGGTCTTGAGGTTGGCCAGGCTCCAGTAAGCCTCACCCAGCGACGGCTGCATGGCGATGGCGCGGCGGTAGGCGGCCACGCTGTCATCCTGGCGGCCCGCGGTTTTCAGCGAGTGGCCGTAACTCATCCAAATCTTGGGTTGACGGGGGAAATCCTCGAGCACTTCCTCGTAGACTTCGATCGACTCGGCGTAGTCGCCGAGATTCGCAAGCACGGCGGCTTGTAGATTGCGATAACCCGGGTTGCGGGGTTCCTTCGCGAGCAGGGTCTGCACCTGCGGCAGCGCCGCCGCCGCGTTTCCCTGCCGATTGAGCACCACGGCGTAATTGTGCCGCGCCGCATCGAAGCTCGGGCTGAGTTCCAGGCAGCGCTCGAGCAGCGTTTGCGCGTCTCCGTACCTCCGCAGGCGCGCCGCCACTTCCGCGAGCATGCGCAGCGCCGCCACGTCCGTCGGGTGCCCCGCCAAGTGGGCGCGTAATCGAGCCTCGGCGTGCGGCAGCTCATTCTGGACCAGCAGCGCGGCCGCTTCCATCAATCGCGGATCCTTGGTCGCCGCCCCGAGGTAGCGCGCCCGCGCCTGATCCGCGCCGCCGCTATCGCCTGCGAGATCGAGGTGATCGGCAAGCAGGCGCCAAGCGTCGGCGGAGTCGGGTTTGAGGTGCAATGCGCGCCGCAGCGAGGCGATCGCCTCACTCACGCGGCCCGCCTCGCCTCGAGCGATGGCGAGCTCTAAATGCACGGGCGCTGATCGCGGCTGCTCGCGCGCGAGCGGCTCGAGTATCTCGAGCGCCGATCGAGTCTGACCGCCGATGCGGTGGGCAGCCCCGAGAATCAGACGCGCATGCGGATGACCCGGAACGGCCTTGAGGATCTCACTCGCCTGCTCGGCGGCAAGCGCAGCATCCCTCTCCAGCAGTCGGGCGGCATGCCCCAGCGCAACATCCAGTGTTCCAACGGGCTCGGAAGCGCTGTTCAATTGAAGAACATCCAATCGATCCCCGCAGATTGTTATGAGCTTATAAGAATCTCTGGCGACCGCTTTGTCAAATCCGCAACAGGTAGTCTCGCGCGACATTTAAGCAAAGACCCGCGTGAGAAATCGCTCGATTGCATCGCCTGTATTGCGCCTAGCTGTCTGTAACTGGTTGACTGCGAAAGAATTGTGCGCTGACTCGCTAGCTGCCAGGCCATCGGCGAGCCAGCGTCGAGTTGCGTGACGGCAACTGTACGACCGTTCAGAGGCTTTTCTTGCAACAGCTGTTGGGCGTCCCAGCTCGGCTCGAGCGTCCGGACAATGGGCTTCGGCGCCTGAGCAGCGAGGCTCATTTCGGCTGAGCGCGCCGGTATCCCGGCCCGCGCAACACCTTCCCCGGCTTCGCGCCCGTCATCTGGCCGTCGGCGATCACCGGTACCCCGTTCACCAGCACCCAGCCCATGCCGACGGCCAGTTCGTTGGGGGAGCTGAAGGTCGAGCGATCCGCGACGACCGCAGGATCGAACACCACCACGTCGGCCCAGAGGCCTTGCTTCAATACGCCTCGATCGGTGAGCCGCAGGCGTTGCGCCGGCAACGCGGTGAACTTGGCGATAGCCTCCTCGAGGATGAGCCGATGTTCCTCACGCACGTACTTGCGCAGAATTCTGGGAAAAGTCCCATAGGCACGCGGGTGCGGATGCTCCTCGCCCAAGATGCCCTCGGGCGACGTGCCCGAGCTGTCATTGTTGATCGAGACCCAAGGCTGCACCAGCGCCAGCGCCACATCGTCTTCCTGCATGCCGAACACGGCGCATCCCGTGAACCCATTGTCCTCGACGAGGATGTCGAGCAGGGACCGGATCCTTGAGGCGCTCCACCATTTTCTCATTGCCGCCGTCATGCGCCCACGGCGGCACGAACGCGGACATGTCGTTGAACCACGCCGTATAAGCATACGTGTCCGCGGTGATGTCGAGACCGCTCGCGCGCGCCGCCTCGATGCGCTTGATCACATCCGGCATGTGGCCCCAGTTCTTCCTGCCCGCCACCTTCAGATGCCAGATCTCCGCCGGAATATGCGCTTCGCGCGCAATGCGAAAGGTTTCATCGAGGGCGGCCATCATGCCGTCCCCCTCCGAGCGCATATGCGTGGCGTAGATGCCGCCGTACGGAGCGGCCTCGGACGCCAGCGCGATCAGCTCCTCGGTGCTGGCGTAAGGCGCGGGGGCATACTCCAGCGCCGTCGACACACCGACTGCGCCCTGCTCCATGGCCTCGCGCACCAGCGCTCGCATGCGCTTGAGTTCGGCGGCCGTGGGCGCCCGATCCTCACCGCCGATCACGATCTCGCGCACCGTGGTGGCCCCGACGTACGAGGCCAAATTGATGCCGATGCCTTGGCGCTCCAGCCGGGCGAAGTATTCGCCCAGCGTCTGCCAATCCGCCTTGAGCCCATAGTGCTCCAAGGTCTGGGCGGCTTCGACGCGTGCGTGGCCGGTCATCGGCCCCGCCGAGTTGCCTTCCCCCGTGATTTCCGTGGTGATGCCCTGATAGATCTTGGACGGCAGCCGCGGGTCGACCAGGATGGTGAATTCGGATTGACCCAGCATGTCGATGAAGCCCGGCGCGACGACCCGGCCGGCGGCGTCGATGCGCCGTTTCGCCTGCGCCCTGCCCAAGTTGCCGATGGCCGCAATACGCCCGTCTCGAATGCCGAGGTCAGCCGAGTACCAAGGCGAACCCGTGCCATCGATGATGTGGCCGTTGGCGATGATCAGATCGAACGGCGCATCGCCCGCAAACGCCGGCGCGCAGCATAGCCACCCGCAGAGCGCTGCGAGACGAAGCGAGAGTCTGAGCATTGTCATCCCCACAAGGCCGGCGACGGTAATCCCATCAGGCCCCGATCGTACTCGATGCCGTGCTCTCGGTCCTCGCTGTGCAGCAGCGGGCCGTCCAAGTCCACGAACTCCGCCAGTTGCCCGACCACCATGCCGGGCGCCATGGCCAACGAGGTGCCCGCCATGCATCCCACCATGACCTGCAGTCCCAATGCTCGAGCGTCCCGCGCCAGCGCCAGCGCCTCCGTGAGCCCGCCGGTCTTGTCCAGCTTGACGTTCACCACCTGGTACAGATCCTTCACCCCCGCCAGTCCCGCGCGATCGGCCACCGATTCGTCCGCGGCGAGCCTGATCGAGCCTGAGTAGCCGCGCAAGGTCTCGTCCTCACCGCGCGGCACCGGCTGTTCGATCAGCACCACGCCGAGGGATTTCATCTCGGGCGCCAGGCGGTTGAGAAGATCGCAAGACCAGGCCTGATTCGGATCGACGATGAGCCCCGCCGCGGGACAGGCCGCGTGCACCAGGCGTACGGCATCGAGATGACGCTCGCCATCGACCTTCACTTTGATCAGCGGCCAGCCTGCATAGTGACGCGCGCCCGCCGCCACGGCTTCATCGGTATCGATCCCCAGCGTGATCGACGTGGTGAGCCGCCTGGGATTCGTGTGGCCCGCCAATTTCCACGCGGTGGTGCGCTGCTGCTTCGCCGTCAAATCCCATAGCGCGCAGTCCACGGCATTGCGGGCACCACCCGGCGGCAACAGCGCCGCCAGGGCGGCGAAGCCTGCGGCGGCCCCGCTCGGCGCGACCCCGCGTTCGATTGCCGGTCGAACCGCTTCGATCTGCGCGCACAGAAGCGGAACGATTTCCCCGTCGTAATCCACCCCCTTGGCTCATTGACGCCACGCGCCCGCGTCAAATTCGAAAGTCTCGCCCTCGCGCTGCCAGATGACCGCGGCTCGCCGCACCGTCAAGAACCACGTGTGCTGCTCCAAGGGCTTGCGCGGCTTGAAGCTCGATGGCCGGAGCACGGCCACCGCTGCCCCGTGCTCGGGATCGCGCACCGACTCATAGCGAATCGCATCGACAGCCGCCTGGTGCGCCACGCGAGCGAAACCTTGGGTGGGGCCGTAATCGTCCGGATGCGTCCATTCCGTGCGCGATTTCTTGAACGGAGACTGGGTCACATCGACCAGACGCCCGTCGATACCGGCCCGAAACACAGTTTGCGGCGACGGTCCGATGGCTTGCAGCGCGTCGCTGTCGATCAAGAACCGCCAGCGCCAAAATCCGAGCTCGGCGCAGGCAGTGCGCTGCGCCTCCGTGCCGTACCAGATGCCCGAATCGGCGGGCGCGCGAAACCTCGAGCCGATGGGCGAGGAATAGCGAAACGGGGTCGAGAGCAGGTAGTGCAGGTCAGTCGCCTCCGAGGGCAGTGGCGGTTTGCTCCGATCCAGCAGCCGCTCGAGCAGGAGTTGCTCCTCGACGTTCGTCACCAGCCGCAGTGTCGAGGCGATGTGCTGGGCTTCCACCGCGCGCCACAGGCGCCGCCGCGTCCGCAGCGCCTCAGATGCGACCGCGCGCGGAGTCCAGGTATTGGACGACACGAACCAAGCCTTCTGTGCTGCGGATCAAATCGATCGGCCGGCCGATCAGCCCATGATTCTGTCCGTTCAGCCAGCCGCGGGCCGCCGCATCGTTGGAACCGATCAGAGCGTCGAGCGAGCGAAACAATCGTACGAACAAGGCGCCGAGTTCCCATTCCTTCTTCTGAGTCTTCTTCTGAGTATCCAAGGTATAAGTTCCGTTCGCCATGCGCGACACGGTTGACGGGCTCAAACCGAGAATTTGCGCGAGGCTGGACTGTGTAATTTCTAGCAATGCGGACGCTCGCAAAACCGCGCCGGTCAGTACCCGGCGGGGTTCGGGTTTGCTGTCGATCGAGGCGCGCGGCATGTGGATGTCCATAGAAACTTTTGAGCTGGTTTCATTCTACTGAAATGTGAGAGATTCGGCAATCGCAAAAAAATTCGGGGGTCCCGATCCGGGGGATATGATGGATCTCGATGTGGTACCGGCCCGCGGCCTTGACCGCGATTCTTTGCGACGCTTGTCGCAGCGCTCGAACGCGCGCGGAGCACTGCAATTATCCGTGCACCTCACGCTGCTGTGCGCTACCGGTGTTCTCGTGTGGGCGGTGCGAGGCAGCTTCTTGATCGTGCCCGCCACTGTGCTGCACGGAATCGTGATCAATTTTCTCTTCTGTCCGCTGCACGAGACCACGCACTGGTCGGCCTTCGCGAACCGCCGGCTCAACGCGGCGGTCGGCTGGATCTGCGGGGCTTTACTGCTCCTGCCGCCGCAGTATTTCCGGCAATTTCATTTTGCCCACCATCGTTTCACCCAGGATCCCGCGCGCGATCCGGAATTGGCGCAGCCGGCGCCTGACACGCTGCGCTCCTACCTATGGCGGGCATCGGGCCTGCCCAATTGGCACAAGCGGATCACCGTGACGCTTCGCCATGCGATGACGGGCCGGGTAAGCGAATCCTTCGTGCCCGCGCGCATGCACGCGGCCATCGTGCGCGAGGCACGCATTCTCTGGGTCGGCTATCTGGCCGTGCTCTGCGTATCGCTCGTCCTGCGCCGGCCGGAGGCGCTCATCTATTGGGTATTCCCTCTGCTCGCGGGACAACCGTTCCTGCGGCTGTTTCTCATGGCCGAGCATACGGGCTGCGCGCTCGACGATAATCCGTTCGGCAACACGCGCACCACGTACACCACCGGCGCGCTCCGCCTGCTGGCCTGGCAGATGTCCTACCATGTCGAGCACCACTGCTACCCGTCGATCCCCTTCCACGCACTTGAGCAGGTCAATCCGCTCATACGCAATCGCATCGAAGTTGCGGCGCCGGGGTATCTCGCGGTGCACCGCGAACTCCTGCGCCGATTCGCGCGCTGCAAGGCAGCACGTACATGAGAATCTCGTTGACCGTCGTCGGGCTGCTGGCGGGTCTCCTCGATTTGCCACGGAGCGTACCGGATGACGCGACCGGCGGCTGCGGCTACGGCTGCGCAACACAGTGGAGCAGAGCCGCCAGCTGCAAGTGGTACTAGTTCACGCCGGCTAGTTTGTGCATATCTGTGCGATTCGCGTAGAAACACCCGTTGAACCGTGCGTCTGCCTTCAATACATTGCCGAATTTGGTTGATGAGAAGCTTCATGGCTGTCGAGATCACGACGTGCATCCGCACCCTGCGCCTGAAAGTAAAGACCGAAGCGTACCCATGGCTGAATGCCGCGGCCGTGGAAGTCAATCAGGTGTGGAACTACGCGAACGCGACGAGCTATAAAGCCGCGCGCCCGTTCGCGGGGTCTCCGAAGTGGCTGACTGGATTTGATCTCGACAAGTTGACCTCGGGCGCGACCGAGTATTTCGAGCGCATTGGCTCAGACACGATCCAGCGTGTGAACGCAGAGTTCGCCACGCGTCGCCGGCAGTGCCAGAAAGCCAAGCTCAATTGGCGGGTTAGTCGCGGCGCCAAACGGTCATTGGGGTGGATTCCATTCAAAGCAGTGCAACTTAAACGCAAGAGTAAGGCTGTGCGTTTCTCTGGCAAAGCCTTTCGCGTCTTCGAGCAAGACCGGCTCGATGGAGTGAAATGGAAATCGGGCTGTTTTGCGCAAGATGCGGTCGGTGACTGGTGGTTGTGTCTTCCCGTAGAGCTGCCCTTGGAGCAGTCCGAGGCAAAGGGTCATTCGGTGGGACTAGATCTCGGGCTCAAGAGCACGGTGGCGACGAGCGACGGTGAGACACTCGAGGCTGGGCGTTTTTACCGATCCATCGAGCAGAAGATTGCCGAGGCACAGCGGCGCGGCCACCAGCGTCAGGCGAAGCGCCTGCATCGCACCGCCGCCCGACGGCGCAGAGATGCCTTACATCAGTTCTCTAGGAAGATTATCGATCAGTACCAGTGGATATTCGTTGGCGATGTAAGCAGTACCCAACTGACGAAGACCCGGATGGCAAAGTCGGTGTTAGACGCCGGCTGGGGCATGCTCAAAGCGCAACTCCTGTACAAGGGCCAGCAGGCCGGTAGATGCGTTCGAATCATCAACGAGAAATACACCACACGAGCATGCAGCAGCTGCCGAGCCCTCACCGGCCCTACAGGTCTGGACATGCTCTCTGTAAGGAGCTGGATGTGCGTGAGCTGTGGTGACTCTCACGATCGGGACGTCAATGCGGCCCGAAACATTCTCTCCGCGGGGAGGAGTCCCCCGTCCATCAGCGGGAACGAGTCATCGCTTTCAGCGCCGCCACCGAGCCAGACCTCTAGTAGATGCGAGGCACGGATTAGGGCGCCGAAAGCGGCGGCATGAGCTCCGAATGTGGGACCAGTCTCTCAGCCGGCTTCCCCCCAGCCCCCAAGAAATCGGGGTCTTCCGCGCTTCGGCTGCCCGTTCCGAAAAACATGCGTGAACTGCGTCGTGATGGCCCTTTCGGTGCCCGGCGCGGCTCATGCGCTTGGCTTGGGCGACATCCACGTCGATTCCGGGCTCAACGAGCGCCTCGCCGCCGAGATCGACATCGTCGGAGCAACCCCGCTCGATTTGATCGATCTGCGGGCCGCCGTCGCGAGTCGCGAGACCTTCCTGCGTTACGGCGCTGAGCGCCCGTCGTTCCTGTCCTCGACGACGTTCAAGGTTACTCAAGACAGCCAGGGACGGCCGGTGATCGCCGTTCGTTCCACCGAATCATTTACCGAGCCCGTGGTGAACTTTCTGGTCAACCTGCACTGGAGCCATGGAGACCTGGTCCGCCAGTACACCTTGCTGCTCGATCCGGCGGGTTTCGCCTCCGCACTCCCTGCTCCCGTCGCCTCCAACGTCCCCGCCGCTCCCAGCGTGCCGGCCATGCCCAATGTCCCCGCCGCACCTCCCGTTGCGACGCCGATCGTCGAGACAAAGACGCAAACGGCGGCGCGCCAGGCCGACCCGCCGGCCGATCAACCCGAGGCGGGCGCCGAGCGTGCCGTGCGCAAGACCACGCACATCAAAGTCGGCGCTAAAGCCACGCTGCGCGGTGTCGCGTGGCGCGTGGGTGAGCGGTCAGAGTCCGATCTGCAAAGAATGATGATCGCGATCTTCCGCGCGAATCCCAATGCCTTCGACGGCAATATCAACCGGCTGCATCGCGGCGCGGTGCTCACCATCCCCTCGCACGCCGAGGTGGCGGCGATTTCCAAGGCCGAGGCGAAGCGCGAAGTCCACGCGCAGATGACGGCTTGGCGCGCACATGCAGCCGCGGCGAGCGGTGCAATGGCGGCGACGCCTGCCCCCGCGGCATCCGCCCCCACGCTACCCGTCGCCGGCACGACGCCCAATGCGGCTGGCTCGAGCACGGCAGTCGATAAGGCGCCCGATGTGGCTGAAGCCCAGGCGCTCGGCCGTCGGGTTCAATCGCTGGAACAGACACTGAGTGAGATGAAGGGCGTGCTGGAAAGCGAGCGCGTCCAATTGCTCGATTTGCGGCAGCAAGCGGCACGCGCCGACAAGCCGCTGCCCGTCGCCGCGCCGCGCGCAGTCAACGCACCGCAGGGGGTCAGCGCGCCGCACGCGCAGTCCAAGCGCGGATACACGGCTCTGGTTCCGATCGTCGCAGGCTTGGGGCTATTGTCCGCGGCATTGGCCGCTATTTATGTCAAATTCCGCCGGCGCTCCGCGATTTTGAACCTATCGCCCAACGATGCCGTTGCGGCGGCCGCCGGTCCGGCGCCAGCCGATGCGGCGGCAGCGGACGCGGTGACTGTCGGCGGCACGCCCAACACCCTCTACGGTGGCACTCAAGGCCCGGGACAAGCGCTTGCGCAGGAGCGCGTGCAGGACGTCTCGCAAACCTGCGCGTCCGACGACACTCAAGCCAAAGCCGGCGCAGATGCCGCGGCGGCGGATGATAGCGATTCAACCCATCCCATGCTGCCCGCACTTGCCGAGCCGGCCGGACGCAGCGAAATCGCCGCCGGCGCCTCGCCGCGCGCCGTGCCGCAAGACCCGACGGTCAACCTGCATGTCGATACGGTCAATATGCGGATGGATCCGACGCGACTCGACTACAATTTCCTCGATCTCGATCTGACCGCGCAGCACGTGCAAATGCCCAGCGTGCTCAATGAACACGCGGTGGTGAAGGAGCGACGCACGAATCTCGCGGATGTGCTGAAGATGGCGATTGAGCGCGAACCCGACCGCCACGATCTGCGCATGAAGCTCCTCGAGCTCTATTACACCGCGGCGGCCACGAACCGGAAGGCGTTTCTGGAAGTCGTGCAGAAATTCGCGCGCGACCGCGACTACCTGCACACCGAGCAATGGGACAAGATTGCGTTCATGGGCCGCCAGATTGCATCCGACAATCCATTGTTCGTCGAAGAATCGGCGGCCGACGACGATCTGGCGAATTGCGCATAAGGCTGCGTGGGGCGGACGCCGCGCCGCCGGCACCCAATACGGGGGCGCTAAACAAGATCAGCGCAAGCGCGCGAGCACCGATCCGCCGGCCCATACCCATATACGTACCCATGTACATACCCATGGACACACCCATGTACATACCCATGTACACATACTACGGTGAGGCACCGGGTGCACTGGGGCGGCGATAGTCACGGACGACGCGGCGAAGCTTGCCGAGATCGTCGTGCCGCGTGGCGATGTCGCGGCGATCAGCAGCGAGCCGCAGGTCACGCAGCACTTCGAGCGAGCGCAACAGCACCGGCAGCGGCGGCCCGCTGGCAGTGATCCCTTCCAGGCCGTGCTCGTCGAGATTTTCCGCTGGTCGCTCGATGAACCGCCTGACCAAACCATCGTGGTGCTGTGCCGCCGCCTGCCCGAACAGATCGCAGACCTCGAGGTACGCGAGGGCGTTCTGCTGAAACCAATCTGTGAGTTGATAGTCGCCGACAAACGACAGCAACTCATCCAGCAGGCTCGTTCGCGTCATACAGTCGCGCAGCCGCGCCTGATCGGACGGCAACATGAACAGCATCTTGTCGACCAGCA
>WNFI01615396.1_pt1 | contig 13609 bp, 14 predicted proteins | sample 5400471 | NCBI WGS metagenome assembly WNFI01 (sample SAMN13153348, study PRJNA577476) | soil metagenome | isolation source: 100 cm saprolite on Douglas fir-dominated hillslope | place: USA:California | collected 2013-09-17 | reverse complement strand
GCACCGGCCGCCACCGCCGCCGGAAGGAGCAGATAGGGCGAGCGGAGGCTCACCCAGACCCCGCATGGATAGCCCTGCTCCTCGGCGAGATCCTTCAGGTGCCACTCAGGCGCGCCCTCGGGCAGGTCGCGCAGCCGGAGCCGATCCCAACCCGGCTCCGAGGCTAGCCGAGCGAACAGCGAAGGCAGCGCCTGGCGACCGCGCGCGCCGAGCAGCATCCCGCCGCGCTGCGAATGGTCGTTGCAGGGCAGCGCCCAGGTGGTCAGGGGCAAAAAGCAGGTGTCCGCCGACCGCTCCTGCAACTCCACCAGCGGGAGTGCCGCCACCAACTGCCGGCCCTCGCGAGCTGCGAAGACGCGGAGCGGGGCTGAGGGCGCGAAGTTCTCGATCCAGGCGCGCAGCCACTCGTGGCGCAGCATCGGCTCGTCGCGCGGGGCCTGGGCGAGCGCCGCGTTCCAGTCGCGCTCGAGCGCGTTGAAGGCATCGCGGCCCTCCAACTTCTCGATGCGCAGGCCAGAGGCCCCCTCGAGCATTGGCATCCGGGCGGGAGGGTGCGCCTGGTTCCGGGCGGTGGCGGTCATGGGTGGCGACAGTCAGCGCGCGCCGCGCCCGAAGAGCACGGTCTTGGCGGTGTGGAAGACGATGGCAAGGTCGAGGAAGATCGACTGGTGTTGCACGTAGTAGAGGTCGTACTCGAGCTTGTTGCGCGAATCCTCGACGGTGGCGCTGTACGGGTAGCGGATCTGCGCCCAGCCGGTGATGCCGGGCTTCACCGCTTCGCGCAGGCCGAAGAAGGGAATCTGCGCCTTGAGCTGGCTGACGAAGAACGGCCGCTCGGGACGGGGACCGACGAAGCTCATGTCGCCGCGCAGCACCGCGAACACCTGGGGGATCTCGTCCAGCCGGGTGCGGCGCAGGAACGCGCCGACGCGGGTGACCCGCGGATCCTTCTGCGAGGCCCACACCGGCCCGGACAGCGTCTCAGCGTCCTTGCGCATGGTGCGCAGCTTGCGGACCCTGTACGGCTTGCCGCCGCGGCCGGTGCGCTCCTGCGAGTAGAAGACCGGGCCCTTCGAGTCGAACTTGATCAGCGCCGCGAGCGCGAGCAGGAGCGGCGCGGCGAGCAGGAGCAGCAGCGCGCTGATCGCCAGGTCGACGATGCGCTTGCCGGCGGCCTGCAGCGGCGAGTTGAGCCGCTCGCCTACCGCCAGGTCGCTGGGCCGCAGGAGGGTGAGCGGCACCCGGCGCAGCACGCGCTCGGCGAAACTGTGGGCGGGCAGCACGGTGACGCCGGAGAGGCGGAGCTGGATGAGCTCGTCCAGCGGCACCTGGCCGCGCTGGTCGTCGCTCGCGATGACCACCGTGTCCGCCCGGAGTTGCAGGACCGCCTCGGCGAGCGAGCGGGCCGGCACCGCCACCGCCTGGGTCGCGGGCGCCGGAAGTTGCACCACCGAGGCCATGACCGATTCGAAGCTCATCCCACCAGCCGAGCCGCTCATGGCGCGCGCGCCCCCGGGCGGGGCGGCGTCCTCGGTGCGGTCGACGTTGGCGGCGACGCTGGCGTTGCCCAGCGCGTCGGTCTGCGGCGCGACCATGAGCTGCGCCGCCTGCACCACCATGGTCGCGGGCGGAAGCGACACGCCGCTATCGGACTCGTCGGCCAGTGACGGCACGAGCAGCGGGCCCTGCGCGGGGCCGACCAGCGTAGACCCGCTCGCCGCCGCGGCGCGGAGGGCCTCGTCGGCGCCGTTCGCCGGCCGCCTCAGGTCGATCGAGGGGTCGAGCGTCCCGGCCACCTCATACTCGCCGTACGCCTCGGTGCGGATGAGCCGCGAGACCTCCGCGGCCCTCCTCCCCTTGCCGAGGATCAGCACGCGGCTGTGCCCGTCCTCGTCGGTGCGCGCGATCAGCGCGGCGCGCGCCAGCAGCACGCCGAGCGAGGCGACGCCCACCGTGCCGAGCAGCGCGCCCCGGGGCAGGCCGGTGCCGCCGAGAACGCCGAAGATCGCCGCCGCCAGGGCGGAGAAACCCAGCGCCTTCAGCGCCCGCGCGCCGCGGCCGCGATCGTTGCGCATCACCTGCGGGTCGTAGAGGTCGGCGAGGTACAGCGCGGCGGGCACGCAGGCGGCAGCGGCGATCAGCGAGGCCAAGGCCCGCCAGTCGTGCGCCTCCCTACCGGTCACCCAGAGCGCCGCCGCGACCAGAGCGCCCTCGAGCGCGCAGAGCCTCGCCGCGCGTCCGCTGTACCAGTGGCCCGCAAACCGCGCCATCGACCGTCCCCTCCCCGCCCTGCGCCGCATCCGGCGATCCCGTTTGACTTCGCCCCGCCCCGCGTGGCGCCCTCCCCCCTGTCCGGTCTCCTAGAAGCCGACGGCGAGCCGGCCCTTGACGACCGGCAGTGGAGCCGGCACCCGCGCCGGATCCACACCGTTCAGGACCACGCCCCAGACGGACGCTCCTGCAAGCGTGCGCACTGCGGCATCGACTTGCTCGCGGGGCGTGCCGTCCGCCCGCACGACCAGCACCACTCCATCGGCCTTGTGGGCGAGAATCCCGGCGTCGGCGGTGGCCAGGGCGGGCGGAACGTCGAGGTAGACCTCGTCGAAGAGGCTGCGCAGCGCGGTCAGCACCGCATTGAACCTCGGCCCCGCCAGCAGCGCCGCCGCTTCCGGGGGAGGCTTGCCCGCTCCCACCACGGCCAGCTTGCCCTCCGTGGAGAGGCCCATCGCCTCCCCGATCTCGCAGCGGCCGGCCAACAGGTCGGACAGCCCCATGCGCGCTCCGAGCCCGAAGAGCTGCGCCATCGCTCCCCGGCGCAGGTCGCAATCCACCAGCGCCACCCGCGCGTCGCCGGTGCGGGCGGCCGTCAGCGCCAGGTTGGCCGCCGTGAGGGTCACGCCTTCGCCCCGCACCGAGCTGGTCACCGCCACCACCGTCCCGCCCGCCGTGCCGGGCCGCTGCGCTCGCTGGAAACGGAGCCGGTGCAGCAGCATGCGGTACTGCTCGGCCGCGGCACCCTGAGGGTCGGTGAGCGCGACCAGCCGCTCGTCCACGCTCAGCTTCCCCGTCTCGCCTTCCACCGGCAGCGCGAGCCACTGGTTCGCCTCTCCGGCCGTGCGGAGCGAGCGGTCGGAGATCTCCTGGCCCACCACCACCGCGCCGCCCAGGAGCAGCGCCGCCAGCAGCGCCAACATCAGCGCCTGCGGCCGGTTCGGGCTGGCCGGAAGCGCCGGCGGGGCCGCCGCCTCGAGCACGCGGAACTCGTTGGGAGCGTTCTTCGCCTCGAGCTCGACGGCGATCTCCGCCTCCGCCTTCTTGCCGACCAGCTGCGTCACCTTGGCGCGAAGCTCTTCGGACGAGCGGCTCACCTCGGCGAGCTGCGCCGCAACCTGCGGCGTGGTCACGATCAGCTTGTCGACGCCAGCCATCCGTTCCTCGAGGCGCTTGATCGACGCCCTGCCCCGCTCGATGGCGCTCGTGATGCGCCGCTGCTCCAGATCGTTGGCGGCAGCCCGCGCCTTGGCGTTCTCGAGCCGCGCGTGCAACTCCGAGACCTGGCGGCCGAACCGCTGCACGTCCGGGTGGTCGGAGGTCAGGGCGGCGGCGGCGGCGCCGAACGCCCCCCGAACCGCGTCCAACTGGTCCTCCAGCCGGCCCACCTCTGTGTCCTTGCCAGCGGGCTGCGTGCCGAGCAGGTCCAGCCGCGTCTGCGCGGTCTGGACGAAGCCGTACTCCAGCTCGATCTGCTTGGCGATCTGGTCGCGCTCGCGCATCCGAGACTCGACCAGCTCGGGCAGCTCATCCCGGTGCGCCTTCTTGAAGGCGGCCACCTTCGCCTCCGAAGCGGCGAGCTCGGCCCGGAGTTGGTCCAGATGGTGCGAGATCACCTCGCGGGTGCGCTGCACCTGGCCCTGCCGGACGGCGAGGTTGCCCTCGATGAACAGCTCCGCCAGCCGGTTCGCCGTGCGGGCCGCCGTCTCCGGATCGCGCGCCTTGGCGGTGATGGAGAAGGCGTCGTCGCCCTCGGCATTCACCTCGAGGTCCCTGCGCAGCGAGTCGACCGCCGCTTCCATCCCGCCCCTCTCGCGATCCTCGAGATAGAGCTTCAGCTCCTCGACGACCGGGGCGAGCAGGCCGCGCGCGAACACCTGCGCGCGCACCGACTTCACCCGCTCGGCCAGCGTGGTCGAGATCACCGGCGTCACCAGGTCGGGATGCGGCGTCGAGGGCTCGACCATCACCATCGCTTTGGCGCGATACTCGTTCGGCTGGCGCGCGATCAGCAACGCCGCCACCGCGAGTACCGCCACCGCCACCGCCACCGCGCGGGCCCAGCGCCGCCGCAGTGCCGAAAGAAGCTCACCCACCGTGTACGTCCGCTCCATGTCCCCTCCGTGAGTACAACCCGCCCGTTGAATCGAAAGAGCTCCGCTCTCAGTCGCGCGCCTTTTCCCAGGAGATGCGCAGCTGGAAGACGTCGCGATCGACGTTGAACACGTTCCGCTCGGTGAGCCGCGCGTCGCGCAGGCCGGCAAGGCCCAGCGACCATTCGCGTGCGAACCGCCAGTCGACGCCCACCTCGGCGCTGTAGCCGATCAGGCCGACCGTCCCCTGCCGGTCGGCACCGACGTTGCGGTAGACGCCGACGCGGCCGTGACCGCCGAAGCGGTGCCAGAATTCTGTGAGGCCGCCCACCTCGACGATATCGCCCACCAGCGCGCCGGCGCGACTCGGTCCCAGCACCAGGTCGTGCGCGAGAACGAAGCGCAGGGCGCTCGTGGGCAGCTCCGTGGACAGCTCGAAGCGCGCGGCGGGGAAGAAGGTGGTGGCGAGGCCCTGCTGTCTGAGCATGAGCGGCCCGCCGCGCACCGTTGCCCTGGTTACCGACGTGAGCCGCCGGGTAAAGCCGAGGAGCGCCGAGGTGCCCTCCGCGACCAGGCCGCTCCCCACCGCGCCGTGGTCGCCCGGGACCGCGGTGGCGCCGGCCGCGAAGAAGAGTTGCTCGCGCGCGGTCAGGTCGACCGTGTTGCGCGCCGAGGTGCGGTAGGCGTAGCCGATCTGCGGCGCGAGCTCGTAGCCGTTGCCGGGATCGTTCTCGCCGAACCGGAGCATGTCGCCCCGCACGCCGTACTCCACGGTGCCGCGTGCCGAGACCGCCTGGCTGAAGGTGCCAAAGATGCGCGTCTGGAACACCTGCGTCTGCCCCGCGCGGAGCAGGAGCCCCAGCGAGGAAATGGCGAACGCGTCCCGCGCGTAGGTTGAGCTCAGCGACCAGTGCGTCCGCAGGTCCTCGTCAAGGTGGTCGCGGAAGTCGGCGCGGCAGAGCGCGCTGTTGGCGAAGCCGTTGCCGACGTTGCTGAACCGATTCGGGTTGAGAAGGCGGGCGACGTTCGCCTGGCAGTCGAGGCCGAGGTGCCTCTGGTGGTCGCCGAAGAGCCCCAGCTTGAACCCCGGGATCGCCTCGCCCAGGCCGTCGCCGCCGGCGCCGTCGAACTTGACGTTGTCGTCATAGCCGGCGGCCAAGGTCAGCCGCGGCTGCCACACGCTGTAGATCTTGGCTCTCGCCGCGGCCGGGAGAACGAGCGCGAGCGCACAGAGGGCGCGGACCACCTTCGACCAGCGGATACGCAGGGCAGAGCCGGCGCGCCAGAAGGCGCAGCGCAATTCGAATCCGCCGCCTCCCGCGCGACCGCTGTCGCAAGCGCGCGCCGTTCGTTCTCCATGGCGCGGCTCGCGCGCGGTGCTCTTTCTCGCCGTCATCGTGCGCATCGCTCAGGGAACGACGACGGTGTCGCCGGCGCTGAGCGGCAGGCTGACCTTGCCATTCACCAAGTCGTCGTAGTCGACCACGCTCCGCCGGCCATCGCTGTGCAGCACGGAGATGCCGCCGCGATCCGCGAACTCGGCCAGGCCGCCCGCGAGCGCCAACGCCTGCAGCAAGTTGATGGAGCTGCGCAGCGGGAACGCGCCGGGGTGCGCCACCTGTCCGGCGACGTACACGCGGCTACCGTTCACGTCGTGGACGATGACCGTCACCCGCGGGTCGCGCACCAGCGACGCCAGGCTCTTGCTGACCTGTCGCTCCAGATCGGATGGGCGCAACCCTTCCGCCTGGACGTCGCCGATCAGGGGCAGCGTGATCTTGCCGTCGGGCCGGATGGGCACCGTCCGCGACAGCTCGGGCTCCTTCCAGACCGAAACCTCGACCACGTCTTCCCTGCTCAGGCGGAACTCCTGGACCTGCTTTGCCGGCTCCTGCTTGACCGTCGCCCCGTGCGAGCACGCTGCAACGGCTAGAAAACCAGCCGCCGCGAGGAACACGCCCCGCGAGCAGCCGCCACCGATCCCGTTTGCCATCTGCGCTCCCTCCCTTGCCCCCAGCCTGCCGACGAGCGGTCCTTGAGCACGCTTTGTGCCAGCGCCGCGGATCCCTCGCCCGGCCGCCCGACCCCGTCTCTGCAATGCCGCCGCCGCGCGAGCATGAGGGAGGCTGGCAGCGGCCGGAGGTCCGGCCAGGCAGGCGAGGCCTCCTGCGCCGCGGGGCTCGAATCCGTTCCGCGACAGTTCCCCGGACGGGAACCGCGCTTCCCACTCCGGCCGCGGCGCTCCTCCGCGCGAGGCGGGGCGAGTTGGCGCGCTTCTGGCTAGTGACCACTTCTGGTTAGTGATCAGCCGAGGGGTACCCAGCAGTCGGTGCGCAACCAGAGCTCGTCGTCGAGGACCGGAAGGATTCATGCACCGCGCAATCGCAGTCGCCGCACTCGCGCTCGGGATCGCGATCGGAGTCTTCAACCGGGCGCACGTTCCCGGAACGTTCCTCGAACCGGCGCTGCTCGCGCTGGTGGGCACCTTCTTGCTGGTTGCGGCGCGGTTCGCTTCGCCCGGCGAGCCGAAGGATGACGAGGTCCCGCTCTGGCGCGAGGCGAAGACCCGCGAGGGAGGCTCGTCGAGCTTTGCTCGACGAGGGAACCCGCAGGGTTCCTCCGAAGGGCTAACCCCAGGGGTCAGCACAGCTGAGCCCTGGGGTTAGAGGTTACCTCTCGGAGCCTTCGCTCACGGCAAGGGTCAGCGGCGGCAGGTCGGCCAGGCTTGCGGTGATGCGCGGGTCGGTGAGCCCACAGTCCTTGATCTTGTAGAGCAGCGCCTTGTAGCTGATCTGCAGACGCGCGGCCGCCTTGCGCTTGTTCCAGTTGGTCCGCGCGAGCATGCCGCCGATCGCTTCACGCTCCGCCCGCAGCGCGGCCTGGCGCGCGATATCTTTAAGGGAGACCGTCTCCCCGCCGAAGAGCGATAACGGCAGGTACTGCGGGGGCGGCGGCTGCGAGGGGGGCGAGAGCTGGGAGGCCGGGGGCGGGACGTAGCCCTGCGCCGGCGGCGGCAGCGAACCGTTCGCGGAGCCGGCGTGGGGCGGCAGCTGCCGCGCGGGACGGCGCGCCACGGCGGCGGCCAGCTCGTCCATCACGAAGCGCTCGTCGCGCAGCACCACCAGGCGCCGCACCAGGTTCTCCAGCTCGCGCACGTTGCCTGGGAAATCGTACGCGAGGAGACGGCCGATCACCGTGCTCGTGAACTCCATCGGGCCCTGCTTGTACTTGCCGCCGTACTTGCGGCGGAAGAACTCGATCAGGGGCGCGATGTCCTCCCGGCGCTCGCGCAGCGGCGGCACCGAGACGCTGACCACGTTGAGACGGTAGTAGAGGTCTTCGCGGAAGTTGCCGCGCTCGATCTCCTCCTCCAGCACGCGGTTCGTCGCCACCACGACCCGCGCGTCGGCGCGCAAGGGACGCTTGCCACCCACCCGGTAGTATTCCTCGTCCTGCAGCACGGTCAGGAGCTTCGCCTGCAGCGCGGGGTGCATCTCGCCGATCTCGTCGAGAAAGATGGTCCCCTTGTCCGCCAGCTCGAACCTGCCCGGCTTCTCGCTGGTGGCGCCGGTGAAGGCGCCGCGCTCGTGCCCGAACAGCTCGCTCTCGAGCAGCTCGCTGGGCAGCGCCGCGCAGTTGATCTTCACGAAGGGCTTGCCCCGCCGGGGCGACCGGTCGTGGATGGTGCGCGCAATGCCCTCCTTGCCCACGCCGCTCTCGCCGCGGATGAGCACCGGCACATCGGTCTCGGCGACGCGGTCCACCATGTCCCAGATGCTCTGCATCGACGGGCTCAGGCTGACGTAGTCGGCCGGGGCCCCGCGACGGGGCGAGTCGCCCGCGCCGGAGGCGTGCCGCCGCTCGACCGGCGCGGCGGGGTACGGGGCTGCAGGCGGTGCGCCGGAGTCCTCACGCGCCGCCGGGTGAGGCGGCGGCACCCACGACGGCGGAGGCGCGGCGTTGCCCTTTTCTTCGATGCGCGTGGCGCCCTCCGCCTCGGCGGCGTTGGCGGAGGCGACCGCCCGCGCGAGCGCGTCGGTCAGCTGCTCTGGCTCGATCGGCTTGACCAGGTAATCGCTCGCCCCCAGCCGCATCGCCTTGACCACCGCCTCGGGCTCATCCATCGCCGACATGACGATGACCGAGGCGGTCCCTCCCTTGGCGCGATAGCGCCGAAGGACCTCGAAACCGTCGATGCCCGGCATGCGCAGATCGAGCAGCACGGCCTGAGGCTGCACCGCCGCGCCGGAGAGCAGCTCCAGTCCGATGCGCCCGTCCGGTGCCGCGGTGGCGTGATAGCCCTCGCGCAGGAGCAACTCCGCGAGGATGTCCCGCGCTGCCTCGTCGTCGTCGATCACCAGCACCTGACTCGGTCGTTCCAACATCGGCAAACCGCCCCTTTCCAACCCGCGTTTTGACTGCTTATCGGCCGACAGTTCCTGTCGATCTGACCGATTTCACGGGGTTCCACGCCAGCGCGCCTTTGAGTGAGCAAGCGATGTGCCACTATGGGAACGCGCGGCGCACGCCCGCTCGTGAGCTGCCCTGCGCAGCGACGAGGCCCCGGTGGGAACGCGCGGCGCCCGCTCGCTCGGGAGCTGTCCTGCGCGCGAGCCACGGCATCTGGATCGCGGCGGCGCTCGCCTGGCCGCCCCCTCCGCGCGCGCTCAGACCGAGGAGCGTTGCCAGTGGGTGCGCAGCGCCGAGTTGACCGCCCGCTGACCCTCCAAGTTCACCGCGTGGCCCACCTCTGGCAGCACGAAGAGCTTCGCGCCGGGGATGAGCTGCGCCAGCTCCTCCCCGCAGGGGAGGGGCGAGAGCTGATCGACGGCGCCGTGGATCACCAGCGTCGGTACGCGGAGCTGCGGCAGGCGCTCCCGCGCGTCGTGCGCGAGCGCCGCGTCGACCTGTCCGAGGAACCCCGCGACGGTCTGGAGCGGCTGCGTGGCGGCGAAGCGCAGCGCCGCGCGCACGTTCGCCTCGCCGCGCCAGTACTTGTCGGTGAAGAGCCAGGCGTACGACTGCATCTCCCACGCCTCGCGCAGCTCCGGCGAGCGGACCGCCATCGGGTAGAGCGCGCGCCAGGCCCGGAGCAGCGCGGCCGAGCGCGGCGCCTGGCGGGCGAAGCTTGCCAGCAGCGCGAGCGATAGCACCCTCTCCGGAGCCCGCAGCGCCAGCTCCTGGGCCACGGCTCCGCCGAGGGACAGCCCGACCACGTGAGCGCGCGCGACCCCGTGCGCGTCGAGCACCGCCAGCGCGTCCGCGGCGAGCTGCGCGGTCGTGTAGGGGCCCTCGGGCGCGCCGCTCTTGCCCACGCCGCGCTGATCGGGCGCGATCGAACGGTGCGTGCGGGCGAAGTGCGCGAGCTGCACCGCCCAGGCCGAGGCGGGGGCGTTCAACCCCTGCAGCCAGAGGACGGCCTCGGACCCGTCCGCCTGCGCAGGCCCCTGTTCGATCACGTGTAGCCGCACCTTGTCTGGAAGCTCGACGTCCATCGGCGCTGCTTAAACCCGTGCGGTCGCAATGTCGACCGCCGAACGCGGCTCAGAGGAAGGCGGCGTCGTTGCGGACGTTGAGCTGCGCACCGGTGATCCAGTCCCCGTCGGTGCAGAGGAAGCGGACCAGCCGGGCCACCTCCTCGGCCTCGCCCGGGCGGTCGAGCGACCCCTGGCCGGGACAGATGGCGTTGACCGTGATCCCGTTCCTCGCCACCTCCTGCGCCAGGCTCTTGCTGAAGGCGATGACGCCCGCCTCCGCCGCGGCGTAGTTCGCCCGCCCGAAGGCGCCGGTCTGGGCGACGAGACTGGCGATGTTGATCACCCGGCCGAAGCCGCGCTGGATCATCGGCTCGAGCACCGTCTTCGTGCAGTAGAAGACGCTGGAGAGGTTGGTGGCCAACACCTCGTCCCACTCCGCCGCGGACATCTTGCGCACGGTGCGGTCCCGGGTGACGCCGGCGCTGTTGACGAGGATGTCGATCGGCCCGAGCTCGTGGGCCGCGCGCTCGAGCAGCCGGTGGCAGTCCTCGGGCCGCGAGAGGTCGGCCTGCAGCATGCGCACCCGGCCGCCGGCGGAGTCGATCTCGCGCGACAGATTCTGGGCGTTGAGCGCCTCGCGGCGGTAGTGGACCGCGATGGCAGCCCCTTCGGCTGCCAGGGCGCGCGCGACCGAGCGGCCGATGCCGCGCGAGCTCCCGGTCACCACCGCGACCCGGCCGGCGAGGCGGCCGGCCGCCGCGAGGGGCTTCCCGCCGGCCTGCTCGTGGTCCAGATTTTCCGCGAATCCCTCTCCGATACCGAGTCCGGGCCGCTGCATGGCATCTCCCCGACCGGGACGGTGGCGACGCGCGCGATGCGATGCAAGCTGCGCCGGCTCGCGCGCTTCGCGCGGGCGGCCGCGGCGGGCTGCGCTCAGCGGCGGGCGGGACGCTGCTCGTGCCAGCGCGTGCCGGCCTGCAGCGCGGTCGCAACGCCGGCGAGCAGATCTTCCGACCACGTCGGCCCGACCAGGCTCATCGCCGTGGGCAGCCCGCGCACGAGCGGGCCGGGCAGCGCCACGGCAGGCAGCCCGAGCAGATTGCCGGCGGAGCCCAGCGGGTCGGGGCCGTCGAGGGCGGCATCGAGATCCTCGTCGAGCCGCGGCGCCACCGCCGCCACGAACCCCAGCGCCGGCGTGCAATACGCGTCGAACTTCTCGAACGCGCGCGCATACGCCTCGCGCACTTTCCCCCGCACGCGCTGGGCGCGCAGGTAGTCGACGGCGGAGATGGAGCGGTCCGCGCGCGCGCTGGCCTCGCCGTCGGTGCTCTCCAGCTGCCCGAGCTTGCCCGCATCGATCAGATCCTCGAAGGCGCTCGCCTCCTCCGCGCCGATGGTGAGAAGCGCGGCCTGCTCGGCCGGCAGGTCGGTGGGCGCCTCCGCCGGGAGCACCTGCGCCACCTGTCCCAGCGCCTTGGCGACGGCCTCGTGGGCGGCGAACACCTCTGGATCCTTCTTCCGCATCGATTCCGGCAGGACCAGTCCGACCCGCGGCCGTCCCGAGAGCACCCGGCCCGGATGCAGGTCGGGCTGGCCGTACACGGTCGCCGGATCGCGCGGGTCGAACCCGCCGATCGCGCGCAGCACGATGGCCACGTCCTGCGCCCGCAGCGCGATCGGCCCCAGCTTGTCCATCGAGAACGCGAGCGCCATCGCGCCGGCGCGCGAGACGCGGCCGAAGGTGGGCCGCATCCCGGTGACGCCGCACAGCGCGGAGGGGGTGAGGATGCTCCCCCAGGTTTCCGAGCCGATCGCGAACGGCACGCAGCGAGCCGCCACCGCAGCGGCCGAGCCGCTCGAGCTGCCGCCCGCCCAGCGCGAAGGATCGTAGGGGTTCCTGCCCGGCCCGCTCGCGGAGGCGACCGCGCGGTGATAGCCGAAGGCGCCGGCGAGCTGCACCATGGCGAGCTTCGCCACCAACACTGCCCCGGCCTCCTGCAGCCGCTGCACCACCGCCGCGTCTTCGTCCAGCACGCGGCCCTCGAAGATCTTCGTTCCCCAGGCAGTGGGTCCGCCCTTCGCGGACAACAAGTCTTTCGCGCCATAAGGGACGCCGTGCAGGGGCCCGCGCCACTTGCCCGCGGCCAGCTCGCGGTCGGCCGCCTTCGCCTCGGCCCGTGCCCGCTCGGGCAGCAGGGCGGCGACGGCGTTGAGCGCGCGCCCGGTCCTCTCCAACCGTCGGAGCGATTCCTCGACGAGCTGGCTGGAGGTGACCTGCTTGCCGCGCAGCATCTGCCCCAGGTGGAGGAGCGGCTGCTCCAGAGCCTCCGCTGCGTTCATCGCCGCGCTCCCTTGCGCTGGGCGCCCGGCAGCGGGGGCCTGGGGAGCAGGTCGGGAGCGTCGCCGTTGCGCAGCCGCACCTTCTTGAGCAGCGCCACGTTCTCGCCGTTGGTCTGCATCAGCTTCTCGGCGGAAGGCCAGGGTCCTCCCGCGCCCGCCGTGGTCTCCGCTGCGGGCTGGCGCGCGGGCGACGCGTCCTGCCCGGCACTCTGCGCGGGCGCCCGGCGCGGCAGCAGCACGGGCGCTGCCAGCGCCGCCGCCAGGAGCCGCAGCGAGTTCCGCCGCGACGTTGCCGTCCGATCGGTCTTCGTCATCGTCATCTCCCGGAGCAAACCAAATCACGGGCCATCTGGAAACTTTCCTGCCCGGGCGCCGAGGATCTCCTTGGCCCGCGCCAGCACGGTATCGAACATCCGCGGGGTGAGCCTGCCCGTGTTCGTGTTCTGCTGGCTCACGTGGTAGCTGCCGAGCAGCACCAGGCCCGGCCGCAGCGCCGCCTCGGCGCCGTGGCCGAAGACGGGCCGCGGCCGCGCGAGCGCTACGCCGTGCCTTTCGAAGTGGCTCAGCACCGCGTTCCAGCCGATGCTGCCCCCTCGAGCCGCAGCCCGTCGTCCTTGCGCACGCTGTCCGGCTGGCTCGCGAAGCCCGCGCGGTGCAGCGCCGCGTAGAGGAAGTCGCCGCTGCGGTCGCCGGTGAACATGCGGCCGGTGCGGTTTGCGCCGTGGGCCGCGGGGGCGAGCCCTACGATCAGTAGGCCGGCTTTGGGATCGCCGAACCCCGGCACCGGCCTGGCCCAGTACGTCCAGTCCTGGAAGCGGCGCACCTTCACGCGCGCGACCTCCTCGCGCCACGCCACCAGGCGCGGGCAGGCCCTGCAGCGCACGATCTCCTGGTGCAGCAGCGCCAGCGCCTTCGCCATCAGGTCCCGCGCGAGCCGCCGCGACCGCCGCCGCGCGTGCTGCCGCGGGGCAGGTTCTGCGTTGGTCCGCGGCTGCCGAACCCACCCTTCTGCGAGCGGTCGACCACGTGGCTCCCGCCGCCGCCGCGGAACCCGCCGCCGAACTTGTTCCCGCCGCCGCCCGCCTTCTCCTGCGCCTCGTTCACCTTGAGCGCGCGCCCGCCCATGTCGCTGCCGTTGAGCGCCGCGATCGCCGCCTTGGCCTGCTCCTCCGTCTCCAGATCGACGAAGCCGAAGCCGCGCGACTGCCCGGTGTCGCGGTCGGTGACGATCTTCACCGACGCGGGCTCGTGCCCGGCCGCGCTGAAGTGGGCGCGAAGCTGCGCCTCGGTGGTCTCGAACGGGAAGTTGCCGACGAAGAGCCGGTTGCCCATGTGCCGTTCCCTTTCCTCCGGTCTGGGGAGAGGTTCTACGCCAGATCGGGCCCCGCGGGATCCACTTTGCCCAAGAACCCCAACCCAGACTGTGGC
>WNFI01420202.1_pt1 | contig 13609 bp, 8 predicted proteins | sample 5400471 | NCBI WGS metagenome assembly WNFI01 (sample SAMN13153348, study PRJNA577476) | soil metagenome | isolation source: 100 cm saprolite on Douglas fir-dominated hillslope | place: USA:California | collected 2013-09-17 | reverse complement strand
TTAATCGTGAAAATACCTTCAACTGAAGCCCGTTCAGTCCCAGCGCGCACAAATTCCGCGCCAATTTTGCCGCCCAGCAGAGCATTGACAGCGTCGATAATAATCGACTTGCCCGCCCCGGTCTCGCCGGTAAACACGTTGAAAAGGCGATGCAGGCGTAAATGCAGGCTATCAATGATGGCGAAATCTTTGATGCTTAATTCAAGTAACATAGCAACCCATCGTACCTTTTAAGAATCTTCTCTCAGCTTGGCCGAAATAATCTGATAGAAATGAGTTGGCGGTCGACGCCGCAGAAAATGGGCTTCGTACTCGCTCTTGCGCACCGTCACGGTCGCCTCACTTTTAATATCGCGGTTCATCTGCCCATCGGCAGAAAAGACTCCGCCCTGTTTACCAGTAAAGATTTGCAACTTCACCCTGGCTTCTGGCTGGAGAATCAACGAACGATCAAAGGCCAGGTGAGGAGCAATAGGTGTGAGTACGCAGCTTTCGACCTGCGGATGCAGCAACGGCCCCCCTACAGCCATATTATAGGCCGTGGAGCCGGTCGCTGTACATAGGATTATCCCATCGGCAAAGGTCTTATTATAGAAGTAATCATCGACCCAGATATGGATCTCCACCATGCGCGGCCAGGTGCCACGGGCAATCACCACATCGTTCAACGCCAGGAATTCCTCGCGCTCACCATCCTGCTGAAGTTCCGCGTGTAGCATCGAGCGTCGGTCGATCCAGACCGCCTCATCAGGTTCCATGTAGCCATCGCCCCCCAGGACGAGCACGAAATCGCATTCGTCAAGCCGACAATCAGCCTGTGTCTCGCCCTCGTCGCGCATATCAATGACGCGCACATCATGCCCCTGGGCTTTTAGTTGTGGCGCGATCCAATGAGCAAGCTCCGAGGTATCCTGTTTGCGTCCCTGGTAGAGGATCGCGATTGCCTTCTTCATCCCAAACTCCATACAATGCTGCGCATTGCTGTACATACGTTCGCTTCTATAAACGCATTGTAATGGTATGTCATCAGGCGGAGGTTGTCAACTCATTTGGGCGTTCTTTCCGCACGGAAAAACAGGGAGAGTATGATACAATAGGGACAGGTCAATGGTGTGTATTGGACATGGGAGTATACTGCTCGCTCGGTATCTTTCATGGAGAGCAGCCTCTTACCTCGCTTCTTATACCCGCGACAACTGTTCCGGTAAGCCAATTCTTTAATTGGACGCATGGTCTGCTATAAAATTCCTCACAAAATGTAACGAGCGGGCAAAAATGGCTATTTTTGCCCGCTCGTTTGTGCCTCCACATGTTCTCTTGCTAAGAGAAGTGCCTCTTCTCGCGAATGAATCAAACCATCAGTCTGAGCTTCGGCGATCATTTCCAGTAATTGACCAACGAGAGGGCCGGGCTGGAGCTTCAGGCGGCTCATCAATTCATCAGCGCGCACCAGGCGGGGAGGCAGGATTTTCGAGCGTTCGCGGATATAGCTGGTGAGCAGCAGGCGTACGACGGAGAGGTGTCGCGTCCAGGCAGGCGTGCGCGGCTGCGGCCCCAACGTCGCCAGGTGGTCCGTCAGGGAGAAGAGCGCCACGAGTAGACCGGTTGGCCCCAGATCGACGAAGTAGCGGCGAATGGCACGCTGAGTGACCACGCCTCCATCCTGACCCAGTTGGCCTGGACGCATATGATGGGCCGCCACCAGTTGCGCGAGGCGTCGATCCTGGGTGCTGGCGCTGAGCCGGTGCATGATCGCGCTCGCTATGGACGCGCCAACCTGTGGGTGGCCATAAAAATGAATAGCTCCCTGCTCATCACTGGTATACGTTGGGGGTTTGCCAATATCGTGCAGCAGCGCGGCCAGCTTCATACGGGGCGCGGTCAGATCGGCGAAGCTAAAGATCTGCTGCTGCTCACCCTCGCGCAAAAGATCGCGCAGCGCGGCCAGATCCTTGCCCGCGGCAGGTGTAGACGCCAATTCCGGAGCAAAGGGCGTACCGGGCGCGGCATCCAGCGCGCCAGCCAGTACTTCCAGCGCGTGGACGCACTGCAACGAATGCTCCAACACATCCCAGTAGTGCGGCAATGGCTGGCGCATCCCCCGCGCAGGCTGCAATTCAGGGAACAGTATAGTCAGCAAGCCATACGCATCCAGGCGGTGCAGGGCCGTGAGCGCGTCGGGCATGGCGAGGATGGCGTACAATTCTTCGTGAATGCGTTCTGTTGCCACCCGCGTCAACAGAGAAGCGTCGCGCTTGATGAGATCTTCTGTCTCTGGAGCAATGGTCAACGTGTAGCGTCTAGCCTGGCGCAGAGCGCGTAACATACGCAGTGGGTCGTGGCGAAACACCTCCGCGTCAACGGCTCGCAACAAGCGTTTGTGCAGATCAGCAGCGCCATGCAGCGGATCAATGAAAGGAAAATCGACCCCTTGTAGCGAGCCAGAATTGGCAAGCCGCTCAAGCACAGTGGCCAGGGGAGCGCCCATGGCGTTCAATGTAAAATCGCGAGCGCGCAAATCCTCCGCGAGCGTCTCCCCATGCAGTGGGGCGATATCTAATATGAGATCCTCGCCCGCGTCAGAAGAACGAATCACCACCCGGCTAGCTTTTTCATGCAAGCGGGCATAGAAGCCGTCCAAACGGTCCGCCAGCAGGCGCGCCAGCTTATGCGCCTCGCCATCTGTCACCAGATCCCAATCGACACAGCGTTCCCCTAACAACAGGTTGCGCAACGAGCCGCCAACCAGATAGATCCCGGCTCCCTGCTCCTCGCCAAAACGGGCTACCTCTGTCAGAATACTCAACGTCTTATCCAGAATCTCGCCAGTCCTTTCCGGTTGAGTTTAAGTCACTGCGTCTATCTTATCACTTCTGTCTATGGACATAGAAGAGCAGAGCGAAAATTCCTGTTGCGGTGAGGTTGAAACACGCTGAGACAGCCCCAGAAGTATTGCTAAACGACTATGCTAAAATAAGGTTAGAGATAGTACTATTTTCGTGGTACAATACTCCTAAAACCAGGACCCTCGGATAAGTAGAGATGCGAATCGGTACTATAGACGAGAGAGTAAACGGAAGAGTAAGGATCGAGAGCAGAAGCACACAGCAGCGTGTGTTGACAATCGTATCTTTCTGCCCCTGACCCAAACTAGCAGGAAGGAGACGCGGTGGCGCTGGTACATTCGTATCGGTTCTCCCGCAAACACAGCATGGCGGAACAATCACTTCGTGTGATGATCGTTGTACAACAGCCCATTTTTCGCCGGGGAGTTATGTCCATTCTCGAAAATATGCCAGGGTGCGAAGTTCTCGGACATCCCAATAGCACAAGCGAGGCGCTAGAGGTAGCACGCACGCTCGAGCCGGATGTTGCATTGTTGGATACATTTTTCGATACGATCGATATTCTTGAAATTGCCCGGCAGATGCGCACGTTTTCGCCCAAAACAGCCGTGATGATCTTATCGGAGTTAGAGGGAGAAGAATGGCTCTTCCAGGCGGTCAAAGTGGGAGCCGCAGCCTATTATACACGCAACATCACGGAGGACGAACTGGTTGAGGCGATTCGCAAAGTGAGCCAGGGTGAATACTTAATCAACGACGATGTACTGTCTCAGCCCAATCTGGCCAACCGCGTCCTGCAGTCGTTCCGCGAAATGTCAACCGGCTCAGAGGAAGAGACGCGGCCCCTGGCTCCCTGCCCGCTCTCCACACGCGAAGTGGAGATTCTGGAGCATATCGCCAAAGGCAATAGCAACAAAGAGATCGCTAAACTGCTGGATATCAGTGATCAGACGGTGAAAAACCATATCACCTCGATCCTGCGCAAGCTGGAGGTCAACGACCGCACAGCGGCGGTAGTGCACGCAATTAAGCAGCGGTGGATTAAAATGGAGTAGGAGAAATGTCCTACAAACATATTCAGCAATCCGCAGGTATACCATAACTACGCAAAAATGTGGTAAGTCCAGAGAAGACTTGCCACATTTTTGCTTATGCGTCTGCGATGCGCTTAACTCAAGGAAACGTCGTCCACAAAGACATTCCCTTGACCATACCAACCATGCACGTAGATCGTGATGCTGGTCTGTGAGAAACTGGTCGTAAAGGTCACGCTGATCTGTGCGTAGCTACTGCTACTGGTCCAGGTCGAGGTCCCACCCTGCACGCCGAGATAGGCGTAGGAACCATCCACATAGGCGCTCAACGTATAGGTATGATTCGCCTGCACTGTGATTGTTTGGTCGCACTCGCCAGTTGCCGAACTGCTTGTTACGACCTGGAGGGCGTGCGAACCGCTATGCACAGGCGACGTGACTACGGTATCATTTGCATCGCAACTCCAACCAGAGAGATTGCCAGTCTCGAAGCCAGGATTCGTGACGAGATTGCCGCCCGGAGGTGGTATGGGCGTATTGGTCTGGGTTGGCGTCGGCGTGGGCGTCGGTGTACTGGTCTGGGTCGGTGTGGGTGTGGGCGTGGACGATCCACTGCAAGTTGTGACCAGCGCCCATACTCCAGCAGATCCACCGGGAGTGTCGCCCTGTGTCCACCATTTTGCTTGCCACAGCGAGCCGTTATATGTGACCTGATTTCCGCCGACGTAGACGGCAGTCGAACTCCACGCCGCGATACCGCTACACGAGCCACCACCGCCGGGTGTAAGAGTAGGTGTAGAGGTGGAAGTTGGCGTGGGCGTCGTCTGCGGAGGCGTTGCGCCTGCAAACTGCGCAATGATTTTGGTAAAATCCCAGTCGTTCTGAGGCACGCTACTACAGGTTCCTGAGAGTGAGCCATTGTTGTCCGGCGGATTGCACTGGCGGTCACGGTTGGCTGACCAGTAGGTAAAGCGTGCCAGCCCATTGCTTTCTGCAAAATTCAGCGCCGTCTGGAAGTCCGCCTGGTAGAAGTACTCCCCACTGTCGGTCCGGCCATTCATCGATGAGACGCCCTCGTGCGCATAAGCCGTGGCACTGCTCCAGCCAAATGTATTCACCAGGAGGGTGTTGAAATCTTGCAGAGCGGTGATCTGGCTGCTCGCGCCACTAAAGCCGCCGTCGAATGGCATGATCGCGTAATTATTGGGGGTGTAACCCAGCGTCTTGGCATTATTAAGCAATTGCTGACCAAAGTAACCCGTTCCGCTGGTAGTACCCGGAATGGTGATCGACTCGTAGAGACCTGGATTGTTCGCCTGCAGAATTTGTGCTGCACCTAATTCGTTGTTGATGGCGGTCGCGTTCTCATACTCTGGCTCTTCCAAATCGAAGTCGAGAGCTTTGAGGCTGTACTTGGTAATAATTGCCTGTTCAGCGGCTGCGGTCGCTTGAGGCGTGCCGCAGTTCTGGCCAAGTTTGGTGCCACCATAGCCACCAAAGGAGACGACAACATCGCCCCCAGCCGCACGAATGGCATTGATAATCGGCCCCACCTGGGTATCAGAAGAAACATCATCCAGGCCGGAATCGGTTTCCCAGGCTGGCGTACAGCCGTTGTCAGCTACAACAAACGCCAGAGTGAAAGCCCTGGCCCCGCTCGCCGACATCACGGTCGTTAAGTTGGGAGGATTGTTGGCAAGTGGCATCACATATGGTGCTGCACTATACCAATTTGAACTGAAGGCAGACGACGCTTTCGCGGTAGATGGCCTGGTCGCGATGAAAACAATGCAAGAGAGAAGCAGCAATCCGACCAGAGCAGCTGCTCCCAGGGTATACTTGCGCGATCTTCGGGTGGTGATCATAGAAACCAGCTTTCCTCCTTGAAATATTCTGGTAACGAGCAATACCCTCCTGATATCATTCACGTTACCAATGCGGATTTTCCGCGTAACAGTGTCCAAAATTGCCTGCACAGATATGTCGATATTTGTCGCACGATGAGGGGATTGGCCTATTTAAAATGTAACTTGAAAAAGTCTTATTGTCAAGACATCTAGACCACTATACAAGATTTTTAGCAATTTTCTTCTGTGTTAGCGGTTTCTAGCAATAATGTACGAGCCCTGGAGATCTTTCTTGTTCAGGCTAAAATAAACTCAGGCAATCATCCGTTACAGATGTTGCCTGAGGAAGTAAAGTTCTAGCGAATCAAAATGACAAGGAGCACGCTGGATGAAACGCTACTGGTTAGAAATCGCCAAAAGTGAGAGTTGGCTAGGTGGAGGAGACAACTCGGTCTGCTTTGCTTGCAGTACTTGACTGGTATGAAGCAACGATGAGAAATGAGCTTCCAGATTTTCCACTGGCCAGGACAACAAATGAGCGCCGCGTTTTAGTAGAGCTTCATTGCCAGGCAGCGTGGATGTATTCGCCTGGCATACGTAAAGAGATCGTTTCTGAGCCAGCGCGCCATTTGCGCCATCCCAGGTTCCGCCTTGCGTATCGGATTCTGCCACAATCACAATCTGTGCCAGTCCTGTCACCACCTTGTTGCGCTCCATTGCCCGGCTTACAACCCAGGGAGCATCTGGATGAAATTGGCTCAACAGCAAAACATTGCCAGCCTCGATTTTCGGCACCAACCCACGCATCTTCACGCCGCTCAACTTGCGAATTCCATGCGGCAACACGACCGTTGTATAACCATCACCGCTGATTGCTCCATCATAGGCAGCTTGATCCACTCCACGAGCATTGCCACTGATCACGTTCGCTCCCTGGCTCGCCAGATAACTGGCGGTAGTTCGCGTAAAGTCCAGGCTCCGCTCACTTGCATTGCGTGAACCAATAATCGCGATGGTTTGCCGTCGTAGAATGCTTAAATCGCCGCTATAAAAAAGCACTGGCGGCGTCTGATTGCGTTTTAGTGCGGATTTCAACAATCTGGGATATTCTTCATCAAAAAGTGTGAGCAGAGCAATCGAAGCATTCGCCAGTTGCTCCACCAGAAAAGCCTGCCCCGCAAGTTTTTCACGCGCTTGCTCAAGTTTTTGTATGGCTTCAGGCTTCAAATTGCAAACCTCGGCCCAACGTTGCGGATCAGCCGCAAAAAATGCTTGCAAGTTCTGCTTTTGCTGATAGCACCAGGCGACCAGAATTTCATTGATAGCGCGCGTCGTCAGCCCACTCTCAAATACTAACGCCAACCAGCATGCCTGCTCGCGTAAATCCTGCGCCATAAACTCCTCCTTATTGATCATCCGAATGCAATGTACGTGTGATGGTTAGTGGATAGACAGCTTCTGCGCCTGCATTCCGCAAAATTGCGGCAACTTCGCGTAATGTGTAACCAGAATCGTGAATATCATCTATCAAAAGAAGAGTTTTTCCATTCATCCTCAAAGGTGCTCGGACTGCGAAAGCATTTTGTACGTTCTCTTGCTTTTGTACACGATTTGACAAAGCTTTTTGCTCTTGCGTATGCCGCGTTTTAACTAATCCGGGAATATATGGTATTTCCAGATATTCAGCAACTCTTCGAGCAAAGACCTCTACCAAGTTACCACTTCTCGTTGATGGCACGCTTACTATACCATCGAAAACCTGAATATAACGAGTACGCACAACCTCTACAGCTCGCAGAACCAATTCCTCAGCAAATGGACCAGCATTTTCATATTTGCTGGCGCTTACCAATCTCCCTGTCTCAGTATTACTATGATACTCAAGCGCGTAGCCCGCTTCAATACTATCATGTTTTTCAATTGGAAGCAAGAAATTTTGTTCGAGGAATTGCGCTGCAGCTTCTTGCCTATCTCTGGAAGGTTCAAAATCTACAGGTTGGCAATTGCCACAGGTACCACAAAGGTATCCTGGAGGATCACCAGGGTATTCAGTAAGGTAGCCCATGTGGCAACTATTTATCTCAGCATAACTCTGCATATCTGCTAGCTCTTTCTCTTTCTCCTTGTGCACCTCATCATAAATAGAGAGATCAATATTTCCTGCGCGCTCGGATACGTGGACGTAGTTCCCATAGCCAATATGAACTGGCTTAGTTAAACCGTGTTCCTCTAAGTCTACTAAAATGTTTCTTACATTGTGCTCAGAAAGGCCAGTTGCACGCAAGAGATCCATCTCAGATATCCCTTGAGGATTATTCCGAATCGAGGATAATACTCTTTCATAAACGTTACTTGTGGGCTTATCTCGTTGAATAAAATGCTGCTGTATACTTAAATCCGCAGGATTATAGAGCAAAGTGCATCTGGCAGCCTCACTATCTCGACCAGCTCTACCGATTTCTTGATAATAATGGATTGGAGAAGCAGGGAAATGATAGTGAATAACAAAGCGTACATCTGGTTTGTCGATCCCCATCCCTAACGCATTAGTTGAGCAGATTACTTTATACTCATTAGCCATCAAACCGCGTTCTATCTCTTGGCGTACAGAATTTGCCCGATCAGCATGATAATATTCTGCTTCTATGTCCTGTTGTTGCAAGAACACAGCAACCTTTGCTGCATCATGCTTCGTCGCAGTATAGATTATGCCAGAGCCTGGCCAGGTGGGTAACATCGTTGCCAAGTAACTAAGTTTCGCCTGGTCATTCTTTGTGTATACTACACTGGTGTGAAGATTCGGCCGCTGCATTGATCCACGCACCACTAGGGCATCAGCTCCGATCTGCTGCAAAACATCATACTCAACACGCCGATTTGCCGTAGCGGTCAAGGCCAGAACGGGCACATTCTTAGGGAGGAGAGCCAGAAGTTTCCTGATCCGTCGATATTCTGGGCGAAAATCATGTCCCCAGACGGAAATGCAATGTGCTTCATCCACCACAATCATGCCAATTTGCATATGAGGGACGTACTGCTGCCATGCCCGATTGCTAAACCGCTCTGGAGCGATGTACAAAATTTCAAATTCTCCAGCCACAGCCTTTTCTAGAATTTCGCGATTCGCTGGACCTGATAAATCTGAACTTACGATAGCGGCAGGAATGCCATAAATGTCATTGCAACGCATACATTGATCACGCATTAATGCTTTGAGTGGTGATATCACAATCGTAAGGCCATGAAGATACATACTGGCCATCTGATAACACAATGACTTCCCCCAACCAGTACGTTGAATAGCCAGCACTCGCCTCGTTTGTTTACCTTGCACAAGCCGTTCAATAATCTCACGCTGCCCAGGATGAAAATTCCGCATACCAAAACGCTCAGCTAACAAACGTTCTGGAGGAAAAGCATGCCAATCATAAACCATAGCGATCTAACCTCCCTATAAACATGCTTTATTTTTATAAAAGTAAATTCATCGACAATAATAGCTTCTTTCCAACGCTTCTGTCAACAAGTACCTACCGAGCAGTAAAAATTTGCTTATAACGATGCGAAAAAATTCTCTCATTAGCCCTTTACACTTCAGAAAAAGTGTGCTATTATTCATTGCGTCACGGGGACGTAGCTCAGCTGGAAGAGCGCGACAATCGCACTGTCGAGGTCAGGGGTTCGAGCCCCCTCGTCTCCACTCGCTAACCGCTATGCCTTGCAAAGCGCAAAGGCTTGTGGTATAGTAAAAAAACAAGATGCAGTGAGCAGGAGTAGTAGGCCAGAACTCCGCAGAGAGCAGCCGGTTGGTGCAAGGTTGTGACATTTGGCCGAACTCGCCTGTGAGCAGCAAATCTGAAGAACTTGACGGTAGTGAAAAAGTCCTGCCGGGTTTTTAGGACTTGCCGGAACGCCCGATATCGCGTACAATGAGTGCATAACTCAGATCACATGGGCCTGTAGCGCAGCTGGAAGAGCGCATCCATGGCATGGATGAGGTCAGGGGTTCGAGCCCCCTCAGGTCCACTTTTTCTTTGAGATGCAATTTCGGGTGGTACCACGGAAAAGTCTTTTCGTCCCGTTGGGATGGAGGGCTTTTTTGTTTGTTGTCGTTTTGGGTTCAGGTTGATCCGATCGGCCTGCCTGTTCTTTTGAAAAACGTACGCGTCTTTCACTGGCACGCTGCTGTTTTATGGCTTTGATCGATCACCTTCGTTGGTGAGAGGAGGAGAAGAACGTGAGTGCATCCACAGTTTCCACCCGCAATACCAGATGGTTCATACCCTATGGCCCTCTGCTTCCTCACCTATCAGGCGCACTCTAGCGCATTCGCAATGCACTTTTATAGGAAAAGGGACGACCGGGCACATTAGCCCCGGCAGGCCTTCTTCTCCCCTTCCGAATAACAGAAAGTTTATCCTGACTGGATCGCTTTGCCCATCATAGGGAAAGCAGAAATCGAGAGACCAACGATGATTACACGCACAAAGTATAGCCCCAAGGAAATTGAGGGCAAATGGCAGACCCAATGGGAGGCGCAAGGGCTGTATCACGCTCCCGATGACTCGCCAAAGCCAAAATTCTACAATCTGGTGATGCTGCCCTACCCGTCTGGCGATCTGCATATCGGTCACTGGTATAACTATTCCGCTGCGGACGCCTATGGCCGTTTTAAACGCATGAACGGCTATAATGTGATGCAGCCGATGGGTTTCGATGCCTTTGGCCTGCCCGCGGAAAACGCGGCCATCAAACGCGGCATCCAGGCTCGCACGTGGACGCTGGCGAATGTCGCGAAGATGCGCCAGCAGATGAAGATGATGGGTGCTCAATGGGACTGGGAACGCGAGATTATCTCCTGCCTGCCGGACTATTATAAATGGTCGCAGTGGCTGTTCCTGCAATTCTATAAACATGGTCTGGCGATTGAGTGGCCGGAAAAAACAGTGACAATGCAGCACAACTGGATCGGGCGCAGCGAGGGCGCGGAGATCCGCTTTATCGCCGAGGTCGAGGGCAAACGCGAGGAGATCCCGGTCTTTACGACGCGTCCGGACACGATCTATGGCGCGACCTTCTTTGTGCTGGCCCCTGAGCACCCCTGGGTGCAGAAGATCACGACGCCGGAGCAGCGGGCAGCCGTAGATGCCTACGTCGATCAAGCTCGCCACATGAGCGAAATCGAGCGTATGAGCACCGAGAAGGAGAAAACCGGCGTCTTCACTGGTGGTTACGTGACCAATCCGGTCAGTGGTGAGAAGGTGCCGGTGTGGATCGCGGACTATGTGCTGATGGGTTATGGCGCGGGTGCGATTATGGGCGTGCCGGCGCACGATCAGCGCGATTTTGAGTTCGCGCGCAAGTTTGGTATCCCGATCGTTGAGGTCATCCGTCCCAACGATGAGGAGCCGAGCGATCCGGCTAGCTGGCACGGCGCGAAGCTGGCCTATGGCACGATGGTCAATTCTGGTCCTTTCAACGGCACAACGGGCGACGAAGCGAAGGCCAGGATCATCAAGTATATCGAGGAGAAGGGCATTGGCAAAGCCACCGTGACCTACCGCCTGCGCGACTGGCTGATCAGCCGCCAGCGCTACTGGGGCGCGCCCATCCCGGTGGTGTATTGCGAGAAAGACGGCCTGGTTCCAGTTCCGGAGGAGCAACTGCCGGTTATCCTGCCTGAGAATGTCCAGTTCAAAGCCACCGGCGAGTCACCACTGCGCTACGAACCGGACTTTGTGAATACCACCTGCCCGGTCTGCGGCGGTCCCGCTACGCGCGAGGCGGACACGATGGATACATTCATCTGTTCCTCGTGGTACTTCCTGCGCTATGCCGATCCGCAGAATGCCGAGCAGGCCTGGAGTCAGGAAGCCATGCAGCGCTGGCTGCCGGTGGACCAGTATATCGGCGGTGCGGAACACGCGGTCATGCATCTGCTGTACGCGCGCTTCTTCGTCAAAGCTCTGCGCGATATGGGCCATCTGCAATTCAACGAACCGTTCAAGCGCCTGTTCCACCAGGGCACTGTACTGGGTCCTGATGGTCAGAAAATGTCGAAGTCGCGCGGCAACGTGGTCGCGCCCGACGACTACATCTCGAAGTACGGCGCGGATACCGTACGCTGCTATATGATGTTCATGGGACCTTTCGACCAGGGAGGCACCTTTAAGGGTAAGAACCTGGAGGGAGTCTGGCGCTTCCTGAACCGCTTCTGGACTCTGGTCGGCGAAAGCTGGACCGAGCATCCGAGCAGTGTGGAGACGAGCGAGAGTCAGGCGATCGAGCGGCTGCGCCATAAGACGATCAAGCGCGTCAGCGAGGAGATCAGCAATATGCGCTTCAATACGGCCCTGGCGGCCTTAATGGAGTGCAACAACACAATGATCAAGCAGCAGGGCGATGAAGTTGCGCGCAGCGCGGCCTTCCAGCGCACGCTGGAGAGCATGATGCAACTGCTGGCCCCGCTGGCCCCTCACATCACTGAGGAGTTGTGGCAGCAGACTGGACACAAGGGCAGCATCCATACCACTGACTGGCCGCAGTATGCCGAGGAGATGACCAGAGATGAAATCTTCACGCTGGTCGTGCAGGTCAACGGCAAGGTGCGTGAGCGCATTGAGGTCGCGGCTGGCACAAGCGAAGAGGAGATCCGCGCCCTGGTCCTGGGCAATGCTCGCGTTGCTTCTTTCATCGGCGAAGCCACGGTGCAGAAGATCATCTCTGTGCCAGGCAAACTGGTGAATATTGTGGTGCGCAACTAAGCAGAACAAGCAAGGTGGCGTTTTCGTCCTGTGGCATGGAAAGCCACGGAATGAAAACGCCACCTTTTTCTCGCTCACGATAAACCTGGAGCTTTTTGCGTTATATACAAGAGAGGCATGGCGTGTTCATGCAAATGTAGAGTTATGTGCATATGGTATTCTATATAGTAGGGGTAGGTTAGGAACTCCATAATTTTGCGCGAGGAGTTCCATAGCAAATTCCACGAAAAAGCCAGGGAATTGTAACCTTTTTTCGTTGAAACCATATATACATAAGTATAGAGGGAAACAATCTCTCTTACTCTGATTTGCGAGTGAAGTTCAGCGCTTATCGATGGAACTTATCGAACCGCTGGTTCGTATATTTGACAAGAATTGATACTCGCTGAAACCGCGCAAGATCGGCCAGCAGTGAAGCAATTCACAGTGAAGCCGTTATTTTGTCGATAGCCAGGGCTCACATTTCCGCTTACACTTTGTTTGTAAGAAATAGGAAGATGTGGTGGGGCGGGGCGCGATTTCTGAAACAAACAGAAAGTTACTGTATTTTTAAGAGTGCAGGGCCAGAGATAGCCAGTTCATATAGAGAACTGATTTAAGTATAGTCCTGCCACCAAACAATACTCTTTAAAAAAGCGGGAAAAAAGCTGAGGAAAATCTGAATTTATGCAAGTGGAGGAAAAACATATGACAAATCCGCAAATCAAGTCTGCACAGGCATTTGCCGTAGTACATACAGTTGAAACAGGTCCAGCTGAAATAGAGGAACTGGCCTTACAGGGTTTTGCCGAAGATGAAGTGATATCGCTGCTCTGGCTGCGCCAGTGGTACCAGCACGGCGGCAGCGATCGCGTGGAAATCGTGCGGCGCCTGGAGTTTTTGAAACAGCTGGTTCTACAGGGCCGCATCGCATTATAAATCTCGTCCATTCTCTACATCTCTCAAAAAGTATGGATTAGTCTTTTTAGTGCTCAATAGAATAGCAATATAAATTATATAAATAAAAGATATCCGAGACTCGTCATGGCAAGTCTCGGATGTCTTTTTGGGCAGGTACCCCTCAATTCATTCTTCAGAAGGCGCCTGTTGTGCCCAGACCTGGACCATGCGCGCATAAT
>WNFI01398112.1_pt1 | contig 13610 bp, 9 predicted proteins | sample 5400471 | NCBI WGS metagenome assembly WNFI01 (sample SAMN13153348, study PRJNA577476) | soil metagenome | isolation source: 100 cm saprolite on Douglas fir-dominated hillslope | place: USA:California | collected 2013-09-17 | reverse complement strand
GTGGCCGCGGTCTATCCGATTGCCAAAATCAAGGAAGCGCTTGAGCACCTCCACAAGGGCGGGAAAATCCTTCTCGATTTCTCGCAGCCCCAATAAGCCTCTGGGGTGACCCGGGCGCGGGAAGCCGTGTCACGACACTTGCAAATCGGGCCTGTGCTACTCAGGGCCGCAACTCGAAAACGGCATTTTTGCAGCGTAAGCGGCTCAGCAGCTTTCTCTCGATTTAGCTGGAATAACCGCTGGGCCGGTTTGCATCGGGCGTTCAATGAATCCTCTCTCGCTGTGGGATAGCCTCAACCCGGTGCAGCAAGGCGAAGCGATGGCATCAGCCACCGTGGTTGTGTTTGCGCTCACCTATGTGGGTATGGCTCTCGGCCGCATACCCGGGTTGAGAGTCGATCGGTCTGGCATCGCGATGCTTGCCGCCGTGGTACTCGTTGCGATGGGAGCCATCCCCGCTGACCAGATTGTCCAGGCAATTCATTTTCCGACTTTGTTGTTGATGGGGGGACTGATGATCCTCTCTGCACGTTTCCGAGCCGCCGGTTTCTACGATGCTGCTGCCACTTGGATCGCTGGCCAGGCTGGACAGCCCTTACGGCTGCTTGCTCTGACAATCCTTATCAGTGGCGTTCTTTCTGCTCTGCTGATCAATGACATCGTGGTGTTCGCCATGACACCGATACTATGCACCGGACTCGCTGCAAGAAAGCTGGATCCGCGACCATTTCTGTTCGGACTTGCTGCCGGCAGCAATGCAGGCTCCGCAGCTACCCTAATAGGCAATCCTCAAAATATTCTGATCGGGCAAGTCGGCCGCCTTGACTTTTGGAACTATTTGGTAATGGCGATCGCGCCAGCTTCGATAGCCATGGTGATCGCGTTCGCGTGCATCGCCATTGGTTGGAGATCAACTGCACAGGCGAACGCGATAGGCTCACCGACCAACGTCTCCACGAGCTTCAACCGCCGGCAGGCAGGCATTTGCAGTCTTGCTTTGTTAGTGCTTCTTGTCTTTTTCACAACCTCGGTTCCGCGCGAAATCTCGGCCGTTCTTGTGGCCGCTTTCCTAATCGTCAGCCGTACAGTTCCGAGCCGCCAGCTTTTGGACGAGATTGATCTGCCGCTTCTGATCCTATTTGCGTCATTGTTCGTCATAAATGATGCATTTGCACGAACCGGGATTGTACAGGAGGCGATGACATCGATTGTTTCGAGTGGCTGGTTACCTGATCGTATTTCGTTGTTGATCCCAATGACACTTTTGCTGAGCAACACCATAGGCAATGTGCCAGCAGTCGTTATGCTTCTGACGGTTTGGCCGGACATCCCTTCGGGCGTCCTCATCGGCCTGGCTGTTCTCTCCACGCTGGCCGGCAACCTCGTTCTGGTTGGCAGCTTGGCCAATTTGATCGTTGCCGAGCGCGCGTTGATTGCAGGGGTAAGATTGTCTTTTTATGAGCACGCAAAAACTGGGGTACCGATTACCATTCTGTCGATGCTCTCTGCCGGTCTGTGGCTATGGATTGCCAAATTGATGCCGCTCTAACGCACTGACCGCTAAGGGGCCCTAATGACCGCTTCGGGTCAGTCGCGTTGGATCGACACACTCGCGCCGCTCGTGGCATGTCCGCTTCACCTCCAACAGCGTCTGAAGTTTGCCATCGCAGCGAAATGACGCGACGTGCCCAAATCCGGACTCATGCATCGCAGCAAAGACATCGCTATTCGATCGCCTCGTCGGCGCGGGTAAGCAGCGACCGGCGCTTCAATCAGTCGCACTCTCATTCAGTGGCAAGGGGTCGCGCTTCGACCCCGTGCTGCGCGCCGCCTTTACCGACGCGATCTCCTGCCTTCTTCGCCGAAGGCGATCCTTTGCTAAGCCATTCCGAGAGCCGGTCAAGATAGAGGTAGACCACGGGCGTGGTGAACAACGTCAGCGCTTGGCTGACCAGCAACCCACCCACCATCGCATAGCCGAGCGGCTGCCTGATCTCGGCGCCCGTGCCTTGACCCAGCATCAGCGGCACGCCGCCGAGCATCGCTGCCATGGTGGTCATCATGATCGGTCGGAAGCGCAGAATAGCGGCGCGCCGAATAGCATCGACCGCAGACAAATGATCATCACGCTCGGCGACGATCGCGAAGTCGACCATCATGATTCCGTTCTTCTTCACAATCCCGACCAGCAAGATGATGCCAATCAGAGCGATCAGGCTGAAGTCGAAATGGAACAGCATCAACGTGGCGAGCGCCCCGACGCCCGCCGACGGCAAGGTCGAGAGGATGGTGATGGGGTGGATATAGCTCTCATAGAGGACACCGAGGATCAGATAGACGACGACGAGCGCAGCGAGGATTAGCAGCGGCACCGTCGCGAGAGAATCCTGGAACGCCTGGGCGTTGCCCTGGAACGTCGTGTTGATGGTGGCAGGCAGATTGAGTTGCGCCTTGGCCCGTTCGATCGCATCCGTGGCTTGACCAAGCGCCGTTCCTTGCGCCAGGTTGAAGCTCATAGTGATCGCCGGGAATTGCCCTTGATGGCTAATGGACAGCGGCTGGATCGGCGTCGTCGTCCATTTGGCGAAGGCGGAAAGGGGCACCTCGCCACCCGTCGTCGGTGATCGTAGGAAGATCTGGTCCAGCGTCGCCGGATTGCCCTGCAGCGAAGGCAACACCTCCATGATCACGTAGTAGCTCGAGAGCTGGGTAAAGTACTGCGCGATCTCGCGCTGACCGAAAGCATCGTAGAGCGTGTCGTCGATGAGCTGTGGCGTCAGCCCATAGCGGGAGGCCTGATCGCGATTGATGGTCAAGGTCAGCGTCGTCCCTTCAGTCTGCTGGTCGGTGGCGACGTCGCGCAATTGCGGCAAGCTCTTGAGCTTGTCCAGCATCTTCGGCGCCCATTCGTTGAGCTGCCGGATGTCGGTGCCTTGCAGCGTATATTGGAACTGAGTGCGCGACGGACGGCCGCCGACGCGCACGTCCTGGGCCGCCTGCAGGAATAGCTTTGCACCCTCGACCTTGTCGAGCTGGCGGCGCAGCCTGGCAATGATCTGATCGGCATTTTCCGTTCGATCCTCTCGAGGCTTCAAGCTGATGAACATGCGCCCGTTGTTCGGCGCGTTGCCCGAGCCGCCGACGAACATTCCGACATGATCGACGGCCGGATCCTTCAGGACGACCTCGCCCAGTGCGTGCTGATGGCTCATCATGGCGGCGGGCGAGACGTCCTGCGCCGCCTCGGAAACGCCGGTGATCAGTCCGATGTCCTGCTGCGGAAAGAAGCCTTTGGGGATGATCACGAACAAATAGACCGAGAGGGCGATGGTGGCGAAAAACACGCAGAGCGTGGTGAAACGAAATTTCAACACGATATCGAGACCGCGCTCATATGCCCTCAACATCGCATCGAAGCCGAGCTCGCTCAGCGCGTAGAGGCGCCCATGATGCGCCTCGTTCGGAGGCTTGAGGAAGCGCGAGGCCATCATAGGAGTGAGCGTCAGCGACACGAAGGCCGATACCACGATGGCCATCGACAGCGTCACCGCGAATTCCCGGAACAGGCGCCCGATGATGCCGCCCATCAGCAGAAGAGGTATTAGAGCCGCGATCAGGGAGATGCTGATCGACACGATGGTGAAGGCGATCTCGCGCGAACCCTTGAGCGCCGCCGCGAAGGGCTGCTCTCCCTCTTCGATATAGCGGGTGATGTTCTCCAGCATCACGATGGCGTCATCCACCACAAAGCCGACCGCGATCGTCAAAGCCATCAACGATAGATTGTCGAGGCTATAGTTGGCGAACCACATCAAGGCGCAGGCGCCGAGCAAGGCGAGCGGCACCGTGACGCTCGGTATGATCGTCGCCCACAGGTTGCGCAGGAAGATAAAGATCACCATCACCACGAGTGCGACCGTGAGCAGGAGAGTGAACTGCACGTCTTTGACCGCAGCCCGAATGGTCTGCGTGCGGTCGCTCAAAGTGAAGATCTTAATCGCCGGCGGCATATTGGCCTGCAGCCGAGGCAATTCGGCCCTGATCTTGTCGACCGTGTCGATGACATTGGCGCCTGGCTGCTTGTAGATGACAAGGACAAGTCCACGCTTGCCGTCGGCCCAGGCGGCCTGCGTGGTGTCCTGCGGACCGGTTACCGCCTGGCCGATGTCGCGCACCCGCAGCGGCGCGCCATTGCGATAGGCAACGACGACGTCATTCCAATCCTTGGACTGTATCAGCTGATCATTGGTGTAGATGGTGAAGGAGCGCGTCGGGCCCATGATCGTGCCCTTGGGATTGTCCACAGTCGTGACCGAGAGTGGCGTGCGGACATCCTCAAGCGACAATCCTTTGGCGACGAGCTTGGCTGGGTCGAGCTGGATGCGGATCGCAGGCTTCTGCTGGCCGCCGATGGAGACCTGGGCTACGCCGGGGACTTGGCTGATCTGTGGGGCGAGCTTGGTCTCGATATTATCGTCCACTTCGGTCAATGGCAGAGTGTCGGACGTAGCACCCAGCAGCAGGATCGGCGAATCCGCCGGATTGACCTTGCGGTAGGTCGGCGGAGTCGGCAGGGTCTTGGGCAATTGCCCGCTCGCCGCATTGATCGCCGCCTGCACGTCGTTCGCAGCGGCATCGATATTGCGCTCGAGATCGAATTGGAGGGTGATGGCGGTCGAGCCGAGCGCGCTGGTCGAGGTCATCTGCGCGACACGCGGGATCTGCGCGAACTGCGTCTCGAGCGGCTGCGCCACCGCCGAGGCCATGGTGTCAGGGCTCGCACCGGGCAAGCTCGCCGACACTTGGATCGTGGGGAAGTCGACCTGCGGCAGCGGCGCGACCGGCAGTCTGGGATAGACAACGCCGCCGACGAACAGAACGCCGATCATTACCAGCGAGGTTGCGATGGGATTTCGAATGAACCAGCTGGAAATGCCGCCGTTCATTGATCAGGGCGCCTTGGGTGGAGTTTTTTCGGCCTCTGTTGCGGACAGACTCGACGCGGATGCGTCACTGGGCTGCACCTCGGAGCCGGCCTGGAGCCGATATTGCCCGGCGACTACGACCTGCTGGCCGGGGGTCAGACCCCGCTCGACGACCGAGATGCCGTCATCGCTGTGGCTGACCTTGATCGCCTGCACCCCGACTATGTTGTCGTCGCCGACGACGAAAGCATAGAGACCGTTCGGTCCGCGTTGGACTGCGTTATCGGGAACCGTTGCAACTTGCTTCAGCGTATCGACCAGCAAGCGGGTCGACACCGACAGGCCGGGCCACAAAACGTTATCCTTGTTCCCGAAGGTCGCCTTCATGCGTATGGTACCGCTCGCCTCGTCGACCTCGTTGTTGACGAGGGCGAGCCGCCCTTCGGACAGCGTCTTTAGCCCGTCCGAGCTCAGCGCCTTCACCGGGACGATTCCCTCCTCGAGCGCCTTGTTGATCTGCGGCAACTCCTCTTCCGGCGCCGTGAACACCACCGAAATCGGTTGCAGCTGCACAATCATCACGATGCCGCTTTGATCAGAGGCATGCACGATGTTACCCGGATCGATCAGGCGGAAACCCGTTCTCCCCGACAGTGGGGCCTTGATGGTCGTGTAGCTGAGTTGCGTCTGCGCGTTTTCGATCGCTGCCTGATCGCCCTTGATCTGAGCGGTCAACTGATCGACGGTCGCCTGCTGCGTGTCGACCTGCTGCCTGGAGGCGTAATCCTTCTGGGCTAGGCTGACATAACGGTCGAGATTGAGCTTTGCGTTCTTCAGATTGGCCTCGTCTTGCTCCTTCTTGGAGACCACCTGATCAAGAGCCGCCTGATAGGGCCGCGGATCGATCTCCACGAGGGTATCGCCCTCCTTCACCATTTGGCCCTGCTTGAAGGCGACCTTGGTAATCTGGCCGTCGACGCGGCTGCGCACAGTGACCTTGTCGTAGGGCTGCACCGTCCCAAGCCCATTCAGATAGACGGAAAAATCGCTCTTCTGCACCCGCGCGACGGTGACCGGGATCGGCGCCGAGGCGGCCGCCTTGGCCGCAGTCATCTTGGTGTCGGCGGTTGCATCGGCCGCCTTGGTCGTCACGAAATAATGCCAGCCGACATAGGAGCCGATGAGAATCGCAGCGAGCGCAACGAACAACCGCCATCTGTGGCGGGAAGTCGAGAGCTGACGAGGGACCAAGGATGCGCTCCTACGACCGTCGAGAGGCGTCGCTAGGTTCGAGAGACGCTGCTGGCGGTGGATAGGTCGTGAATGAGGAGAATTTGCGGTGGAATATAGCCAGTAGCGTTACCCACTCGCTCTTCGCCGGACCTGGAAGAACGCGTCAAATCGCGTCGACCGCGACGCAGCTGGATCGAACGTAAGGAAGCAGAGCCGCGGGATATTGGGGGGGTGCTGCGCGTACGTGGCGAGCGGTAATGCAGCCACCGCACCGAGCATACTGAGAAATTCGCGCCGCTTCATGTCCGGCCCCACGCTGCCGCCACGCTGCCGAAAAGCGTGATGAACTCGCGCCGCTTCATGGGCTGCCCTCCTCAGACTGGAGGTCGCACATTACCACATCGCTAGGCGAAAACGCTGCTGTACATCACAGCAAAATTGATCATCGAATGGCAGTGATGGGTCAAACGCGCCGGATCGACAAGCTCCCGACGCTCGCGGCATGTCCGCTTCGTCCCGAAAGCGACCGCCGCCGATCAAAATGTGATCCGTCGCTAAGTGCCATGTGTGGACGGCTCCAAGTTGGCAAGGCTTTTCTTCACGTTTGCAGGTTGGTCGGTGCAGCCATGTGTTCTCACAAATCTACTATATCAACCTCCGATCAGCGGGACCTTTGCGTCGGTGATCACTTTCTTCCATTTGGCGATGTCGGCGTTCACATAGGCCGCGAAATCGGCCGGGGAATTGCCTTCCGCCTCGACGCCGGCCTGCAGCAGGTTTGCCTTGATGTCGGGCGCGTTCACGATCGCCGAGATTTCGCGCTGCAGCAGGTCGACGATCGCCTTCGGCGTTCCCGCCGGCACGAACACGCCAGTCATGGTTTCCGCCTCCTGCCCAGTAATGCCGATGTCTTCGAGAGTCGGCACATCGGGCAACGCCGCCGAACGCTTCTTGGCGGTGACTGCAAGCGCGCGCAGCTTGCCCTCCTTGATCAGGTTGACGTAATTGCCGAGGGCGGCGCAGACGACCGGCGTGTGCCCACCGACCAGCGATTGCGTCATGGGGCCGCCGCCCTGGAATGGCACGGTGACGAAATCGAGGCCAAGGGCGAGCTTGAGCATTTCGATCGACAGTGACGGTGTCGTGCCGGTACCAGGCGATCCGACGCTGTGCTTGCCGGGCTCGCGCTTGATTAGGTCGATCAACTCCTTCATCGTTTGCACAGGAAAATTTGAATTGACGACCCATGAATTCGGCGTGGCGCCGGCCTTGGTGACCGGGATGAAGTCCTTGTCGACGTCGTAGGGCACCTTGTTGTAAAGGCTTGGATTGACGACGATGCTCGACGACGTCAGCAGGATGGTATAGCCGTCGCCCGGCGAGCGGGCCGCATTCGCCATGCCGATATTGCCGCCGGCGCCGGAGATGTTCTCAATGTAGAACTGGTGCCCCAGTCGCTCGGAAAGCTTCTGCGCGATCAGTCGTCCGGCGATGTCGGTCACGCCGCCGGGCGGGAACGGGACGACGACCCTGACGGGCTTGCTCGGGTACTGCTGTGCGAAGGCCGAGCCCGAAACGATGAGCGCCGCGCAGAGCGCCAAGAGGCGGACTCTCTTTTTCATTTGAGTTCCTCCTTCTCTCCTTTTGGCTGTCGGGACACCAAGACGGGAGCCGCTGCACCCGCAGGCTGGGCAAAGCGTATGGATTTCATGCGCTGAGGCAATGGGATGTACGGACTCATGCACCACAACAAATGACGTGCACGGCTGCAATGATTTACTCTTAGTCTCAGGCGCGTTCACTTCTCCGCGCCAATAGCCTTCCCCAGCCGCTCAGCTGTCTCGGGCGGAGCGGACGAAATCATTGCAATGATCCTGTCGACCGCCTCGCCCGCGATCGGTGAGACGTCGAGTTTCGCCGCGTGGGCATCGGCCAGAAAATCCCTGTCGTGTGCCAGCGCCGCAAACCCTGCCTTCAACGCCACCAACCGCTCAGGCGGGATGCCCGGCGGCGCGATGAGCGGCCGCGCCAAGGTCTTCTGCGACAGGTAAAGTTCCATCACCCCGCGGGCGGCATCGTTCTTGACGAAGTCGAGAGCAGATGGAAGCTGGGCCAGCTCCGGCTCTTTATGCAGAGCGGCCTGCATGAGCAGCGTGATCTTCTTCTCGCGCAGCCAGTCCGGCCGCGCCGTCTTCACGCTTGACCACGACCAGTCACCGATGCCCTGCAATTCTCCCCGCTCCATCGCTAGAATGATTTCCGTGGTGCCAGGATAACCATTGACGATCTTGAATTTCGTGCCGAGCAGTGCGTTAAAGAGCCGCGGCGTCGTCTCTGGATCGACGCCGGTGGTTCCGCCAACGATCAACTCCTTCTCGAAAAGGTCGTTGGCCGACTTGTGCGGCGCAGTGTGCCACGCCGCCGTGATGGCCACCTCGCTGTTGATGCTTCCGATCCAGTTGAGGCCAGCGAGGTCGAAGCGGACCGATTGCGGGCTCCAGTTCTTGATCAGCAGCATGCTCCGCATCACGAGCGCGATGACCGAGCCGTCCTTGGGCGCGGCATTGTAGATGTAGTTGGTCGCAGCAAGACTGCCCGCTCCCGGCATGTTCTGGACGACGATGGTCGGAGCGCCCGGGATATGCTTGCCAAGGTGATGCGCCACGAGACGCGCTTGTCTGTCGTAGCCTCCGCCAGCGCTAGCGCCGACGATGAACGTTATTTGCTTGCCGGCGTAGAATTCCTGAACCGATTGCGCCGCGGCGCTTCCGGCGGTCAGAACCACCGCCGCCACCGCGAAAAAGAGAACGATACCATTCATCGAGCGCCACGAGAGAGACTGCGAGTGTCGACGAATTATAACCACTCTGGTTCATTCCGTCCGTAGGCTAAACCGCACAGACCGCGTCTGCTCTGGGTCAAACGCGTCGCGTCGGATTGATGCGGTGCCTGCGGTCGCGGCATGTCCGCTCTACTCCGATAGCGACCGGATTGATTGCAGCCCCCGAACTGACGCGACGTACCACGAGCCGACATATGCAGCGCAGCAAATTTGGAAGGGCTCAAATTTTCCTATCCGAGGGAACCATTTCCGACCTCAGGCGCTTGGCCAGGCACTCACTCCGGGCGGGGCGGCTTAATGGGCGAGTGGCGTAATGGCGAAAGCTGAGGACTACCCGCGGTACGCGTCCGACTGCTTTCGACTTGCCCAACATTTCCGAGGCCAAGCGGAAGCCGCCGAGGCGCGCGACGCCCCACTGGGATATGCCGGCCGTCAATTAACGATCTGGTGCTTCAAGAGATGTTGACCAGATGAGACAGCCAACTTGAGGAGAACTCCATGCAAACACTTCAGGCTGACTACTTTGCCACGTATCGCAATTTGAAACTGTCGCGTGATGCGAAAGGCGTGCTGGTGGCCGAGTTCCATAGCGACGGCGGCCCGTTCATCATGAGCGCGCAAGCTCACACGGAGTTTGTTGATGCCTTTCACAGAATCGGACAAGACCGAGCGAACAAGATTGTCATCATGACAGGCGCGGGTGGGAATTTCATTAGTGACGTAGACTGGCGGTCGTTTGGAGATGTCGCCGATCCGGGCGTCTGGAGCAGAATTCACGACGAAGGGCTCCAGACTCTAGAGAACATTGCGAACATCCGCGTTCCGGTGATCGCGGCCGTCGAGGGACGCGCCCATATCCACTCGGACTTCGCGCTCCTCGCTAGTGTCATCGTGGCGGCTGAAGGTGCGACATTCCAGGACGTCGGCCACTTTGCTGTGGGAGTTACGCCGGGAGACGGAATCTTTACAACGTGGAGTTATCGGGCTGGGGCAGGTCGAGCCGAGGCATTCCTGCTCAACCCACAGCCGCTGCCGGCGCGCAGCGCATAAGCGCATCGTGCGGGAAGTCGGTTACGGACTATCGCTCGAAGGAGCGTCATCAGCCGCCGTGGCAAAATCGAAGAAATGAAGAGTGCGGCTGTCACTTAAGAGAGGTAAGAGGTCATGGGGTCTCCCCCGCATTGAACTCGCGCCGTCCCATGTGCTCCCCTCAAGCCGCAGATCACGAAGACCACTCGCCTCACATCGGTGATGGTCGTCCTCTCTCACACCATTGACAGCGAAGGAGAGTTGACATGCCAATCCCAAATCCCAAGCTCGAAGTCCTCACACCCCAGAACTGCCAACTCATCTTTGTCGACCAGCAGCCGCAGATGGCGTTCGGCGTGCAATCGATCGATCGGCAGGTGCTCAAGAACAACGTGGTGGCACTGGCCAAGGCGGCGAAGGTCTTCAAAATTCCGAGGACGATCACCACTGTCGAGAGTCAAAGCTTCTCCGGCTACACCTATCCTGAGCTGCTCGACGTGTTCCCGGAACAGAAGGTGCTCGAGCGGACTTCCATGAACTCTTGGGACGACAAGAAGGTGCGCGACGCCCTCAAGGCGAATGGCCGGAACAAGGTGGTCGTTTCAGGTCTCTGGACCGAGGTCTGCAACAACAGCTTTGCGTTGTGTGCGATTCTCGAAGGTGGATACGAGATCTACATGGTGGCCGATGCCTCCGGTGGCATGTCGAAGGACGCGCATGATTACGCCATGCAGCGCATGATCCAGGTAGGGGTCGTTCCAATGACTTGGCAGCAGGTTATGCTGGAATGGCAGCGCGACTGGGCCCGCAAGGATACCTACGATGCGGTGATGGCGATCGTGCGCGAGCACTCCGGGGCCTACGGGATGGGCGTGGATTATGCCTCCACGATGGTGCACAAGGCGGCGCAGCGCACGTCAAAGACGCATGAGGTGCTAGCGCCTGTGCCAGCCTAAAGCCTGCCGGGGAGTCGCCACATGCGCATGTACCTCTTCTCCCTCGGCGCCGGCGTGATGGTCGGCGTCATCTACAGCCTGATCGACGTCCGCTCGCCTGCGCCACCGCTGGTCGCGCTAGTGGGCCTGCTCGGCATTCTGTTTGGCGAGCAGATTATGCCGGTAGGCAAGCAGATGCTGGCGGGCTCAGCCCTCTCAGTCGCTTGGCGGGAATCGAAGTGCACGTCCCATGTATTTGGGATGCTGCCGGGTCGCCATGCCGACGAAGCAAAGATCTCCACCACCGCATCATTGGAGCAGTGCTCATGAACGGCGCAACCAATGCACCCGATCTCATCCTGCATCGTGGATTATTCACGACACTGGACATCATCCGTGGTGGCCTCACCTTCAACATGGAGCTGCGCTGGGATGGGGTGCGCAGCCTCGCCGATGCCATGGCCATGTTGAAACGGCAGGTGGCGATCACGCCGCCGCCGCAATGGGTCCGCGTGGTCGGGGGATTCACCGAACAGCAGTTCATCGAGAAACGCCTACCAACTATCGAGGAGCTCAACGCCGTCGCCCCCGACGCCCCTGTGTTTCTGCTGCACCTCTATGACCGGGCGATCCTCAACGGCGCCGCGTTACGGGCCGTCGGGTATACGAAGGATACTCCCGATCCTCCGGCCGGCGAGATCGTCCGCGACGCTGTCGGGAATCCGACCGGACTGCTCGTTGCCAAGCCCAATGCGGGCATCCTCTACGCCACGCTCGCCAGGGGTCCGAAGCTTCCCTTCGAGTACCAGCTCAACTCGACGCGTCACTTCGTGCGCGAGCTCAATCGGCTCGGAGTCACGGGCGCAGTCGATGCCGGGGGTGGGTCTCAGAACTACCCTGAAGATTACGAAGTCATCCGCAAGCTGAGCGAAGCGGGCGAGCTCACCATCCGCATCGCCTACAATCTATTCACGCAAAAGCCCAAGGGCGAGAAGGCGGACTTTCTCAACTGGACGAAGACGTCGAAGTACAAGCAGGGCGACGACTACTTCCGCCACAACGGCGGCGGCGAGATGCTGGTCTACTCGGCGGCTGATTTCGAGGACTTCCGCCAGCCGCGTCCGGACATGCCGCCGGAAATGGAGAGCGAGCTCGAAGAGGTTGTGCGCATCCTCGCACAGAATCGCTGGCCTTGGCGCCTACACGCCACCTACGACGAGACGATCTCGCGCGCGCTCGATGTTTTCGAGCGCGTCAATCGAGACATTCCGCTCGACAGCCTGAATTGGTTCTTCGATCACGCCGAGACGATTTCCGATGAATCGATCGACCGCATTTCCGCCCTCGGCGGCGGCATCGCTGTCCAGCACCGGATGGCCTATCAAGGCGAGTATTTCGTGGAACGGTACGGCCACGGGGCGGCCGAGGCGACGCCACCCATCGCGAAGATCTTGAGGAGCGGGGTGAAGATCTCCGCCGGCACCGACGCCACGCGCGTCGCCTCCTACAATCCCTGGGTCGCGCTCGCCTGGCTCATCACCGGCAAGACCGTCGGCGGCCTCAGAATTTACCCGCAGCGCAACTGTCTCGACCGCGAGACGGCGCTGCGGATGTACACCGAGAACGTGACCTGGTTCTCGAATGAGGAGGGCAAGAAGGGACGCATCAAAGTCGGCCAGTTCGCGGATCTAATCGTTCCAGATCGTGACTACTTCTCCTGTGCGGAAGATGACATCGCCGACGCGACATCCGATCTGACCATCGTCGGCGGCAAGGTTGTCTACGCCGCTGGCGATTTTGTTAAGTACGATGAAGCCGCGCCGCCGCCAGCGATGCCGGACTGGTCGCCGGTGCTCACCTTCGGTGGGTATGCGGCATGGGCGGATTCCAAGCGCGCGACAGAGGCCGCGCTTCATCGCAAGCTCGCTATGAGTTGTGATTGCGCGCATGCATGCAACGTCCACGGCCACGACCATGCCAGCGCCTGGTCGAGCAAGCTGCCGATCGCGGATCTGAAATCCTTCTGGGGCGTGCTCGGCTGCTCGTGCTGGGCGGTTTAGAGAAGGCGGCACCGAGGACAAGGTGCCATCCATGGAAGACGCGAACGACATCATCGATCATTAGGAGCTTGCAAGATGCGTGTCATCAATGCTCTCGCCCTGGCGACGCTTCTGTTGGCAATCGCCGGCGGCACATCAACGGCTCAAGATAAAGCGGCTGATGCAACCCGTTCCATAGGTGTCGGGTCGCAGTACGACACAGCCCATGTTTATGTCGTGCCCGCGGACTTGGACCGCTTCAGCGATAGTCTCATCGCAACGTTCGGCGGTACCAAGTCCCAAAAAGCTGAGTTAACGATCACCCCGACGCCCAGCAAGACGAACTGGCAGGCGGTGTTCACTCCGGTTGGCACGTTCTCCGTGTTCGGTTTCACGACGCCGATCCCATATCCGTTCGGGCTCGAGCGAACCGGCTACCTCGTGACCGACATGGATAAAGCAATTCAATTGGCGAAGGCCAACGAAGCAGACGTTGTCGTAGCACCGTTCAACGATCCCATTGGACGCGATGCCGTCGTCCAGTGGCCGGGGGGCGTATATATGCAGCTGTACTGGCACACAACCGCGCCGAACTACGCGAAACTCG
>WNFI01053069.1_pt1 | contig 13611 bp, 16 predicted proteins | sample 5400471 | NCBI WGS metagenome assembly WNFI01 (sample SAMN13153348, study PRJNA577476) | soil metagenome | isolation source: 100 cm saprolite on Douglas fir-dominated hillslope | place: USA:California | collected 2013-09-17 | reverse complement strand
CTCACCAGAAACCAAATTCGGCTATCCATATATCCTCCTGACATGTGACTACGCACATGTGGCTAAAAAACGTGAACCATCAGCCTCGTCTTGAGAGGCTGATAGTCAGCACCATACGTACCAATCTACAGAGTTCTCGCGCGTTTCTGGCAGAGACAGCAGCAGTTGAGCAACCTCTGCTGCTCCTTCCAACTGTGGCCAATGCCCCTTGTGGAGGTAGGGTCCCACTGGTGGACAACCAGGATCCGACGATGATCAGCAGGAATCCTGTGTAAATTTTTAATCGAAGGTGGCAAATTTTTACAATTATTTGACGTAATACCAGTCCTCTCTTTCTCTTTCTTTAGCCGCTCGAAGAGCTTCACAGAGTGGTTAAGCCACTTCCATTTCGGGAACGAGTTCCCTGATTTACGTCAGATAATTCTCAAGAAATTACCTCATCGAATCTAAAAATTTACAGGAGCCGGATTGCACGGATTGCGAAACGAGCCCTACCGGTACTTTGTGGACTTGGGAATTTTCCGTAGTTCAGAGCAATCAAGGGGTGTTTTAAGAGTTCAGGTCTAATCAGCCATCAGCAGATGAACGAGAAGGCGATATTTCCCAAATCAACAAAGTACTGCTACAGCGGTGCTCGGAAAGATTGAGCCTTACGTCTTGGAGAGACTCCCTCTGCACTTCGGCTCATCTCTAGCAATCGGCTCTCTGCCATCTCCCGCAGAAGGTCCTGGTCATGTGATTCACGCGCTTTCTCATAGAGGTACATGTTGGAACCCATACGATTGCCGCCTCATCTCAGCTGTGATCGCTCAAAGTTTCTGAACGCCGCTGTATGCTCATGATAGCGAGCCGCTAGTACTTCCACCATAATCCTATCATTCTGATGGGCTTGTGAAAAGAGCCATTTTTAGCTATACTACAGTGGCCATTAAGAACGGATTTCGATTCGTATAGAAGTTTTCAGGGAAAAAGAGGCACGTATGTCGAAACGAGCGACACCTCTCAAGAAGCCGCAGATCATCCTTGATCAGAACGCGTCGGCCCCGCTGTACCGGCAGCTGTACAAGCGGCTGCGCGGCTCTATTCTGGTAGGACACCTGGAGACCGGTGCGCGCCTCCCCTCGACACGCGTCCTGGCCAGCGAGCTGGGAGTCTCGCGCACCACCACAGCTCTCGCCTACGAGCTGTTGCTGCTGGAAGGCTATATCGAGAGCAGGGTGGGAGACGGCACGCGGGTGGCCCGTCTGCAACCAGAGCAGCTGTTTCAGGGGAGCAGGAACGCGAAAGTTCGGGACACAACGGATACCCCAGGGATGCCTCCAGTAGTGTTTGCGCAGCGCGGCCACTTGCTCGTCAACACGCCTTATCCAGAAGCCTTTTACGCCCATCAGGGAAGTCGCGGAACGAGCTTGTTCCTCGTCGGTCAGCCAGATGTGACATCCTTCCCATACGAGACCTGGGCCAGGCTGGTGGCAAAACATGCTCGCCAGTCACTGCAAGCCGTCTCCCTCTACCAGAACTCGCACGGCTACGCCCCTCTGCGCGAAGCCATCGCCGCGCACATCGGCATCACGCGTGGCGTGCACTGCTCGCCTGAACAGATCATCCTCACCGCCGGCACTCAGGGCGCCCTTGACCTGGTCGCGCGCGTGTTGCTGGATCCTGGCGACCTGGCCTGGGTCGAAGATCCTGGGTATTCGGGAGCGCGTGGGGCACTCCTGGCCGCTGGAGCAAAACTGGCTGCGGTGCCAGTTGACAAGGAGGGCATCGATGTCGAGGCCGGGCAACAGCTCTGTCCAGGGGTACAACCAAGATTCCTACAAAATCGGGCCGTTTGACGAGATGCTCATCAATATGTATCTCTTATCGCACCTAATGCGCAAAAAGAACAGATTTTGGCTGGCTCTCAGAGAAGTATTTTCGTTCGGCATTGACGGGTTACCGCACCTAATGCGCGGTTAGGTGCGGTATTGATTTTACAGGAGTCAATGAATCAGCAGTGATGTCAAATAGCTCATTTCCATCGCAATCCTCGTCTTACTCCGAATATTACAGTGAGGCTCTATTGATGTGGTGAAAGGGCGAGACGAACTCCAAGCCCAACAAAGACGCCTCCGGTAAGCCAACGAAGAAGCTTCGCTGCTCCTGTATGTCCTTTGAGCCAGAGCCCAAGAAAACTCGCGAGCAGAGCAATGCTTGCATCAACAGCGAGTCCTGTGACGTTAAACACAAGACCGAGAATGAGCAGTTGGACAGGGGCATGCCCTTGTGATTGACTCACAAATTGCGGCAGAAAGGCAAGGTAGAAGAACGCCACTTTCGGGTTGAGCAAGGTGGTGAAAGTTCCTTGAAAAAAGATTTTGCATATTCCTACTCGCTCGCTGGACGAGTCAGCCAGCATCTCTTCACGGCTGAGGATAGTACGAATGCCTAAGTAGACGAGGTAGATCGCACCGGCATACTTGATGATATCGTAAGCGATTGGCACAGCAAGAAAAAGACCAGAGAGTCCAAGAGCAACGGCGGTTGTCTGGATCAATCCGCCCGTTGCAATGCCAACGCACGAGACAACTCCTGCGGAGCGTCCTTGTGCTGTACTGCGTGCAAGGATGTAGAGCATATCAGGCCCAGGAACAATGCACAGCAGGACGGTAGCAATGAAGAGCAAAAAGATATTAGTGAGCGTTGGCATGAAGCAATTCCTTTTTCACGAATATGTCGATTACAACGTTATCCCGGCAGAATTGTTCTGAGCATCCTGGTTCGCAAGCGATCTCTGAGACCGCTTGCGAACCAGGATACTTGGGTGATTTTTGCTCTCGAAGTTCCAAAATGGACATACCTGTCTCCATCCAGTGATTGTCCCTGGCTCTCTCCTTTTGAGCTTCTGAAGGATTAGAGCCTTTTTTCGTGGTTAGCGATCCCGTCCCGGCTGTCGAAGCCCCAGCGCAAGGCAGCCAGGTCGAACACCATAAGCACCATGAGCGAAATGATAAACAGTTCCATCGGTATCCCCTTTTCTGTATGTATCAATCCATTTCCCCTCATTCAGGAGTGGATTGATGTTCGTTTCCTGCACGCACGCTTCGCAGCTCCGCTGAAGGAGATCATGAGAAGATGTGGCCACGCTCTCCAAAGCGCTCGAAGGTATGACCCAATCGCACCAGGCCGCGACCGAGGCTGAGAGCCCATGCTCGTCGTGGCCCATGCCCGGTGGTTGCCCGGATTATTCGCTCAACTTTTGCCTCGCGCAGCAAGTTTTCGTACCGACTCCGACTCAACATCTCAAGGTGTAATGGATGCATGTGACAACTCCTTACAATCTGTCCCCACCACGCGTAATATACGGCTGGGCGTTCGCCGTGGACGCTTGTTCTCTTGACAATCTACGTTTAACCATCTATAATTGTTTTGATAGTTAGATTATACCCGATAAACAGTAACCTGTCAAGTCCATTTTGCTGGTTAGTGGAGACGTCGGCAGAACAGTGACTGCCACAGGTGAGTGTGCTGGTGCGAGAGGAAGAGTAGAAAGGATCAGGGGAGGTGGAGATGAACGAAACACAAACGAGACCAGCGCCGGTGTTTGATTTCACTGGTGGCTATGTCTGCCTGGATTTTACCAATACCCTCGAGGATCGCCCGGACGAGACTCCGCAGGAGCTCCTGTCCAGCTATAGCGACCTGATAGCCTGGGGGCGGCAGGCGCAGATTGTGAGCGATGAAGAGGCCCGGCGACTGCTGGAGGAGGAGGCAAGGCGTCCCGATGAGGCGAAAGCCACGTTGCAGCGCGCAATGACCTTGCGTGAGGCTCTCTATCGCATCTGTGAGAAGGTGGTGGAAGAAGGTGCGCCTGAGGAATCTGACCTGTGGATTTTGGACTCTGTGCTCTCCCAAGGGATGGTCCAGGCACGCATTCTGGCTGAGGGCAATGGCTTTCGCTGGGGCTGGTTGGATAAGGGAGAAGCGCTGGAGAGTGTGCTGTGGGTCGTCGCTCGCCCGGCGGCGGATCTGCTGACCTCAGAACTGCGACATGCCGTGAGGATATGCGGGGCGGAGGATTGTGGCTGGCTGTTTTTGGATACCAGCAAGAACCATAGCCGTCGCTGGTGCAACATGAAAAGTTGTGGGAATCGGGCGAAGGCTCGGCGCTATCTGGATCGGAACAGATAAGCTGCGCGGGCCGGCTCGATGAGATGCGATTGGCGTCTGCTGGCAAACGGCCCAATTTCGTCGTAATCCTTGTCGTACCCCGAGAAACCGCTCCCCATCTGGATCATGGGAATCGGCGGGGATCATCCAGACAATGCCGCTTCCCATCTGGTTTCTTTCCATCGACACCGATGTTTATTGGCTTTGGCCTACTCATCCTCAAGGACCTGGTTCTACGCTCACAGCCATCCCTTCTGCTCAGCACATCGTGCCGCTTCCATTCGATTGTGTGCGCCCAGGATCTCGCATGGCTGTCGAAAGGTGATTGTGAACGGTCCCTCTGACAAAATAAACCGCGCGGCAATCTCTGCCAGGCTGGCTCCGAAAAGCGATGCGGAGAGCACCTCTCGTTCTCGGTGGGTCAGCAGATTGGTGCCCTGACTGAGGGAAGCCCCCGCTGCGGTACCTTTCTATTGAGAGCGCTTGAGAAAACCTCTCAGCTCTAGACTGGCAGTTTGGATGGGAAAGCGTTCCCGTTGGCGTTCTCAAACAGGCTTCATGGGGCAAGAGTCTCCACTGCTTGTTCCTAGCTCCATGCCCTTGCCGCCACTTTTGACGTTCCGTTTCACGCCAGTGGTGAAAAAGCTTCTGTAGCACTCTTCAGAAGGAAATGCTCCAAGTAGGTGCTAAAATGGTGGGTACCCAGCGATGCACTTCTATAGGCAATATGACTATCTGGACGCACAAAATAGTAGCCCTGTTTCTGCATCCCAAATGTTTCGTAGAGTGCTTTTGTCTCAGCAAAGAGTCGTATGTCGTGAAACACTATGAGGTCGGGATACTCTTCTTTCAGTTTTTGCACGATCTGTTGGGCTTCTTCATTCGGTTCTTCCCCCGAAAAAAGCACGAAATGAAACTGGGTCCCCTTTACCAGATCTTGTGTCCCCACAGAGCGGTCTTTCGCCGGGAGGTAAGGGACTCGGTCCCCTGGTCTTGGAGCCTGTTTCGGGAAGTGTGAGTGGGGGTCCTCCTGTGAAAGGTCACTTTGTCGGTAATGGATGCCAATTTGTGAAATAGTCTTGAAACCTGCTTCACGAATGAATGGCTGTTTTTGCGCAAGTGGGAGCACTGTTTGCATCAGAACTGGGAGAACATGCATGCGGACGGTCTTCATGAGAGGATCTTTGCTCGTGACCAGGTTAAAGACTTTATCCGTTGTCCGTACTAAGTTATGTGCAATAGGAGCGCGTTCCTCATGATAGGTATCAAGCAGGGTGGTCTTGGCTTTTCCTTGAGACACGAATGCCAGTTTCCATGCCAGGTTATACGCATCTTGCAGTCCTGTATTCATCCCTTGCGCTCCCACAGGACTATGAATATGCGCGGCGTCCCCTGCCAGAAAACAACGACCTTGACGAAAGGCGGAAACCGCCCGATGATGGGAGGAGTAGAGCGAAATCCAGTCAGGATTGCGTAAGCTCACGTCCATATTTAGACGCTGGGCAAAGTCTTGTGCGACCTCTTCAAACGAGATAGTATCTTTGCCTTCACAGGCTTCTGGGACCGTCCCAATCACACGGCATCGTCCATTCGTTAAGGGGAAAAAGCCAGCAAACGCGCTCTCAGCAAAGGCAATGTACATCTCATCGGATGGAAGGTGGAGACTGACCTCACAATCCAGCACAAAGAGGGATTGCTGATAGGTTTTCCCAGCAAAAGGAATGTTCAGTTTGTCTCGTACGACGCTATGAGCCCCATCAGCCCCGACCAGCCAATCGACTTGGAGCACTTCTTCCGGGCGTTGGGTATGCTTGATGGTCGTCGTCACCGAGTCAGCATCTTGCGTAAAATCCAGCAATGCTGTTTGGCGCTCAACCGTGTGACCGCGATCAGCAAGAAAGTCGTTGAGGAGCTTTTCCGTTTTGGATTGCTCTAACATCAGAAGATACGGATAGAGGGTTAATCCTTCTCCAATCTCCCTGACGTTCATATGAAGGACGCGTTTTCCATTCACCACGACGTTGACAGCCTTGGCTCTCTCTCCTAACTGGAGAGCTTGCTGAGCAAGGTCCATCTGACCAAATATCTCAACTGACCGCGCCTGCACCACCAGGGCTCGTGATTGCGTGGTATGGTCTTCGTTTTTGTCGATAATGCGAAAGGGGACATCACGAAGAGCCAGTTGACATGCCAGCATAAGACCTGTCGGCCCTGCTCCAGCAATAAGAACACGAGGGATTTCTTTCTCTTTCATCGTCATCCTTCTTTTCTCACGGAATGTGCGGATGAGCCACAGAATTTCGGGATGGACACTCCTGCTGCCAGGGTCAAGCGTCACCCAACGAACCATGCTCATCGCGCGTTGTCTGTTTACAACCATCCCTTCTGCTCAGCCAGCCGTGCCGCTTCCATCCGATTTTGGGCTCCCAACTTCTGTATAGCCGTTGAAAGATGGTTCCGGGCAGTTCCCTCTGAAAGGACAAGTCGTGCTGCGATCTCCGCGAGACTGGCCCCGAAGAGCGAGGCGGCGAGCACTTCGCGCTCACGAGGCGTTAGCGGATTGGTGCCCTCGGAGAGCGCAGCCAGAGCCAAGTCAGGATCAACGACTCGTTCGCCTGCCATCACGCGCCGAAGCGCGACGGCTAACTCAGAGGCAGGCGCATCCTTGAGCAGAAAGCCCACCGCTCCACTCTCCATCGCTCGGCGCAAATAGCCGCTGCGCCCAAAGGTGGTCAGGATCACACTCCGGCACGAGGGCCTCGCCTTTTGCAATGCCTGCGCGGCGGTGAGTCCATCGCCACCAGGCATTTCAATATCGAGCAAGGCAACATCTGGCAGGGTCGCCAGCGCGGCTTTCACGACCTCATCGCCTCGGGCCACTTCCGCGACGACCTCAATATCCTTTTCTCGGCTGAGCAGTGCCGAGAGCGCTCCACGCACCATCGCCTGGTCTTCTGCTAACAGCACTCGGATCATGCTCATTCCTCCTGAAAAACTTCCGCGTCTCCGTGGTTCTGGAGGGGTAGTTCCACGGATAAACGAAAGTGTTCTTTGCCCTGGAGCAGAAGTGGGCCGGCTTCCAGGTATCCCCCCAACGTACACACCCGTTCCCGTAACCCGGCAAGCCCCAGACCCCGCCGGGCTCTGTTTTCTTCCTGCCCACGCTCGCCTCCATCGTTGAGTACTTCAGCCCTGACAGTACTGTTCTTTTGGGTCAGTTGAATGCGGCAATGCTGCGCGCAACTGTGGCGGATCACGTTGGTCACCCCTTCACGCACTGTCCAGGCGAGTGCGGCGTCGAAGGCTGGTGGGAGGGCTTCTTTGATGAACTCAATCTGAGCGTCGATTCCCGCCGCTTCCAGCAGTTGCCGGGCACCCTCCAGTTCACTCGAGAGGTTCGGCTGTCGGTATCCGGCCACTGCCTCGCGCACCTCGCGGAGAGTCTTTCGAGACACGCGCTCAATCTCTGCGAGTTCCTGGGCGCAGCGCTCAGGTTCCTCTTTGACCAGGCATCCGGCGAGCTCGCTCTTGAGCGTAATCATGGAGAGAGTCTGCCCCAACAGATCATGTAAATCGCGCGAGAGGCGCTCGCGCTCCTCGATCACAGCCAGGCGGGCCAGTTCGCGGCGCGCGGTATGCAGCTCCCGAATGGCAGTGCCCATGCGGGCCACTCCGATCATGTCCAGGCCAAGCCCTCGCACCAGCAGCATCAACGCGATAAGCCACCACCAATCCACTCCACTCATCCCTCCATGCATCTTCAAGGTCAGAAAAAGGGGTAGAAGCGTCAAGAGCACGATGGCCGCAAAGGCGCTGCGCAGAGGAAGGAGTACTCCGGCAATGGCGCTCACCCCGATAAAGAGCCAGAGCCAGGCGGGGCCGTACGCCAGGCTGAAGACGAGGACCAGTATCCCCAGTATGCCAAAGAGCAGGAACGAGAACCGAGAGCGTATGCGTGCCCGCCTCTTCTGACTGGCTGGATGCGGCCACATCAGCCAGGTATAGCCAGCCGCAAACCCGCTGAGCGCCAGCCCTCGCAAGACTACCTGCCATGGGGAGATCGGCTCACGTACCACCTGGGCCAGGGGAAAGATGAGGCAGACGAGCCAGGCATGCTGATAGAGCCGCCAAAGCTGGAACGTCACCCCGCTGGAGGCTATTCCCTCCTCCGAGCGAGCAGTTCCACCAGGTGAGGTTGCCAGAACTTCGTGTCCTGGTGTTTTGCGATTTTGACTGATCTGCATACGGCCCCTCCTATTTGCTTGTCACAACATGCACGTTTCTCGCCATTCCATTCTACCACTGCTCGTCTGCTTGCGGCGGAGTCGTCTTGGCTTTTCTTCTCAAGAGACATAGCTGACCGCGCCCACAGGGTGGTACCAAAGATGAGCACATCAATCACCACACGCACCGTCTGCAGTCGCTCAAAACGGGTAAAAATGGCTGAGAGCTGCTGCTCGTCAGTCGCCACGTGCCGCTGGCGAGGGAGCGTAGGAACAGCCCAAATGAGCGTGATGAGCAGATGGACGACCCACAAGGATGCGAAAAGTGTAATCGGGAGCGTATGCGCAAGTGGGACGTGCTGGAGCAAAGCCACCACCGCAGCCGCTAGAGCAAACAGAAAGGCACCGACGCCCACACTGATGTACCAGAAGACTGCCGTCCCCAGATCGGTCGCCTGGCTGTACGCGGAATAGGCAAGCACACCGATCCAATGCCGCGCCGGTAATTGCCGAATGGAGACATCTAAGCTCGTTCCTGCGGCAATTCCAGAAAGCGCCGTTGTTGCCACAACGAGGATCACCGTCGTATCCAACATGGTGAGAAACTCCTTTTTGTCACAGACGAGAGTAAGAGGTGGAACAAGTCCACACGACTCATGACACGACCAACGCCCACAGGAGAACGAAAAAGGTCAGCACCTGGAACGTCGCCCTCACCGCATGCCAGCGGGCAAAGCGGTCCAGTTTCGTGGTCAAAATAGCTTCGTCATCGGGTGCGTCTTTGATACTCAACATCACTGGTGCCGCTCTGGTCGTAGCTGCTGTGTGAAGGAGACTCAACAGGGAAGCAAGGGAAAGCAGCAAGAGCAACCCCATCGGGGAGTGCTCCAGGTAGGCAACGGCCGTGACAAGCACCGTGAAGAGGGCCGCGCCTATGCCCAGAAGCGGATAGACCACCAGGCCATTCCCAAGATCATTCCCACGCGCAAAGGTGGCATACGCTACAGCACCAATGCGCCAGCGCGCAGGTAACTTCACGAGTGCGGTATCCACGTTGAGTCCTGAAAGCAGGCCATTCATCGCTGTTGCGATGATTAGCAAGGATGTTACCAGATTCATCAGCTTGTTCTCTCCTCTCGGTTCGACGCGCTCTCGAATTTCGCAGGTATGGCGGTTTTCGGTGCGAAACGGGAGAGGGACAGTACCAGGAACGGAAGCGCGATGAGGCTGGGAAGCACCCAGAACGTGAGCGTCGGAAGCTCCTTCAAGCCAGGAATCAGGTGGGCGTTATCCACGTAAAAGGCCGTCCACAGAACGACGTACGATCCAATCATGCCGACGATATGGACACTGATCCACTGTTTGCCCAGCACGCGCAGCCAGGGTTCTTGGCGAAAGTGTCGTGCCCCATAGCCTCCGAGTGCTGCGCCATAGCCGATCGTTGCCAGAACGACGAGGTACGCATCAGTTGGTAAGTCGCGGACCGACAGGATGATAGCCGTGAGAAAGACCACGGTGTAAGTCCACAGATAGCGTACTCCCCATTTGGGATGACGAACGCCCCGTTTGGGCCGACTGAACGTGATCACACCGGTTACTCCTGCCGTCAGTGCCGCCAGAGCATGCACGACGAGCGGCAGGAAGAAGGAGAGAGGAAAGCCATCGATCATACGGTTGTTCCTTTCAAACAGCTATCTCCACTGTCACAGAGGGCAATGGGAAGCCACCCCAGCGCTAAGGCCTGAATATTCACCGCACATCGAGGAAAGGGAAACATTCATCACGCGCGAGCTGCTTCTCCTAGAGAGTATAAGGGTGGAGCGGATCTTGGGGAAGTGAAATTTCTTCTAATTTGAGGATGACAAATGTCATGGATATGCTGGTAAATGGGGTGAAGGTTCGACGGAATCAGACCAAGTGGTCGAAAATCGAGTTGAAGGCTCGAATAAGCAATGAACCATCTCGCTCATCCTGCTCTGGGAGCGGAAGCTGCGAGGTCACGAATGGAAATCTGTTCTGCATCTTCTCCAGAGAAAAATACCCTTTTGTCATGCGCATGAGGAGGGCAAGTGGAAGTTGTGTCGAACCTTCACCTCATTTACCATATGCTGATAGTATCGAGTGTAGAGGAGACGAAGAGGCTCGAAAAGATGGGCGACCTGCTTTGGTCCCTGAGGATGAGTAGGCCAAAGCCAATAAACATCGGTGTCGATGGAAAGAAACCAGATGGGAAGCGGCATTGTCTGGATGATCCCCGCCGATTCCCATGATTCACGTCAATTTCCCACCCTTCAGTTCAAAATCTGACCACCCTTGAGTTAATTTACCAGAAATGTGAGCAGATTTGGCCCTCAAACGTGAGCACTTGCCCCCAATCATGAGCACTGGTACGAATGTGCCTGGGCAAACCGCTCCACATCTGGAGTATCGGCATGCAATGGTGTAAATATCCGCCCGCGATTTGACAATGAAAGACCCATTTGAGAAACCCCCCTGTGTGTCTCATTTTTCCTTCCGGGATTGATATATTGGAAGCCCATAGCAGGATAGAGACCAACCAGAGGGGTGTCACATTTGCCGGTGCTCTCTCGTCTCCTGTACGAGCCTCTGAGAGAGAGGCATGCCAAGTACAGAGAAACACGAAAGGAAATGGAATGTCTTTGCCTGGATGTGAGAGCATCCTGGTGAAGCTAGGACACCATCAAGGAGATGTATCATGCAACCACGAATGAATAACCCGGCAATGGTCATTCCCGACGCGATGAACGCCATACTCGCCCTGGCCAAGGCCACGAGAAACGGCAGCGTGCCGGAAAAGACGCTTGAGCTGGTCCACCTGCGCGCGAGCCAGATCAATGGCTGTAGCTTCTGCGTTGACTACGGCGCACGCAGCGCGAAGAAGGCAGGCGAAACAGACGAGCGACTCTTTGCTGTGGCGGCCTGGCGGGAGGCGGCCTACTTCACCGACGCCGAACGGGCTGCCCTCGCGCTCACCGAGGCCGCCACCCGTCTCGCCGACCGTGCGGACCCGGTCCCAGACGAGATCTGGGACGAAGCTAGCCGGCACTACGACGAGCAGGGGCTCGCGACTCTGGTCCTTGTCATCGCCACAACCAATCTCTTCAACCGCCTCAACGCTACCACCCGGCAGGTGGCGGGCGCGACGAAATGGTAAGGTGAACGTGCGCATCGAATAGGATCAAGGGATGGGTGTAAATGTTCAGATTCGATGGTGGCAAATTTTGACAAGTATGTGAGGCAATACTGGTTCCGTTTTCCTCTTCTTTTGTCATACAAGCCCCTTCAGAGGCCAGCCGAACCACTTTTGCTTCTCATAACTTACCTCAGATACTTCGCAAGCAATTACCTCATCGAATCTAAACATTTACAGAATACTGGCAGACAATCCAGAGATCATTAATAATATCTGGATTTACGTTAACGACATTTGCTAGTGACCATGTATCTTGGTTGACCGGTTCACTCAGTGTCAAAGTCGATGGAGAGCCAAACTTTGGCTGAATTTGTAGGTAGAGTACCTCATTCTCGCGTGAAGGGGGAAGCTCAGCACGACGCAGTGTGTTGGTTGCTCGGCTCGCGGTCGCTCACGCAGTGCTTCCCGTCTCAGCCTGGCGCGAGTGCCCGATGGACACTCGCGCCAGGACTCAGCGTTTAGCGAAGAAGGTCGCGATGTCGCGTGCGAGGAGCTCGGGCTCTTCGGTGGGAGCGAAGTGTCCACCGCTGGGCATCGGTGTCCACTGACAGACGTTGTAGAGGCGCCCTGCCCACTCACGAGGAGGGGTGCCATCGGAGACGAATTGGTGAGCGAAGACGGCGACCGCGGTTGGCACCGTGACGAAATCATCCGGGCCAGGCGTGACTCCGAACCACCTGGTATCGAAGTAGTCCCGGATCGAGGTCGTGATCGTCTCCGTCGCCCAGTAGATCATGATGTTGCTGAGCAGTTCATCCTTACTGAAACGGCGCTCAACATCGCCATGGCAGTCACTCCACGCGCGGAACTTCTCCACGATCCAGGCGGCCAAACCGACCGGCGAGTCGTTCAACCCGTATCCCAGAGTCTGGGGCTTGGTTGATTGAATCGCTTTGTAGCCGCCATCCACCTCGGACCATCGTTGATACTGCGTCAAGTACGTGCGCTCTGCTCCTGAGAGAGGTCGCGATCCAGGGCCGGTGTAGGGCGGGAGCTCCAAGTTACTCAAGTGGATGCCGAGCAGTGGCTTCGGGTCGGAGAGCGCCATGAACGTGGCGACCGCTGCTCCAAAGTCCCCGCCTTGTGCTCCGTAGCGCTCATATCCGAGGCGGCGCATGAGACGGTGCCACAGACCCGCGGTGTAGTGGGTGGTCACTCCCCGGCGTTTGGGCCGCTCAGAGAAGCCGTAGCCGGGCAGCGATGGAATGACGACGTCAAAGGCTGGACCGTCAATGCCGTGGGCTTGTGGATCAGTCAGCAACGGCACGAGCGGAAGCAGCTCGATGAAGGTGCTGGGCCAGCCATGGGTCAAGATCAGCGGGATCCCGCCCAGACGTTTCGCTCGCTCATGGACGAAGTGGATGTGCGCGCCATCGATCTCGGCGCGGAACTGCGCAAATAGGGTGGTCTGGGGAATGTTGATGGCGAATGCTTGGACACTCATGTCAGATCTCCTCTCGATCATCGGAAGCGACGTTTCGCGTGAACCGGAGACGCAGAGTAGGGAAGGCTTTTTTCGATAACCAGAAAGCTTACACATATGCCTCAAATTCTTACTTGAAAAATCTTGCAATCTGAAAGCTGGCCTGACGCAGGCTAGCATGCTTGCGAGGCCCTGTCAAGGGAGAGCGATAGCGGCCTTGACTGTTCCTCGCCGCATTATTAACTTCCCAGTTTGCCATTTCTTCCGATCGGCAAGAGGGAATTGATGGTAATTGAGTATGGAAAAACAGATTCTCACCCGTTTAGCTCTACCTTTGTACGACTGCCAAGCGGCAAAGAATTGTGGCAAACCAGCTATGAGGACTGATTGCCAAATAACCTTGCCGCGTTGCCGTATAAAGGCTGCTGCAAAAACAGATTTTACAGGTATATGCAGCTTGCCTTTTTTCGGTATGGCATTGCCCACTAGTGGTCAGTTCGCTTAGGTTTTGACAGATGACTTCTCACTGATCTTTCTACAAGCAGCAAAAAGAGGACTCTGCTGGGTCGATAGCGCAGGAGACCCTTTCAGTTGACATG
>WNFI01403663.1_pt1 | contig 13613 bp, 6 predicted proteins | sample 5400471 | NCBI WGS metagenome assembly WNFI01 (sample SAMN13153348, study PRJNA577476) | soil metagenome | isolation source: 100 cm saprolite on Douglas fir-dominated hillslope | place: USA:California | collected 2013-09-17 | reverse complement strand
GCAAGCGCGCGCCTGTCCTCATCACCGCGCAGATGGTGGAAGCGATGAGGCCAGGATCGGTGATCGTCGACCTGGCGGCGGAGCAGGGCGGCAACTGCGCGCTGACCGAGCCGGGCAGGGAGATCGTCCACCAGGGCGTGACCATCATCGGCCCGCTCAACGTCCCCAGCGCGATGGCCTTCCAGGCCTCGCAGCTCTACTCGCGGAACGTGCTCAATTTCCTGCTGCACCTTTACGATCGGCAGGCGATGACCATCTCGCTGGATCCTGCCGATGAGATCGTGAAGAGCTGTCTCATCGCGCACGCCGGGGAGGTGCTGCAGCCGGTGTGAAAGGGCGGATGCATGATCGACCTCGGCTTGATCGGCGACCTCTATGTCTTCGTGCTGGCCGGGTTCCTCGGCTACCAGCTCATCTCGCGGGTCTCTCCGCTCTTGCACACGCCGCTGATGTCGGCCACCAACGCCATCTCCGGCATCTCGCTGGTCGGCTCGCTGGTGGTCGCCGGCGCCGGCTACGGCAAGGTGAGCACCGCGCTCGGCTTCATCGCCGTCACCGCTTCCACCATCAACGTGGTGGGCGGGTTCCTCATCACCGACCGCATCCTCAAGATGTTCCGGGCCGGAGGAGCCGGCGACGGGCGCAACTCGAAGGGCGCAGCATCCGGAGGCAAGTAGCAATGCGGCGCGCCCTGCTGCAGCTCTTCTACCTGCTCTCCGCCATCCTCTTCGTCCTGGGATTGCGCGGCCTCAGCCACCCGAGGACCGCCCGGCGCGGCATGTTCCTCGCCGAGTTCGGGATGCTGCTCGCCATCGTCGGATCGCTCCTGCACCACGAGATCATCGACTACAAGTGGATCGCCGCCGGGCTGGCGCTGGGCACCCTCATCGGCGTGCCGATGGCGATCTGGATCCCGATGACCGCGGTCCCCCAGCGCACCGCGCTCTCGCACTCCTTCGGCGCGCTGGCAGCGTCCCTGATCGGCATCTCCGAGTATTACCGGCACGGCGCGGCGCTCGGCTCGGTGCGGGTGGGCGTGATCGGCGTCGAGGTGATGCTGGGGACGCTGACGTTCACCGGCAGCCTGATGGCCGCCGGCAAGCTGCAAGGCCTGATCCGCGGATACCCCATCACCTACCGCGGGCAGAATTTCACCAACATCTTCCTGCTGGCGGGGATGCTGGCGCTCATCGTCGCGCTCATGTTCATCCCTGCCTCCACCGCCGCCTTCTACTCCCTGGTGGGGCTGGCCTTCTTCTTCGGCGTGCTGCTCATCCTCCCCATCGGCGCGGCGGACATGCCGGTGGTCATCGCCCTGCTCAACTCCTACGGAGGCCTCACCGACGCGGCGATGGGCTTCATGCTCGACAACAAGATCCAGATCATCACCGGCTCGCTCGACGGATCTTCGGGCTTCATCCTCTCCATCCTCATGTGCCGGGCGATGAACCGCTCGATCACCAACGTCCTCTTCGGCGCCTTCGGCAAAGTGCAGGAGCAGGCGGCCGGGCTGCTCGAGGGAACGAAGCCGATCCGGCAGGTCACCATCGAGGAAGCGGCCGAGATCCTGGGGACGGCGCGATCGGTCGTCTTCGTCCCCGGGTATGGCATGGCGGTCTCCCAGGCCCAGCACCGGGTCAGGGAAGTGGGCGACGCACTGAAAAAAAAGGGCGGCGACGTTCGCTACGGCATCCACCCAGTCGCCGGGAGGATGCCCGGCCACATGAACGTGCTGCTCGCCGAGGCCAACGTGCCCTACGACGAGCTGTACGACATGGATCAGATCAACTCCCAGTTCCCGGAGACCGACGTGGTGGTGGTGGTGGGCGCCAACGACGTGGTCAACCCCGCCGCGAAGCGGTTGCAGGGGAGCCCCATCTACGGGATGCCCATCCTGGAGGTGGAGAAGGCGAGGGTGGTCATCGTTTGCAAGCGGAGCCTGGCGGCGGGCTTCGCGGGCATCGACAACGAGCTCTACTACGGCGACAAGACGCTCATGCTCTTCGGCGATGCGAAGGACACGATGATGAAGCTGACGGCCGCGCTGAAGGAATGAGCGGAACGCGTTCATCCTCCTCGACGTCCTCTGCCACGACGACGTTGTAGGGATCGATCCCGACGCCCGTGACCGTTGCGACCTGTGCGTTGGTGCGGAGATCGATGACGGACACGGTTCCCGTCGGCGTAGGATTTGGCAGCGAGTTGGCTCCCCCCGTCACCACCGCGTAGCGTCCGTCGCTGGTCACGAAAGTCCCTTTGGGGCGGGCCGGCTTTCCGTCTGCGCGCACGAGCGGGATGCGGGCGACCTCGGCGATTCCGCCGCCATGCGGGTTGGCGAGCGCCTTCCGGAGATCGACGATGGACAGGTTGTTGGTGCGGAAGTTGGCCACCACGATGTGCCGGCCGTCCGGCGTCCAGGAGACCGTGAAAGGCCGAGCCTCACCCTTGGGATCGTTCGTGCCGACGCGAACTCGCGCCGCCTCGCCGCCGGCGAGTCCCTGGCGTGCGCGGTCGATGTCGATGATCGAGATGGTGTTCCCTTCATCGCCGGTGATGTTGCTCTCCCGGGCGGTGACGGCGATGAACTTGCCGTTCGGGCTCGCGCGAATGCCGAAGGGCCCGGTCTGCACGGGGATGCGCGGCGCTACCTCGACGACGCGACGTCCGGCGAGCGCAGCGCCGAAATCCATGATGGAGACGTCCTCGGTTCCAGCGTTGCCGGAGACCAGGTACGTCTTGCCATCGCTCCCGCGGGCGAGCGCCAGACCCTCGGGGTCGGGCCAGCAGCCGAAATCTTGTGGGTCGATGTTGGACAGGAAGGCCTCGCCTGCGGGTATCTGCGGCGGTTCGGTGGGAGAGACGAAGGGCACCGGGAAGGACGCGCAACCCTTCTCAGCTGGCGCGTACCAGGCCCGGTCAGCGCCATCTCGATCTGTCCCCGGAACCCTCCGGTCCTCCGATCGAGGAGGCCGATCCGGTTCGATCCGTCTTCGGTCAGCCAGCCTTCCGAATAGCCGGTGACGATCAAGCCTGGAACGACGAGGATACCCACGCCCCCGAACCAACCCGCGTCGAAGTTGTGCTCCAGCGCCGCATCGCTGTCGTCGAACTCGCGGCTGATCATCCTGCGGAGGTCCATGACCGCGACGCTGGCGCGGCCGCCATGCTGCAGGAACTCGGCGTTCACCACGCCACCGTGGTGATTCATGACGAATGCAGTCTTCTGATCCTCGCTGAGCACGATGTTCGCGGGATCGCCCAGCAGCGCTCCGTCGAGACGTCTGGGATTGACGAGCGATCGGCTGACGATCGCGTTCGGGGTGTTGTTGTTCTCGGGCTTGAGCGCCAGATCGAGATCGATCGCGTAGATCCGAGGGTCTGTTCGCCCCGTGGCCAGAATGGATCGACTAGCACAGGGCATCACGGCCGTCTTTGCGCACCTCGTCAGCGCTGCATGCCGCAGATCAGACTCAGTAGAGCCGGAGCAAGACCAGACCGGCGCTCTGATCGGGCGCGAGCAGCATGTGGCCAGCCACCGCAAACTGGGGCATGGAGAACGGTGTGAAGAGCGCCGAGCCGGTGAGCGCGGGCGGGTTGAACGACAGGTCGTAGCCCAGGATGCCGCCGAAGCTGCTGATGTGTCCCTGCTGGCTGAAGAGCGACGGACCGCTGCGCAGCAGCATGCCCATCGGCGCGAAGGTGTTGTTGTTGTAACGGGCAAGGGCTTGCCCGGGATTGGTCGGGATCACGACCGGGCCGGCCGGGTTGGTGATGTCGTAGATGACGACGCCGTCGTTGCACTGAAAGGAGTCGTTGGCGGCGACGTAGAGACGGTTGCTGTCGGCGTGAACCCAGTCGGCGTAGAGCGAGGAGATGACGTTGCCGCAGGTCGCGCCGGGAATAGTGGTCACACAAGCGACCTCGACCGGCGGAGTGGCGAACGCGTCGATCACGCAGAAACCCGTCTGGTGGCCGACGTAGGCGTACTTTCCGTAGACGTCGATCGTGCGCCCGTGCGCGTGGGTGGGCGAGGCGATGAGCTGCGGTCCGATCGGGGCCGCAGGGTTGGAGATGTCCCAGCGCGCCACCGCGTCGGTGGCGCTGTTGAGCGCGGCGAAGAGATAGTCGTTGGCGACCGCGATGGCGTAGACGGGCGTGCTGGTGGTGACCGGTGGCGTCCCGCGGGTGATGTCCACGTTGATGGTCGAGAGCGGCGGCGCGCCGGACAGCTTGTCCGGCGTGCTCACGTCGTAGATGGCGATCTGGTTGCAGCCCGACACCGTGCAGCCTTGCGCGCCCACTCCCTGGAAGACATAGGCGTAGTCTCCCGCCGTCGTCATGGGGAGGCAGTAATTGGTGGTGAATTTGTTGAAGGGGTTTTCCTCCGTGTAGCAGATGTTGGGGACGGTGAACCGCGCCGATTTGGTGAAGGAGGCCGCGCCGGTGAAATCGACGTGCATGTCGACCGAGGCCAGCTCGACCGGCGTGAGATACTGACCCACGGTGGCGATCGCGCGCGAGCCCTTGATGCGCACCGCCGAGGCAACGAATCCGTCCGGATGCGCGGTGCCCAGGCGGACGCTGCTGCGCAGCGTGCCGAGCTCGACCACGTCGACCACGCCGGGGCCGCCGCAGAAGGGAAGGGTGGAGGTCTCCACCACGAACAGGTTGTTGCCGGACAGCTGCATGGAGTTGATCTGCGCGGTATTGCCGAACTCGACGCCGGCGATCTGGTCGGTGGCATAGAAGCCCAGCAGCGTGGGCAGGTCAGGATTGGCGAGGCTGAAGGCCTCGATGGCTTCGTCGGCCTGGTTCATCTGCTCGGCGACGATGAGCTCGTCGCCCACCACGAGCATGTGCGTGGCCGGATTGTGCAGCGAGGCGATCTGGACCGGCGAGCTGAAGGTCAGCGGAGCGGTTCCGGTGATCTGCACCTCGTAGAGCACGGCGCCGCCGTTGATGTCGCCGTTGAAATAGATGCGCGGCCAGTCGACGACCATGGCTTGCGTGTTGTTGGTGTTCACGAAGCCGGTCGAGGCGCCCGCGGTGATGGTGCGGAAGTCGTTGGAGATGGTGTAGCTGTCGAGTGTGGCTCCGTGCAGGCTGAAGACGAACTGGCCGGCCACCTGCACGTCCTTCGGGATGGAGCTCGAACTCAGGTTGATGCCGTTGCAGGCGCCCGCGCCATTCAGGTCGCAGCCGCCGATCGCGCCGCTGTGCCCCGAGTGGTTGAAGGTGGCGAGCTTGCTCACGCCCGCTTCCCGGTAAGTGACCACGCCGTGCGTCTTCAGGGCCCCTCCTGCGTCGGGGCGGTGGAGCGGCAGCAGATGGTCGATGAGGAAAGTCGGCAGGAAGGGGCTGCCCGCCACCAGCGACAGCGACGACGGATTGGCGGCGTCGATCACGTCCACTCCCGGCTGCTGCGTGATGGTACTTGCCATGAAGGTGTCGTAGCCGAAGACAAACCGGTTCTCGTCGGCTACCAGCGTGCGCGCGCGGGGGCTGGAAAGCGTCCCGCTGTTGGGCTGCTCGACCAAGCCCTGAAGGCCGTACTTGTCGTAGCTGTAGACGCGCACGTGGAAGGGCGGCACGTTGGTGGGCGTGACAAAGCAGTTGCTGGTGACAACCCGCGTTCCCTGCGAGACGAAGACCATGTCGCGAAGGGCCGCCGCGGTGTTGAAGAGCGAGGGCGTCGCGAACTGGTAGCCGCTGGGGTCGAGGTGGGCGGCACGATCCAGGGGCGCAAGGTTGGGGTTCACCTTGAACCCTGGCGGCGTGCTGAGATCCGGCGAGACGTTCGGCGCCGGGTCGACGACTCCGTCGTAGGCCGCGACGGCGACGAAGAAGGGGCTGGCGTTCGGCAAGCCGGTGAGCGTGATCTCCGCGCTCGCCTGCCCGGGCACCTTGATGGGCGACGGCCCCTGGGAGACGAAGTCGCCGGTGTATTGCGAGTACGAACTGCTCATCACCGGGCCGTAGTAGACGAGGTACCCGGCTACAGGAACGCTGGTGCCGGAGTTGACCACCGGGTCCCAGCTGACGCGGGCGCTGGCGCTGCGGTTGTCGACGTGCACGCTGGTGGGCTGCGGAGGGGCGGTGCTCTCGCGATGCACGCCGATCGAGGTGGTGGCGCTGACGTTGCCGGCCCAGTCCTCGGCGAAGACGAAGATGTTGTTGTCGGAACGATCGGTCAGCGGGATGGCGATGGGGCCCGAGCCGGTCCAGCCGGTGTAAGGCACCGGCGAGATGGCGTCGTTGCACACCGGGCTGCAAACGCGGATCCGGTATCCCCTGAAATTGGAGCCGGGCAAGGTCGGGTCGGTGCTCGACTGGACCACGCTCACGTTGGTGCTCGAGGCGCTGGTCGGCGAGGCGCGCGCCGCCGCCACGCTCGGAGTCGTGGGAGGGAGCAGATCCTGGTGCACGAGCGCGACGCACCCGCTCGGCGGCGCCTGTCCGTCGGAGACGGTGACGAAGCGAGAGTCCGACGTGCGTCCGGCCGGCGCCGCCGAGATGGTGTAGCTGCCCGGCGGCACGATCACGGTCACCTGCCCGGAGGCGTTGGTGGTCTGGGCGTTGGGTGTGACGGCGTCGCCGGTGAATGCGGTGCCGCTCATGCTGACGCCCACGCCGACCGCGGGCTGATCGGTTCCGGGGGTGCCGCCAAGCCCGACGCACTCGCTGACGTTGCAGCCGTTGATCGCAGCAACGAAACGCGACGCGCAGCCGAAGTCGTGGAGGAGCGCGGTGGCCTGGATGGTGCCCGCATTGACCTTGAGCGAGAGGCCACTCGCGGTGGCGATCGCGCCGGCGTTGACGGTGACGGTGGTCGAATCGCTTCCGGGAGTGTTGGCGGTGAAGTGCGACGCCGACGCAGTGACCGTGTAGACGCCGGACACGTTGGCGGGCACGGATGCGACGGTGAACTGTCCGCTGGAGTCGGTGGTGGCGACGAGGTGTCCGCCGGTCAGCTCGGCGCCGTCGATGGTCACCACGGCGCCGGCGCGCGCTTTGCTCAGGTCGAGGACCACGCCGGGGCTGTAGTTGACGGGGTTGTTGAAGCTGATCGTGCCGCTCACCGTTCCGGAAGCGCGGACGAACCTGGTCAGCAGCGGTGTGGCAGTGGCGGCGGCGCCCGCCACGGTCGCAGTGGGCGGCACGCTGCCCGCCAGATAAGCGTTGCGCGCCAGCGTCACCGTGTAGCTCCCGTCGGGCACCGCGGCGAAGCTGTAGCCGGCTGCGCCGCTGAGCAGCCCCGCGCAGGTGGAGTCGGCGGCCACGCTGCCCGTGGCGCTGTAGGCGGTGCCGTTGAACGCCACTCCGGAGAGGACCGCGCTCACGCCCGCGATCGAGTCTGGCGCGGGCGCGGGCACGAAGACGCAGCCCCTCACCTGGCTGCCGCGCGCGGAGAGCGTGATCGGCGCCAGCGACGTGCCGCCCGCGGCCAGCACCGTGCTCCCGGTCTCCGCGGCGTCGAGGTAGCCGCTCTTTGTCGCCACCACGGTGTAGCCGTGCGCGGGATCGGGCGGCAGCGGTACGCCGGGGATCGTGAACCGGCCGGAAGAATCGGTGATGGCGCCGAAGGCGGCGGAGAGGGCGGCGTCGGAAACGTGCACGGCGATGTTGGCGCAGTCGGCCGCCGGCGTGGTGGTGCAGCTCGCGCTGCCCAGCAAGAGGCCGGTACCGTTGGCGGACGGCTGCACGGTCCCGCTGTATGTGGCGAGCCCGCGCAGGAGCGTTCGCGAGGGCGCGGTGACCCCGCCGGGGGTGGCCGGGGACGGCGCGAGCGGCGGAACGACCACAGAGGCGATCTGCGCTGGAAGATAAGTGCTCGAACCAGCGAGCGACATCGTGTAGTTGCCGGCAGGGACGGCGGCGATCGACCAGTTGCCCGGCGCGTTCACGCTGCCGGAGGTGCGCGAATACGACGCTCCGTTGAAGGCCACGCCGGTCAGCGTCGCGACCACGCCGCTGTTGCTGGGAGGCGGCTGCGGATCCTCCAAGAGAACGCCCCCGCTCAGGTTGGTGAGGGCGACGTTGATGGTGATGCCCGAGATGAGAGAGGCAGTCCCGGGCACCACCAAGGCGGTGGCGGTCGATGACCAGAAGCCCGGCTTGGCGGCGGTGATGGTGTACGGGCCGCCCGAGAGCGGCGCGGGGATTCCGCTGATCGAGTAGTTGCCGCTCGGATCGGTGATCGCGCCAAAGCTCGCCGGAAGACTGGCGTCGGAGACCGTCACTCCGACTCCGGCGTTGTCGGAAGCCGAGAGCGGCAGCGAAGTGCCGTTGGCGCCCAGCGCGATGGTCCCATAGACGGCCCCGATCGATCGCTGAAGGGCGAAGCTGACGCCGGCGTACATTTGACCCGCGCCGAGCGAGAACGGACCCACGGTCTTGGGGTCGCAGCCGGGGCGCGAGCAGGACAGGGCGTACCTGCCGGCGCGCAGACGCGAGACGGCAAACGTCGTGTCTGTGGCCGTCTGCACGCTGCCGACTGCAACTGGATTGCCATTGAAATCGGCGCCGGTGACCGACACCGTGCTGCTCTGCTGGGCTGGGGCGCCCATCGCCTGGCAGGTGCCGGTGATGCCCGCGGAAGTGTCGTAGGCGAGGGTGATGGCAGGGACGGCGGTCGTGGCGCCTTCGGCGACGGCGAAGGTGGTGCTTCCTGAGCTGAAGCCCTGGTATCCGGCCCGCGAGGTCGCCACGCTGTAATTGCCCACCGGCACGCCGGCGAAGCTCGCGACGCCGGACGAGTCGGTGACCGCAATGAAGCTGGGCGCGCTCGGGCCCGCTTGCGACAATTGCACGACGGTCCCGCTTTTGGGGGGCTGGGTGGGGACAGCGGCAGGCAGCGCCACCGTCACGGTGACGGCTCCCCGGGCCAAGGCGAGCTGCACCAAGGGCTGGGCCGCCGAAGCGCCGGCGCTCACCGAGACAGGTCCCAGCGTGCGCGTGCTGAAGCCCGCTGCCGAGAGAGTGATTGAATAGGTCCCCTGCGGCAGGCCGGCGAAGGCGTAGCTGGAGGAAGCAGCCGTGAGAGTGACGTCGTTCGCGGTGACGGCCTGGCTGTTCAAATCCGCGCCGGAGAGATGCGCCACCGCGCCGGCGGCATTGGTGCGGCCTTCGAGGGAAAGCGAGCCAGTGATCTGCGCGCTCCGCAGCACGGCGAGCGTAGCTTTCGCTGAGTCGTAGCTGACCTGCTGGCCCGCTGCCACCGCGATCGGCGGTGAGGTGTAGCTCTGATAGCCCGCCAGCGCAGCAGTCAGCACGTAGGGCACGTTTCCCGCGCGCACCCGCTGAAGCGAGACGACGCCGGCCGATCCGGTCACCGCGGTGTAAGTCTCGCCGGCGGGGCCGCCCGAGAGAGTGAGGAGGATGCCGCTCGCATCCGTGCGGCCCTCGACGGCGAGCGTGCCGCCCACCGATCCGCGCGAGACGAGCAGCTTGACCTCGGGCACCAGGACCGTCTTGTCGCCGTCGTTCAGCGTGACCGTCACGCCGGAAATGGTCTGCGGGTCATAGCCGGCCCGCGATACTTGAAGACCGTATGTCCCCGGGTCGACGCGAGCGATTGAGTAGGCGCCGTTTGCGTCGGTATCTGCGGACAGCCCGGTGCCCCCCACCGCCACGTGCGTCCCCGCCATCGCGACCGCGGCGCCGGCTGCTCCGGCGGACTCCAGCGAGATCGTTCCCGCCAGCGTGGCCTTGGCCTGGGCGCCCGGAGGCGAGTTGGGATCGAATGGATTCTGATGGGGCGGCGTCGGACTGCACGCGAGCGAGCCCATCGCGCAAAACGCGAGCAGAGATCGCATCTGAGCCCCCACGGATTGGATCCGTCCTAGTCTTCGAGCGTAGCATTGGTCCCGGCGAGCGAGGTAGGACCCCCGTCTCGCGAGTCCGGGGAGCCGGCCATGCGCATCCTGGTGATGGTTCTCTGCTGCGCCGCGGGAGCGCGCGCTGCCGACGATCTGTTCGCAGCTGCTTCGGCCGCCGGCCGCGAGCTGGCGGTGGGTCTCGCCGCGAGCGACGAGCGCGCGCAGGTCAAATCGGTGGCGATCGAGGCCTTCAGCGATCCCACCTCTGCGCCGGGGTTGGGCGCTGGAGCGCAGGCCGTCCTGGTGGGCTCGCTGGCCGATTCGTCGGGAGGCGTCATCCTGGTTGCGCGCCTGGTCTCGGTGAGCAGCGGCAAGGTGCTGGCCAGCTCGCGGCAAATAGCCTCGCTGGCCCAGAAGGAGGCCGCCGCGGGCGCCGTCGAGTCGCAGAGCATAGAGGTGGCCATGCGCCGCCTCTCCGATTCGCTGGCCCGCGGCTTCGCGCGGCTGCCCGGCGATGCGCGCTATCGCAGGCTGGCGGTGATGCCTTTTTCCAACGTCGGCGAGAGCGCCCAAAAGCAGCAGATCGGCACCGTCGTCGCCGCCGAGTTGGCCACCGATCTGCGGCGCGACCACAACCTCCTCCTCATCGAGCGCCAGAAGCTCACCGAGGTGATGGGCGAGCTGCGTCTTCAGCAGAGCGGCGCCGTGGATCCCGCTTCGGCGGCGCAGATCGGCAAGATCGCCGATGCGCAGGCGCTGGTGATCGGCAGCGCATCTGACCTGGGTGATCGCTACCTGGTGAACGTGCGCGTCGTCGCGACCGAGACCGGCGAGACCCTCGCGGCCGACTCCACCTCGGTGCAGGCCGCCGGAATGGTCGCGCTTGCAAGCGACGCGGTCGTGCTCCGCTCGCGAAAGGACGCGGTGTTCCGTTCGCTGCTCATTCCGGGTTGGGGGCAGATCTATAATCGCCAGCAAGCCAAGGGTTTCGTGATCCTGGGCGCTGAGCTGGCGCTCATCGGCTCGGGGGTGGCATTCCACATCGCCGGCGACAACGCGTACAATCGGTACACTTCAGCGACCAGCGCGGGACAGCTCGGCACCGACCCCAGCGGCCAGGCGCAGCGGCTCTACGACACGGCGGTGACACGCTATCGCCTTCGCAATGGACTCCTGATCGGAGCGGCGGGGCTCTGGATGCTCAACATCCTCGACGCCTACCTGTCTGGCGTGGACGGCGACGCGATGCTTTCAGGCGGGATGGCCAGCAGGACTTTCCGCTTTTGATCGCGATCGCCTCAATCCGCGTAGCGACTGAGGTCGAACCAACCCGAGTCGATCGGCTCCGCGCGCATGAACGTCTCGCTGAACCCATCGGCGCTGACCCAGAAGCGCGGGTTGTTGCGGGAGATGCCGTAACGCGCGACCAGCGCCGCGAAGCTCGCGTCGCCAGGCTGCACGGCGCGGGCTTGCGCGACGAAGGCGGCGACCTCGTCTTTGGGCACGACGAAGAAGAGATTGGGGTAGCTGCCGGCGAAACCGCGCACGACGTGCAGCGTGTCTTCGGCCGGCACGCGGTACGCGTTCTCGAGAAAGATGAAGCTCACGTTGAGGTGGGCCTTGTTGCGCACGATGCTGTAGACGTCGTTCGTATCTCCGATGCGCAGGAAGTACGAGATGCGCGTTTCGCGCTGGTCGTCGAAGAACGGGTCGACGAGCTTCATGTATTCGCCGATCCCTTTGCCGCGGTACCAATATGCGCGCACGGCTCGCCGCTCGGCGCGCGGGAGGAAGCGAAGGAAGCCGTCCTCGGCCTCGATGCGCAGGTTGTCCATGTAGCGCCGCGTGGAGAGCTGGTGCACGACGTTGCCGAACACGCTGAAGCCGGCGACCAGATCGTAGTAGATGCGCTCGAAGATCGGGTAGTCCATCACCCACGCCGTCTTCGGTACGCCGCCGACACCGCCGTGCAGCCCCTCGGCGCTGTCGAAGTGACGATAGACGGTGAGCAGCGCGCCTCCCTCGCCGGCCCAGATGTCGGCGAGCTGGCGGTCGGGGACGCGCAGAGCCGCGTAGAGCTCGGTCCTCTTGTGCAGGTAGCGAAGCTGCGCCGCCTTGAAGCGCAGGTAGATGGCTTCGATGCCGTCTTCACCCTCGGCGGGAATGCGCAGGAAAGGCGCGGTTTCGGCGAGGAAGCGCGGCTCGGTGACCGACAGGTCGGCGCCCGGCGCGAGGAACATGATCCAGAAATGCTCGTCGATCACGTTGAGCGCCGCCTGGCCTTTGCAAACCGGTCCGTGGATGAAGGTGCGCATGTGGTAGTACGCGTCGTCGAGCATGAACTGGTAGCGCGCACGCGGCGGGATGTCCTTGAATGCGATGAACGGGTTCGCCGCGACATCGGGTTCGTACGAGGGAAATTCCGGCGCGGCATTCGGCCAGGGCGCGTCGATGAACAGCTCGCGCAACCGCCCCAGCCTCTTGTCGCTCAGGGCATAAGCGACGTGCGTCTTCTGCACGATCGTCTCCTCGACGCGGCGGAAGCGATAGTAGACGCGCGCCGTGCGGGGTTCGTCGAACGGACGCGTCGTCGCGATCTCCTCCACCGGCGCGGGCGTCGCCGTCCGCGACCGCACCAGGCGAAAGAACTCGCGGCCACCGCCCTCGAAATACAGATGGGCGAGGAACAAATGTTCATAGATGTAGCGAGCGCTGAGCCTGGTCTTCGCATCGTCGCCGTTCAGGAAACTCTCCCATGCCGCGATCCGGCGCCGGGTCGTGGCAGGAGGCGGTGCGGGTGCCGGGGGTGGAGGCGCGCCGTGCTCGAGCCAGCGGCCCAGCACTCCGAGCTCCCGGGCGTCGAGCGGCGGCAAGCCGTAGGGCATGCCCGCTTCGGGGCGCTTTTGCAGCCGATCCGCGAGCTCGGCTGCGTTCCTCGGACAGGCGTTGGATCGCTCGGCCGCGAAGTCGCCGCCATCGGAATCGACCTGCCGCTGACGGACGAGGGTGTAGAGGAGCGAGCTCTCGGGCCGCCCGTCGCGCGAGACCACCGGGAAGAAATCGAAGCGCCGCTGCCACTCGGCGGCGGTTTGCGCGTCTTCGAACAGGCGCGTCGGGCGCATCGCAAAGGTGCGGCTCGGGTGGTAGACTTGGAGTTTGTTCGCGCCGCGATCGAGGCCCGCAAACGATCCCAGGTTCAGCTGGCAGGGCGCGTTGTAGCAGCTGTGGCACGCGACGCAGCGCCGCACCAGCACCGGCTCGACCTCACGCGCATACTCGGGATCCGGCCGCGGCAGCGTTTCCGACACCATGATGGCCTGCCGAGGCGCCGGCCGCGGATAGAGCACGACTGCGGCAACAACGAGGGCGACGATGGCCGCGAGGATCCACTTCGGGCGCATCCGGGTCGCATCGCACGGCGCGCGATCGTGCGCAATATGCGGTAAATGGCTCTTCATGATCGAGATCAAACCGGCGCAAGTCTCTGACGCGATCTTGCTGGCTGAGCTGGGAAGGAAAACCTTTGTCGAGACCTTTTCCAAAGATAATCGCGCCGAAGATATGGACCTCTATATCAAGCAGACGTTCGGGGCCGACAGACAGCTCGAAGAGATTCAAGACCCTCGTCGACGGATCGCGATCGCCTGGATCGGGACGACCGCAGTCGGGTTTTATCACCTGCTCTTCGGCCCGGCAGATCCAGCCGTGAAGGGAGCAAAACCGATCGAGCTCCTCAGGCTCTATGTGGATTCAAAATGGCATGGCAAGGGCGTGGCGGCCGCGCTGATGGAGCGA
>WNFI01527454.1_pt1 | contig 13615 bp, 11 predicted proteins | sample 5400471 | NCBI WGS metagenome assembly WNFI01 (sample SAMN13153348, study PRJNA577476) | soil metagenome | isolation source: 100 cm saprolite on Douglas fir-dominated hillslope | place: USA:California | collected 2013-09-17 | reverse complement strand
GGTGACGACGACCGAGATCGCCATGCAGCGTTGCCCCGCGGAGCCGAAGCCCGCGGCGATCAGCTGGTCGGCGGTGTACTCGAGGTCGGCGTCGGGCATCACGACGGCGTGGTTCTTTGCGCCGCCGAGCGCCTGGACCCGCTTTCCGGTCGCGCTGGCCCGCTCGTGCACGTAGCGTGCGATCGGAGTAGAGCCCACGAAGGAGACCGCAGCCACGTCGGGATGGTCGAGCAGCGCGTCGACTGCGACCTTGTCGCCGTGCACGACGTTGAACACCCCGTCCGGGAGGCCGGCCTCGCGATACAGCTCGGCTACGAAGTTCGACGCCGAGGGATCGCGCTCGGACGGCTTCAGGACGAAGCTGTTGCCGGCCGCGATCGCCACGGGATGCATCCACATCGGGACCATCGCCGGGAAGTTGAACGGCGTGATCCCGACGCACACGCCGAGCGGTTGGCGAAAGGAATGCGCGTCGACGCCGCCTGACACCTGCTCGGAGTACTCGCCCTTGAGCAGCTGAGGAAGGCCGCAGGCGAACTCGACGACTTCGAGGCCGCGGCTGATCTCGCCCTTGGCGTCCTCGACGACCTTGCCGTGCTCGGAGGCGATCAGCCGGGCGAGCTCGTCGATGTGGCTGTCCAGTAGCTCGCGGAACGCGAACATGACCTTCGAGCGCCGCGCGAGGGAGGCCTCTGACCATTCCGGAAATGCCTGCTGGGCGGCTTGTACGGCGCGATCGACGTCGCGCGGATCGGCCAGCACGACCTGTGCCTGCTCCTCTCCGCTGGCGGGGTCCCACACCACCGAGGTCCGGGTGCAGTCACCGGCGGTCGCCTCGCCGCCTATCAGGTGCTCGATGGTCCGCAGGCTCGTATCGATGCTCATCGTCTCTCCAACTCGGTTCGCCGCGCTCCTCAGCGCATCCGCCGGGCTCTGTCTTGTCTCGGCGCTGTCTCTCGCCAGTCTGTCTGATCGCGCCGCGGGCGCCAATGACGAGTCGTGCAGCGACGTCGTGCCACGTTTCTCACTGTGCCCCTTTGCCGCGATGGTCACCTGCGGCGAAACTTCCCGCATGGGACTTGAGAATCCACTCCACATCGCTGTACTGCTCGTGGTGCTCCTGCTCGTGTTCGGTGCCAGGCGGCTACCGGCGCTCGGCCGCTCGCTCGGATCGGGGATGCGTGAGTTCAAGGGCGGGATCACGGGCGCGTCGACCACGGCGGCCGAGAGCGCCGGCCAAGACCGAGCCGGTGATCCGCGGCTGCCGACGGACGCTGTCGGGGGCTGACCCCCGCGACACGTCGGTGAAGACGTAGGCAACGGCGCGCCGTGAGCAACCCATCGCTCGCACGCTTGGGAGCCCTCTACGGCGCGTTCTCCCCGCCTGAGGGATTGAACGGCTACGCGCGCGCCGTCGAGAAGCTCGGGTTCGGACACCTGTGGGTGGTCGAGGACTGCTTCCTCGCGGGCGGTCTGACGCTGGCCTCATCGGCACTTGCCGTCACCGAGCGGCTGCGGGTGGGCGTCGGGCTGATGCCGGCGCCACTGCGGAACCCCGCGTTGGCGGCGATGGAGATCGCCACTTTGGCTCGAGCGTATCCGGGCCGCTTCACGGCGACGTTCGGGCACGGCGTGCGGTCGTGGATGGATCAAGTCGGCGCACTTCCGGGCAAGCGCCTGAGCGCTCTCAGAGAGACGGTCTCGGTCGTCCGGGCGCTCCTCGCCGGCGACTCGGTGACGCTCGGGGGTTCCTATCTGAGGATGCACGATGTCGAGCTCGAAATGCGGCCGTCGGTGGCGCCCGAGGTCCTGATCGGCACGACCGGACCCCGTGGCATCGAGCTGGCCCGCGAGATCGCCGACGGCCTGCTGCTCCCGGAGGGGTGCGGGCCCGATTTCGTGCGCTGGGCAGGCGGAGCCGACTCCGTCTCGCCAAAACGGGTCACCTACACGTGGCTCGCGATCGACGAGCATCGGTCCGAGGCGCTCGCGCGCGTTGCCCCCTCCCTGAGACGCTGGGCTGTCTCGGAGCACTATCCGTGGCCGCGCGAGCTCGCCGGGCTCGGACAGGCACCTGTGCAGGTCTCGGATTCGGAGATCGCGGCCTTGGCGGCCCGCGTATCTGTGGCCGGGACGGCCCGCGACTGCGCAGCTTCGATTCAACGGCTCTTCGATGCGGGCTCAGACCGGGTGATCTTGGTCCCCCAGGGCCCAGATCCGTTGAGCGAATTGCGGCGGGTGGCCTCCGCGGTCGCCCCCGCGATCAGCCTTTGACCGGCCGTTCTCGCTGATACCGCGTGGGCGGCCGACTGGCACCGAACGAACCGGGGCCCACCGTACCCCGGGCGGTGTGGCGGGCTGGGGATCAGCCTACGGCTGCGGCCTGCTCTGATCGTTCCATTCTCGGGAGATCCTCGAGCAGCTGGCGCGTGTAGGGGTGCTGCGGATCGTCGAGCACCCTCTCGGTCGGGCCAGCCTCGACGATCGTTCCTGTCTGAAGGACGATCGCGTTCTGAGCGATGCTTCGCACCACGGCGAGGTTGTGCGTGATGAACACCATGGTGAGGCCGCGCTCGAGCTGAAGGTCCCGTAGTTGCTCGATCAGCAGTGCCTGCACCGAAACGTCAAGCGCGGAGGTGATCTCGTCGCAGACGAGCACCTCGGGCTCGACGACCAGGGCACGAAATGACGGAGCGGCTCTTCGACGTTTTCGATCGCGGTCATCGTCGGATTCAGCGAGCCGAACGGATTCTGGAAGATGTACTGCATCCGCCGAAGTTGTTCGTGCTCGCGTTCGCGGGCGGCTTTACGGAGCGGCTGGCCGTTGAGTGTGATCTGGCCCGTCCAGTTCGAGTGAAGTCCGACCAGGCAGCGCGCAAGGGTCGTCTTGCCCGAGCCGGACTCGCCGACGATCGCCGTGCACTCCCCGCGCGGGACACCGAAGGCCACGTCGTGGAGGATCTCCTTCGGTCCGTATCCAGCGATCAGCTCTGATACCTGCACGGCTGTGCCCTCGAGGGGCTCCGGTCGTGGCGCGGCGGTGAGGGCCAACGCCGCCCCACCCTCGAGTGGGATCGGGTGCAGGCAGCGCACCAGCGAGTCGCCTTCAACCGGAAGCAGGCGCGGCTCCTCGCCCAGGCAGTCCTCCTGGGCGCGCGGACATCGGGGCGCATAGCTGCAACCGGCGGGCCAATGGCCGGGCCGTGGCGGTCGTCCCTCGATTCCCACCAGTCGGTTCGTCTCGTCGGCTGACGGCGCCGCTTTCAACAGGCCGGCGCTGTACGGATGCCTTGGTTCTCGGAACAGCTTGGCCGTGCTGGCAACCTCTACGATCCGGCCCGCGTACATGACGGCGGTCTTGCTCGCCACCTGAGCCACGGCAGGTAGATCGTGACTGACGTAGACCGCGCTGGCGCCGTAGCCTGCGGCCATCTCGTTGATCTTCTCGAGGATGTAGCGCTGAGTCGTCACGTCGAGTCCGGTGGTCGGCTCGTCGAGGACGATCAGGCGGGGCCGGCAGGCGAATGCGATCGCGATCACGACTCTTTGCTGCTGACCACCGGAAAGCTGGTGCGGATAGCTCCGAAGGAACTGCTTGGTGCTCGGCAGGTTCACGGCCCGCATGAGCTCGGCCAGCTGATCCTCGAGTTCCTGCTTGTCGAGTTTCTCGTGGGCGCTGAACGCCTCCCGGAGCTGGCTGCCGATTCGGTGAGCCGGGTTGAGGCCGGCGGCCGGATCCTGCGGAACGTAGGAGACCAGGCGCCCGCGCGCATCACGCAGCTCCTCACCGCTCAGCTGCAGCACGTCCACCTCGCCGACGCGGACACTCCCGCCGCAGATCTCGAGGCCGCGACGAGCGAACCCGAGCAATGCGACGGCGACTGTGCTCTTGCCCGATCCAGACTCCCCCACCAAGCCCATCGTCTGCCTTTCGGCGACGTCGAATGACACTCCACTGACGATCGGGGTCTTGGTGGCGATCATGCGGACCGACAGGTCGCGCACCTCGACGAACGGTCTTTCAGCCGGGCCTGCGGGGGAACCGTTCATTCCGGAACCTCCTGGAGGGGCACGGCCTCGCCTGCGCCCGTTGCACTCACCGCGAACAGCTCCAGTGACGGGTCGCCGGTGCGCGCGGACGAGAGTCCCGCGCGGGCGATCGCATCGGAGAACATGTTCGTGCCGACCGCGAGCGCCGCAAGGAGAATGGACGGAGCGAGGACGCCCCACGAGTTGGCGGCAATACCGACTCGGTTTTCGTTGATCATGACGCCCCAATCGGCTCCGGGAGGATGAACGCCGAGACCGAGGAACGCGAGCCCGGCCACGAGGATGATCGAGAAGCTGAGACGCAAGGCACTCTCGACCATCAGCGGGCTGAGGAGACTGGGAACGACGTGTCGCCGGATCACGGTCCTGGGCGGCACGCCCCACGCGGCGACCGCCTTCACGTAATCGCGCTCGGAGACATCCTGGGCTGCGGCGCGCAGGACGCGGGCCACCTGCGGAGCCTGGGTGAGCCCCACCGAGGCGATCACCAGCCATGTCTTCGCGCCGATCACGCTGAGCACCATCAGGACGAATACGAGCTGGGGCACCCCCAGCAGGACGTCGACCGAGCGCATGATCAGCGAGTCGACGCGGCCGCCGCGGTAGGCGGCGACGACCCCGGCGACCGTCCCGAGGACGACCGCGAGGACTGTCGCCGCGAGGGCGACGAGCATCAGATGCCAACCACCGTGCAGGACACGCGCGAGGACGCTGCGTCCGAGCGCGTCGCCGCCCAATGCGCCGGTCGCATGCCCCGGTACTTCAAATGGCACGCCCTTCAGCTCGAGTGGGCCTGTGCCACCCAAGAGCGGGCCGAGAAACGCAACGGCGACCACGAACAGCGTCAACCCGAGCCCGACCCTGCCGCGCCATGTCCGCAGGGCCTGGGCCACGATGCGGCCGAGCCGGCCCCCCAGCGCGGGTCCCTTCAGCTGGGCATCGGCACCGGAGATCGATGCGGCCTCCATCAGCGCGGATACCTTCGCCGGGGGGTCACGATCAGCACGCAGACGTCAGTGACGATGTTGAGCAGAACGTAGAAGACCGCCAGCAAGATGACGATGTATTGGATCTCCGTCACGTTGCGACCGTTGATCGCGTTCACGAGCATGAGCCCAAGCCCTGGATAGGTGAAGATCGTCTCCACCAGGACGATGCCGCCGGCGAGGAAGAGCAGATTCAGGCCCACGACCTGAATGATCGGCGCGAGGGCGTTGGGAAGAGCGTGACGCAGAGCGATCCGTGCTGTCGAGACGCCCTTCAGCCGCGCGAACTCGACATAGTCGCTGTCGAGAGCCTCGATCATCGCCCCTCTCGTCATCCGGAACATGTAGGGGGTGACGACGATCACCAGCGCGAGAACCGGAAGCACGAGCTTTTCCGGTTCGCTGAGGATCGACACACCTGGCGCGAGAACAGAGATGGCCGGGAACCAGTGAAAGACGCTGGTGGAAAACAGCAGCACGCAGAAGATCGCGACGACGAATTCGGGCAGGGCGCTCGCGACGAGCGAGAACACCGAGCCGACGGTGTCGAAGAAGCCGTCACGACGATAGGCGGCGTATACGCCCATCAGTAGGCCCAGCACGGTCGAGATCACCGCACTTATCAGCACCAGCACAGCACTGTTTTCGATGCGTTCGCTTGCGAGGCTCGTGACGGAGTTGCTCGCCACGGTCCCGACCGAGGTGGCGGGCGCCGCTTCCCCAAGCGAGTTGCCGAAATTGAGACGGAGCGCGTTGGTGGCCCAGTGCCAGAACCGGCTCAGGAACGGTTTGTCGAGCCCGAGTTCGGCTCGCAGCTTCGCAACCCGTTCCGGCGTTGCGCTGTGGCCGAGGATCGCGGTCGCCGCGTCGCCTGGGAGAACAGTCGTCGCGACATAGACGATGATCGCGATCAGGATGATCGTGACGGCCCCGAGGGCAAGGCGGCTCAGCACCATTGAGAGGATCGGCCGCGTAGCGAGCGCCTGCGAGAGACGCCGCGGCAGGCTCGGCGTGGCTGGGGCCGAAGCGGCGTCCGCCGGGTCCAGCGGAAGCGGATCGGCTGCCATCGGTCCTGTGCTCCGTTCGGGCGCTTTGAATGTGTGTGGCATGGTGAGCCTTACCTCTACTGGTGCTGCTCTTCTTCGCGATTTGCCCAATATTCGCTCTGGCGCTCGTCTTCGATGTAGGCGGGGACGGGGAAGTCCCACCAGCCGGGGACCCAGGGGCCGGCGGCGTCGCGGGAGGTCGGAACCTCCACCAGCGCCGGGCCTCCGCTCGCGAACGCCCGCTCGAGGGCGGGCTGCAGACCATCGCTCTCGTCAACCTTGACCGCCTCGACGCCGAATCCCCTGGCGACGGCGGTGATGTCAACCTCGTAGGGCTTTCCGTTTTGCGAGAACTCGCTGAGCAGGTGGCGGTCCATGATCTTGCGTTGGCCGCCGCGGATTGACATGTAGCCGCCGTTGTTCTGGACGACGAAGACGACGGGGATCTCATGCTGGGCGCAGACACCGAGCTCTTGGCCGGTCTGGAGGAAGTCGCCGTCGCCGACGACGCAGGCGACCTGGCGCTCCGGCCGGGCCAGCTTGGCACCGATCGCCGCGGGGACCGCCCAGCCCATCGACGAGTAGCCGCCCGATGTCATGTGGGTGCGCGGCTCATAGACGGGGAAGGACTGCTTGACGGCGCCTTGAGTGTTGCCTGAGCCGGCGACGACGATGCCGTCGCGCCCCATCACCCGGCGCAGATCGCGAAGCGGCCGCTGCGACGTGAACGGGACCTGCTCGGAGTCGAGCCGCTCGCTCTCGTTTCTGCGCCACTCCTCGCGCCGCGAGTCGAGCTCAGCCAGATAGTCCTCGCGATTCGTGGGCTGCGGTCCAACGGCCTCGATCAGCGCGGCCAGTGCGGGCTTCGCGTCCGAGAGGATCCCAACCTCAACGGGGTAGTTCTTGCCGATCTCTTGGGGCTCGATGTCGATCTGGATCAGCCTGCCCGGCGGCAGCGAGAAGGTGGTGCCCTTGCGATAGCTCGATGCCGACCAGTCCGTGAAACGGCAGCCGACAGCGAGCACCACGTCGGCGGCGGCCGCGATCGCGTTCCCCGCGGCGGTGCCGGTCTGCCCGACCGGCCCGGCGAAGAGGCGGCCGTCCTCGGGGAACGCTCCCTTGCCGCTCCAGGTCGTGACGACCGGCGCTTGGAGGACCGCCGCGAGCTTGCGCAGCTCGGCGCTGGCCTCGGCGCTGATCACGCCGCCTCCGACGGCGATGACCGGTCGCTTCGCGTCGGCGAGCACCACGGCGGCCGCCTCGATCGCGTGGGGATCGGGGTGTACGCGGCCGGTCGGCAGGCGCTGCTCGAGGTCATGAAGCGAGACATCGGCAGCCGCCGCCTGGATGTCCATCGGTACCTCGACGTGGACGGGGCCCGGCCGGCCCGTGAGCATCGCGCTGAACGCGCGATGGAGCACGAACGGAAGCTCGGCCACGGTATTGACCGTCCACTGGCGCTTGGTCACCGGCTCGACGACCCGCGAGAAGTCGTTGTTTCGATGGCGCTCGAGCTCCTGCATCGTGCCGTGGCCTTGCATGTGCAGTGGCGGCGCGCCCGTGATCGCGATCAGCGACGCCGAGTCGGCGTAGGCGGTAGCCAACCCCATGACCGTGTTGGCGGCGCCCGGGCCGACGGATGTCAGGGCGGCGATCGGTTTGGCGCTCGCACGGTAGTAGCCGTCGGCGAGATGGGCCGCGCTTTGCTCGTGGAAGACCTGAAGGACCTCGACGTCCGACTCATCTCGGAGGAAGCCGTCGAGCAGCGCCCAGACGCCGTGCCCGGGGATACCGGCTGCGTACTTGACTCCATAGTTGGTGAGCGTGCGAGCAACGATCTCGCCACCGGTGAGCGTGGGCACCCGATCTCCCGTCCTTCGAGTTCGTGACGATTGGATCGTCCTCGCTCGCTGGTTCGATAGCAATGCGCACGCGGTGAAATCCGATCGCCCGATTTGCGCAGGATGACAATCGCCGTCAATCGGCGCCCTCAATACCCTGGCCCCGATGAAGCGTGTGCTGTTTCTGTACGGCGGTTTCCCGGGGCACCGGCCCTACGAGATCGCGAAATGGGCCCGCGGGCCCATGGATGACCTCGGGTTCGAGGTGGAGGAGATCCAGGACCCTCACCGCTTCGAGGAGGACCTGACGGTCTACGACCTGATCGTGCTCGGCTGGACGCAGTCGCAGACTACGGAGGACCTCACCGACAAGGCCGAGCAGCGTTTGATCGAGGCGGCGCGCGCCGGGACCGGCTTCGCCGGCTGGCACGGGATGACCGCCTCGTTCCGGGCCAGCTTGCCGTACTCGTGGATCGTCGGTGCCGATTTCGTCGAACACCCCGGGGGCGAGGCGGTCCGGGTCCCGTTCGATGTGAAGATCGTGGACCGCGAGCATCCCGTGACGAGGGGTGTCGAGGACTTCAAGGTCGAATCCGAGCAGTACTACATGCACGTCGATCCGGCGATCCACGTCCTGGCGACCACGACGTTCGATGGCGAGCCGGGCGTCCCCTGGATGACCGGCGTCGAGATGCCCGCGGTCTACGTCAAGGAGTTCGGCCGGGGACGGGTCTTCTACGCGATGGGTGGCCACGAGGTCGAGGAAATGCAGCGTCCCGAGATGACCCTGCTGGTAAGGCAGGGCATGGAGTGGGCTGCCCGCTAGCGCCGCTGAGCACCAGACGAGCTAAACGAGCCCGCCACGCTCGGCGGTGCGCAGGGCCAGAGCCGCGATCGTCAGTGCCGGGTTGACCGCCGCCGAGGCCGGGAACACCGAGCTGTCGGCGATCCAGAGGTTCTCGACGCCGTGGCAGCGGCCCGTGGGATCGACGACGCTGCTCGCCGCGTCCTCGCCCATTCGCGCCGTCCCGCACTGGTGAGAGGTGGCCACGATGCCGAGGCTCTGGGTGAAGACGAATGGGAACCCTGCTCGGCGCAGCGCGCCGCGAAACCTCCCGACGAGCTCGGCATGGGATCTCAGGCCCGACGGGTGCCAGCACAGCCGGATCCGGCCGTTCGCCTCAACTTCGACCCGGTTGCTCTCGAGCGGCAGATCCTCGCTCTGGGCCAAGAAGTCGACCGAGCGCCGGCAGATCGCCGAGAGCACGCCGGTCGGGGCCCATGGCCGGGCCGCCTTGATCGTCTCGCCGTAGAGCTTGCCCAGCGACTGGATGTTGCCGAGCGGATAGCCGTTCCCAGGGCCTGCCGCGTACCAATCGTTGACCCCTACCGTCTTCTCGAAGCCGATCTCGAGGTCGCGTCCCGGCCGCGAGGCGATGATGAAGGTGGTTGGGTGGCCCATGTAGTTGCGGCCAACCTGCCCGGATTGGTTGGCGACGCCATCGGGTCTCGAGCGAAGCAGCAGCGCAGCGCTGTTGACCGCCCCGGCGGCGACCACGTAGCGGCCCGCGCGCACGTTGATGAGGGAGCCGCCGCGGATCACCTCGAGGCACTCGACCGCGTCGCCTGACCGATTCGCGATGATCCGTCGGACGTCGGCGTTGGTCATGAGCTTGACCGTCTCGTGCTCGAGCGCCGGACGCATCGCACAGACGTCTGCGTCCCCCTTTGCGTCGACGAGGCAGGAATATGAGTCGCACGTCGCGCACAGCACGCATTTGCCGCCCGGCCGCCAGTCGACCGCCTGCGGGAGCGAGTAGGGGCGCAGTCCCTGGCCGGTGAGGCTGTCGATGATCTTGGCCATCGTCGCGTCATGTGGGACGGGCGGGTACGGGAAGGGCGTCGAGCGCCACGGCTCGGTCGGGTCGCCCTCGCCGCCGTGGACCCAGTAGAGGGCCTCTGCGCGGCCGTAGTAGGGCTCGAGCTCGTCGTAACCGAAGGGCCACGCGGGTGAGAAGCCGTCTTCGAGCTCGACCTCGCCGAAGTCGAACTCGCGAAGGCGCGGCATCGTCGCCCCGTAGAGCTTGCTGCATCCTCCGACGTAGTGGTAGCAACCGGGCTGGAATTCGCCGCCGTCGGCGTCAAGCCACAGGTCCGAGTTCTTGTAGCGGCCTTCGCGGTGGATTGCCCGCGGGGACCAGTTTTGACGCTCGCGTGGTAGGAAGTCGCCCTTCTCGATGACGAGGATCCGGGCGCCCGACTCGCGTAGCGCCCACGCGAGGGTCGCGCCCCCGACACCGGCACCGATGACTGCGATGTCGCACTCGATGTCGCCCGCGTGTTGAGGATTCACGACCGGCGGAGCGCCCTCGGCGAAGATGGGGTCGGCGCTCATCCGAGCCATTTAAGGTCGTTCGACGGTCGCAGGCAACGGACCGACTGTGAAACGGCGCGGAGCCCGGTGCACCCTGTGCATCGCGGTCCTCCGGCGAGCTCAGGTCCGGGCGCCGCCGTCGGCGACCAGGATCTCTCGAGCGCGCAGGGCAACGTAGAGCCGCACCCGCAGCTCCGGATCGTCGAGTGAGCCGCCGATCAACTGTTCGATGCGGTCGAGTCGGTAGTAGACCGATCGTCGCTGGAGCTGCAGCGCGCGGGCGGTGAGGTTCTTGTTGCCGTTCGAGCGCAGGTAGGCGTCGAGCGTCTGCACGAGCTCGCCGTTGTGCCGGTCGTCATGTTCGATCAGGTGCTTCAACTCGCTCTCGACGAAGTTGGCGAGCGTGGGGCCGACGCCAAGCGGTGAGAGCAGACGGTAGAGGACCAGGTCGTCGTAGAAATGCACTCGCCCGTCGTCGGTTGAGGGCCCGAGCCGGTAGGCGGCCAGCGCCTCGAGGTAGGCCTGGGGCAGCTGGGCGACGGTGCAAGACCGGCTGATCCCGGCGTGGCTGGCGTTCTCGGAGGGCTCGGCTTTGATCTCGTCGAGCGTGCTCTCGATCAGACGGGGAAGGTCGGTGCTCGGGCGATAGGTGACGACCGCTGTCAGCAGCCCGTCGACGGAGCCGACGACGGCGGGCCAGCGTGCCGCGCGCAAGCCGCGCCGTAGTTCATCGGCGCCCTGCTCGGGATCGGCGCCCTCCGGGGAATCGGGCCGGCCGGCGACGATCATCAGCAGCTCTCCCTCCAGGTCGACGCCGAGGCCGCCGGCCCTGGCCAGGAAGTCCTGCCCGCTGAAACCCTCAGACCGCGTCAGGGCCCCCACCAACGAGTGTTCGGTCGCGTCGCTGAGGGCCGCGTCTCGCTCGGCCATCAGATACAGGGCGACGCTCGCCGAGGCACGCCCCAGGGCGAGGCGAACGGCGTCATCGAGCGGGGTGTCGAGTTCGATCACGTGGAGGCGACCCCATTCCTCACCCTTCACGATGATCGAGGTCCACATGCAGCGGGGTGGACCGTCCACCTCGAGCACGGCCGCCGATTCGTTGCGCCGGTGACCCTGGCGAGAGTGCGTCTGCCAGTTGCGCAGCAACGATGTGACGCTTTCGGCCGAGCGCCCGTAGTCGACGACCCGTCGGGCGCCGTCCTCGAGGATCACCGGGTTCTTCAGCCTCTCGGCCAACAGCTCCAGCACCGCCGACAACGACGCACCTTCGAGAATCAGCGTGTTGAGGGCGTCATCGATGGCGATCGCTCGCTGCAGGGCGGTATGGGCGGAGCTGATGAGCTCGGTGTGGGCGATCCGCGTGACCGCCACGAAGGGCACCTCGTTGTCGAGGGAGATCAGCACGAGCTCGGCGCGGGCGGCCTCTTCGATCATCACTTCGGGGACCGAGCGGAAGCCGCGACCAAGCTCGATGATCACGCACGCGACGCCGGCCGACGCGAGTTCGCGCACATAGCGGCGCAGTTGCTCGGGCTGCTGGCCGAGGCCTGTCGCTGCAGTCAGCAGCGCCTCACCGCCCGAGAGATACTGGGCGATGTCGGCGATCTCCCCGGTGTGGACCCAGCTGACCTGCCGGTTCAGGCGATCGGCACCGGCCAGGATCTCGAGCCCGGCGTCTGCCAGGAGCTCGATCTCGAGGAGATCTTTGATTTGCATTGATCCAGATTACGTTCTCTGAAACCAGCGGCGACCGACCTCATCACGGGCAGCTCCGCCGGCTCGGGTCGACTCGCGCTGCCGGTCGGATCATTGCGGTCACCGGCGGCTGTTGCTCGACCGCCCGCGCCCGTTCAGAGCGCACCGCCCGGCGGCGCGTGCTAGGAGGCGACCGATGCGACGACCCGGCCGAGCAGTTCGACTGCGTCGAGGTCTCGGTGTAGGAGCTGCCCGGCCATGATCCGGCCCACCCCGGCGGCCTCGAGCTCCCCCACCCTCTGCAGCGCCTCATCGGTGGTCGCGACGATCCAGCTCTCCGTCAAGCTCTCGCGGTAGCGAGCGGCGCTCGTCGCCCCTTCCCAGTCAGCCAGCCGCTCCAGCCGGTCCTCCAGTTCGGCGCGATCGTCGCCGACGATCCAGCCCGTGTTCAGGGAGAGCGGCAACGAGACGGGATCACGTCCGATCGCTTCGCAGGCGGCGTCGAGACTGTTCCGCACCGCGGCTATTTCGGGGGCGGTCATCTCATCGACGTTGTACTCGTCTGCGAGGCGAGCGGCGAGGGCGATGCTTCGGGGTTTGCCCCTGCCACCGAGGATCAACGGCGGTCCGCCCCGCTGCACCGGCGCGGGCAGAGGCTCGACGTTCTCGGCGGTGTAGTGCCGGCCGCGGAAGGAGAAGGCACCACCACGCCAGTGGCGGACGATGAGCTCGCATTGCTCTTCGAGGGCGTCGATGCGGGCGCCGATCGGCGGCAGCTGAAAGCCGTAGGCGTCGTGCTCTCCCCTCCACCATCCCGCCCCGATCCCGAGCTCGATTCGGCCGTTGGTGATGTGGTCGGCGGTCGTGACCATCTTCGCCAGCACGGCCGGATGGCGGAAGGTCGCCGGCGAGACAAGGGTCCCGAGCCGCAGACGGTCGGTGATCGCGCCGAGCCTCCTGACCCTCGATCATCAGGCAGAGATCCAACGTGCTCCCTCAATGCGCTTCACCGCTGTCCGTCTGCTTGCGGTGAACTCCCTCGTCCGGTGACATGGGCACCCAGCTCGGCGTCGCGCGCGAGTCGTGAGCTCGCCTCGTATCCGAGGACGGAGACACCTTCGGTCAGCCCCTCCAGCCCGGCCGTCGCATACCGATTCAGCCGCTCTTCGTCGATCGTGATGCCGCGAACACAACGCTCCGTCAATGCTTCGCAGGCGACACGCAGGCAGTCTTGGGCCTCGAACAGCGAGGCGGCTGCCGCCGGGAGCATCGCGCCCAACTGCAGCTGTGCGGCGTCGAGCGCAAGCGTGGTCGTCAGATCGAGGCCGTGGATGCGGAAGCAGAGTTGATTGACGTACTCGGGGATCACCGGATTGACCTTGCCCGGCATCATCGACGAGCCGGCCTGAACGGACGGAAGCCGCAGCTCTGCCAGACCTGTTTGTGGCCCCGAAGCGAGCAGGCGCAGGTCGTTGGCCAGCTTCGCCAGGCGCACTGCGCTCGAGCGAATTGCCGCCGAGTAGGCGAGCAGGCCCGATGGGTCGGTGGTCGCCGAGACGGGTCGCTCCGCCAGCTGCAGCGGGACCCCCGATTCTTCGCTCAAGCAGCGGACCGCCAGCT
>WNFI01681773.1_pt1 | contig 13616 bp, 12 predicted proteins | sample 5400471 | NCBI WGS metagenome assembly WNFI01 (sample SAMN13153348, study PRJNA577476) | soil metagenome | isolation source: 100 cm saprolite on Douglas fir-dominated hillslope | place: USA:California | collected 2013-09-17 | reverse complement strand
CCCGCCGTTAAAGCGCACCTCGTGGGGGCCATCCACCTGGTGCCCGCGAATGAGCATCGGGCCGCTGGCGTGGACATCGATCACCCATAACACTTTCATCCCGCCCCAGCCACTGGTGCCGGTGCCGTATGCATGGGCATCGAGATACTGCAAGATGCCTTGCCGTTGCCGTTCGTCAGCCCCACCGCTTGGACCTTGCCCAAGGACGGCATACAGCGGGCCGCTGCCCACCGCTATGCCTTCGCCGGTCGGAAGCCAATGCCCATGTGAGGTCGGACAGGGCGTCCCAGGGGTGATGGTCGGCAGGTGCAGTGGAAGCTTTTGCAACGCCTGCCAGACGGTGGTCTGCGCTGCCGCCGTGGCGTAGACTGCCGGGACCGTCGGCGTGGGAGCAGCCGTGCCAGGAGCACTCGCACAGCTCGTGACCAGGATGCTCACCGTCGTGAGCGGGAGCAGCCAGCCCCAGAGGACCCGAAAGGTCCTCTTCGCGAGAGATGACAGAGCCATGACGGTGAACTCCTTTCCCCCTGGGGAAGGGTACAACACAACAGCGTCTTCTGTCCCATGATCCCGCTTCCCAGCTCATCGAGACCGGATGGAGGCAGGAGGGCGTGCCTTCCTGCTCGGAGTAGCTCGCACCGCCCGCTCTCCATTTCGGGGCACCAGCTTCCCTCGCATTAGACCAGACAGCTTCGTCATGACGAGCAGCCGCTCATTGACGCCAACCACCTGTTCACAGCACCAGGTGCGGCTGAGAACTCTTCCACCGACGTCTGGCTGCAGGAGAGCCAAGTGGGGGTGCGTGAAGACTCCTGCTGCCCGATCACGCAGCCCAACGAAACTCCCTTGACTTCGTTGTCTGTTCACAACCATCCCTTCTGCTCAGCGAGCCGTGCCGCTTCCATCCGATTCTGTGCGCCGAGTTTCTGCATGGCCGTGGAAAGATGGTTGCGGATGGTTCCTTCGGACAGATACAGCCGTGCAGCGATCGCTGCAAGGCTGGCCCCAAAGAGTGACGCCGAGAGCACCTCCCGCTCGCGACTGGTCAGCGGATTGTTCCCCGAACTCAGCGCGGAGAGGGCCAGGTCAGGATCAACCACCCGCTCGCCATTCATCACGCGACGCAGGGCGACGGCTAATTCAGATGCTGGTGCATCTTTGAGCAGGAAGCCAACTGCTCCACTCTCCATGGCCCGCTGCAGATAGCCGCTGCGTCCAAAGGTGGTCAGAATCACACTGCGACAGGTGGGGAGTGCTTTTCGCAATGCTTGCGCAGCAGAGAGCCCATCCCCACCGGGCATTTCAATATCTAACAAGGCCACATCGGGGTGGGCCAGGCGAGCGGCTTCCACGACCGCATCGCCTCGTGCGACTTCGGCCACGACCTCAATATCCTGTTCTCGGCTGAGTAGAGCAGAGAGCGCACCTCGCACCATCGCCTGATCTTCTGCCAGCAGCACGCGAATCATGTCTGGTCCTCCTGTGCTATCTGTGCCTGCGCACGGCGCTGAAGTGGCAGCTCCACATACAAGCGAAAGCGTTCTTTGCCGGGCAGGGTGAGAGAGCCTGCCTCCATGCGGCCTCCCAGTGCAGTCACCCGCTCACGGAGGCCGACGAGTCCCAAGCCAGGACGCCCAGATGCGCTTTCCGTACGTTCCTGTCGGACTCCGTCGTTGATCACTTCGGCCCAGACTCGTTCGTTCTCCTGCGCCAGTCGAATGAGGCAGTGCTGTGCGCGGCTGTGCCGGATGACATTGGTCACTCCTTCGCGCACGGTCCAGGCGAGCACGGCGGAGAGCTCAAAGGGAAGGGCTTCGGGGATCGGTTCGATCTGCGCGTCGATCCCTGCCGCAGAGAGCAGTTGGCGGGCCCCCTCCAGTTCGCTCGAGAGGTGTGGCTGTCTGTACCCTGCCACCGCCTCACGCACTTCGCGCAAGCTCTTTCGGGCGACGCGCTCGATCTCAGCGAGTTCTTGCTCACAACGTTGGGGCTCTTCCTTGACCAGGTGCCTCGCCAGTTCGCTCTTGAGTGTGATCATCGAGAGGGTATGCCCCAGCAGGTCATGCAAATCGCGTGCGAGACGGAGTCGCTCCTCGACGACCGCCAGGCGTGCGAGCTCCTGCCTTGCCGCATGCAGTTCCCGGATCGCACGGGAGAGGCGAACCAGGCCAATCATATCCAGGCCAAGCCCTCTGACCAGCAGCACAAGCGGGATGATCTCTAACCAGTGAGCCAGGAGCACGCCTCCCTCGATCCCTATGCTCATGCCTGCTGAGAGGAGCATCAAAGCGACCAGGACCAGCACTGCGCTGCGCATCGGCAGCGCCACTCCTGCCGCACCACTGACACAGATGAGCAGCCAGAGAAAGGCTGCGTCATAGGCCAGGCTGAGCCAGAGCACCAGGGCCGTGAGCAACGCGAGCAGCAGGAGTGTCCTAGAGAACCGCGAGCGGGTGTATACGATGTTCTCTAGCGGGTGGGGCCACATGAGCCAGCCGGCGATGACCACGACCATGGCCATGACCGCCACAGGGATGAGGAGCAGATGCAGCGGTGCCGGGTGCGTCTTTAATAGGGCGATGATGGGATAGAGCAGGGGAAAGACCAGCCAGAATTCCACGTATAGTCGCCAGAGGCGCGGGGAGATGCCGCTGGAGACAACGGGCGCCTGTGCTCCTTCCATATCGGTAAGGCGTTTTTCCCACCACGCATACATTCGCGCTATGGATGCTCGCACTGTCTGTATCACTTCGGCACCCCTTTCGTGGCTCCCCGAAACGATCTCTGCTCGCCAATCCATTTTACCATCTTCTCGTCCAGATGGTCTTTTTCAAGAAGGGATCTTCCCTGGTCCGGTTGGAGCTTCCAGCCCTGCTCGTTGCCCACCTGCGCGCTGCATACCAGGAGGGCACACCCGAAAGCAGGCCGCATGCCAGAGCCATCACCATTACAATGATGGATGTGGTGAGCGCGGGCTTGGTGGTCATCAGGAAGACGATGCCGAGCAGAACGGTCGCCAGCGTGTGCGCCGCTGTTCCCAGGATCGGGTCATGGGTACGCGCATAAAGCTCATCGGGGAGCGGGCCATCTGGCGCTTCTCCGGCCTGCGCCAAGATGGTGCGCATCCGCGGATCCAGGACAAGCATATTGATGGGTGCGTAAAGCACCAGGCTGACCAGTGAAACGAGAATCCAGGGGGTCTGCAAGCCCCAGGTGGAGATGGCCATGTCGAGCCCGGCAACGCCGAGCAGCACTAAGCTGAGCACCATGAAGGGAATGGTAACAATGATCAGCCAGGCAAGAGCGCGCACCTGCTCGACACGACGCGCACGCTGCAGGGCGGAGAGACCGAACAACCAGATGCCGACGCCGGCAAAGATGCCAATGGCTCCGCTCACATGCAGGAACAAAACAAGGGTATAGAGGCTCATCGCAGGTTCCTCCTACGTATCGCTGCGTTGCTCGATGATGATGGTGCCAGTGGTTCCATCGACGGTGATACGGCTTCGAGTAGAAATACGCTCGGTTGCTCCCGGCACGCCGACAACCGCCGGGATACCATACTCGCGGGCCACAATCGCGCCGTGTGCCATCGCCCCACCCACTTCCATCACCAGTCCCGATGCCTTGAGGAACAGGGGTGTCCAACCGGGGTCAGTCGAGGGAGCCACTAGGATCTCGCCCTGTGAGAGGCGGGCGTCGTGAGGATCAAGGATCACCCGCGCGGGCGCCGTCACCATCCCAGGGGACGCAGGGGTCCCCTGCAGCGTTCCTTCTGCCTGGACAGCGCTCTGCGTTTTCTGGGGCTGAGCTGTGGGTTCTGTGCCATCCGAAAGCAGGACGAGTGGCACATGACGACGCCTGAGCTCGCGTGCGAAGGTGGCTCGTCGCTCGCTTACGCTCTCCCGCAGATCCGCTCCGGCCAGTGTCGCGTGTGCTTCGGGAAAGGTGAGAAAGAAGATATCCGCGGCCTGGGCCAGCCTCCCAGCGCGGGCCAATGCTTCTCCGACAGGCCAGAGGAGTTCGCGTGCCTGTGCCAGGAACAGCCCTGCGACAAAGCGCGTCATCTCGCGGAAGCCTGCGAGGGTATGGGCGCGTTGCAGGCAAAAGCCCACCAGTCGCCCGCGGAGCCAGTGCTTTTGCCTGGCGCGCTGCGAAAGCGTCGCGATCATCGCCCGCGCCGAACGTCCAGCGCGTTGGAGTTGGAGATCCGGCGCGTGTCCGCTCTCCTCAATTTCCAGGTAGCCGGTGAGGAGAGCAAGCACGTAGGTGGGGTCTTCCGACCAGCGCGGCACGCCCAGGTCGAGTTCACAGACCCCCTGGTGGCCGTACTCCTGGAGGAAGCGCGCTAAACCCTGGTGCAGGAGAGGGGGCAGCGTTCCTTGCTGATAGTCCTGGGCGAGCCGCTCGGCTGGCATGCTCTGGAGCAGATGCCTGCTCGTCGCATCTGCCCAGATCCCCTGGGAGAGCCTCCAGAGGGCGAGATTCATCCGGGTCGTGGGATTTGCAGGCGAGCCGCCCAGGACGATCTGACACTCACTCTCTGAGGCGAGCTCACCGAGCATCCGCCGGGCCAGAGCAAAGGTCAGCATGCCCGCGAGCATCACCGGTGAAACGCGAAAGGCCAGGCGCAGGCAGCGCAGGAGGAGGCGCTCCGCCTCGGCAAGATGGGCAGAGGCTGACGCATCGATCTGGCGAGCGTTTCGTACATTTTCCACGAAGCGCTGCACCCGCGAGCTGGCGGCTTTCGGCGCGAGGAGCGCCTGGAGCAGATACCAGGGCAAGCGGGTGCGCGCGAGCAGGAGCACGAGCGCACGCCCAAACGCACGACGAGGCGTTTTGCAGAGCGAGAGCTGTGGATCAGTCACCAGGTGCTGGAAGCTCGTTGCCGCTTGGACCTCCGCCTCTCGCATAGCTTCCATGAGGAAGCGACGCCCAAACGAGCTGCGCAAGGCGGCGGTGACCTCGAAAAAAGGACGACTGGCGGCTTCTGTAACGAAGCGCGGACCAGCGAGCGGATCGCGCAGCGGGAAGCCAATGAGCGTCAGAAACCCGGACGTGAGGAGCCGGAGAGCAGAAAGTCCCATAGGTGTGAAGGGCCGATAGGTGCCTTGCTGGACGCCAAAGGCCAGGTAGACGCGTAGGCTCTCGGAAGTTTCCGGGGCCTCAGCCGGGAGCGGAAACAGCGTCGTAATCGGCCGTGCCTGCGTGAGCCAGAAGTGATCGGAAGCATCCATCGCCCACTCGATATCCTGGGGTGCTCCTGAGTTCGCCTCAACCCGCGCACCGAGGGCTGCCAGTGTACGTACCTGATCATCGGAGAGGCAGGCTTCCTCCCCTGCCCCTCTCCGCTCGACGCGCTGGGTGCCGCCGTCGGCTTTTGCCTGGATAACAATGCGCTTGTCGCCTAGCAGACGCTCGACAATCTCATCGGTAGAGGGATTGACGACGAAATGGTCCGGGTTGGTCGCTCCAGAGACCACCGCTTCACCCAGGCCGGGATTGGCATCGATCACGATCTCGCGGCGCTTGCCGGTAAGCGGGTTGGCTGTAAAGAGGACACCTGCGACCGAAGCCTCAATCATGCGCTGGACGACGACTGCCAGGCGTACCGTGCGAGGATCGAGGCCGAGGCTTTGACGATAACTCACCGCGCGGTCGGTCCATAGCGAAGCCCAGCACCGCCGTACCTCCATAAGCACCTCCTCGATCCCAACGACATTGAGATACGTCTCCTGCTGACCGGCAAAGCTCGTAGTAGGCAGATCTTCTGCGGTTGCGGAAGAACGGATAGCGACAGGAACGGCTTCTCCTCCCCCCAACTTCTGGTAGGCTCTCGTGATGGCTTCACCAATGCTTGCCGGAACGGGCACATGCAGCAAGGCAGTGCGTACCCTCTCAGCAAGAGATGCCAGGCGCTCCGCCTCTTCGGCGTGAGTCGAGGCAAGCTCCCCCAGGATGGGTTCGATGTCAGCAACATCACTGACCTTTGCATAGGCGGCGGTTGTCACACAGAAGCCATCTGGAACGGAGAAACCCGTGCGGATCAGCTCACCCAGGTTCCCCGCTTTGCCGCCGACGACGGGGAGCCACGTGTGGTCAACTCGACTCAGGGGGACCACGAGAGTACTCTCATCTCGCGCGTGTTCACTCGCCTTTGGTACGCCTCGATCAGGGGTATGCATCTCACTTCCTCCTCTTCATTCTCAATCTGAGAGCGGTGACGAGACATGGCATCTCGATCGCCTTATTGCTTGTCTTTCATCCTGTGACGGGTCGACGCTCGGCGATGACGATCTCCGAAGGAATGCCAAAGGCGGTGACGACGTTGACGTACGTGATTTGCCAGTGGGTGGTTGGGAGCAGTGCGCGCAGCTCCAAGGGCCGACAACCACCCACCAGCGCAGGCTGGAGCGCATGAATGCGGGTCCAGAGTCCTGTCAGCAGACGGGGAAGCCCTGTGCTCCCATGCGTCCCACTCACCAGGCAGAGACACCCTTCCCTTGTCAGGAGGCGATGGGCCTCGGAGAGGAGCGTCGCGATGTCTGAAACAGAGAGCAGGTCGACGACGTAGGTCGAAACGAAGCGATCATACGAACCGGAAGCCATCTCAAACTGGGGGGACCCATCGGTCTGCTGCACGACCACGCGGTTGCCAAAGCGTGCGAGCCGCACGTTGGCGAGACGCACCATCGTGGTCGAGCTATCCACCGCGAGATAGCGTGCCTCTTCTGTCAAGTGCGAAGCCAAGACGTGTTCAGCGAACGCTCCGGTGCCACACCCGAACTCGAAGACCGCCTGTGCAGTTTCAAACGCCGCATGCGCGATGAGATTGTGCGTGGCAGGAGCCTCGTAGAAGGCTTGCAGATCTTGGTTGGCGCCCATCCAATCGTAAAAGGCTTTCGCTTGTTGATGGGTCAATGTCCTGGCTGCTTGTGACATGGGTCCACCTCTTTCGTAGATGTTCTGTCTTTCCTCTTCTTAACCGTCTCTCGCGCCCGCTTTAGGCATCGGCGTGAGCAGGTTGGTCTCTTAGCTCCTCGTGCATCGGCACCAGACAGACGTGCCTCGCCATACCCTCTCTCTGCTTCGAGACCGAAGGCATGGTTCACTCGAGCATGATAATTCTCCCAGGCAATGGCCGTCGTCAGCTCCAGGATCTGTCGGTCGCTATAGATGGCTTGCAGTGCAGTGAACACGGCATCGGGCACCTGCACTGGGATTGTGGTCATAGCGTCAGCATAGCGTAACACCGCGCGCTCTTCCTCGCTGAACAGCGAGGAGTGTTCGTAGTCCGGCAGAGCGCGCAGTTGTTCGTCTGCAATCAAGAGGTCCTGACTGGCGCGGGTGCCAAAGTCGAGGCACCAGGGACAGCCAATGCGCCAGGCCACCAGCATTCTGGCCAGTTGTTTGACGGATGCTCCTAGCTGCCTGGCCCCCTCCTGCACCTCTTCCATGTGTCCGACGGCCAAGAGGAGCCTTGGGTGAAGCGCATAGACCCGTACCGGTGTGATGACTCTCCCATAGCACCGTCGGGAGAAGAAAAAGACCAGGCGAACGAGCAAGGAGCGGCTTCGCGTGATTCCTTCGATGCGTGCCATATCCTCCTCCTTCCAGATGGATAGCATGTCCTCTCTCGTGATGAGACCGCTCCGTGATGGGTCCACATGTCTATTGCAAGTGTAGCCATGTTTGGGATCGATGGGAAGTGAAGTTTATCCTGATCTGGGCGTGACAAATGTCATGGGGAAGCTGCCGTCTTCCAAACAAGGGAGACAGACAGGTTGAGCAGATGCGCGACGACATCGATGCATACGTACGCAACAGACAAGAGATGGGCTTCCGCCTCTCCCGATCTGCATGAAAGAGACAGGGCTTTTTTCATGACATCTTGAGGTGGTAGTTTCCCTCAAAGTTTGCTCACTCACTGAGCGTAAGTCTTGTTCAGTGGACAACAATTGAGGTCTTTTTTTTGACCTGAAAGTTTGCGTGAATTTACACTGTTTGCTTGTTGCTGATCTCCTGCGGAGAAATGCCCATACTCACCAGGAGGTCAATGACATAGCCTAGCGAAAGCTGATTCAAATCCGCGGTGAACCCAAACAGGGTCCTGCCGCTCACCAGTTTGAGGGCAAGAGGTTGATAAGTCTTGAGATAGTGGCGGATCAGAGACAAAGCCGATGCCTTCAACTCAGGCGTTCCTTGCCCCAGGAACAACGCGTAGAGAGCCCAGAGATCACCTTCCAGCCGCACCTCGCCTGGAGAAGGCCGAAGGTGAGGGAATTGTGCCCAATCCAAACCACAAGTAAAGCACCGAAATGGCTGTTTTCCTCGGGAGAAAAGGATCAGAGGACAGCCACAGGTACAATGGGTGTGGAAGGCGATGTGATGGGTGGGACAATATTTGAGAAGCGGTAAGAGAGCAGCACGCCTGAGCAGGCGAGCTTGCGCGATACAGAGCGGGCAGATATGAAAGCCGACCACAGTGGCGTTTGCTCGATTCCCACTACTCTTTTCAAGCAATGGGGGGATCGTGACTCCTCTTCGATGACCCAGCAAGTGCTCTGCATGTGGGCGTGTAGGGGCATAGAGCCGTGCCAGTTCGCAAGCATACGTCGTGGCAAGAAGGCGCTCTGTTGAAATCATGAGCAGCTGGATCAGCGATTCAAGGATCGATTCTGGAACGACAATGAAAGGAGAACCAGGGCCAAAGCCTGGATGCGTCGTCGAACGCAAAAGATAGCGCCAGGTTGTTCCACTCTCGCGGTGGTTCATCTCATCGCAGCGCAGGAGCAAGCCAGCAATCCACTCATCTGGGAGCGGCGCTGTCACATGGGGGAAGGTAGAAAGCCAGCCAGGCTCGACACGGGTGATCTGTGGCATTACCCCACCTCCCGTACAGGCAGTGCTCCATCAATCTGGACCACTTCATCACGGCGCAGCACCATCGTCTCTGCGGCTTCGCCCAAGATGGTCGCGTCCACATCGTTTGCGCCCTGTTGGTAGGCCCGCCGAAGGGCGCTTGTCACCAGACGGGTGAGATGGTCCATGGTGACCCGTCCACTCCCATCGGGATCGAGGATCGGGTTGGAGAGCCAGGTAAAGATCGTTTTGCTCCACCGCCGCAGGTGCAGATCTGGTAACTGACTCCGGTACAGTTCTTCAAAGGTGGTGAGAATCGCGCGTATCTCCTCCTCAGTATGTCCAAGAACCACGCAGTAGGGCTGTTCGGTATCCATGCGGCGACGAAATTGCCGCCAGAGGATATCGGGACCGGCAAAGGTCTCTTTGAACGGGATGACATTGCCACTGTGAGCAGCGACCAGGCACAGACCAATGTGTCGTTGATAGGGTGGGGCAGCCAGGTTATCGGTGAGTTCTTTGAGGAGTGCCAGATGCGTCAGCTTCAAATCCTGCGCATCATCAATGACTATGCACTCGACCCCACAAGATGCCAGAATCTGCACAAGCCAGGAGCGGCGAAGAGCCCAGGGCATGGACGGAATGACGCCGAAGGCCGCAGACAATGCCAGTCCTAGCGCCTGTTCCCGTGCAGCATTCTTGGGGGCGCGGATGGCAAGGATGGGGAGCCGGGTGACGCCATTCGTGTCTTTGTAAGCTCCACTACTCAGGATCAAATCGCTAATTCCCAGCGATTTCCCGCTTCCAGGGACTGCGGCAATCACATGCCAGGACCGATTGAGCCAGGCTTGTCGCAACAGTCCCTGGAAGCGACGTTCAAAGGCGGTTTCGAGAAACTCTTGCTGCAGGACAAATGGAGGACGGGGATGCTCGGATCGCGCTTCAGTCATCATCTCTCCTCAACTTTCGCACCGGCAAAGGAACAATTTCTGTGCCTGGTGGCTCGTCTTCTGGAATGGCAGGGGGAAGAAGGCTTGAGCGTTTCAAAGGTGCGGATGGAATGCCAGGCGGTTGCTCTTTGAGGGCCTGCAAGGTGGCCTGAACATGAGATGGGTGGATCTCATGGCGTTGCCCGTCTGTGCTTTGGCCTCAGCCTCACGCGCTCTATCCGCCCGACGCTCGGCTGTCGCTTCCCAGATGCTGACTCGTCGATGCAAGAACTCCGTACAGTAGGCTTCGCCAACCAACGAGCCTTCCAGAAAGAGATAGATCACCGAAATATCACGCTGGTCGAAGTAAATAGCAATTTCTCTGCCTCGCAGCCGATCAAGCAGCCCTGGACTTACGTAACTCCTTCCCAAAAAAGACAATCTCCCCTGAGTAATGGCGTAGTGGCCTGTGGCCGGGTTCTTGCGGTTCACCGCCTTCATGAGCAGAAGCTTCAAGTCATCAGGTGAGCCCATGAAGCGCGAAATGCCGGTTTTCTGAACAGCATCTTCCCACAATGAGCTTCTCTTTGCTCGCCGAAGCTTGTCCCACTCCTGCATGTATCCATCGACTATCGCCTGAATGAAGAGCTTTTCTAACACATCGAGCGTGATGCCTGCCTTTTCGGCTTCGCGCACACTGTCGTAGGTTCCACGGTCTGCTGGGGTGGCCTTCGTGGTCCCTGGAAGTCGATGTGTAAACTTGCGTGTGACCCAGGTAAAGAGCGCTTCGACGGTGCCTTTGGACTCAGCCGTCAACTACACCGTCTCCGTCTCTAGCGGAAGGACTTTTTACGGTCACCCATCCCTTCCATCCCTTGCACGGCCAGCAGTTTGAAATTCTGAGCTACCGGCACAACTGGGGAGAATATCGTGTCACCTTTTACCAGACTCCTGATCGCGTCCGGGCGCTACCAGCATCCTGGACCAGCCTGGCTCCCCCTGATCCCAGCATCACGCTTGCAGCCGGTCGCGCGGCCTTTCGCATGGCTGATCTGCTCTCGCTTGCTCGCCTCATCCAACGCATTGAAGAGGGGTACGGGGAGGAAGCAGAGTGTTAAGCCAATTTTGCCGCGAATGTAAAGGGAATAACGCCGTCTTTCTGAGAAAAATATGGCGATATCTCCAGGAAATAGGGCCAAAGTACATCAAGATTGTGTATCTTTTTTGCTTGACATTTGCTCAGACAATGGGCATACTAGAACCATCACATGTTCTTACCGAGGTGTTCTCCATGCCAGACGAAAAGCTGACTTTTTTGCGCCAATCGCATACCTTGCATCCCCATCCAGAAAAGGTGCGTGAGGGGGAGCGACCCAAACCATTACGGTTCCAGTGAGCCGTGGGCGTTGCAGCTCGCCAGAACTCATTGCTCTTGTCGATCAGTTGCTCTCTGATTTCACGGATGCCGAAGTGGCCGAGCACCTCAATGAGCGTGGGTGGCGCACGTATGAAGGCAAACCCTTTACTGCAGCCCGCGTGCTCTCCTTACGACGCTATCGCCGCTTGAAAGATCATGGCACCAGGCTTGCTGAGCGGGGATGGCTCAGTGCCTCTGACGCCGCCTCGGCGTATGGGGTGTGCCGAGAAACGCTCATGGCCTGGGGACGGGCGGGGTTGCTTCCCATGTCTCGGATCAACGAGCAAGGGACGGCGATGTTTCCGCCGCCAGGTCCGCACGCGCCTGTGAAGAATGCTCACAAATTTGCAAAAACAAAAACACGCTAATCATGCGGAAGGAGTGCAGTATGCAATCAACTCGTTGGCTGACGGCGCGTAGGGAGGAGCTTGCTCAGTAGTAATCCCGAGCCGGTCTACCAGCACCTGGGTAGCTCGTTCAGAGGTGAAGATCTTGCCCCGATCGTGAAAGATGACCGCTGGTTTGCCAAAACAGGGCCACGAATGTTGGCACTCGTAGAGCGCAGTGATCCGATCCTTTGGCTCAATCGCCATCTTGACCAGCCGCATGTAGTCTTCTTCGCACAGAGCATCCAGAGCCAGGACGGCTCCCAGAATCGCCGCCGTTTTGACGCAGATCAGCACTGCTGCATGGACTCGACGTGTGATGACTACTCCATCTAGTGTGGTCACAAACAGGTCCATCGTATGCTCGTCGACCTGGCAGAGGTGCGCTGGATAAGGGATGCCGAGGACGAAGGAAGACGTTGACATGCGCTCTGGGGGATGATGTTTGGTTCCTGCGCGTGCCTCGATCACCGATTGTTCTTGAGCAATCCCTTTCAAAAAGCTCTTCACCTGCTTGTAAGTAGGCGTTTTGACGAGCATCCTCTCCTGCTCACTGAGCTTGGCGGCTAATTGCTGGAGCTGGACATCCTCGTAGACGGCCATCATGGTAGGCCGTATGGGAAGTGCGTACAGTTTGCGAAGGAGTTCCTGAAATTCAGCTCGAAGTGTCCGATCTCGATGATAGGTGGCATGGGGAACGCAGGCACGTTGTCCAAACTGCTGTACCCGTTGCTCTAATCGTGCAAGAGTGAAAGGATGCATCTGATACTCTTTAGCAACCTGCCTTCGAGGTTCCCCTGCGAGCACTGCCGTGACCGCTGCCAAGTTGCGATAAAAGCGATCTCGCTCTTCATCACTCTCTAATGTCGATGCATCAAACGTCGGTCCAGGAATGATCTCAGACTGAACGCGAGAAGGCTTCTCGGATGGCAGCTCCATTGGTGATTCAATGCTCTGGTCATCATATTCAAGAGTACAGGGCAAAGGATCAGGGAGGATCGGAGGAGAAGTAGAGTCAAGCAGGGAAAGTGATGTTTCACGATCCAACATCACTTCGGTGAGATCCACGAGCAATCGACCCTCTGCTGCTGCATCTCCAGCGAGTTTCCAGACGGTCGCTTCGACTTCAGCGTCAGACCAATGACGACCGAAAAGCCGCACCAACTCATTCACGCAGGATATATTTCCCCAGGTCCAATGAGCAAGAACTGCTTGAGCGATCTCCTTGTAGGTCGAGAAGATCTGGCGTCGGGCGTGCAGAAACAGCAGGTTGGCGTGCCGACGAACTGAAAGATTTTCGTCAGTGCCAATCCAGTACACACCCCCTTTGAGCTCTGCCAAACGGCTTGCTACCTCGGCTTTTGCCACTGCCTGCCCTTTGCGCTTTTCGACTTCTCGCCCGGCTTCAGCAATGAGTAAGCCTCCATCACAGAGGGTACCAACAAAATCAGGGAGGTAGTCATGGGGTTTGCCATCATACAGATAGGGGATACGGTACGGAGTGCCCAGAGGCGTGTACAGATGACGTGCCTGCGCAAAAGCTGCGCTCGCATCACCCCGCTGGTAGGAGCGAACATGGGGATGGTACTCCAGATACAACGCGAGACGTTCCTCAAGCTGGGTTGTAAATGGTTGACGAACCTGTCGGTCGTCCCCAGTCTTGAAACTGGGAAGGAAACCTGAAATGGATCGTCCTGCAATTTTGAAGATATCAAGCCCTGGCGTGCCGCGACGCATCGATACACGCGGGGAGAGCTCGTCCATCGAATATCCTCGCTCTCGATCAATTGCACAAAACAACAATCATCTAAGAAACGTGCATGAAGCGAAAAAGTGGCGTATCACAAATTCGGGGACATGAGCAAGAATTCAGGTCAAAAGTGGGCACATATTCAGGGCTATTACCAAGGGGTACTTCATCGGTCTCTGCGAAAATCTATCACAGCGCACTTTTGTTCTATTTCTAAGTGACACTCTTTCAGAACTATCAAAAGGGTGATGGATTTACTTTCTCTCGAAGGT
>WNFI01234699.1_pt1 | contig 13618 bp, 14 predicted proteins | sample 5400471 | NCBI WGS metagenome assembly WNFI01 (sample SAMN13153348, study PRJNA577476) | soil metagenome | isolation source: 100 cm saprolite on Douglas fir-dominated hillslope | place: USA:California | collected 2013-09-17 | reverse complement strand
GATATATAACATTTAATATCTTCTTGACAATGTATTCCTCTATTTGTTACCATGCTCACTGTGACTGACAGCGGTAGGTGATTTTCATAATTAGTAATTTAGTTTGAAAGGATGTTTGAACGGTTCGTCACTTGGTGCGTAATGGGTAACTTTGTCCTACCAGGGTAACGTTACTCAGGTGTTGATTGTGCTGCGCAGCACATTGGCTACATTCCTTAAATATTCGTTCAAGGAGAAGGTCGTATGAAGACGGTTCGGCTTCTAAGTATGGTCGTTATTGTCGCGTTGCTCTTTGGAGCTTTGGGGACGGGTTCTCTGAGTCGTACTGATGCTCAGGACAACACGATCAAGATCGCGTCGCAAAGCCCCCTTTCTGGCTCACAGTCCTCTCTTGGCGTTGCTATTCGCAATGGTACGGACCTCGCCATTCAGCAGTTGAAGAAACCCATTGAAGATATGGGATTCAAGGTCGAGTACGTGCCTTTTGATGACCAGGCTACGGCAGACGTAGGCGTTGCCAACGCCCAGAATATCGTCAACGACGCAGCAATCCTGGCGGTCATCGGTCACCTGAATTCTGGCGTCGCCATTCCGTCATCCGAAGTTTATGCCAAGTCCAACCTGGTCATGGTTTCGCCCGCTAACACTAACCCGAAGGTAACGGATCGCGACAGCACCCACCTCGTCACCAACCGCGTGTGCGGTCGTGACGATATCCAGGGGCCAGTCGGTGCCATCTATGCCGCCAAGAAACTCGGTGTTAAGACAGTCTACATCCTGAGCGACCATACGGCTTATGGTGACGGCGTGGCAGCCGCCTTCAAAGACGAGGCCGTGAAGCAGGGTTTGCAAGTTCTTGGTAACGAAGCGACAGATGAAACCTCGAACTTTGACGCCGTATTGACCCCGGTTGCCGCTCAGAACCCAGACCTGCTCTACTGGGGCGGCATCTACGATAGGGGCGGTCCTTTGTTCAAGCAAGCCCGCGCCAAGGGCATCAAATCCCAGTTCCTCGGCGCTGACGGCATGGACTCAACTGACCTCGTTAAGTTGGGTGGTGACGCTATCATCGGCACAATCTTCACCACGACGGCTGGCCCTGCCTCCCTGTTCCCGGATGCCAAGCAGTTCATCACGGACTACGAGAAGACTTTCAACGAAACTCAGGTCCAGACCTACGCACCTGAAGCTTACGCTGCAACCCAGGTTGTGATGAATGGCATCACGCAGGCAATCAAGGCTAATGGCGGCAAACTGCCGACTCGCGCCCAGGTTGCCGCTGCCGTGCGCGCTACAAAGGACTTCCCGACCATCATTGGCCCAATCACCTTCGACGTGAACGGCGATCCTGTAATTGCAACCTATTACACAGTCAAGATCACCTCATCCGATCCGGCTGTGTACGAATCGACGGGCAAGCAGGTCCTTGATACCGTCACGGCTAATTCACCGCACTCAGAGGCGGCGACGGGTACGATGGCCGCGACAGCAAGCCAGTAAAATCAACCACTCAACGTGTAAATAGCGAAATAGCCCGGGGGAGGCAACCGCCTCCCCCGGGTTAATCACTGAGAAACTCAGGAGTCGCCTATGTCCCCCTGGCAGCGCGCCGGAAACTGGACCCTTGCCTACATACTCAAGCCGCTTGCTCAGCTTGCCCTGTTTACACTGGGCTCCGTCGTTATTATGTCAGTGATTGCGCTTATCATTGGCGTTGTACTGCGCACGGATTGGCATGGCATTTCGATACTTAAAACAAGGCCCGGCATAGATTTATTACGGCAGGTTATCGTCCAACTGCCCAGTACGGCCATCGATGGCGTGACGATTGGCTTCGTGTATGCCATGATCGCGTTGGGTTATACGATGGTGTACGGTGTCCTGCAATTTGTTAATTTTGCACATAGTGAAATTTTTATGGTTGGCGGCGTGGCGGGGTACGAGGTCATTGCATTCTTCCGTGATAACAAAACGCTTGGCTCGGTCAACCCGGTGGTGCTGATCCTGCTTATGATCGTGGTTGGCATGGTCGTCTCTGCGCTGCTGGCAGTACTGATCGAACGTTTTGCGTACAAACCCCTGCGCCGCGCTCCGAGGCTAGTACCGCTCATCGCGGCAATTGGTGTATCATTCTTTCTGCAAGATTTTGTGCGTGCAATTGAAGCGCTGCACCGCAACGAGTTCAACTTCTCTTATCCGACCGATCAGGTACCCTTCCTGGCACTTCGCCAGTCATTTATCATAAATATACCCTGGAGTAACGGCACCATACCTTTCGGTGCCAGCATCGGGATGAATTCCGTTGTCGTCATCGTCTTTGCCATCATCACCCTTCTTGGCCTGAATTACTTCGTAACCGGCACGAAAATCGGCAAGGGCATCCGCGCTGTATCCCAGGATCAGGCTACCGCCAGCCTGATGGGGATCAATGTTAACGGAATGATATCGCTGACCTTCCTGGTTGGCGGGGGTCTCGGCGGCGCGGCAGGCGTTCTGTTCGGGCTAAAGACTGGTTATCTGACGCCCTATATCGGCTTCTTTCCCGGTCTTAAAGCCTTTACAGCGGCGGTACTCGGCGGTATTGGCGAAATTCAGGGGGCCATGTTGGGCGGGATCCTGCTTGGTATCCTGGAAGCCTTCTTTGCGGGCTTGCTCCCTTACTTTCCTGCCTTTGGCACAGGCTACCGTGACATCCTGGCCTTTGGAGTCCTCATCGCTATCCTGATCTTCCGACCAACCGGTTTGCTCGGCAAACGTGCCGACGAAAAGGTATAAGCCATGGCCGCTCAAACGCGAACTGTTTCCAACCCATTCGCTGAACTTCGTCGACTCGCCGAGCGTTACCCGTCGGCTTTTGCCATCGTCCTTGTCGTCTTTGCCGTGGGCTTCCTGGCAGTGATCAATCGATCCATGGTGCTGTTCCCGCTATGGTCATCTATTGCTTTCCCCTTGCTAGCTGTTTCGCCGTTTATTATCATCGGCCTAAAAATGCCCGTTTGGCTCAAAATTACCCTGGCAGGACTGGTCATGTTGATCGTTATTCCGCTCCTAGGGATGAACGACAGCTTTTATATTGAACTGGCCGTTCAGATCGGCATCTATGGGGCGATGGCGATTGGCCTGAACATCGTGATTGGCTTTGCGGGCCTGCTGGACCTGGGCTATATTGCCTTTTTCGCTTTCGGGGCCTATTTGTGGGCGATTTTCGCTTCGCGGTCGGGTGAAACTATCGTTGCGCAGTCGAATGCCCTCGCTTCGCCCGAACTTTTCTATCTATTTATATTCGGAGGCGTCCTCCTGGCTGCCCTTTTCGGCATACTCTTGGGGCTGCCGGTAATGCGTTTGAAGGGTGATTACCTGGCAATTGTAACCCTCGGCTTTGGCGAGATGATCCGCATTCTGGCGAATAACCTGAGCAATATCTCAAGTGATCCTGCCCATACTATCAATATCACAAATGGCTCTCAAGGATTATCGGGTATTGCGTCGCCGCCGTTGCCAGCCGCTTTATTTAGCGGGATCGCTAGCCTGGGCAAACTTCTCGGTTCAAATATCGCGAATCCCCAATCATACACTTATCAATTATTTTTTTACATTCTGGTGCTGGTAGTAGCGGGCCTAGCCGTGATCATTACAGCGCGCGTTGACAACTCGCCCATCGGTCGTGCCTGGACGGCCATCCGCGAGGACGAAATCGCAGCGCGGGCCATGGGCGTTCCGCTCGTACGAATGAAGCTCACTGCCTTCGCGATGGGCGCATCGTTCGCCGGAGCAATGGGTGTCATTTTTGCGGCCAAGCAAACCTTTGTCAGCCCGGAAAGTTTCAGTTTCAACCAATCCATTTTCATTATCGTGATCGTCATCGTGGGCGGCATGGGTAGCATTCGCGGTGTACTGGTCGGTGCAGTCGCCGTGACATTATTGAATATCGAGATATTGCCGAACATGTCCCTGCTTCTCAACAGTTTCAAGAGCAGCAGTCAAGTTGCTGGATGGATCCAGAGCATTTTTAAGGCGTGGCCGGCTCAGTTGGAGCCAGCAAAATATCAACGTCTCGTCTTTGGTTTCTTGATCATTCTGATGATGATCTTCCGGCCCGCAGGAATAATTCCAGAACAACGGCGCAAACTGGAGCTTGAAAAGGCAACCCTTGAAAATGAACCGCCGCCCATCGAAGAAGGTGAACCAGAAATCGAGTCGTCCAGTAACCTGCCAACTGCCGACTGAGGAGTACCGTGATGCTGCTAGAAGCCAAAGGAATCAGCAAGGTATTTGGCGGCCTGAAGGCCGTGCAGAACGTTGACTATTTCCAGGACGAAAATACAATCTACTCGGTCATCGGGCCGAACGGCGCGGGCAAAACCACATTTTTCAATGTCATGACGGGCATTTATAAGCCCGATGGCGGCACTCTGATTTTCAATGGAAAAAACATCGAAGGGCGTGGCCCGGAACAGGTCAATGCGGCGGGCATTTCCCGCACATTCCAGAATATCCGCTTGTTCAACAATATGACTGTTCTCGAAAATATTATGGTGGGGAGACACTCGCGACTGAGTATAAACCTGGTTGACACGATCCTGCACTTGCCGCGATTCAGCAGACAGGAAACCGAGGTGCGCCGGAAAGCCGGTAATCTGCTCGATTTTGTTGGGTTGTCGGGCAAGGCAAATGAGATTTCTCGCAATTTACCTTATGGCGATCAGCGACGCTTAGAGATCGCACGGGCACTGGCGAGTGACCCAAAGTTAATTTTGCTCGATGAGCCGACGGCAGGTATGAACCCTCAGGAGACGAGCGAGGCGATTGGCCTGTTTCGTCGTGTGCGGGATGAGCTTGGAGTTACCGTGCTGCTTATCGAACATGATATGCGTGTGGTCATGGGTATCTCCGAACGAATTACAGTTCTGGACCAGGGTTTAAAGATTGCGGAGGGTTCACCGGAGGAGATTCGTCGCAATCCGCAGGTTATTGAAGCTTATCTTGGACGTGGTAGCGCCGGCGACAACCCAGTTACCCCCACGCAAATAGAGGATGTTGATACCCATGCCGCTGCTTGAGCTTGACAATGTACACACTTACTACGGACAAATCCATGCGCTCAAGGGCATTTCGCTCTACGTAAACAAGGGCGAAGTTGTTACACTCATTGGCGCGAACGGGGCAGGGAAAAGTACCACACTACGCACCATTAGCGGATTAGTTCGACCTCGTAGTGGTACAGTGAAATTTAACGATGTAGTCATTAACAGCTTAGCGCCGCACAAAATTACACAGATGGGACTGGGGCACGTTCCTGAAGGTCGGCGAATTTTCCCCAAGCTCACAGTTCGCGAGAATTTGGAGGTCGGCGCTTTTACTGTTCCCAGAGTAGAGGTTGGTGAGCGGATCGATGCGACATTTGTATTATTCCCTCGCCTCAAAGAACGTATCGATCAGCTTGGCGGGACGCTTTCCGGCGGTGAGCAGCAGATGTTGGCAATGGCCCGTGGACTGGTTCTGAATCCGCGCCTGCTTCTGCTGGATGAGCCGTCAATGGGGCTTGCGCCCGTGCTTGTGGACAGCATCTTCGATATCATCGGTGAACTGCACGCGAAAGGCACGACAATTCTGTTGGTAGAGCAAAATGCGCGACTGGCGCTCCAGGTGGCGGATCGCGGTTATATTCTGCAAACTGGACAAATCGTCATTAGCGATTCGGCTGCTGTTCTCCAGAACAGCGAAATCGTGCGCAAAGCCTATCTGGGGGAAGAGTAATTTTCCATTTGCCGTGGTCGTGGAACAAATTGCGCTTAATTATTATTGTTAGATAAATTGCGAAAAGAAACAATTGATATTGGCGGTAGCTGTGGTATGCTTATCCGCTGTGTATAACGCAACCCTTCATGCAGGATCAGTGTTGTTATAGTCGCAGCAATTATCGATGCCATTGGCGCTTTTGAGCAGGCCAATCCACATTGGAGACAGCCATGATAGAAATCCAAACCCCTTTGACGATTTTTTTGGTGTCCTATGTGATCGGATCGTTTCCATCCGCTTATTTGGTCGGACGTCTCAATCACATCAACATCTTTGAAATCGGCAGCGGAAACATGGGCGCGAACAACGTCGTCCGTTCGCTCGGCTTCAAATGGGGATTCGTGGTGTGGATGATGGACAGCCTCAAGGGCATTCTGGCAGTAGTGCTTGCCCGGCGCATCATGCCCAATGACGAGATTTCAGCCAGCGTTATCAGCGCAATCGCTGTCGTTGTGGGACACAATTGGTCTTTCCTGGCGACCCTGATTACAGGCAGATTGCGCGGCGGCAAAGGCGTCTCCACAGCGGCAGGCACGATGCTCATGATGGCCCCTGCGCAGGTGATCATCGTGACCTTGAGCCTGTGGGCCGTGACTGTCCTGCTGACCCGCTATGTTTCGCTCGGTGTGCTGGTGTCGGTGGCGATTGGCAGCGCCCTGATGCTGCTGATGATTGGGCTGCAATATGGCATACCATCGGCCTATTCGTATTACACCATTGCCATTGCGTCAATGATTTATGTGCGCCACTGGAAGAATATTCGGAGTTTGCTGCAAGGACGCGAACGCCGCTTAGGGGAACGAGTGACCTCGTAATCCAGGCGGCGGTTTAATCTAGCTTGATGAGTTTTACAGCCTCGGTAATTCGCGGTCTTAGCCAGGCCGTTTCTGGAATGCCTCTTTCATAATCATCTGTAGCATTTTGGGTTGCTCCGAGACAGTTGCCACCGCCAGAGTCTTGCGTACATATTCATCCGTTGTGAGTTGTTTGAGCATACAGTTTGCCAGATCGGCCCTGGACGTATACATGCCACGTATGGTCGCTTCCGCCATTTGATAGTCCGTAGGTGCAGGCGTCTCAAATAGACCAGAGGGCCGGACAATCGTCCAGTCAAGTTGGCTGTTCATCACCAGCGTTTCCATCTGCTCCATGTCTGCATACGTCGTGCGCCCAATCGTATTGATAACGAGCGGCTTCATGATTTTCTCGAAGAAGAAACCCCCTCCCGAATCGTGGTATCGAGTCTGAGGGTCCGTCGCACTGGAACTCACGCAGACGAGACGACGAACGCCATATTTCTTCATGGCCTGCACAATGTGAGCCATACCCTGTGAATAAACGCTAGTCGGTTTGCCGCCAAAAGGGACACCAAGGCTGGACAGGACGGCATCCTGTCCTTCAACCGCTTGTTCCACCGAGGCGAGATCGAACACATCGCCGCGCATCACCTGCAAATGCTCGTGGCGGAGAGAAAATGTTTCCGGATGACGGGTAACGGCAGTCACCAAATGTCCGCTGGTGAGTGCCTGTTTCGTCAATTGTTGTCCTGTGGCACCATTAGCGCCAAATACGACCAGTTTCATTGTGCTACCTCGCTATCTTCAATGTTGTTTCCACGAATCGGTTAGTAAGCCAGTTCGACCATCCCACGATAGGTTGACCGATCATTCAGGTGAGTGACTATGTAATCGGCAATATCGGCCCGCGATATTTTGCTTCCGTGTGTCAGTTGTTGGTTGACAACCGATTGGTAGTGCCCCGTCCGTGGCCCGTTCGTGAATTGGGGCGGGCGAAGTATTGTCCAGTCCAGGTCGCTCGCCTTCACCTCAGTTTCCATTCGAACCAAATCGGTGTACATATTTCTGAGGACGCGCCACAGGACGATTGCCGCCAGACGCTGCCACCATATCGCAGGAGCAAGCCCGCTAGCAGAGATGCACAGAATACGGCGGACATGAGCAGCTTGCATCGCCTGCATGATGTTTGCCACACCTTCTGAATAAATCGTGGTTGGCTTGAGATCGCGTGCGCCCAGGGCCGAAACCACGGCATCCTGCCCGACGACCACCCTTCGGACACTCGCGGCGTCCAATACGTCGCCCTCGACCACGTGGAGGCATTCATGCCGGAGTGTTATCGCTGAGGGACGGCGGGCAACTGCCGTCACTTCATGCCCAGCGGAGAGTGCTTGCTCAATTACCTTAGAACCAATGCCGCCCGTTGCTCCGAATACGACTACTTTCATTGTGTTACCTCATCATTTTCATTATTGTTTCCGCTTACCCACTTCAGTTTGTCAGGATTTCCTACCACACGTACCTCGGTTACCCGTCCATCGTCCACAGACATAGATAAAACGACGACAACGTTGCCGTCTGCTCGAATGATCACAGCCAGTTCGCCGTTCACTTCAGCCAGTTCGGACTGGTAATCTTTTCCCAGCACGCGCGGAGAAGCCAGCAGAAATTGTGCCACTGCGTCGCGCCCTTGCAGCGTGTGGATCGCCGCGCCGCGTGCCTTCCCGCCCCCGTCTACCCACAGCATGACATCCTCGGAGAGGAGTTGCATCAAGCCGTCCATTTCGCCCGTGCTGGTAGCCTGTATGAACTGGTTGAGAATTTGGCGATGTGTTTCCTCGTTGGGTTTGAAGCGCGGGCGATGATCGGCGATGTGCTTCTTGGCCCGACTGTACAATTGACGGCAGGCCGCTTCTTCCCTTCCGACCATCTGGGCGATCTCCGGATATTCATAGTCGAAAACTTCGTGCAGCAAGAAGACGGCACGTTCCAGCGGAGACAAGTCCTCCAACAGCGTCAGGAAGGCTATCGACAGCGAGTCGTGTAGTTCGGCCTGCTGCGCCGGTGCGAACAATTCGTTCGTTTCGGTTAATACAGGTTCGGGCAGCCACGGGCCAAGATACGTTTCGCGCTGAACCTTCGCCGATTGCAGATGATCGAGACACAGCCGCGTAACAACCGTGGTTAAGAGCGCCTTGTGCGACGCGATCTCGGCTGGCGAGGTCGTTTGATAGCGCAAATAGGCTTCCTGCACAATATCTTCGGCTTCCGTTGCGCTGCCGAGCATCCGATAGGCAATGGAGAACATCAAGGGCCGATATTCCTCAAATTGCTTCGCATCAAGATCATTCATGGACATACCTTTTGAGCTTTGATTTCAACAAATAAGACGGACGAGGAGTCCGTTTTGTGACATCACATTGAGGATGAATTGTTTTTGGGGTCAATCCACCAACTGAATATGCCCGTGAGCAGCTCGGATCAACCGATCTCGGATTGCAAGCCCCAGACCGTCCGCAGGATAATCGCGGGCAAGGATTATATCTACGCCAGTATCGTCAAGCGCGCGCAGTCCCCCATAAAGCCCTTGTGCTATCTGCTGCAAGTTGTTGAGTGAACCAAGGACGACAATTGGCACTGCTAGATGGGCGATGGCTGTGCGATCTTCTTCTGCAATCAGTAAGCCAACATGTTTACCTTGTGCCATTAATTCCGCCGCCGATTTCGCAAGTGCAAGACGCACTTTTGCATCTGTGCCGTCCAACAGATGCAGTTCGGCGCGCGGCGAATAATGTTTCAGCAGCATTCCCGGCGCTTCCACTGCATTTTCTTCGGGCAATACATACCGCGTGACCACTTCCAAATCGGGCAATAGGCGGGCAAGGGCATCTCTATTTACACCGCCCGGACGCAGCAATCGCGGATGATCGCCTGTCAGATCGACAATGGTGGATTCAAGTCCAACTTGAGTAGGTCCAGCGTCTAGAATTAGCGGAATTTTGCCATCCAGATCACTTAGCACATGTGCCGCCGTTGTAGGGCTGGTGTGTGCGAACAGATTGGCGCTTGGTGCGGCGATTGGTACATTCGCCGCTTTGAGCAGCGCGAGGGCAATAGGGTGGGCAGGCATCCGCACCGCAACAGTTGGCAGCCCTGCACTCACCACGGATGCAATCTGCTCCTGCCGCTTTAAAACCAGTGTAAGCGGCCCCGGCCAAAACGCAGCGATTAGTTTGTGGGCAGATTCCGGTATATCAGTCGCTACTTCGACTAGACAGTCTGGCGATGAGATATGCACAATCAGCGGGTCATTGGCAGGCCGCCCTTTTGCCTCGAAGATGCGATTGGCGGCGGCAGAATCGAGTGCGTTGGCTCCCAGCCCATAGACGGTTTCCGTCGGAAAGGCAACAAGCTGTCCACTCCGAATCAGGCGTGCGGCCTCATTGATGGCTTCCGTCGACGTTTCGTCTACAGCTACAACCCGCGTTTGCATGGCATTCCCTGTTATTTCCACCCGACTATTTTACCCCTTTGACATTCCGTTTAGAGGCGTGCGGCAAATGAAAACCGGGAATTAGGGTAAACTAGGTTGAAATTAACCCCAATTCATCAGGAATATCTTGTTCACGATGCGCCGCTTTGCCGCTCATGTTTTGATCTGTTTGCTGATGTGTATGGTCGTCGCTGCTTGCGACTTTTCGCCAGCTCCACCGCCTTTGCCAACGGTTGCCAATGTGCAGGCGGGCCAAACCGCGATCTATTTGACCAAAAACGCGCCTCCACCGGGATTTGAGCAGAGCGTCCAGTTTCCGCAAATTGACGCGAATCTGAGCAACCTTCCGGGCTGGCATTACACCGTTGGCTTATATTTTGACGGTGTATTCGCCGGAACCTCAGACCGCGCACAGGGCAGCCTCAACGCCGATGTATCCAGCAATGAACTGAGTGGGGATCGCCGGGTGCTGCTCAAAGCGTCTGGCGCAGCATTCGGCCTTCAGCAAGATCGCAACGTCGAAGGTGTACGGCTGGGCAACGATTACTATCTCGTAGATGCCAACAAGGTATGCACGAAGATCGCGCAGCCCGGGACAAGCCAGCAGGTCGCTGATCTCAAGGCGGGAACACTTATCGGTGGCGTGAAATTGGCAACACCGATGGGCGAGCGTAAAACCGATAACAAGGTCGATGTCTGGGAATACAGCTTCACACCCGAAAATGTTATCCCACCGACGCTGCAAATCGGGAGCGCTGGCAAGCTGACCGTTGCCGCAGGCGATCTATGGGTTGCGCCATCAGTCAAGGGCGTCTGGCAATATACGATCACGCTGGATGCCGAGAACGTGCTTTTGCAGGGAGACCGCCCGTTGACGGGACAAATCCGCGCTACATATCAGCTTATCGAGACGGGCGTTCAGTACAACATCGCGATCCCATACGGCTGCTGAATTAATTTATGGCAAGGGCAGTTGCATACGGCAGGCAACTTTATTAAAGAGGAATAACATGGAACACAGACAACTTGGTGGTTCAGGACTCAAAGTGCCGATCCTCAGTTTCGGCACAGGCACCTTCGGTGGTGGTAGCGAATTTTGGCGCGCCTGGGGCACTACCGACGTAGCAGAGGCAAGTCGCCTGGTCGATATTTGTTTGGAAGCAGGCATCAACCTGTTTGATACGGCTGACGTTTATTCCAGGGGCTTGTCGGAAGAAATTCTTGGGCAAGTTCTCGCGGGCCGACGCGACAAAGTTCTCATATCGACCAAAGCGACTTTTCGTATGGACGAGGGGCCGAATGACCTGGGTTCTTCGCGTTTTCATCTCATCCGTGCCTGTGAAGCCAGTTTGAAGCGGCTGAATACGGATCACATCGATATCTATACCATCCACGGCTTCGATGCAGCGACGCCAGTTGAAGAAACGCTGCGAACGCTTGATATGCTTGTCCAGAGCGGCAAAGTTGGTTACATCGCGTGTTCAAATTTCTCCGGCTGGCACTTGATGAAATCCCTTGCCACCTCTGAGAGATACGGCTGGACACGTTATGCAGCACATCAGGCGTCGTACTCCCTCCTGGGACGCGAATACGAGTGGGAACTTATGCCACTGGCGTTGGATCAGAAACTCGGAACACTTGTCTGGGGTCCGCTGGCTACGGGACTCCTTTCGGGGAAATACCGCCGCAACCAGGCACCCACCTCTGGTACACGGATTCAGCAGATTGGTACTGAAGCACCGCCGCTGCCTGCTGAATTTGTTCAGAAGGTCGTTGATGCGCTGGATGAAGTGGCCCAGGAAACAGGCAAGACTGTCGCGCAGGTTGCGCTGAACTGGCTATTGCAACGGCCTACCGTGGCAAGCGTGATTATTGGTGCGCGTGACGAAACGCAGTTGCGAGAAAATCTTGGGATCCGTTTCTGGCGTTGTCTCATCCGTTGAGATTCATAATCTCAACGGATGAGACAACGCTTCATTACCTACGTTCTATTGGATAACGTTCACGGTCTTCCCAGTATTCAATACCGCCGATCATCTCCTTAACTCGGAAACCCAACGCACTGAGTTTTACTGCTGCTTTAGTCGCGCCATTGCACCCCGGCCCCCAGCAGTAAACCACAATGAGCTTATCTTTGGAAAAATCCGCCACGGTTTCGGCGTTGATCTCTGTCTGCGGCAGACTGATTGCACCTACGGCATGACTCTTAGCGTAGGCTCCCCGGCTGCGGACATCTGCCAAAGTGAAATCGGCGACACCATTTTTCATATCGGTGAACACGTCCGCTGGATCAGTTTCAAAGCGCAGTTTATTGGAGAAGAAAGTGTTGGCATTATCGCAATCGGCGGCAGGCGTCGCCAGAACCAGAGAATCACTCGCAAGTTTCGTCATTTCCATGATCGTTACCCTCCAGATGAATCGGAATGGTCACATTCTAGGGGCAAACCGACAGTAAATATATTTGCGGTCTCTAAATGCCGCATTCGCGAAAACTGAATGGCTGTCCAGGGCTTTCAGCATTAAACTGTATTTTGAGGCTTAACGGATATCCGCTGTGGAACTCTACCAACTCCGTACCTTCGTCATCGTGGCAGAAGAGAAAAATGTGACCAGGGCTGCCAAACGCCTGTTCATGACACCGCCTGCCGTGAGCGCCCATATCAAAGCGCTTGAGGAAGAGTTAAACGTGACGCTTTTTGTGCGTACGCCGCAGGGGATGCAGATTACCGAGAAAGGGCTGCTCCTGAGGACCAAAGCAGAGCAAACTTTACGGGCCGCGCAGGACATTGTTAACCATGCCACGCAAATGCAAGATTACCTGATGGGCCGACTGGCGATTGGCCTGAACGGGTCGCCGGGATTTTTGCGCGTTGGACAACTGGTTTCGCAGATGGGCGTGAATTATCCGGGAATTGATCTAGCTTTTGCTAGCTCTGTTTCGGGCAAGATTATCGAGGACTTGCAAACTGGTAATCTCGATGTTGGCTACATTTTTGGCACATCGCCCGTTGATGCAGTCGTGAGTCACTGCCTCGCAACCGTCGAGTTAGTCATCGCCGCACCCCGACAATGGGAATCGCAAGTAGAAATTGCGACGTGGAAGGATATTGCCGATCTACCCTGGATTTATTCAACCATTTACTGCCCTTTCCAGGTGATTATTGATGGCCTCTTTGAGCAGCATGGCTTGAAATGCCGTCGCGCTGTCCAATCTGAGGACGAACTGACGAAATACGAGTTGGTCAGTTCAGGCGTGGGGCTGGCGCTGCTCGAAAGGCATGAAGCTGAAGAAGGCGTTGCGGCAGGCAAGATCACCATCTGGAAAACCGATCCCATCCACTGCGAATTGTCGCTTGCCTATCTCCACGAACGGAAGCAAGATCCGCTAATCATAGCGCTTGAAGGCGAAATGCTCAAAACTTGGCACGGTGCTAATTCATGATTCCGTTTGTGTAACTTTTGTTATCACGAAGACCCAAATTTAAATAGTAGACGCTTAACTGTGAACGTGACTCTGTTGTATACTGTT
>WNFI01695598.1_pt1 | contig 13620 bp, 15 predicted proteins | sample 5400471 | NCBI WGS metagenome assembly WNFI01 (sample SAMN13153348, study PRJNA577476) | soil metagenome | isolation source: 100 cm saprolite on Douglas fir-dominated hillslope | place: USA:California | collected 2013-09-17 | reverse complement strand
TTCTCTCGTTGGCCTGCAAAGCTCTGAAAGCGATGACTCGCATTGATTTGGGCACGTATATCATCATGAAGTTTTTCTTCTGGAGTGTAATGCCTTCCTATTCTTAGGATTAGAGAGGAGAGAGACGGGAACAGGCTAAGTCTCACTATGGGGGTTCAAAAGCCCTGCAGTCATGGGCCAGTTAGAATGCCGGAGAAGATTGAGAGGAAAAATCAAAGAACGGACCGGAGATTGTATCTTCCGTACGCTGTATGCCCTCTGGGATGCGCTCGACGAGATGGGAGAGAAAAGACATGTTACTGAAGGCGAGATGATGGAAACCAGGGACGATTATATGTCATCTGGTGACCTTGGGAAACCCGGCAACACACTATGGCCGGATGCACAGCTGATTGCCGCCAAGTTACGTATATCGTGCGTCTATTCTCCGGCGGCCTTCAAATCCTGTTCCCTTATTAACCCGATCACTGTATTTATGTCCAAGACATTTGACTCTTCGAGGGCTCTTCGTGGGCAATATTACCGTGGTGGATCCACACGGCGCTCGGAGACAGGCCCGCGATCGTCTACTAGTCCGACATCCGAGTATCCTATCTTATGTCTCTCTACTCTGTTGCCACTCGCATCTTCATTTTCTATTAATATCCTGGATTTGGCTTTCCAGAAAGAAGTTCAGAGTAATGACGCCTTGAGCAGGTAGCCGACCGTCGGACGAGAAAAAAGCTGTGTCCGAGTCGTATGGAACTTTGGATTGATTGTGGATGCAGTTATCCCCCTTCTGACATCAAAGTAATCCTGTCTTTGACCGCAACTACTGTCACGGTGTGTTAAAGCCCACTGTCCGGTTGAAATATTGTAGGCCGACAGTATGTATGCATGATGCTGGGATTACAGTTCGTCGGTTTTCTTTTGTAGTATTGTATGTCATTTATTACATCCTATAGTTTCAGGCGCCATCCAGTGAATAACTGACGCACGGAAAACACGGGGGTCGCCTTCTAATGCCGCAACAGAACAACTACTGCTGGAATACTCAAACGGCGCTGGAATGGCACCCAAGCAATTAAAAGATACGATTTTCCATGCCGCTTTCCTCACCAAATTCCCCCATTTCACGTCTAGATTGACCTCGGACATTACACATGGACAAGCAGCAGAACGTTTAACGCGATCTCTTCATCGACGGCTATATCACCCAAATGTTTGACCCTCGGGTTGCCGAAGAATATCACATCTCCCCATTGAGGAAAGAACCAGGACAGATTGGACAGATTCAACGGCAGGCCGATGTCACTGGCACAGGCGCATTTTTGGCCGCACCTCCCCCTGGAAGCCAGGGATTGACTTCCAGTCAGCACGGCTGGGTCATAGACCACGCGGTCAGATATACGGGTCCAGTGATCCGCCAGAAATTTTGGGCTCCCAAGAAGTCGTCCGACAAACTGCGCTAGGTTGATCATGAACAGCTAAGCCCACCCATTTTTTTCGTCCATAAGAATGGTCGAGATCTCGGTTTACCTTTGATCGAGGCTGCGGGTGGTAATTGTATGTGTCTTCGAGGTGCAGAGGAAGTCGCACCTGTTGGCTCAAGCGCCCACGCACAGATCCGTATTAACGTGAGTTCAATTTTCGACGTTCATAGTTCGGAACTGATGGTGAAGCTATACCCTTCGCAGTGGTGTGGTTATGTATATCTCGACTGGAACGAACAAATCTCGATACAAAAGCAAACCCAGCCGAGACAAACAATCTCACTTGAAACATTCGCAAACCATGTCGCAAAGAAGACTCTAAAGTTCATGGAGGTAATTTTGATCCTGCTCTACAAATGTTCTCCATGAATCTGATGTCAGGACCATTTACCAGTTTGCGAAGAATAATGCGGCGCACGACCGTGACAGTGATCAAAGATATCTTATCGGGGAGCAACACGTCACTCCTTGCGATATCATATTGATAGGGACCGTCCAAGTTTCGCAAGGTAGTTGGATGCCCATTCTCCAGCTGAACAACGGATATGCTCAGTGTCTGTGAATATGAAACAGCAAAGTCCGGTTTGCCAGTGCTTCATTTAGCGAATACATTCCAACAGTCTACTCAATTACGCAGTGTCTGGTTACAGTACTGTACAGTACCATGCAACTAGTATCCTAATACAAACAATGCTGATACCGTGCCTTACAACTAATCGTCATTTTTCAGCGTTCATGCTGGTATCGGATGGGAAGTCGCGCTAACGTAGTATGTTATAGCAATATTGAGACCAGATCTGAGTAGTGCAATCCCCACGTCCTACGGATGTTATATGGGCGCTCTGAGCCGTCCATCCATCTAATAAGTACGAATATAAGGTTGAGTGTTGTGTAGAATGAAAGTCGACCCTCCTTATCTACAGTGGATTAGTAACCAGTCTCTTGGATTACGCATCGCTTTGGGCCCCTGGATGAACATGTGAAGACGGCGTCTGCACAGATGAAAACCAGGACCACGCTCTTTTGCACGGCGATAATGGCCGTGTTGTCGAGTTGAATTGGCCCTGATGCTGAGCTCTCTCGTGCCCGGTGCCGGTGATCTCTCGCCATAAGCCATTTACCAGGGCTTCCAATCTTGATCGATAGTGAGCCGGAGCAGGTCAGTTGCCGTAAACCTGGGAGTTTCCCAGATCAGGCCAGGGCTTCAGAGAGTAACCAAGGTCCTCGTGAGGACGTACCCCAAATGAGGTGGCGTAGCCAAATGATTCCGGGCACAGGGCCGAATCTTCATTTGACGACGTGGAAGAAGGACGGAGAACGAATACTAGTGGCAATGTTCAGGCCGGATCAAAGAAGCTCATACCTTTGTCATTCAACAGGGCCTGCAAGGTAGTAGCCACCGTAACGCGTAACGGCTCGAACCGTAGAAGCAAATCATGGCGCTGCCCTGCCTTGTGAATGTCCTGCCCTATGGGTTATTTATCTATTGCCGGAGTCCGCCGCCAGCAAGAGTGAGAAGAACCATTAAAATACCGAGCCGTGAATGGGAAGTTACTATACAATCATTCTCTTTGCGGGAGACAGCTGCAGAGCGAGTTGAGCGAGTTATTCAGGTCTGAACTCAGTCTTGAAACCCGAAGACCCTCGGATCACGCCATCACAGTAGCGGGTCCTTAAAAGGCGCACGCCGCGACATCGGTTGTGCGAGTATGCGTCACCATCCTGTACACTTTTTGCGACCCCCCTATTCATACCTTGAGGTGATGAAATGGAACTCGCCCACATTCCAGATCATCTACAGCTACAACTTACAGATGCCATCCTCCTGCCTCCAACGTTGATGAAATTATCGTCACACCACTTGCCTTTACGACTGGGTACGTCTCTTAGAGTGTGAAGCAGGCCTGTCCACACTTCAGACCCCCGATCTTTCATGTTTATATTTCTTGACTATCGGTATAAATGTATAAATCGATGCGTTACTGTAATGAAGAGCCCCTTGTTTCATGTTCACGCATCTCCGACTCGGAGTCATTCTAAGCAACTTCATGAGGCATGACTCGGAAGCTGTCGTTCGTTGCAGGCCGAAGGAACAAGGGTCTACTGCCAGTAGTAGAGCGTGGTTAAAGAGATTGTAGGAATACAGTCGGTGTAGGAAAAACGCGATGCGCGTGCGGGAAACGAGTGGGTGGGTGGGCAAACGCACGAGGGCGCCCCGATGTATTTACGCACATTTTATACTACTCAGAATATATGGGTGTCAATATGATGCATGGAAGAAAGCATTAGCGTGCTACTAAAACTAAGGTACTGTACTAAAAGCGAGCGAATAACGAGCCGCGCGAGCTCGATTTCAACAGAGGGCACGGTCAGAATCTTGTACACCATTAAGACGAGGTGAAGTAGTTGCTGAATAAGTGTCACGGAGCTGGAGCCAGAGTGGGAACGTTTGACAGATAATCATCAGAAGGTACTAGTACGTGCGGTGATGTCGGAAACCATACTGTAATTAAAGTTTGGGGAATCGCAGGCGAGCGCCAAAATAAGGGAGAAAGCGATTCCCGTTCTTTGTAACACTTTCCAAAAGGAAATGGACTCGCTCGAATGGCCTATCCCATGGGGAAAAAAAACCGATTTCACCATATGGTATGAAGTCCGTCCGCGGCTAGAAATTTGCGCCATAGATGAGTTCTAAGCCCGTGGACTCGGCGCCGAGGTTCTTGAAATTAACCATTGGAACACGTTCCTCTGACGTACCGTAGGACAGACAATTCGAGTACCGAGTAAGAAGAGTGAGAAGTGCATTGCGCCGTTAATATTGACAGTGGCAGCTGCGGCGGCGGTCATGGAGTAGGAAGCCTCAGGTAATATTCCATTATTCCCTGGGGTTTCATCGGATGAGATGTGTCAATACGTCAGTTATAAAAGGCCTCATGCCGTCTGCCAAGCTCTGTTGCTGCTCCTCTTTCGAGTTAACCCGTCAACTACATATACACAAACAGCATCGACGGCCCAGGGACAATGACAAGCACGGACAGGCTACGAAATATCCGCGTGTATTGTGCGTCTCTATTCCCAGCCCGGGCCACCGGCCCGTGGCATCAAACTGATTAGTAATATTATCCACGGGTCACGTTATCGCGTATCTGACGCGTCCTGGCATCATCAGCGCATCAGCGCACTTTCTGTCCTTCCTTGATGTCAATTTTTTTTTGAATTAACACTTAATCGTATTTCAAGGGTTGGCATTTATTGCGTATTGGGGTATCGTTTTGTTTGGTTATGATACGTGCGTCTGCAGCCTTGCCTCAAAAATCTTGAGGGATTCAATTGACAATTATAATCTCCTATCAGCGGTGTCGCTGGCGGTGTCGTCCAGTCGAAATACTTCCAAATTAAGTTTGGTGTCCGTCCCGCCGAAGGGCCCGTGAAGCAGAGTCGTATTGATGACGTCTCGGGGAATATCGTATCTGCGCTCCAAGGTGGTGCTTTCTTCGGCGCTCTCAGCAGTGCCCCAGTCTCGGGTGTGTCTCGCGTTCCTTTTCGGCTGCGCAGCTTCTACTTTCGATCGTTGTTGCGATGCAAGCGTGCTTTTTACACGCCACATCTACAAACGCTGGCGCAGTTCCTTGCGAATAATGACTCCCCTCTTCGATCATGAACACAGCTGATCCCTCCGTAGCTTGGATCGGGCAACGCAAGACCCTCCTTGCGTATACTGTGATTTTTGCTCTTGGTGCTGTGTGCCACTCTTGTTTTCGTGTCACTTGGGCCTATTCTAAAATGCGCTGGCACAGGTATTGCAAACGATAGCAAATGGCGAGGGCCAGCGTGGACTCGAATACATTTATGGTGGTCGCGTTGTATCTGGGTTTGGGATTGGCGCGATAAGCGCAGTCGCGCCAGCCTACGTGTGTGAATGCGCGCCAACGCAAGTACGTGGACGCATCACAGGGATGTTCCAAATCATGGTGGCCATCGGGGTCATGCTCTCATACTTTATAAATTGTACGTCAAAATATTCTTCCGCACATATTCGCATCCTTCGGACTCGAATTTTAATCCATGTGGTGTCATCACAGTCGGGATAGGCCTTCATATTCACAATAGTTCAAAGATCTGGCGCATTCCATTCGCATTTCAATTCATACCCACAGGAATCATGGCACTCGGGCTCTTGACCGTTCCTGACTCTCCACGATGGTTAGCGTCCAAGGGCCGTAGTAGTGAGGCCCTCAAGAACTTGGCATATTTGCGTAGGCGTCTGCCAAGTTCCCAGGACGTTTTGCATGAGCTGGCGGAGATCGAAGCGGCTCTTGCGGAGGAGCGTGAAGTTCGCGATCACCTCGGCCTACGCGAGGCATTCTTTGGACGCGGAAACTTCCCTCGGTTTTTGATCGCTTTTTTCATCTTCTTCCTGCAGCAATGGTGTGGACAGAATTCNNCCCCGCAGATCTTTACCTCGGTGAATAATTTATTCCTCCTTCGCTATCCATACCTAATACAGTGTAGATCGGTTACACGGGTGCCACCAACTCGCTTCTCGCGGCAGGAATCTACGGTGTGGTCAAGGTCATAGCAACGACAATATTCATATTTTTTTTTCTCAATGTCTGGGGACGTAGGCCGTTACTATTTATCTCTGCGATAGGAATGGGAATCTTGTTTTTTATCGTTGGCGCTCTCCTCAAGACATATCCGCCAGCATCAGCTCCACAACCCAATCCCCCTGCTTCGGGGAGGGCGATGGCGGCAATGATCTACATCTACGTTTGCTTCTATTCTATGGGTTGGGGCCCGCTGCCATGGGTGTACGCATCCGACATATTTCCAACGCGGACCAGACACTATGGAATGGCCGTCGCATCTTCGTCGCAGTGGTTATGGAGTGAGTAATTTTCTAATGCATACGCTGGTGAACATCTACGAGGTCACGACCGTATTTGCAGACTATGTTGTGTCAAAGGTGACGCCCACCATCCACACTAGGCTCGGTTACAAAATGTTCTTGGTGTTTGCGTCTCTGAACGTCGGGGTGATGGCTCCATTCTCGCTGTTTGTCCAACCGTCTTGCCTGTCATGGACTTGACATTTATACTTCTGCAGTATTATCCCAGAAACGAAAGGACGCTCTCTCGAAGAAATGGATATCGTATTTGGGGCCGTTAGTGCGGACGATCGCGCTCTGAATATTGCGCGGCATGAACATGGCGCGCATTCCTAAAATTTTCCCCTTTTAACACGCTTCACTTATTGAAAATGACAGATTTTGCGAATGTAGGAGTCCACGCCGATTCAGGGCGTGCAAGCACAATCGATGTCAAGGGTTAGGAGGGTTGACGGTTTGGCTTTTTGGGAGTCCACAGGTGAGGGATAGGACTCGAACAGTCATGTGCACCCTGGGCCGATCGTATGTGTGGCCCGGTCGAAGATATATGAAGTTCACAGCATTTCACTCTCTGAGAAAATTGAGGCGAGACAAAAGGTCGATGAAGTCGTTCAGCCCATTTCAACATGGTCGAAGACTAATGATCTTGATAACAAACTATTTGACACCTTAATAGAACAGCTACAGTGGGCCGGCCATTAACATCCATTATTGATTCAGTCACTTCTCTTAGCGGAGTTGAGCCAGCTAAAGGAAGTGAGCTCGCGCGGGCCACACTACTAGTAATCGCCATATTTGCGGATAGGTACGAGACGTCTGCGGCTCTCGCTCGAGTAGTAGTCACAGTCCTCCATCACAAGATTCGGAGCAGTGCCTTGTCTCCCATCACCAATATTAATGTAAGGTGGACGATGTGGCTGCGCTTGCATGGACTGCTCCAGGGCGTCCTAGTTTCAATCGCCCTTCGGACGCGCCGACTCTCCCTCACATTAGATGGACGAATCAGGACGTAGCATTTCTCTTCAACTCCGGATAGTTTCATTTCTGCCCTAAATAATTTAAAGCTCAATTATCACTTTCGTCGCTCGCTTACCAACTATTTTTACCCTTTAGATACCTGTCCTTCGTTCAGCTTAGTCTCCATTTCTCCATTCCAGGGCACGTCAGGCAACCTGGGTTGGCCGATTCGCCGCGCGGCCGACATACCCCGATACTCTTCCCTTGGCCCCCTCTTTCTCTCGCTCGATCGCAGTCGAGCCCTGACGTATTTAAACTGACTCCTCAATAATTACAAGAAAGGACACTCTTCTGTCTCGCCTTTTGTGCGCCAGCCGTCTCAAGACGATTTTCTCATTCTCTCTTTGCGCTCCCTTCTCTTTCTCAGCCAGCCTACGAAGCCCGATGTGTATCGAGTCGAGTGTGCCCCTTAATCTCTATCCACCCGAACTCACTCACGTGCGGCGTTACACCAAGAATGACTCTCACCATCATTTAGTGCACCCTTAGATAGTAGATTGCGTGCATTGAAAAATTACGTGATAATTTTTCAACAATTTATTCTACTTTTTTGAGTCATGTCAGGTAAAAAGCAGAAAGTTTTTCCACCGAAAGGCTGGCGGAAATAACTTGAAAAGCCCCTTTAGGCTTGGCCTTGATTCATTCTATGGCCTTTCGTGTTGCGCATTCTTGCGGCTTCTTGCTCACATGTATTTCACTGATTGTCTTCTTGTCGAAAGGGTGAGTTCCGTTTGTATTCTGAGTATCAAGTGCGCTCCTTTTGTTTCATTTGGAATGCATTTCAACTTGCATGACAACTGCAAAATATCTTGTAATCTGCATTATTAATACTGTAATCTGGAGGTCTCCGCTACCCTGGCCATGAAGGTGACATCATTGACTGATAGCCCGAGAGTGAAGGAACTCGAATGCTTCACCACACATACTGTAGAAAGTAGAAACTGAACTTGGATGCCAATTGAAGAGTAACGTGGATCCGAGGGGTGCCGCGGTGCCGCCGCAGCCGAGATTTCTCGGACTCGGACTCTCATGACGCGGTATTTGAGGTCCTTCGAATGGGGGGTGCCTTCCACGCCTCCCCTCCAGGGTGCCCTCGAGCAGTCACCATCTTTCGACAATTCGAATTTGTCATGCAACGGCAACTGGCGCTATGTAAAATTTCTGTGCACGGAGCCGCTGGTCCCGCGTTCCAATGGCAACCTGGTCGAGCCAAAGAGCAAACATTTTTCTGATGCACCACATATGGAAGATTCATAGCAAGGTGCGCAAGACCTTAAATAGGAAAAAAAACGAAGCGATTTGACAAGGAGTTGATCATGTACAAGCAGATTGTCAATAGGTGGGGCCACTGATAGTAGTGTGACTGTTCAATAGCCCTGAAGGCCCGGGGCCTGAGGATGCACCCATAATTACAGAGCAGAACCCGTAGATGTACCCGAGCTTTGGGCAACGATGGGTGACTTCCGCGATGCTTTCCATTCATCGACGACTGAGGGTGTTAAAGGTAGGGTAGGGTAGCCTATCGTTCTGTGAGTGTGTAGAGCAAATAATGAGATACAACGTGACACGTGTAGCTAAAAACGACAGCGATGTTTTAAGATAGCCCTGAGAAAGATGTGCAACCAGGATGTCCGGTGACCAGGCACATACAACACCCAAAGCTCAGTCGTCGCCAATCTTAGGCGCTAGATAGTACCGAATATAGCCCTGTCCGAATGTATACGACACCTGGGAGAAGCAGCAGCATCGGCGATCAAGTCAGCAGGATTCCCATAAACTAAAACGATACGCACTAGAAGAGGGACGTCATTCTTGAGCATAAGTTGAACGGTGTCCGAGAGTGATGCACTCTTGGAGAAGTTGACGAGGGATTTGAGCGAAAATGTTAGGCTAACGTGTTGCGTCATCTCGATATGTACCCCGCCGCTACCACCTTCGCCCGAGTCATCAGTCACCTTCTTGGCTTTCTTCTTTGCTTTTGAGTCCTGTACGATCGGTGACAAGACGTTCACGGGCTACGAAGGGTAAAAAACGTACGGACGATGACACAGCAGAGCGCTTGCGCTTCTTTTTCTCGCTGTCACTCAGTTCCTCTTCCTCGTCTTCTGACTTGGCAATGAACTCTGCTTCATCCTCACCACTAGCCATCTCCTCGTCCTCGTCCTCGTCCCCTACACCTTCCTCCTTCTTTACCTTTTCTTTCTTCACTTTCTTTGGCTTCTCGCCATCTTCTTCCTCCTTCACCTCCACTACGTCATCATCCTCCCTGCCATAATTCTCGTATCGTTCCCGTGCAGCGTCGGTCTGCTTCAGGAGAATATTGCCTTGAGCGGCTTCGCCGTCACTCCCAAAGCGAACTCCTTCCTTGGACACCTCGATACGTACAGATTCACCGAGAGAAGAAAGGTCGCGGACGATGCGAGTGAGCTCGCTGGACGTCATGGTAACACGCGCATCATAGTCAGTGTCGGGGATGCCGAGCGTGTCAGCGTCGATATCCATGAGCTTCATGTCGTACTCGGCAATGCGATCACCGCCTGTGTTAAGACAAGATATTAACGGGTGTTGTCCGGAGTCGCAAGGTAGACGCACGTTGTGCTTCATACATAAGGCTGAGGACGTCAGCATCATCACTTGCCTTGAGCGTACACCTGTCATCGTCCTTCGCACACTTGAGAACCTTGGTAAGAGAGCCAAGGTTGACGCCAAGTGGGATTGGACGGTCACAACGGTAAAGCGCAAAGCCATCGGCGTGCAATTTGACGGCGACGAGAGCGACATGGGAGTTATCCATCGCTTGCAGATTCTGGGCGAGACACCTTTCTAGTCCGCGAAAGAAAGAGAGGGACGATTTACTCACGATACCACCCTCGTTGCACTCAAAGTTGGCATCCTGCACGAGTTCTTTGACCGCTGGGTAGTCCGCATCGTCACATGTTTGTCCAGCTGAGATTGAAGACTTTCGTACCGTCTAGAAGACGCTTGAGTGTCGCTGCCTCATTCAGCTTTGCTTCCAGCATGTCTTGAGGGACTATGTGGGTGTGTACTCATTCCATTCACACGCGACGTGTAATCGACGCGTTTTGGGTTCACGCGGAGACTAAAACACGTGACATAACGCATCACGGCGTATTTGTCACGGAGTGACACGCAAAGATAAGATAAGCGGTGATGTTTTTTCAACCTCGACGCTTTCCTCCCAATATTCGATTTTGTTCCTACTCTTCATACAGGAAGAAATACAGAATGGGAAAGAACAATAAGAAGGGGCCCTCCGAGGACAGCTTGATTCTTCCCGACCACCCTAGACACGTCACCGCGCCAATTGTCGACACGCACACGCATCTAGTGTCCACATTTGCCGCGTACAAGCAAAAATATAAGGAAGGCAAATACGATAACTTATACGACTTCGTGAATGGCCTGTACCGAGGGAAGAAAGTGACAACCTTGGTCGATGTGTGGTGCGAAGCACCGGTACAAAAGGTGTGGAAAGAGATAGCGGATTCAAGCATCACCGTACAGGACAGGAAGGACAAGTGGGGTGGACTAGAATACTGGTTCGTTATGGGTGCGTGTCAACGCGGTGGCTACAGACAAGCTAATAATTACTCGTATGATCATAGGTGTCCATCCGTAGGCGTTCATTCTGACATCCCATAGAACACGCTCTGATGGTGTATTATGACCACAGACATGAAGCCAAGTCTTATACCAGCGATATCGAGAAAGACATGTACGCATTTCTCTCTTCCATTCTCGCGCCGCGTCGCGAGATATGTATTTTGTTTAATACACGCGTGCTAATAACAACGACAGTATTGAATCCATGGCACATCCCCGAAACGTAGGATGGGGCGAGATCGGTCTTGATTACCACTACGACAATTCTCCGCGGGACGTTCAGAGAGAGGTATTTACGCGACAACTCCGGCATGCCGTGCGACTGGGAAAACCGATTACGGTGCACACTCGAGAGGCGGACGACGATACGGAGAGCATACTCAAGGCCGAAGTTCCCAAGGTGCACAAGGTACAGTAGTAATTTTTTTCCGTGGTACCGTGGTCTCGACCTCGTAAATCTTGCACTCGCGGGTCGTCGACAACACAGATACACATTCATTGTTTCACCGACTCTCCAGAATTCGGACAACGCTTATTGGATTATTTCCCCAACCTGTACATCGGCATCACCGGTACGCTTTCATTTTTCCGCCCTGTCGTCTTCCGCGTCAACATAACGTGCCCCGACGGATTGAAGGATTGAAGTTCTATTTTTCTTTTCATTTTTTTAAGGAGTGATCACATTCTCGTCCAACGAAAACACGTCCTGCCTTGTCCGCCGGATGTTCGCCGCGGCCCCTCAGTCGTCCCCGCCGCGCATCATTCTCGAAACGGACGCACCGTTCATGGTGCCGGCGAATATCTACGGCTCGTTGCCGGGAGTCAAGGGACGGCTTCCGTTGTGTCATACTGCTATGATACCTTGGACGGCGGAAGTTGTGGCGGCTGTCGCAGGTGAAGGATGGGATGTTGATCGTGTGCTAGAGCTCGGGAAGACGAACGCGCACAGCGTGTATGGCGTCTAATACACACTTTACGCTGTCGTGTTGTTGGGCCTCCCAAAAAACTGTCAATAGGAATTACAGTATCATCCACCGCTCCATCGCAGCATTTCATACAATTTCATGCGTGACGATGTACTGTTCATGCTCCACAAGGCCCGGGCAGGCATAGCACAGATAACAATTTGGTCTAAAATTGGTAAAAATGTGGGATACATTATGAGTATTCAACCGTGACAATATGCCAGCAGACAGACAGTGCTTGTGTAAGTGCACAGATATGCAAGAAAGTTCAGAAAATAAATGAAGTCCTACTTGCGTATATAGCGATGCGGTGGTGCGACAGCGTACTACAAAATGGAGATAACAATAACACAACGCATGCAACGATCAAAATGAAAAAAAGTCAAGAAAAACCAGCAAAAAAATCACGACGGGCGAGTGATAAGTAAACCGCGAAGTTCATCGACACACTCCGTACACCTAGCGTGTACTTCCCGCGCGTTCTCAAGCAAAGGCCTGATTGTCTCGGGTGTCAAAGACAAAGCAAGACTCCTATCGCCGTCCTGCAGTGGTAGCGGAGCCGAAGCCGGAGTTGGAGGAGGTGCCGAGCGGACAGAACCGGTCAACCTCCCGCGTTGGGAGGACGTGCGCCGGGGGCTCTTACTCTTTCCTTTATCCTTCCTCTCGGCTCGGCTGGCCTGCTCGTGTGTATGTACTTGATCATTGTCGAGTTGAGCTTCGGCCATCTCTTCGACGTTCGATAGACGCGTCGGGCGCAGGTATGTCGATGGCGTCACGGTACTGGTTTGTGGTAGTGGCGGTGTAGCAGCAGGCGGAGACCTTGTCGCCGTCGTCGTGGCTGTGGCTGTAAGAGACGCTTGAGAACGGGAGCCGGTTGATGGGGATTCGGTCCACAGTGACGATGACGACTGAGAAGCATTTGAAGCAGTGGCCTTCTTCTCAGGCTGGTAAGGATGCTGCTGGTGCTGGTGCTGTTTAGATCTACGCCCACGCACGGTCGCAATTGCAAAGCCATTCGCGTCCTTTAATCCCAAGGCCTTTGCAGCAACAACGTCCAAATCTAGATCCTTTGCCGAATCGATATGATCCCAGTCCTCGTCCTCGTCCTCGTCATCACCATTCCCACCCAGAGTCCCACCACCATCGCGACTGCGACTACTGCTACCGCCGAGGTCGGATCCACTGCTATATGAGTGAAGGATGCGGGGCTTCGACTCGCCTCTCGCGGGTGAGGAAGGTTTCGCTTTCTGAGCGAAGCGGAAGATTGACGCTATCGATGGTCGTCGGGGTGACTTATGGGTGAGTGAAGGGCTGGTGCGAAAAGGTGAACTCGCGCGGATAATGGGGGGTTGAGTATCCTCAGGGTCTCGGCACGCCAGGTGGCCTTGACTGTGACTGTGTCCGACAGACTGATCGTCATATGTGGACGATGCACTCGTCGACGCGGATGAAGGTGGACGGAAGGGGACGGGCGGCTGAGAGATTGGCTGTTGTCCACGCGTGAGCGATCGGAGCAAATCGCGCAATCCGCTCATTCCTATACGACTGTAACGTTGCTTTTTCGCGGAGGATGAGTTACGGCCAGACTCCTCGGACGGTAGCGTGATGGTGCTGCTCGTTGCTTCGCCCCAGCGCCAGCTCCTGTTAACCGCCG
>WNFI01034151.1_pt2 | contig 13620 bp, 16 predicted proteins | sample 5400471 | NCBI WGS metagenome assembly WNFI01 (sample SAMN13153348, study PRJNA577476) | soil metagenome | isolation source: 100 cm saprolite on Douglas fir-dominated hillslope | place: USA:California | collected 2013-09-17 | reverse complement strand
CGGCGCCGCCGCGCAGAACGTGAAGACGGCCTCGGAGACGCTGGGCATCCAGACCCAGCAACTGCGCGGCCAGGTCGACGACTTCCTTGGCAAGATCCGCGCGGCGTAGTGTCTCTAACTCGATGATACCGGATATCGTCAGTCCGAAGCCACCACCGGCACGCGCTCGTAGCGAGCGCGGAGCGCCGGCGAAACCGGCGACATGTTCAGCGAGGCTCCGCGCCGGTCGGCGCCACGGCCGGCAACCATCAGCCCGCCGGCGCCGGCTACGATATCGCCCTTGCGCAGCGTCGGGTCGTTCTCGATCCTGACCGGCGCGAGACCGATCTGATCCTTGCCGTTGCAGGTGCAGCCGGCGACGAGTTCATTGCGGTAGCGGAACGCGTTCGGCAGCTCTGAATATGGCTTGCCGGTCTCGGTCGCCGCAGCATCGATGTTGCTGCCATAGACCACCTTGGTCTCGCTGGCTGGACAAAAGCTGTTGCAGGATGCGGCCCGGCTCTGACCGTCCGATGCACTGATCGGAAAATAGCGCCCATCGCAGGTGCGAACGCAAAACGCCTGCCCGCCGCCGGTGCTGCGCGGCCGGGCCTCGTATTGCGGACTGGAACCAGCGCCCTCGCTGTCGAAAGGCAGCGGGATGGGAAACCGAGAAACCAGCGGGCGTCCGGAAAACGCTCCGAACAAAGCGGAGAGGAAATCCTCGGCCTGCGCGCGCGGAGCCAAGCTGAAAGCCCCAATCACTGCGACCGCACTGAGAGCTAACCGCCTGCTGGATGAATGCATGTCAGTCTCCGAAGTCTGGCTTTGCTCAGTACAGCGACGACATCGAGAGGTTCATGGCCTGACGATCCGGGCGCGCGGACACGGCGGGACGCGGGGCGGTCGAAACCGCCCGCGGCGCCGTGGTGCCGCGAACTTCAAACCGCGGCGCAGCGTTCTTCGGCAGCACCGTGACCCTGGTGCCGACATCCACGCGGCTAAACAGGTCTGCGACGTCTTCATTGGTCAGGCGGATACAGCCGCTGGAGACAAACTTTCCGATCGTCGACGGATCGTTGGTGCCGTGAATGCGATACTCCGTGCCACCGAGATACATCGCACGGGCACCAAGCGGATTACCGGGACCACCGGCCATAAAACGCGGCAAATAGGGCTGGCGCGCAATCATCTGCGCCGGCGGATGCCAATCCGGCCACTCCGCCTTGCGGGTGATGGTCTGCACGCCGGACCAGGTGAAGCCTTCGCGGCCGACGCCGACGCCGTAGCGAACGGCGCGGTTTTGACCGAGCACATAATAAAGCGTGGTGTTGGCGGTATCGATGATCACCGTGCCAGGCGCCTCGCGGGTGCTGTAATTCACGATCGTGCGCCGAAACCGCTCCGGCACCGGGCTCGACGAACCATCGCTCCGGTCTTCGGTCATTCCCGACTGCGCATGCCCGAGCAGCGAGCCATCTTCGGTCGGAAACAAGCCTGGCGAAGCCGAGGCATAGCCAAGAGCCTGCGCAGAAGCGGAAGTGGCGGCGATGGCGGGCGCGAAGATCAACGCCGCGGCGAAAATCAGCGCGTTGGTCGCGCACAGCGGCTGCTTGCGATTTCCAGAAGATGCCTGTGACATGATGGCCCCGTTGATGATGCGCGTTTGATGATGCGCATGCGATGATGCTGACTGCAGGACAAACGCGACCGAAGCGCCGCGGTTCCGCCGCGCTCGGCCGAAACCGATGGTGTCAACCAGGCGGCAAGTCACGTTCTCGCGATGGAACTTTTCCGCACGGGTGTCGTTTGGGTGAGTGGGATCAAGACCGGGATCGTCCATGATCCTGGCCATCCGTGCTGATCATCGTCGTCATCCTGCTTCTGCTGGGACGGATTTGACACGCGACCAAGCGGCAGATTGCCGCGACTCGGGGTGAGTAAAGTGCATGTCCTTCCCGTCGAAACACCGGTCGGCAAGCCGCTGCCAGAGAGCAGGGATGAACGGCCTCCGATCATCCGGCGGGCGGAGGTGGTTGCGTTTGCGCTGGTAGCGCTGCTCGTCATCTGCGTCATTGCCGTGCTTTATGTCGCGAAGGCTTTCTTTCTCCCGGTCGCAACGGCTTTCATCGTCGGCACCATGTTGTCGCCGGCCGCTGGATTTCTCGAGCGGCATCGAATTCCGCGGTCGGTGGCGGCGATCCTGATTGTGAGCAGCGCCTGTGCCGGCGTCGCATTCGTGGTGGGGCTGATTTCCTCGCCGCTGGTGGAGTGGACCAAGCGCCTGCCCGAACTCGGTTCACTTCTGAAGGACAAATTGCATGTGTTCGACCGGCCGTTGGCGCTCTGGCATGAGCTTACGGGATTGCTCGGCGGGTCGGATTCGCTCTCCGCCCCCCCCAATTCAATTTCCCAAATTCGACTGGGTGCAGCCCGCCCTGGAATTCCTGTCGCCGACGTTCACCGAATTTCTGCTGTTTTTTGCAACCCTGGTTCTGTTCATCGCCAGCTGGAAGGATTTGCGCCGGTCGCTGATCATGAACTTTGCCGAGCGTGACTGGCGGCTGCGGACCCTGCGAATCCTGAACGCAATCGAAACCAGCCTCGGCGACTATCTGCTCACGGTCACGATGATCAATTTCGGTGTCGGTATCGCCACCGGCGTCATCTGCGCGGTGACCGGAATGCCCAATCCTGCCGGGCTCGGCGCGCTCGCCGCCGCCCTGAACTTTTTTCCCATCATCGGTCCGGTCGCGACCTTCGCTGTCCTGACCGCGGTCGGGATCATCTCCTTCTCCACCCTTGGTGCAGGGCTGATCGCGCCGCTCGCCTTTGTCGGGCTGACCTTCCTGGAAGGGCACTTCATCACGCCCACGATTATCGGTCGACGGCTCGAGCTCAACGCGCTGGCGGTGTTTATCGCGCTCGCATTCTGGACCTGGCTGTGGGGACCGATGGGCGGCTTTCTATCGTCACCACTGCTAATCGTCGCGCTCATCATCAAGGAACATCTGATGCCGGTCGATTCACCGCAATTGCCCGGCGACTAATCGGGTTTCGCGTCGGGAACTTCCGGTATTGCGGCACGTTTGTGACCACAGGAATTCGGTTTTGGGAGCTTTGGATGTCGAGCACAGATGGCGAGGATGGAATGAGAAATCTGGCAGATAAAGCAACCTATGAACGTCTCGAGAAGGATGTAGCAGCCGTGAAAAACGATATCTCAACGCTCACCGAGCAGATCACCGACGCACTCAACACCTTCGCCGGCACCGCGAGGAAACAGGCGCGGCGCGGCTACAAGCAAGCGCGCGAAAATGTGGATTCGGTCGTGTCGGACGTGCAGGACCGCGGCAGCGCTGCCCTCGATGCCGCGGAGGACGCGGCATATTCGCTCGAGGAAACACTGGAAGATGTCATTCAGCAGCGGCCGCTGGCCACCGTCGGCCTCGCGCTCGGTCTGGGCTTTCTGATCGGCGTGACGTGGCGCCGATAACAAACGCGAGCTGATCGCGAACGGAACTGATGCCGCCGCAATGGCGGCGTCTGTTTGCCGAGGACCTTTGATAATGGGCCATTGATTTTTTGATATTGGACGAGGCTTTCCATGTTTCAGCGCATGATCGATGATTTCAAGGACAGCACCTCCAACGCGCTGCGACTGACGTCGCTGGCAACTGCCGCTGCCCTGGCGCTGTTCGTCGCAACGTCATTTCTGTGCGCGGCCGCCTTTGTCGCGGTGCTGCAGACATATGGACCGATTCAGGCTTGCCTGGCGGGTGCCGGCGTCTTCTTCGTGCTCACGCTGATCGCGACCGGCTGCTACGTGGCGCGGAAGCGCCGGCTCAAGGCCCGGGCCGCGGAGACCACCAAATCCGCGCTTCACACCGCCCTGGCCGATCCGATGCTGGTCGCCGCGGGCATTCAAATTGTCCGCGCGATCGGGATCAAGAGAGTGGTACCCCTGCTCGCGATTGGGGGAGTGGCCCTGGGATTGCTTGTCGCAAGCCGGCGCGGAGCAGCCGACCAGACCCCTGCCGAATAAAACCAGCCGATCAGTCTCAGAGTCTGCCGATCAGTCTCATCGACTGATGTGTTGATATCGAATCGGAATATGCGAGTTCGGCGACCTCTCCTGTGCTGTGGGAGAAGTTGGAGCGCTTCGGCAACGCAATAGCGCTGTCCGATGCCACCACGTTACCTTAAGAAGACTCTAGAGGATATAAGTCCGGGCGGGTCAGCTCACGTGACGCAACGGCCCGGTTGGAGCTGTTTGGCGACTTCGGTCAGCACACTGACGACCGGCTCGCAAGCGACCGTCGATTTCCGGTTGGCCGGACCGAGGACGGGTGAGCGGTTTCGAACCTCCTCGCGAAACGCCGCCGGTAAACGAATGAGGATGGAGGTTGCGGAAAGCCGGTCCAGCCGAACGGATATTGTCTGGCTTTGTCCAGCCGGAGTTCTTACGCTTTGGACCCGATCGGACTTGGCGCCCCGGTTGATCCAGCTCGCGCCGCTTTGGCTGCCATCCTGCCCGGTCGCAGGGAGATCGCTGCCGGACGCGAACGGAATGGCGCCCAACCCCACCGACACGGCGGTGGCACCGAGAATTCCAGAAACGATCTTGGATAAAAAGATCTTGGATAAAAAGAGCCTGGACATGATGGAGCCTGGCGTTGCCGTTCAATTCGCCGTGCGGCGATCAGCAACCCAACGCGGGCCAAGGCAGCAGGGTTCTCGAATTCTGTATCACTTAACCGTGTGCAAAAATTCCTCATCAAAGCGGGAACAGTTTTGGCGCTTCGGCGTCTTTTCCAAAGCCGGTTATCCCCCCTGCCCCAAATAGCCGGCTACGTGGGGCGCGGCTGTGGTGATGCCAGCCGCGCCCTAATCTTTTTATGGATTATTTCAATATGGTGTAGCGTTAGACTGGTCCATAGACCCGTCGGCTGCTCTTAAAGCCGTCTAAGGTGCGAGCCAGCGGTCTCGCCAAACGACCATCCAACCAAACCATCCAATAAACCCGGATTCCGGCTGCGGCGATCGGTCACTGTGCGAACGGACTTTCCGGAGAACCAGCGTCAGGATGCAGCCGCGCGCGGTGCGCGGTTGCGGGAGTTGCGCTGGAAGAACAGCGCCTGGCTGGCAACAGCGGAGACCATAGCGGGCTGGAACGGCTTGGAAATCAGGAAGGCCGGCTCCGGCCGCTCGCCGGTCAGGAAACGTTCCGGATATGCGGTGATGAAGACCACCGGCACCTCGAAGATCCGCAGCAATTCGTTGACCGCATCAAGGCCGGAGCTGCCGTCCGCCAACTGGATATCGGCAAGGATCAGTCCCGGTTTCTTGTTCTTCGCCAGCGCGATCGCGTCCGAATGGGTGCGGGCGACGCCGATAACATGGTGGCCCAGATTCTTGACCAGGCTTTCGAGATCCATGGCGATGAAGGTCTCGTCTTCGATGATCAGCACATCGGTGGCGATCTCCGCGGCCATTTCGCGACCGGCGCTATCGACCAGTTTGCGGATTTCGGTGACGTCGGACTGAAGAATGAAGGCCACTTCCTCTTCCGAAAAGCCTTCCAGTGAAAGCAGCAGGAACGCCTGACGCGGCAGCGGCGTAATGTTGGACAAGCGGCGCTCCGAAGGCAGCGGGAGCGACATCACGTCGGAATCGTCATTGAGGGCGACGGAATTCCAAATCTGCGTAAACAGGCGGAACAGACCTGCCCGCGGCCCGTGTTGCTCATCCAGCAACGACTGGTCCTGCAGCAAGGCTTCAAGCATGGCTCCGACATAGGCGTCGCCAGAGGCCTGATTTCCCGTCAAAGCGCGGGCATAGCGCCTCAGAAGCGGTAAGTGTTCAGCAACGAGCTGTGATCGGGACATCCCCACTCCATCCTGTCTGAGCCAAAATCATGTCTGAGCCAATCGGGGCAGGATCGCCCCCCGGCTCCCTCGGATATGCGCGTATCTACGCCCCAACCAGAGAAAAGTTCCCATCTTTCGGAACTTTCCGGCAGTCTTTGAATTAGCAGTCCTAGAGATGCTGCAAAGGCTTCAAAAATCAAGAAAATTTCTCGAATTCCAGGGACATAGCTCTTGGGGAATGTGGAACCGGTCATGAAAGATGTGAAGTCTCAAACGAGCAAGAACCCCGTTCCCGGAAAGCCCGGTGGCCTGAACGCCGAAATTCAATCCAGAATCGGGCATCAGCTGCGGGCGATGTACGACGACGTCGTGCGCCAGGGCGTGCCGGACCGTTTCGCCGAGTTGATTCGGAAGCTCGATGCGCCGGAGAGCAAGTCCCCAGCAGCGGACCCGGCCAAAAATGACGGGAGGGACTAATGCCTCTCACAGACTCACTTCGCGACGATATTCTGGCGTCGGTGCCAAGCCTGCGCGCGTTCGCGATCTCGCTGAGCGGCAACGGCGATCGCGCTGACGATCTCGTCCAGGAGACGCTGCTGCGTGCGCTCGCCAATATCGACTCGTTCCAGCCGGGCTCCAACCTGCCGGCTTGGCTGTTCACCATCCTGCGCAACCTGTTCCGCTCCGATTACCGCAAGCGTCGACGGGAGGTTGAGGATGCGGAGGGAAGCTATGCCAAGACCCTGAAAACCCAGCCGGCGCAAAATGCTCATCTCGAGTTCGAAGAATTCCGCGCTGCGCTCGAAAAGTTGCCTCAGGACCAGCGCGAAGCCTTGATCCTGGTTGGAGCCTCGGGCTTCTCCTATGAGGACGCTGCGGCGATCTGCGGCTGCGCCGTAGGCACCATCAAAAGTCGCGTCAACCGCGCACGATCGAAACTCAGCGCCTTGCTCTATGTCGACGGTGCGGAGGATTTCGGGCCGGATAACACGGTCCGCGCCGTGATCGGCGGCAGCGGCGGCTGACGTCCCATACCGTGGAGAAGCAGAGCGACCAGGCGGTCTGGTAACTGAGAACACTGGATTGCTTCGGCGCAAGCGCTCCTCGCAAAGTCGAATTTCCGCCCACCGTTCCGCACCCTACGGTTTCCGGTTCAACGGCGCCGACAGCTGTTCGGTGCGATCTCGCTCCGTCATGTCGACAACGGTCTCCATCGGAGCGGTAAGCTCGTAAACATAGCTCACGTCGGTAAAATACCTTTTCGACGTGGCCCCCAGCGCCTCCGGCGCGACGCGGTCCAGCAGGATCAGTCCAAACTCACTGTCCTCGCGGCGTGTCGCCGCGCTGGTGTTGAATTCTTCCCAGCGAAAATGAAATATCGCCTCGGGACCGTCTTCGGTCACATCCCATTGCGCGACGATGTTGGGATGCTTGCCGACCAGGGAAAGCCCCTCATCGGAATGCGACGCCAGTTCGAAGAACAACAGCGACAGACTCTGGGCGGCACGCGCGCTCACCACGATATCCGGGCCCGAAATAGCGATCCGGTCGGCGTGCGGAATGGCGCGGGCTTCGAACAATCCCTTCAGCTTGACGCCCTGCCACTGGCTCTCGCTCAGCAGCGAAACCACGTTCGACATCGCGTGAATCCGCCCGATCAGGAGTTCGCGGGCGACGTCGATATCAGAGCCATGGCGCAGGGTTCGGGTTACGATCGACTGAATCACCGCAAGAATGTTCTTGACCCGATGATTCAGCTCATCGATGACCGCGGTCAGTCGGCGTTCGAAGCCGATCCGCACCTGGATTTCGCGACTAAGCCGCAGATTGTTATAAGCGACGTATCCGAACAGGCCGCAGATGATACAGGTCAACGCAATGCCGATGGCAGCCACGACGGTGGCCAGTTGCCAGGCCCGAGTCACCGAATTGGACCTGGCATAATAGCCCAGTGTCCAGTCACGGTTGCCGAAAGATACCGTGCGGAGCATCGACGGCGCGGGCCCGTTCTGGCTGGCCTCTCTTGAAGTGACCGTACCCCGATCGTCGGCAATCAACTCCGTGTTGGCACTGCGCGGATCCTTCAGCACCACCGAAAACAGCGACAGCTCGTCGCTCACCAGCATCAGCGGCGCTAATTCATACGAAAACGTCACGAAACCCGCTGGATTGTCGCTGCCTTCCTGCAATACCGGCGCCGCAAGGACAAGACCGATCGGACTATCCGGGCGCAACAGAGGAACCGGATCGGAAGCCCACGGCTTCCCTGTGGTCATCGCGCGGTCGAGCATCGCTCCCAAAACGGGCTGATGGTCGAAGGACCGGCCGGCAAAGGCCTTGGTCTGGTCGTTTCGAGGTTCGACGTCCATCAGAACATCAATCGGCTGATGGAGGGATTGGATGTCCAACGGCGAATCATCAAAATCGCGAATCGTCGGATTTGGAAAGCCGGCGCTCTTCAGTTCGGCGCTGGCGGCTTCGAGCTCGTTCGGCTGCAGACGCGCGACCCAGCTGGCAACAACGAAATCCGTCTTGAAAGCGTAGATCGAGGACCGCAACGGCTGCAGCATGTCAGCCTTGATGACGGTCGGTGCGCGGAACAGACCGGAAGCAACCCGGGCGAGCAGTTCACGTTCGGTCAGCCGGTCCTGGACCAGACTGGCATGAACGTCGATGGCGCGCGCCAGCGCAATCCCATCGATCGTCAGTTCCTGGTCATGGACCCGATATGCTGCGAGACCGGAGAGCAGGACTCCGATGATCGCCACGAAGCCGATGATGAAGCCCAGCCGAACCACTCGCCTACTCAGCGATGAGAAGTTGATGAAAAATATCTGCCCACGGGAAAGAACTGAAATAACAATGAGGCCAAGCCATTCGGGATAATGAAGTAGCCATCATCGATACGCAACCACGGTCGCCGGTTATGTTAATCCAAAGATGACCGCCATCGGCGTTGTTTTGGCGACGTCTGAAGAAAGTCAATCACGGCAAATCGATTTGGTTCCAAGCGGCGGCGAAAACTTTCGGAGTGCCCCTCAAAGCGTTAACGCAGAATTCAGATCGATTTGGCCTGCGCCGCCGGGCTGAGACCGCCTTTGGCCTCGATAAAGCTGATAATGCGACCCAGACCTTCGCTCTTCTTCAGGTTGGTCATCACGAAGGGCCGCTCGCCGCGCATGCGTCTGGCGTCGGTATCCATCTTTTCCAGCGAGGCGCCGACATAAGGAGCAAGGTCGATCTTGTTGATGACAAGAAGGTCCGAGCGCGTGATGCCGGGCCCGCCCTTCGACGGAATCTTGTCGCCCGCAGCGACATCGATCACATAGATCGTGAGGTCGGCCAGTTCGGGAGAGAAAGTGGCGGCGAGATTGTCGCCTCCGGATTCAATCAGCACCATGTCGAGATCGGGAAACTTCGCCCGCATGTCGGCGACCGCGGCCAGATTCATCGAGGCGTCCTCGCGGATCGCCGTGTGCGGGCACCCGCCGGTTTCGACGCCGGCGATGCGATCCGCCGTCAACGATCCCGAGCGCACCAGGAATTCGGCGTCCCATTTGGTGTAGATGTCATTGGTGATCGCCGCGATGTCGTAGCGCTCGCGCATGGTCTTGCAGATTGAAACGCATTGCGCTCCGCGAGCACCCTCATGATCTGAACAGCCTGGTGTACTGCGTCTCGTGCCGCATGCTGGCGAGGTCAGCGCGAAACGTCGCACCGCCGAGATCGTCGAGCGCCGCCTGCAAGGCTCGCCTGCCGGTGGCGACAACAACCGGCTCCAGTGCCGACAGCACGCGCTGGCTGTCGGTTTGCCCGAGCGGAACAAGCCGCGCACCGGCTGAAATCCAGTTTGACGTCACCGCATGAAAGAAGCCGTGCATCGTGGCAGCGAGCGATATCCGATGCGCCGCGCTGACGATACCGACCGCGACGGGATAGGCGATGGCGCCACTGCAGTACGCGATCAGGCGCTCGAGTCCATCGCAATTCCAAGCAGACCGAGCGATCTCGATGAAGGCGCGGCCTTGCGCCGTGGTTTCCAGATGACGTTCGCGAGACGGTGCGAAGGCGGCGGCGAGTTCGGCGACCTCGCGCAGCATGCCATCGTCGGCGCCTGAAGCGGCGCGATGCGCATGCGCCAGAAACACCCCGTCACAAAAGCCGGGGCCATCCGTCAGCATCGACGAAAGCCAGTCCCGCAACGTCGCCGCGTCGGTGACGTCTCCGGCTTCCACCGCCCATTCGATACCGCTGGAATATGAAAAGCCTCCGACTGGAAACGCCGGCGATAGCCACGTCATCAGCCGGTATAATGCCGCGCCCTCGTCGGCGCCAAGTCCGACTTCAAGCGCGGCATCCAACGCTGCCGAGGCCGCGATCGACTGAACCGGCAGCGCCGGGATGGTGCCTTCAGCCGGATGCGCAACACCCGAAGACGCCGCGGCGCGGTGCCGCGGCCTGGCCGGCTTACTTGTGGTCATGAGCATGAGAGTGGCCGTCATGGTGATCGTGGTCGCAATGCTCATCGTGGACGTGATGATCATGCGCCGAATGGTCGTGCGCGCCGTGATCGTGCTTGCCGTGCCCGTGGCCAGCGTGTGACGCATCGGCATGCGCGGCAGCGGCCGCCTCATGCGCATGGCCGCCGGCATAGGCGCCGCCTTCGGGGTCGAACGGCGCCTCGATCTCGATGACGCGCGCGCCCAACCCCTTCAGCATTTCCTCGATGACGTGATCGCGCCGGATTCGCAGACCCTTGCCCGTGATCTGGGTCGGCAGGTGGCGATTGCCGAGATGCCATGCGAGGCGAACCAGATGGGACGGGTCGCTGCCGCGGATTTCGACCAGCGGCTCCGGTGCGGCCACGACTTCGACGAGGCGGCCGTCTTCCAGAACCAGGGCGTCGCCACCGCGCAGCGCAATCGCAGCTTCGAGGTCGAGCAGAAAATCAAGTCCGCGCGTGCCCGTCATGACCATGCGCCGCCGATGCCGATCATGGAAATCGAGCACGACGGTATCGGACGCCGGCTGCGTCCAATGATGCTGCCCCTGGACCTTGGTCGCGCGGATCATTGCAAAATTCTCACAGTTTCTCGACCTTGCCGTCGCTGATGATCTCGATCACGGTCGGCGAGACCTTCAGCGGCGCGGAATATTCGCGCCACGTCTCCAGGTGCGGCGCACGGCCATGGGCGTTGAGGTGTTTGCGGGTCTCCCAGCGTTCCACCACAACAAAGAGATTGGGGTCGTTGATGCTGGCATGACTTTCGTAGGCGATGCAGCCCTTCTCCTTTCGGGTTTCGGCAATGCACTCCTTGGCACCCTTGATAAAGGCGTCGCGCGCTTCCGGTTTCACTTGCGTGGTGGCGACGACGTAGATCATGAACGGTTCTCCCGGCGCTTTTCTTGATTATCGGACATCGACGTTCTGGGGTGTAATGATCTCGATCTTCGGCGGCGCGCTCAGGCAGTTCGCCGCAATGCGGCCAAAGGTCTTCATGTGCTCGCTCTTGCGGTGAGGACCGAGCGCCTCTGCATTTTCCCACTGCTCGACGAATACCATCTTGGCGGGATCGGTAATGCTCTCATGCATGTCGTAAGCGATATTGCCGGCTTCCTTGCGGGTTTCCGCGATACAGACCGCAGCGCCCGCAATCAGTTCAGCGCGCGTTTCAGGTTTCACAGTCAGTGTGGCAACGACGTAAATCACGAAATCCTCCCGGACTTTTTGTTTGGCTGCAGTTTGGTTGAGTTGGGCTCGAGCTGGTCGACTCGAAAATGCCCGAGAGCGAGTTTAGAACATGAAATAGCGTTGCGCCATGGGCAGCACCTCTGCGGGGGCACAGGTCAGCAATTCACCGTCGGCGCGGACCTCATAGGTTTCGGCATCGACTTCGATCTTTGGCGTGGCGCCGTTGTGGATCATGCTCTTCTTGGAGATGCCGTCGCGGGTGTTTTCTACGGCATAGAGCGATTTCTGGATGCCGAGCTTTTTCGCCAGTCCCGACGCCACCGCCGCCTGCGAGCAAAATACCACGGAAGATTGCGTGAGCGCACGCCCATAGGCCGCAAACATCGGCTGATAGTGCACCGGCTGCGGCGTCGGGATCGACGCATTGGGATCGCCCATCGGCGCGGCCACGATCGAGCCGCCCTTGATGATGCAATCCGGCTTCACGCCGAAGAACGCCGGCGACCACAGCACGAGGTCGGCGAGCTTGCCCTTCTCCACCGAACCAATCAGCTTCGAGACGCCGTGGGCGATCGCGGGATTGATGGTGTATTTGGCGATGTAGCGCTTGACGCGAAAATTGTCGTTGTTGCCCTTGTCCTGCGGCAGCGCGCCGCGCTGCTTCTTCATCTTGTCCGCAGTCTGCCAGGTCCGGATGATGACCTCGCCGAGCCGGCCCATGGCCTGGCTGTCCGACGACATCATCGACAGCGCGCCGAGGTCGTGCAGGATGTCTTCCGCAGCGATGGTCTCCTTGCGGATGCGGCTTTCGGCAAAGGCCAGATCCTCGGCGATCGACGGATCGAGATGATGGCACACCATTAGCATGTCGAGATGCTCGTCGATGGTGTTGCGGGTAAACGGCCGGGTCGGATTGGTCGATGACGGCAGCACGTTCTTCAGGCCCGCGACCTTGATGATGTCGGGCGCGTGGCCGCCGCCGGCGCCTTCGGTGTGGAAGGCGTGAATGGTGCGGCCCTTGAAGGCCTTGATGGTATCCTCGACGAAGCCCGACTCGTTCAGCGTGTCGGAATGGATCATCACCTGCACGTCGTAATCGTCGGCAACCGACAGACAGTTGTCGATGGCCGCCGGCGTGGTCCCCCAGTCCTCATGCAGCTTCAGCGCGCAGGCGCCGGCGTTGACCATTTCCACCAACGCCGCCGGCCGCGAGGCGTTGCCCTTGCCGGAGATGCCGAGATTGACCGGAAAGGCGTCGAACGACTGGATCATCCGCGCAATGTGCCAGGGGCCGGGCGTACACGTCGTGGCAAAGGTGCCGTGCGACGGTCCGGTGCCGCCGCCGAGCATCGAGGTCACGCCGGACATCAGCGCGTGTTCGATCTGCTGCGGACAGATGAAATGGATATGGCTGTCGAACCCGCCGGCGGTGAGGATTTTGCCTTCGCCCGCGATCACGTCGGTGCCGGGGCCGACGATAATGGTGACGCCGGGCTGGATGTCGGGATTGCCGGCCTTGCCGATGGCGCTGATAAGGCCTTCCTTGATGGCGACGTCGGCCTTCACAATGCCCCAGTGATCGACGATCAGCACATTGGTGATGACGGTGTCGGCCGCGCCCTGCCGGTTGGTGACCTGGGATTGCCCCATGCCGTCGCGGATCACCTTGCCGCCGCCGAATTTCACCTCCTCGCCGTAGACGGTGAAATCCTTCTCTACCTCGATGATGAGATCGGTGTCGGCGAGCCGCACCCGATCGCCGGTGGTCGGGCCGAACATGTCGGCATAGACGGAACGCTTGATATTCACCGACATGATTGTACTCCGGCCGCGTTACTCCCCTCCCCCTTGCGGGGTCGAGGCGAGCGAAGCTCGCTCTTGCGAGACGAGCGAAGCTCGCTCTTAAGGGTTGGAAGTGGGGGTCGTAGGCGCAGTGGCTCGGAGGTACCCCCCTCTCCGACCCTCCCCCGCAAGGGGCGCAAGGGGGGAGGGAGCGCCGCAGCAATCCGATTGAAGGTGTTCACACCAAAGCTGCTCACAGCTTGCCCATCACGTCGCCGCGGAAGCCGTAGACCACGC
>WNFI01473267.1_pt4 | contig 13621 bp, 10 predicted proteins | sample 5400471 | NCBI WGS metagenome assembly WNFI01 (sample SAMN13153348, study PRJNA577476) | soil metagenome | isolation source: 100 cm saprolite on Douglas fir-dominated hillslope | place: USA:California | collected 2013-09-17 | reverse complement strand
CTCGCGGTTCTCCTGCCACTTCTGCAGGGGAGCGCCACCGGCATGATCGCCGCCACGATCTGGCGCTACCGGCGAGGCCGCCTGGCCGGTCGTGAGATCGGGGGCGTTGCGATGGCGCTGCTCGCCCACATCGCTTTCTCCGCTGGAACGCAGGTGATGAAGGACACGTCGGTCAACCCTTTGTTCATCCTGATCTGGCAGGCGGCGATCGTCGGCGCCCTCCTGATCTACATCCGCTATCTCCTCCACCACTCTCTGCTCGAGGAGGCTGCGCACATGGGCTATGCCGAGACTGTGTGCCCGAGCTGCCACATGCACATCGTCGCGTCAGGCTTCTGCCCAAACTGCGGAATGGCGCTGACCGCCGCGCCGAACTCCATCAAGCGTGGACGCCGGCCGCGGGTGGAAGCACCGGCCTCTTCCTCGGAGAAGCGCTAGTGGCACTTACGTGCGCCAGGTGTGGCGCCCAGAACCCTGACGGCAACCAGTTCTGCCAGGCCTGCGGCACGCCGTTGATGGCAGCCGCTCCGCCGGCGGCGCCGGCGTGGATCCCTGCCCCGCCGCCGGCGGCGCCACCCGCGCAAGGGCAGCCTCCGGCCGCACCGGGCGCTCCCCCCCAGGCGCCGGGCTGGTCCGCGGCTCCACCGCCGGCACCGGCCTGGACCGCGGCCCCGCCGCAGGGGCCGCCTCCGCCCGGCTCGACCGCGCCGCCTCTTGCCTACGCCTCACCGCCCCCGGCTCCAGTCGCCTACGCGAGCCCGTACTACACGCCTACGGCCGCATTCCCCCAGGCACCCGTCCACCGCACGCCATGGATCCTCATCCTGGCCGCGATCTTTGGCTTGATCGTGCTGATGGCCGGGTGCGGCACCGCGATCGCGCTCCTCAACAACGGCAGGGCGACCGTCACCGGCGGGATCACGTCCGACGTGCCGAGCCCAACTCCCGCGGGCTCACCCAGCCCGATCGCGTCTCCGATCACGCTCACCGGGCCGACCGCGTCCAACCTTGGCTTGACACTTCCAGTCCCGGCGGGATGGGTCGTGGACTCCAAGGACAACGAGCAGATCACGCTCGCCGATCCAAGTGGCGCGGGTGTGATGACAGTCGCCAGCGCCCCGGACAATCCATCGACCGCCGAGCAGCAAAAGAATTCCGTAGACCAGGTCTTCCTCAGCAAGTACCCGGATACGAAACCTTGTCCGAACACCAAGACGACGACCGGTTCCCTCAACGGCCCACAGGGAATCTTCTGGACGATCTGCTTCACGCTGACTTCGGGCTCTCAGTCTTTTCCAGCGGCCGCGTCGATGTTCGTGGGCGTCAACTCCGACGGCGGCGTGTTCTACGGAGTGATCATGCTCACGCGCCAGGACAACCTGCAGGCCTTCCTGAGCGAAGCAGCGCCCGTACTCAAGGGCATCCAGTGGAAACTCAAATGAGAACCGTCCGGGAACGGCCGGAATAAATCAGGCCTGAACGCGACGTCGTAATAGCGCAAAGCTGACGCAATTTCGCGTCACCCCGCGGGGTATCTTGAGTGGCCATGTTTGCCCGTTGGGGTCGTTTTGTCTATCGCTTCCGCTGGGCCACGCTCATCGCCTCGGCGCTGCTGCTTGGCCTGTCGATCGTCGCCGTCCTCACGGGCGCCAACCTCACCAACAGCGGTAACTTCGGTTCAGACCTGGCGGCCGGGCAGGCGAGCAAGCTCATCAACGACGAGATTCATCCCCAAGGGGCTCCGGGCGGCTCCAGCTTCACCCTGATATTCAGCAGCGGCACTCTGACGGCCACCGACCCAGCGTTCCGGTCGGCGGTGCAAGACGCTGTGGCATCGCTTGACTTTGATTCGCGCGTGACAGCAGTGCGCACGCCTTACAACGTGCCGCAAATCCAGCAGGCGGCCTTCATCTCTCGCGATTCGCATAAAGCGCTTGTGATCGTGGAGCTGAAGGACACGCAGATCAAGGCCGAAACCTATATCGACCAGGTGACCAGCGAGATTCATCCGAGCTCTCTCAGCTACGTGCTGACGGGGGGTGTGCCGATCACCACGGCGTTCAACTCGACTCTTCAGGACGATCTCCAGCGCGCGGAATATGTCGCGCTGCCGGTCACGCTTCTGCTTTTGATTTTGATTTTTGCGGCCGTGGTTGCCGCGCTGCTGCCGCTTGCTGTCGGCCTGCTCGCAATCGTGGGCGGCCTGGGCGGCACTGTATTCCTCGCGCACTTCACCGACGTCTCTCAGTACGCGTCGAATGTCGTGACGCTGATCGGCCTCGGCGTCGCGATCGACTACTCGCTGTTCATCGTCAACCGGTTTCGCGATGAGCTCGCTGCGGGCCATACGCGAGAAGACGCGATCGCCATCTCCATGTCGACCGCCGGGCGCGCGATCACTTTCTCGGGGGTCACTGTTGCGATCGGACTTTCCGCAATGATCTTTTTTCAGGGCACGTTCCTGGCATCGATGGGAGCCGCCGGCGCGATCGTCGTGGGGATTGCGGTGCTATACGGGCTGACGTTCTTGCCCGCGGTTCTATCCGTCCTCGGCGAGCGAGTCGACTGGCCGGCCTGGATGCGGCGACGCCTCGCGGCACGCAAACCCCCTGGAACGGGCGCGTGGCACTCCATGGCGGTGTGGGTGATGCGGCGGCCGTGGTTCGTGGTCGTCCCGGCGGTGGCGGTCCTGGTCCTGGCCGGAACGCCCTTCTTGCAGCTGCGGCTGGCCCAGGGCGGCGTGGACCAGCTCCCGCCGAGCAACACAGCTCGCCAGGGCTACGACACTCTCGTTAAAGATTTTCCCGGACAAGACCAAACCTCGATCACGGCAGTCGTCAACTATCCAGACTCACAACCGCTGACCGCATCCCACGTGGGTGATGTGTATGACCTGAGCCGCCGTCTGGCCGGGCTCTCCAACGTGCTCCGCGTCGAGAGCATCGTGGACATAGACCCGAGCCTCAGCAGGGCTGACTATGTACGGCTGCTTTCAGGTCCGCAGTCCTCGCTTCCACCGGCGCTCCAGCAGGCTCTGACCATCGGAACCGGCAGCCACATCGTGCTGCTGAACGTGGTCACGAACCAGCCCCCGACGAGCGATCAAGCGCGAGCCATCGTCAATGCGATTCGCGCCGAGCGCGTGAACGGCGGCCAGGTTCTCGCCACGGGTGAGACCGCCTTCGACCTGGACGGCGTCAACTTCATCCTGGGCAAGACTCCGATCGCCATCGGCTCGGTGCTGCTCGTGACGTACGTCGTGCTGTTTCTTCTGACGGGATCGATCGTGCTGCCCTTGAAAGCCGTCATCACCAACCTCTTGTCGATCTCAGCCTCCTTCGGCGCGCTGGTGTGGATATTCCAGCAGGGCCACCTGAGCCAGCTCCTGGGCTTCACCGCGCAATCGATCGACCCAAGCGTTCCGGTGATCCTCTTCAGCATCGTTTTCGGAATGTCGATGGACTATGAGGTTTTGCTGATCAGTCGCATCCAGGAGGAATACCGGCGGACCGGCGACAACCAGGCCGGAGTCGCGATGGGTCTCGAGAAAAGCGGACGTCTGATCACGGGCGCGGCGGCGATCATGGTCGCGGTGTTCCTGGCATTCGGCCTTTCGAACTTCGTGATCATCAAGGCCATCGGCATCGGCCTCGCTGTGGCCATCGCCATCGACGCCACGATCGTGCGGATCCTGATCGTGCCGTCCGTGATGTGCATCCTGGGCCGGGCCAACTGGTGGGCGCCGCGCCCGCTGAGCTGGCTGCACCGACGCGTCGGGGCGGGCGAATCACTGGCGGCGCCGGTAGCGTTGAGAAGCTGACCGAGACTCTTTTTTTTTTGAGTTCGCGGCAGTTCGGTGACGTATCGCTGGAATCGCGGGTGAGGGCAATAATCGTCTCTCGTTTCGTTATGCCAATCGGGCACTGCCTGGTTATGCGGTAGAGGCCCCAATCCGTTTACGGGGCCCGCCTGCAAATGAGTTGTGGGGCTCGCGAGCAAATCCATTGGACGGCTCGCGAAGAACTTGAACGGGTGGCGACTCGGCGACCTTCGTCGCGTATACCTCACCCCGGTTGGAGTCGGGCGAGAGTCCGAGCCACAAGGAGATTCACTTTGTCACGCCCTGCATTCCGACGCGCATGCGCGATCACGATCACCGCTTTGATGCTCTCAATTGGGGGCCTGTCTGTACTCACGGCGCCGCAGCCGGCGCGAGCCGCAGCAGCCCCCTGCTCGGTGCAGTTTGGAATGTACGAAGCGAGCACGCCGTGGGACCCGACGATGACCGCGATCCGCAACCTCGATACCACAGTCAACCGGCATTCGAGCATCGTCCACTGGTATGCACAGTGGGGTGACCCCGGCTCAGGGGTTTTTGCGGCAAATCAGCCGTGGATGCTCAACGCGGTTCGCAACTACACCTCGGTCGGCGTGACAGGATCCACACCTCTCATCACCTGGGAAGCGTGGGGACCATCACCGACGACGGTGGCGAACAACACGTTCCCGCTCAGCAAGATTGCCGCAGGCAATTTCGATGCTTCGACCGCTTCGTGCTCGCCGGCGCCACCAACGTGCAGTTTGTCTGGAACCCGGACGTCTGGAACCCGGCCGGCGTCGACCAGCGCGCCTTCTATCCCGGCGACGCCTATGTCGATTGGATGGCTATAGATGTCTACAACTGGGGCGCGAATGGTGGTGGCTGGGCCAGCCTGGCGTCCGCTTTGGGTTCGCTGACCACCATCTACTCCCGCCTGGCCTCGCTCAACCCGACGAAGCCGATGATGCTTGCGGAGTGGGGGAGCGCCGAGCCCGTGGCCGGCGACCCGATTGGCGTTACCAAGGGGCAGTGGATCATCGATGGCGCGCTGGCATTGGGCGCCCAGTTCCCACGCATTTCGGCAGCCATCTGGTTCAGTGCGACCGGCACTACCTTTGCGCTGGATTCGTCGGCCGACTCGCTGGCCGGCGCCAAGACTGCATTCGGCGGATGCCCGTCACCGAATCCGAGCCCGTCACCGAGTCCGAGCCCGTCACCAAATCCGAGCCCGTCACCGAGTCCGAGCCCGTCACCGAGTCCGAGCCCGTCACCGAGTCCGAGCCCGTCACCGAGTCCGAGCCCATCACCGCCCAGCCCGTCACCGAGCCCGAGCCCGAGTCCGCCAGCCGGGCCCTCACTGACCGCGGAGTCCTTGGGCGGCGTGGCCAACTCCGGGGCCGCGACAAGCTCCTGGAGCGCCGCTCGCCTCGACGTCTTCGTCCGCAGCACCGACAGCCAGCTCTATCACAAGACGTGGGATGGAACGCGATGGAGTGGGTGGGAGGGACTGGGCGGCTTCCTGACCTCCGATCCCGCGGCGATCTCATGGGGCACCAACCGGATCGATGTCTTCGCCCGAGGAGCCGACAACGCGATCTGGCACAAGCTCTGGGACGGAGTTCGCTGGAGCGGCTGGGAATCCCTGGGCGGTGCCATGAGCTCAGGTCCGGCAGTCGCGACGTGGGGCCCAGGCCGGCTGGACGTCTTCGCCCGGGGTTCGGACGCCCAGCTCTACCACAAGTCGTTCAACGGCAAGGCCTGGAGCAGCAGCTGGGAGGCTCTGGGGGGCTACCTGACCTCCGACCCGGCCGCGACCTCTTGGGGCGCCAACCGGATCGACGTTTTCGCCCGGGGAGCTGACAATGGAACGTGGCACAAGTCGTGGGACGGGAGTCGCTGGAGCGGATGGGAATCCCTCGGTGGCTCCTTGACCTCCGGACCCGAGGTGTCGTCGGCAGGAGCCGGACGGCTTGATGTATTCGTGCTTGGACCAGGCAGCGCTCTCTACCGGCGCGCCTGGACGGGCAGCTCGTGGACGGCATGGGAGTTGCTGGGAGGCCGGTGGGTGTCGGACCCCATTGCGATAGCGCGCTTCCCTGGAATGATCGACCTCTTCGAGCGAGGAACCGACAACGCGGTGTGGCACCTGACCCTGGGTTGAGCGCCGACCTTGCCTAACGATGTGATCATCCGTCACGCCTTTGCACGTCGCGCATATAGATAGACGCGCGACGGCCTTCATGCCGTGCTGCAGACAGCATGCGAACCAGCGCGCAGGCCGCGACGGGTGGGACCGCCGTCGCTTGCCGATGGGTGATTCCGTCCATCGATCCCCGGCCTGACCCGCAGAGTTACCCCATTTGTACGATGACGCTCCCAGGACCGTCGAAATAAGTTGTGGGTATCGGATACCGGCAACCTTGTTAGGACGTTGAGGGAGTAGCAAGAATCGTGCGTTTTCCAGTAGACCTATGAGCGCCCTTTCAAACTTCGAGGTGGAGGCCCGAGAGGCCCTGGTCGTGGCCCCGCCGCGCTCCGACGGGAGCGTCCAACACGAAAGCGAACGAATCAAGAACGAGCTTGCCCGAGAGCTCCACGACCGGGTTGTGCAGAGCCTGACCATTTTGCTGGTTCAAACCGAGGTCTTCATGCGGGAGCATCGGGACCGGCCCGACGTTGTCGATCAGCTCACGTTTGTCCGGACCACGGTGCGTGAGTCCCTCAACAATCTCCGCCAGGTCCTGTGTGACCTGCGCGGGCAGCCGGGGATCGCCGACACTCTTGTTCACACACTGCGCGACGGATTGATCGCCACCTGCCGGCTGCGTACGAGGATGGAGGTGAACCTGTGGCTGTCGCGAAAATGGCCGGCTTCGCTTCCACCTGAGACCTCGACCCACATCTACCGCATCATCGAGGAGGCGCTCAGCAACGCCCACAAACACGGCGGAGCCAAGACCGCCCAGGTGGCGCTGAAGGTCTCAGACACGGCCCTCGTCATCAAGATTCGAGACGACGGACGCGGCATCGCCTGGCTTGATAACAAGCGACCCATCGGCATGGGGCTGCTGGGCATGCGTGAAAGGGCAACTCTTTCCGGAGGAGTGTTGAGCATCCGGAGTCGTCCGATGGCTGGAACCACCGTTACCGTAACGATTCCAAGGGAGGCGCTGCGGTGGTCACCGAAACCCGTGTTGCCCGCGTACTGATCGCGGACGATCAGACGCTGTTCAGGCGGGGCCTGGCCCGCCTGCTGGAAGAAGATCCGCGCATCGCTTTGGTCGGCCAGGCAACCGATGGCCAAGACGCCGTCCAAAAGACGGCTGCCCTCAGCCCGGATGTCGTGCTCATGGATCTCAGGATGCCGGGGCTTGACGGCGCCGAGGCGACCCAGCAGATCGTACGCGACCACCCCGATGTGAAAGTTTTGATTCTCAGCACCTTTGAGGCGGACAGCTACGTGCTCCAGGCGCTGCGCGCCGGCGCGAGCGGTTACATCCTCAAGGATGCCGAGCCCGCAGCGATCGCGTCCAGCATCATGTCGGTGATGTCGGGTGAGCGTGTCATGGCCGGCGCCGTAGCCAACCGAGTGCTGGACATGCTCACCGGATCGAGCACGCCTAAGGAGTTTTACGACGGCCTCACGGCCCGCGAGGTCGAGATCCTGAAGCTAATGGCCAAGGGCCAGGCCAACAAGCAGATCGCTTTCGGCCTGAAGATCAGCGAGAAGACCGTCCGCAACCACATCAGCCACATTTACGAAAAGCTGCAGATCTATGACCGCGCCCAGGCTGTTCTCTACGCGGTCAGGAAAGCACTTGTCGAGCTCTGAGACCAGCCATGGGCGACCACCACCAGCCTGACGCGGCGCGTTCACGGGTGGCGCGCAGCGTGCTCGTGGCGATTGGCGATGCCGCTTTCGCGGACCTTTACAGAGACGCTCTGGCGACAGCTGGTTGGCACGTTGAGGTGGCCAACGACTGGCGAGCGACTCAAGAGCGGCTGGTCAATTCGCTGCCGGACGTTCTTGTCCTGAACAGTCTGCGAGACCTCAAATCAGTGGACGCTCTCGAGCATATACGCAGCCAGCCGGCAACCAGGGAGCTGGCGGTGATCCTTCTCATGGACACGGTTGAAACAGTCGACTTGAAGCGTGCCCAAGACCTGGGGGTCCTCGGCCTCCTGACCAAGAGCCGCTCCACGCGAGAGACGATTTCTGAAACGATCGGCCGCCTGCTGAATCAGCGTACGGAACCATCGACTCGTGGCGGCGGGAAGAGCGCGTCGCGGTCCGCGGGATCTGCCTGAGGGCCCGCCGCCAGGTCGGGACCAAGCCCCGGCTCGGCTGTGACAGATGCACCTCGGGAGTGGGCGTGGCCCAGGTCGGCATTCCACAAGTGTCCATTGGCCGGGCGAGGCCCTCTCTCTAGGATCAGGTCATGGTGAACGTGCAGGGTCGACCCGGGGGGTGGCGTCGGTTCCCGGGCACATGATCACTGCCGACGTCGAGCTCGGCCAGAACGTCGTCATCCACCATCCCGAGCAGGTGAACTTATACGGGTGCCAGATCGGCGACAACTGCAGGATCGCTTCCTTCGTCGAGATTCAGCGTGGCGTCGTGCTTGGCCGGAACGTGAAGGTCGAAGCATTTGCGTTCATTCCCACGGGCGTCACGATCGAAGACGGCGTGTTTGTCGGACCTCACGTTTGCTTTTCGAACGACCGTTATCCAGCCGCGGTCGATGAAAAAGGGGAGCTGTTGCAGGTCGGAGACTGGCAGGTTGTGCCCACGCTTGTGCGCCGCGGCGCGAGCATCGGCGCCAATGCCACGATCATCTGCGGGATCACAATCGGTGCGGGCGCCATGGTGGGGGCTGGCGCGACCGTCACACACGATGTCCCCCCCGATTCGCTGGTGCTGGGGAATCCAGCGAGGATCATCGGTTCTCGGCCCCACTGGTGGAGTCGCCCACCAGTCCGTGCGCGTAAACGAAAGCTCGAGCTCGCGTGAGAATCGAGCTGCCGCCGGCAGGCGGAGCAGAGACCTGGCCGGCGGCGCGCTGACGTGCCGGCCTCCCCCAGCCCTTACGACATGTTCCGGCGCCTCCAACGGCGCAAACCGAGCTGGTCCGTCGGCGTAGGCGTCATCGGCTACGGCTACTGGGGGCCGAACCTGGTGCGGAACTTCGCGGAGCAGGCGCCCGGCAGGATCGTGGCGGTCAGCGATCTCTCGGTTGAGAGGCTCACACAGGTCCATGACCGCTATCCCAAGGTCAAGCTGACAACGGACTTCCTGGACATCCTCGCCGACCCAGACATCGACGCTGTCATCGTCGCCACGCCCGTCTCGTCCCATTTCGACATAGCCATGCGAGCGCTTCAGGCCGGCAAGCACGTACTCGTGACCAAGCCGCTCACGACCGATTCGGAGCAGGCGGAACAGCTGATCGAAGCCGCAGAGCAGCGTGGGCTCGTACTAATGGTCGATCACACCTTCGTCTACACGGGAGCAGTGCAAACCCTGAAGCAGCTGGTGGCAAGCGGCAACCTCGGCCACCTCTACTACTACGACTCCGTGCGCGTGAACCTTGGGCTTTTCCAGCGGGACGTCAACGTGCTTTGGGACCTGGCGGTCCACGACCTTGCGATCATGGATTTCGTCCTGGGACAGCGGCCGATCGCGGTTGCCGCCACCGGGTCGGCCCACGTGCCCGGCCACCAGGTGAACCTGGCCTATCTCACGTGCTACTACGACGGCAGGCTCATCACCCACCATCACGTCAACTGGCTGGCGCCTTTGAAGATCCGGCGGACGCTCATCGGAGGCGCGCGCCAGATGATCGTCTATGACGAGCTCGAGCCCAGTGAGAAGATCAAGGTGTACGACAAGGGCATCACCTTGGCCGATTCCCAGGGTGCGCTGGAATCCATGATCGGTTACCGGACGGGCGACATGTGGGCGCCCCAGGTAAGCCTCACCGAGGGGCTGCGATTTGAGGCACAGCACTTCCTGGAGTGCGTCGTTCACGGACGGCAGCCGCTGACCGACGGTCACTGCGGGCTGCGCATCATCAGCATTCTGGAGGCCGCTGCTCGGTCTCTTGGGCAGCGCGGCCATCCGGTGGAGCTCGAGGTCGACCACTCCGATCTGGAAGGGCAGGCTCAGAGCGTGGAGGCGACGACTCAGAGCGCCTGACGCGTCCCGCCGGGCTCTGCCGGCGCTCTGAGGGACCTCCGGCCTCTGATCCTGCCTTTGATCACGCGCACGACGGCGACGGCCAGGTCGCCGGCGGCGGGCACAGGATCGTCCAGGTCACACACGGAACCGACCAGCTCGCCACCGAAGAGCGAGCGCAGGTAAGCAACCAAGGAGAACTTGCCTCGCCTGATGCCTTGCAAGCCGGCCGGGATGTCTGTGAGCAGGCGAATCCACCGGGGACCGTAACGTGGTTTGGGATGAGTAGCCGGGTGGCCGAGAGCTGATTCGTACTGGAGGTGCGGAAAGTCAAGGCCGCATGCGATGCACAGCGTGTGCCAACCCCATGGCCTGGGATTGACGTCGAGCAACTTCAGGCGACTGTCGCGTTCGTCCAGGATGAACTCCACCTCGACCATGCCGGACAGGCCGAGCCGGCGCAGAATCCGCGCGGCGGGTTCCGCGAGGCCCGGGATTTCGACCGCTTCCACGAAACTGCTGCTGAGGCCGTAATCGATCGGATATTGCCTTGTCCGTCTCGCGGTGATCGCGCTCGTGACGTGTCCTTCTGCAGTGAACGCCCCGAACGAGTAGTGGTGCTCGCCAGGGATGATCTCCTGCACCATGATGTGGTCAGCGGGCATTATGGCCGCGGCCAACCGGTAGCCCTGGATCAGCTGGTTCAGGTCACGCACCTGCAGTGCCTTGCGGCCGATCGCAAGCTGCATGTCGACCGACACCGTCGGCTTGATGATGGCCGGGAACTCGAGCTGCAGCGTGTGGACCTCGCGCTCGTCCGCCGGATACCACGTGCGGGGATGCCAGACACCAACCTCGTCCGCGGCAGCGTTCAGCAACCTCTTATCGTGAGCGTGCCTGAGGATGTTCCAGCTCGGGGTGACCAGGCGAAAGGCGGACGAGAGACGTTCGCGATTCACGGCTACCAGCTCCAAGGCGTCGTCTTGAACCGGCCAGAGCACGAAGCCTCGCATTTCCGCCGTAGCTGCAATGTTCATGAGGAAGTCGGGCAGCGCGGTGGAGCTCATCGATTCTCGCCACCTGAACCGTTGGGCGACATGGCGTGAGAACCAGGCGGATCGCGGCACGTTGTCGACGACCGCCACGTGAACCCCGCGCCTCCCCAGGCTGCGAGCCACCCCCAAAGCTTTGAAGTCGCTCCCGAGCAAGAGCACGCCGGGCCGATCCGTCGGCGCCGAGGTGCGGCCTAGTTGAGCTCGGCCGCCCGTTGCGTCACCTGTTGGGCGGAGAAGCGTGCGCCTGCCACGAAGCGGCAGATCGGGCCGAACGTTCCGCCGGCCAGGCCCCCCACGAAATGAAGCCCGGGCACCGAGGACTCGAGCCACTGATTGAGGACCGGGAAGCCATCGCGCTGGACGATCATCTCGCGCATCGATGGATCCAGGAACGGAATCTCGGCGGCGTTGGGCCGGTAGCCGGTCCCCAGCAGCAGGTGATCGACGTCTCGGCTGCTGCCGTCGCTGAGGCGCAGACGTAAGCCGCCGCCTTGAGGCTCAGCCTCGACCACCTCGGTGAACGGAGTCAGTGGCAGCTTTCCTTCGACTCTCGGGCGGAGCCACTGAGCGCCCGCGGGACGGACCGCGCGCTTTTCGATCTTCATCCGCACAGCCGTAGGCAGGTGCCTCATCAGCATCGGCGTGCCGCAAAGCCGGTTGAGCCCGGGCGGGCCGACGTCGGTAGGCGGGTAAAGCAGCCGGCTCACCGGGCCTCCACGGTGATACAGGACGCGGTTGATCCAGAGGATGGGCCCGCGAGCAATTACCTCGACGGAGCACCCTTCGTCGGTGAGAATTGCGGCTGACTCGAGTGCGCTCTGGCCCGCCCCGATCACGGCCACCCGGCAGGCGCGAAACCGTGAGAAGTCGATGTGCTCCCCTGTGTGGCTGACGGCGTGCTTGGGCAAGCCGAGCACGAACCGCGGGATGAACGCGAACTGTCGCACCCCGACAGCCACCACCACTCTCGCGGCCGTAAACGCGCGGCCGTCTGAGAGTGCAAGGTGGAAGCCATTGCCCTGGAGTCGGAGACACTCGACCGAGACCCGATGTATGTCTGGCACCGCCATTTCCTGAAACCAGCGTGCATACCGGATGAAGAAGTCCAGCGGAATCGGCTCCGCCACGACCGAGCCAGTGGCGCGGCAGAATGCGTCCAGGCTCAGCGCACCTTCTGGATCAGCCAGGCTCGAGGCGCTCCAGACCGACTTCAAGTTCATGCGGGCCGGCATCATGTGCCAGGACTCCATGGGCTCGCCGAACACGAGCGTAGGGACGGCCCGCGCCCGCAGGTGCGCCGCGACCGAGAGGCCATAGGGACCGGCGCCGATGACCGCGGTCGTTTTCGTGGACAGGTGGGCAGGGGTCATCGCTCGCGCACGATTTACGGTAGGCGCTGCGTGAGACGACCGACATGGGCATAAGCCCGCGAGTCGCCCAGGTCCGCCCGCGCGTCTGGGACTGATGCCCACCCGGGCATGGGCCGTGCCCATTTATTGGTGCTGCTTTCTTAGATAGTCTCAGCGTATGGGCCAATCGTCCAATGGGTTGGAACGGTTGGCGCATGGACTCGGTGGAGATCGTGAGCGGTCGGCGGCCCCGCAGGCCTAGCAGCATGGACGACAGGCCTCCCTTCACACTCGTCGATGCCCTCAGGCACCGCTACAGGGTCATCCTCGGGGTCGCCGCTGTCTTCTGTCTTGCCGCCGGTCTCCTGTCGTTTGTTCTGCCCAAGACTTACCAGGCGACCGCAATCATGTACCTCGATACCGCCCGGACAGCAACGGATTTCGACGCCGGCATCGCGGCGGGCGATTTGCTCCAGCACGACTTCATCGTCTCCGCCAACAGCCGCGCGACGCTCAAGGAAGCCTGCGCCGCGGCCGGGGCCGGCTGCTCGCAAAGCGACCTGGTGGCGCCTGAAACCACGATCGGCAATCTCATCAGCGCAAGCGTGTATCGCGGTACGAGCGGGCTGGCAGTCATCGCCAAGGGACGCACGCCGTCGGAAGCCGCGGCGCGGGCAAATGCCGTCGCGCAGGCGATGATCGATCAGGATGTCGCAGAGGTCATAAGGCTGTACCAGCCAGCGCTCGACCACCTCAACAAGCAGCTGGCGCAGCTCACGAGCGACATCGATACCGAGCAGAAGGCGCTTGCGAGCACCACTCCCGGGAGTCCCGCCGCGGCTGCACATGAGGCTGAGCTGGCGCGGCTCCAGAACGCTTATACCCTGGCGCTCACTCGACAGATCGACTTGAGCCAGCGTGAGGATCGCCTGACCAACATCGCCACCATCGTGCAGCCGGCGCTGCCGCCGGCAAAGCCTGAATCACCGAATCCAGCTCTCTACGTAGGTGCCGCACTGCTGGCCGGACTGTGCGTCGGCTTGTTTGCCGCCCTGCTGATCGAGCGGTTCGACGATCGCATATTCAGCGCCGAGGGACTGGCCAGGGCAGCCGGGATCCCTCCCGTATTCGTCACCGACAACGTGCGGCGGCCGCTGTTTTCGAACCCGAACAACGCCTACGCGCGAGCGCTGGCAAACCTCCTGGCGAGATCGCCGGATGC
>WNFI01152685.1_pt1 | contig 13622 bp, 13 predicted proteins | sample 5400471 | NCBI WGS metagenome assembly WNFI01 (sample SAMN13153348, study PRJNA577476) | soil metagenome | isolation source: 100 cm saprolite on Douglas fir-dominated hillslope | place: USA:California | collected 2013-09-17 | reverse complement strand
GGAGCGGCGCGTCCATCATCAAACCATGCATGGATTCTCCTCCCAAAGCTGGTTTATTCTAGCTGCATGAAAGTCGAAGACGTCCTCCTGCTTTACGAGTTGCCTTTCCCCGATCTCATCTACCGCGCCCAGAGCGTTCACCGGGAGCATTTCGATCCCGCGGCGCTGCAGCTCTCGACGCTGCTTTCGGTGAAGACCGGCGGCTGTCCGGAGGACTGCGCCTACTGCCCCCAGTCGCGGCGCTATGCCACCGGCGTCGCCGATGAATCGCTTTTAAAAATCGATGAGGTTATTTCGACTGCAAAGGCAGCCAAAGCCCAGGGCGCCGCCCGCTTCTGCATGGGCGCCGCATGGAGGGGCCCGAAGGACAGGGAACTGGAAAAGATCCTGGCTTTTGTCAGGGGAGTGAAAGCCCTGGGTCTCGAAACCTGCGCCACCCTGGGCATGCTGAGGCCCGGGCAGGCGGAGCGGCTGCGCGAAGCCGGGCTCGACTACTACAACCATAACCTCGATACCTCGCCCGAGTTCTACGGCGAGATCATCACCACGCGGGACTACCGGGACCGCCTCGAGACTCTGGAGAGGGTTCGCGCCGCGGGCATCAATGTCTGCTGCGGGGGCATCGTCGGCATGGGCGAATCGCGCCGCGACCGGGCGGGCCTGATCGCCCAGCTCGCGAGCCTCGATCCCTACCCGGAAAGCGTGCCGATCAACAACCTGGTGCGGGTCGAAGGCACCCCGCTTTTTCAAGCAGAAAAATTGGATGAACTTGAATTCGTCCGGACCATCGCCGCAGCCCGGATTACAATGCCCAAGGCCTGGGTGCGGCTTTCGGCAGGCCGCGAGCGCATGTCGGATGCAGTGCAGACGCTGTGCTTTCTTGCCGGAGCGAACTCGGTGTTCTACGGCGAAAAGCTGCTTACCACGGGAAATCCCGAAACGGTCCGCGATCGCGCGCTGTTTGCGCGGCTCGGCCTGAGATCCACTGTTTAATCCATCCGGAGAAAGCCAGAGATGAGCGACGTCGCTCAATACGCGCTGCGCGACGGCATTGCCGTCATCACCCTCAATAATCCGCCGGTCAACGGCCTGGGCAACGCGCTGCGCGCCGGCGTGATGGAAAACCTGAAGAAGGCGGAAGCCGATCCGGCGGTCAAGGCGGTGGTTCTGATCGGCTCGGCGAAGGCGTTCTCGGGCGGCGCCGACATCCGCGAGTTCGGCAAGCCGCGCCTTAAGCCCGACCTCCCGGACGTGAACGACCAGCAGGACGCGATGAAAAAGCCCCTTGTCGCCGCGGTCGGCGGCTTCGCCCTCGGCGGTGGCCTCGAGCTCGCGCTCGGCTGTCACTACCGGATCGCGCTGCCGAAGACCCAGCTCGGGTTGCCGGAAGTGAAGCTCGGCATCCTGCCCGGCTCGGGCGGCACCCAGCGCCTGCCGCGCATGGTGCCGATGGCGGAGGCGATCAGGATGATGACAACGGGCAACCCGATTACTGCCGAGAAAGCGAGGGAATTCGGCCTGGTAGACGAGATCGCGCAGGGGGATCTGCTCGAATCCGCTCTTTCTTATGCAAAAAAAATACTCTCTCAGGGAGCAAAACCGAAACGGGTACGTGATCTGCCGCCGAAGATCGAAGGCGATGTGAAGGCCTTCTTCGACGAGGCGCGCGCCATGGTGGCGAAGGGATCGAAGGGCTATCCCGCGCCCCTCAAGATCGTCGAGTGCGCCGAGGCTGCGGCGACCAAGCCCTTCGACGAGGGGCGCAAGGTGGAGCGCGACAACTTTGCCTACCTCGTCGGCACGACCGAATCGGCCGCACTGCGGCACATGTTCTTCGCCGAGCGCCAGACCTCGAAGATCCCGGACGTGCCCGAGGACACGCCGACGCGCGAGGTGAAAAAGGCCGCGGTGATCGGCGCCGGCACGATGGGCGGCGGCATCGCGATGAGCTTCGTGAATGCCGGGATTCCGGTGACCCTGATCGACGCCACGCAGGAGGCAATTGATCGCGGTCTGAAGACGATCGAGAAGAACTATGCGGCGACGGTTTCGAAAGGCCGCCTCAAGCAAGACGACATGGACAAGCGTCTTGGGCTGATAAAAAAATCCATAAAGATAGAAGATGCGAAAGACGCCGACATCGTCGTCGAAGCGGTGTTCGAGCGCATGGACGTCAAGCAGGATCTTTTCAGGAAGCTCGACGCGATCGCGAAGCCCGGCGCCATTCTCGCGTCCAATACCTCCACGCTGGATGTGGACAAGATCGCCGAGGCCACCAAGCGCCCGCAGGACGTTATCGGCACGCATTTCTTCTCGCCGGCCAACGTCATGCGGCTGCTGGAGGTCGTGCGCGGCAAGAAGACCGGCAAGGACGTGCTCGCCACCACCATGAAGCTCGGCAAGGCGCTGAAGAAGGTGCCGGTGGTCTCGGGCGTGTGCGACGGCTTCATCGGCAACCGCATGATCGAGAAATACGGCCAGCAGAGCCTGTTCCTGCTCGACGAGGGCGCGACGCCGCAGCAGGTCGACGCCGCTGCCCAGAAATGGGGCCTCGCGATGGGCCCGTTCACCATGGGCGACATGGCGGGCCTCGACATCGGCTGGGAGATCAGGAAGCGCCGCTACAAGGAGCGTCCCGACTTCGTGTATTCGAAGGTCGGCGACAAGATCGCCGAGCTCGGGCGTTTCGGGCAGAAGACCGGCAAGGGCTGGTACCTGTACGAGCCGGGAAACAGGAAGCCTGTCCCGGATCCGGAAGTCGAAAAAATAATCAATGAATATCGAAAGGCGAACGACCTGAAAACCAGAAACATCTCCGACGACGAAATCGTTGAGCGGCTCATCTATGCCCTCGTCAACGAGGGTGCGAAGATCCTCGAGGAAGGCATCGCGCTCAGGGCCTCCGACATCGACATGGTGTACCTCACCGGCTACGGCTTTCCGCCCTACCGCGGCGGCCCCATGTTCTATGCCGATACCGTTGGTCTTTCCAAAGTACTCTCCTCTATCGAAAAGTTCAGCAAAGGCTACATGGGCGCAATATGGAAGCCCGCGCCCCTGCTGGTGAAACTGGCCAAGGACGGAAGGAAATTCAATGACTGAAGCCGTGATCGTTTCGACTGCCAGGACGCCGCTGTGCAAGAGCTGGCGCGGCGCGCTCAACATGACGCACGGCGCGAAGATGGGCGGGCACGCGGTGCACGCCGCGCTCGAGCGGGCGAAGCTCGACGCCGACGAGGTCGAGGACGTCATCATGGGCTGCGCCAATCCCGAAGGCGCGACCGGCTGGAACATCGCGCGCCAGATCGCGCTGCGCGCCGGCTGCCCGGTCACGGTTCCAGGCATGACGGTGAACCGCTTCTGCTCATCCGGCCTGCAGACGATCGCGCTCGCCTCGCAGCGCGTCCTCGCCGGCGAAGGCGAGGTGTTCGTCGCCGGCGGGGTCGAGTCGATCTCGATGGTGCAGAACGAGATGAACAAGCACCATTTCCAGGACGAGTGGCTGCACCGGCACCTGCCGGAGACTTACTGGCCGATGCTGCAGACGGCCGAATACGTGGCGAAGCGCTACGAAATCCCCCGCGAGAAGCAGGACGAGTACGGCGTGCAGAGCCAGCAGCGCGCGGCGAAGGCGCGCGCCGAGGGCAGGTTCAAGGACGAGATTGCGCCGATCACCACCAAGATGAAGGTGGTGGACAAGAACACCGGCCAGGAAACGATGAAGGAAGTGACGGCTTCCGAGGACGAAGGCATCCGCCCCGACACTACGCTGCAAGGGGTGTCGCAGATCAAGCCCGCCATCGAGGGCGGCGTGATCTCCGCGGGCAACGCCAGCCAGTTCTCCGACGGCGCGTCCGCCGCCGTGGTGATGAGCGAGCGCGAGGCCGCGAAACGCGGCCTCAAGCCCCTTGGCGTCTTTCGCGGTTTCGCGGTAGCGGGCTGCGATCCCAAGGAAATGGGCATTGGCCCGGTGTTCGCGGTGCCCAAGCTGCTGGAGCAGGCCGGCAAGAAGGCGAAGGACATCGACCTGTGGGAGCTGAACGAGGCTTTTGCGGTGCAGGTCATCTACTGCCGCGACCGCATCGGCATCCCGAACGACCGGCTCAACGTGAACGGCGGCGCCATCGCCGTCGGCCATCCGTACGGCATGAGCGGCGCCCGCCTCGTCGGTCACGCGCTGATCGAGGGCAAGCGCCGCGGCGCGAAGCTCGTCGTCGTCACGATGTGCATCGGCGGCGGGATGGGGGCCGCGGGGTTGTTCGAAGTTGCCTAGGCTTCTGGCCTTCCTAGCTGCGGCTGGTTTCGCAGGCCAGGCGCTCGCGCTCGAGAAATGCGTCGGCGCCGACGGCAAGATCAGCTATGCCGACCAGTGCGCGGCAGGCACGACGCGGGCGCCGTCGACGACCGACGAGCCGCTCGTGCCAAAACCGAGCCCGGGAACGCGCATCATCAAGCCCGAGATCAAGCCCTTGCCGCCGCCCGCACCGGGCGCGCCATCCGTGACCGTGGTCCCGCAGCCGCCCCCTGCTTCGGCGCCGGCTGCGGTTGTCCCGGGAGCGCCCGCCGACGTGGATCTCGTTTTTTACGAGGTGGAAGGCAAGGACGAGGCATCGCTCATCGGCGCCCTGAATGCGCCCGGCGCCGGGCATGCCCGCTCGTCCTGGAAACTCTCCTATCAGTACCTGCCGCGCCGCGGCAAGGGCGCTTGCGTCATCAGCAATGTCACGACCAAGCTCGAGCTCGTCATGGCGCTGCCGCGCTGGTCGCCGCCGCCCGGAACGCCGCAAGAGCTCGTCGCGCGCTGGGAGCGGTATGTGAAAGCGCTGATGTCTCTCCAGAACGCCCGCCTCGACCGGGCGCGGGAGCTCGAGCGCGCGCTCAAGGCGACGCTCGCCGCCCTGGCGCCCGCCGCCGACTGCGCCGCGCTCGACGCCGCGGCGCGCGAGCGCTACGACGCCCTCGAGCAGCAGGCGATGGCGCGCGACGCCGAGCCGGGGGACGCGGGAACGCTGCTGTTCGAGTGAGCCGCGACCGCGATCCTTCCGCGCGCTAGCCCTTCAGGATTCTCAGCTTGAACGCCGGCACCGGCTGCTGAAAGCCGCGCAGCGCCAGCGGCCCGATCGGCTCGACCTCGGCGAACTCAGTCACCTCGCGCTCGGTCTGGGCGTCGAGGAGGATCTCTCCCGCCCGCGCCTCGCCGCACAGCCGCGCCGCAAGGTTCGGGACGTTGCCGATCGCGGCGTACTCCCAGCGCTGCTCGAAGCCGATCACCCCCAGCGTGGCGTCGCCCTGCGCGATGCCCACGCCGAGGCCCACCTGGTGCCCCAGCTTTTCCCAGGCCCGCGCGATCGGCTCGAAGGCGAGCTGCAGCCCCATCGCCATGCGCACCGCGCGCTCGGCGGGGCGCGCGACGGGGAACGGGTCGTTGAAGAAGATCATGACGCCGTCGCCGGCGAAATGCTCGAGCGTGCCGCCGAACTCGTCGACCGTGCGGCCGAGCGTGGCGTGATAGGCGCGCAGGAGCTCGAGCACGTCTTCCGGATCGGCGCGGTCGGTAAACGCGGTGAACCCGCGCAGATCGAGGAACACCGCGGTGATCTCGCGCCGGTGCGGCTCGAGGATGTCCTCGCCGCCGGCGACGATCGCCTCGGCGACCTGGCGGGAGAAGAAGCGCTTCAGCCTGCCCAGCCGCTGCAGCTGGTCGACCTGGGTGCGCACGCGTTCCTCGAGCACGGCGTTCAGGGTCTGGATCTCGTCCTGCAGCGCCTTGACGCGCAGCAGCCGCCTCACGCGGGCGAACAGCTCGGCCCAGTTGACCGGCTTGGCGAGGAAGTCGTCCGCCCCCGCCTCGATGCCCTTGACGCGCTCGGACTGCGGATCGAGCGAGGTGACCAGCACCACCGGCAGGAGCGTGGTCGCCGGGTCGGCGCGCAGCCGCCGGCACAGCTCGTAGCCGTCCATGCCGGGCATCATGATGTCGCACAGCACCAGATCGAATCGGCCGCCACGCACCTCGTCGAGCGCCGCCTCGCCGTCGAGCGCGATCTGCACCTTGTGGCCGAGGTTGCGCAGCAGGCCGGCGGTCATCTCGGCAACGGTGCGCTGGTCGTCGACCACCAGGATGCGGCCGGATTCGCCCGCCTTCATCTAGAAGACGATCACTCCACGGGCGTTCCGGCCCGCTTCCAGGTCGGCGAACGCCTGCGGCGCCTCGGCGACCGAATAGCGCCGGGTGATCAGCTCATCGAGCATCAGCTTGCCGCCGAGATACAGGCCGAGCATGCGCGGAAAATCGATCCGCGGCACGCACGAGCCGAAATAGCTGCCGGTGAGCGTTTTTTCCTCGAAGGGCAGCGTCATGGTGCGCACCGAGGTCGTATCGCCGGGCTTTGCGACCCCCACGACCACGGCGAGGCCACCGCGGCGAATGGCACGATATGCCGTTGCCGCGAGCTCGCCGCTGCCGACGCACTCGAAGGCGTAGTCGGCCCCTCCTCCAGTGAGCTTTTTTATTTGTTTTGAAGAATCTTCCCCTGCTTTCGCCGCAAGCACGTCGGTGGCGCCGAACTTCTTCGCCGTCTCGAGCTTGGCTTCGATCGAATCGATGGCGATGATGCGTTCGGCACCGGCGATGCGTGCGCCCTGGATGACGTTGAGCCCGACGCCGCCGCAGCCGAACACCGCGACCGACGAGCCCGGCGCGACTTTTGCGGTATTGAACACCGCCCCGACCCCGGTGGTGACCGCGCAGCCGACGAGCGCCGCGCGGTCGTACGGAATCTTCGGGTCGATCTTCACCAGGTTATCGACGTGCAGCGTGGCGTACCCGGCCATCACGCCGCAGCCTGAAAATACGCTAAGTGGATTTCCGCTTGCGTCGCGAGTGCGTACAGTCCCATCCGGCAGCGTGGCGATCGCCTTGCCCTGCTCGAGGCACAGCACCGGCCGGCCAAGCGAGCAGAAGCGGCATTTGCCGCACATGTAGATGAAGGATGACACGACGTGGTCGCCGACAGCCAGCGCGGTCACGCCCTCCCCGATTTCGACCACCTCGCCCGCGGCCTCGTGGCCGAGCACCAGCGGCGGCGGCATGGGGATCGTGCCGTTGGTCGCCGACAGATCAGAATGGCACACTCCGCAGGCCCCCAGCCTGACCGTCGCCTCGCCGCGCCGGGGCGGCTCGACGCTGATATCCTCGACGACGACCGGCTTGCCGAGCTCGCGGCAGATTACCGCTTTCGCTTTATACGCCATGCTTTTTGATTTCGGCGAATGGATTTTGAAATTCGTGCCGAGTATATATCTGATGCCCGGATAAAATAGCAGGCTCCAAGGAGATTCGAATGCTGGTGCGAGACAAGCTCTTCATCGGCGGCCGCTGGGTCGCTCCCTCAGGCAGCGAAACGCTCGAAGTGCACAACGCCGGCGACGGCCAGGTGATGGGCCGGATTCCCGCCGGCGGGGCGAAGGACGTCGACGCCGCCGTCGCTGCGGCGCGTGGCGCGCTGGAGATGTGGACCCAAACCAATCCTGAGAAAAGAGCGGAGTTTCTCGACAAGATCTCCGCCGGCCTCAAGGCGCGCGCCGACGAGCTCGCCAAGGTCATCGCCCAGGAAGTCGGCATGCCGCTCAAGCTTGCAGGGCGGATCCAGGCGGGCCTTCCCATTGTGAATTTTGCGAATTACGCCCGGCTGCTCAAAGAGTTTTCTTTCGAGGAGAAGATAGGAAATTCGTTGGTGGTCCGCGAACCCGTGGGCGTGGTCGGTGCGATCACGCCCTGGAACTATCCCTTGCACCAGATCGCGCTCAAGGTGGCGCCGGCGCTCGCCGCAGGCTGCACCGTGGTGCTGAAGCCCTCGGAAGTCGCGCCGTTCAACGCCTTCATCCTTGCCGAGACGGTCGAGGCGGCCGGGCTTCCTGCCGGCGTGTTCAACCTGGTTACCGGCCTAGGCGCAGCGGCCGGCGAGGCGCTGGTCGCGCACCCGGGCGTGGACATGATCTCGTTCACCGGCTCGACGCGGGCGGGCAAGCGCATCTCCGAGCTCGCGGCGCAGACCGTGAAACGCGTAGCCCTCGAGCTGGGAGGCAAGAGCGCGTCGGTGATCCTCGACGACGCCGACCTGGCCGCCGCGGTGAAAGGCACGGTGAACGGCTGCTATCTCAATTCCGGCCAGACCTGCACGGCATTGACTCGCATGCTTGTTCCGGATTCTCTTTATCAGGAAGCTTCACGGATTGCGGCGGAAGTGGCAAAAAGCTTCACTGTTGGCGATCCCCTGTCGGAAACCACCAGGCTCGGGCCCCTCAGCTCGCAGGCGCAGCTTGAGCGCGTGCGCGGCTATATCAGGAAAGGCCAGCGGGAGGGCGCGGAGCTGCTCGCGGGCGGCGCGGAGCTCCCCGACGGCGTTCCGGCGGGCGGCTATTATGTAAAGCCGACGGTGTTCGGGAAAGTGAAGAACGACATGGCCATCGCGCAGGAGGAGATCTTCGGGCCGGTGCTCTCCATCATCGCGTACCGCGACGAGGAGGACGCGATCCGCATCGCCAACGACAGCCCTTACGGCCTCGCCGGCGCGGTGTGGTCGAAGGACGAGGCGCGCGCGCAGCGGGTCGCGCGCCGCATCCGCGCCGGGCAGGTCGACGTCAATGGCGGCGCCTTCAACATGAACGCGCCCTTCGGCGGCTTCAAGCAGTCGGGCCACGGCCGCGAGGCGGGCGTTTACGGCCTGGAAGAGTTTCTCGAATACAAGTCTTTGCAGCTCAAGGGATGAAAGTTCAAGATCTTCTCAGCCTGAAAGGCAAGACCGCGCTCATCACCGGCGGCTCGCGCGGGCTCGGCTTGCAGATGGCTGAGGCGCTGGGCGAAATGGGCGCGCGCATCGCCATCACCGCGCGCAAGAAGGACGAGCTGGACGAGGCCGTTTCTCACCTGAAGAAAATGGGGATCGAGGCCGAGGCCTTCGTCTGCGACATCGGCAAACGCGAGCAGGTCGCGCCGCTCGCCGACGCGGTGCTGAAGAAATTCGGAAAGGTCGACATCCTGGTGAACAACGCGGGCGCCACCTGGGGTTCACCGGCCGAGGACCATCCGGTCGAGGCCTGGGACAAGCTGGTGAACGTGAACCTCACAGGCGCGTTCCTGCTGTCGCAGCAGATTGCCAAACGCTCGATGATTCCGAACAAATGGGGACGCATCATCAACACTGCCTCGGTCGCCGGGCTCACCGCGAGCGATCCGCGCGTCGTGAAGACCGTTGCCTACAATGCGACCAAGCACGGGCTGGTCGGCCTCACGCGCCAGCTCGCCGCCGAATGGGGCGAGCACGGCATCACGGTCAACGCCATCTGCCCGGGCTTCTTTCCTTCGAAGATGACGCGTGCCACGCTCGATACCGCAGGCAAGGCGGTGCTGGAAGTGACGCCGACGCGGCGCCTGGGTAATGACGAGGACCTGAAGGGTCTGGCAGTGCTGCTCGCCTCCGAGGCCTCGCGCCATATCACCGGTCAGGCGATCGCAGTCGATGGCGGTGCCACGATCATATGAAAATGGAAGCCAAGCTCGCCTTCGCGCGCGACTATCAAAGCAAGATTCCATTTGTGGTTCATCTGGGCCTGACGACGGAGTCCCTCGGCGAGGGCACTGCCAGGCTTTCCATGCCCTTGCCGAAGCATTTCACCAACAGCCTCGGCACCGCGCACGGCGGCGTGATCGTGTCGCTGCTCGACGTCGCACTGTGCACCGCGGCGCGCACGCTGCATCCGGACTCGATCGGCGTCATTACCATCGACCTCAGCACCTCGTTCATCGGCGGCGGCAGCGGCTCGAAGCTGATCGCCGAGGCGCGCGTGCTGAGAGACGGCCGCAGCATGATCTTCGTCGAGGGCGAGGCGAAGAACGAGGACGGCTCGCTGGTCGCCAAGGCCATCGCCACAGTCCGAGTCAGACTAAAGGAGAAAGCATGAGCTCCAACCCGTACGCCGCCCCCAAGGCCGCGGTCGTCGACGCGGCCACCGCGCCGCAAGGAAACTTCCTTCCCGGGGGCCGCGGCGTCGCCGCCGGCCGCGGCTGGGACTGGATCGTCGGCGGCTGGCAGCTGTTCAAGAAGCAGCCCGGCATGTGGATCGGGCTGGTCGTGGTGGCGCTGATCATCTTCATTGTGTTGGCCGTCATCCCGTTCATCGGCTCGCTTGCGCTGGCGATTATCGGTCCGGTGTTCGTCGGCGGCGTGGTGCTCGGCTGCCGCGCGCTCGACGAAGGCGGCGAGCTCGGGCTCGGGCATCTCTTCGCCGGGTTCCGGCACAAGTTCGGCACCCTCGCCGCGGTGGGCGCGCTCAATCTGGCTGCCCAGGTCGTGATCATGATCGTGGTGATGGTTATCACCGGGGCGAGCCTGTTCACCCTGAAGGAAGGCGGAGCGGGTGCCGGAGTGGCGATGGGCATGGTGCTAGCCATCCTGGTCATGCTGGCGCTGATGATCCCGGTAGCGATGGCGGTCTGGTTCGCCCCGGGGCTGGTTGTGCTCAATGAGCGCGGCGCGGTCGAGGCGATGAAGGAGAGCTTCACGGGCTGCCTGAAAAACATCGTGCCTTTTCTCGTCTACGGCGTGGTCCTGCTCGGCTTGTCGATCGTCGCCTCGATACCGCTCGGGCTGGGCTGGCTGGTGCTTGGACCTGTAGTTGCGGCGTCGATCTACACCGCCTACCGCGATATCTTCTTCAGCTAGGGCTGCTTTCAAGGTTCTCCAGTAATTTCCTTCCTGTCAAAAGCCACAACAGACCCGCAAGCTGCACGGCCCACACCATGCCGAGCGCCCAGGGGTAGGCCTCGGGCGCGTAGCCGGCGGGAGATTGCGGCCAGCGGTCCAGCACCAGCCCGATCGCCCACTGGCCGCCGAACATGCCGACGAAGCCGATGACGTTGGTAGCGGTATTGGCGCGCCCTGCCATCTCTTTCGGATAGCGCCGCGACAGCAGGGAATAGATCAGCACCACCGCCGTTCCGCCCGCGACGAACACGAACCATAGCGCCAGCGCTGTGGCACGCGCCGCCGCACCGATCCCCGCATTGGTCCCGAAGATGATCAGCGCGAGCGCGGTCGAGGAGCAGGCGACGCCCCCTACGATGAGCGGGAAGACGCTGCGTCCGGCGCGCGTGCGCCTGTCGGCGGCGCGGCCGAAACCTAGGTAGCCGACGATCATGCCGACATTGACGATGAGCAGGCCGAGCGCGACGCCGCCGCGGTCGTAGCCCGCGACGTCGCGCAGCCAGGTGGCGACCCAGAGCGTCTGCAAGGCGACCGCGGCGCACTGGCTCGCCCCCAGGCAAACCGCCAGGCGCTGAAAAGCGGGGTCGCGCATGATGAATCCCAGTTCCTTTATCTCCCTTGAAAATCCTTTCTCCTGCTCCCGCCGGCGCTCGGGCACCCAGAACCACAGCACCAGGCTAACGAGGACCGTGGCCGCGACCAGAACCAAAAACACTTCTCGCCAATGCATCACGCGCAACAGAAGCTCGAGCGGCACGGTCGCGGTGATCGCGCCGAGGGCGCCGGCGGCAAAGGTGATGCCGTTCATGGTCGAGAGCCGGTCCGCGGGATACCAGAGCACGAATGCGGTGAAGGACGCCATGAGGCAGCCCGAGACGCCGAGCCCGATGAGCGCTCTCGCCGCGATCGCCGAGGTCGCAGAATGGGCGAACGCGAACCACAGGCCGCCCAGCGCTGCAACGAGCAACAGGGTGGCATTGACGCGCCGCGGCCCGAAGCGGTCGAGCAGCAGCCCGAGCGGCAGCTGGAACAGCGCGAAGGACAGGAAGTACACGCTGGAGAGCAAACCCAGCCCGCCGGCGCTGAGCCCGAACTCCCCGGCGAGCGTTGGCCCGAGCACCGCATTGACCATGCGGTAGACATACGAGACGAAATAGCCCGCGATGAACGGCAGGGCGATACGGGAAAAGAGGGACAGAAGAAATTTCCTCTTCTGCGAATTTATTCTTGAAAAATTCCTCTTTACGACTTTGCGGTCTCAAGACCCCCTAGATAGAAGCGGTTCCAGGTCGGGCTGATGACGAGCTCGTTGACGCAGGCGCGCGGCGGCAGCGTGGCGATGAACAGGATCGCTTTGCCGAGGTCCTCGGCCTGCAGCATGCGGGCGCGTTCCTCCTGCGACGGCGGCACCGGGCGCTTCTCGAGGATCGGGGTCGCGACTTCCCCCGGAAGGATGGACGTGGCGCGGATGCCGACCGCGCACTCCTCCATGTTGATCGACTCGGTGAGCGCGATGACGCCGCGCTTGGTGGCGTTGTAGCCGGGGCCGGTGAGCGTGCTCGCGTAGCGGCCCGCCCAGGAGGCGACGTTGATCACCAGGCCGGCCTTGCGCTTGCGCATTGCCGGCAGCACGGCATGGCAGCAATAGAACATTCCGGAGAGGTTGATGGCGACGATCTGGTCCCAGGACTCGACCGACACGTCGCGGAAATTGCGCTTCGGGGTGTTGATGCCCGCGCTGTTGACGAGGATGTCGATGCGCTCGTGCCGCCGCAGGATCGCCGCCGCCGCGTTTGCGACTTCCTTCTGGTCGGCGACATCGAGCGCGATCGCCTCGCCGCTGCCCGCCGCCCTGATCTGCTTTTCCGCGGCGGTCAGCGTCGACTTGCTTCTTCCGGAGACCACCACGTGGGCGCCCGCCGCGACGAGCTCGAGCGCGCCGGCGAGCCCGATCCCCGAGCCGCCGCCGGTGATCCAGGCGACCTTCCCCTTCAGGGAACTATCGCCGGGCATACTGCGCCGCGCCGAACAGGTTTTCCTTTTGCTCCTTGGTCATCTCTCCGGCCCGGCGCGCGTCCTTGAGGACTTCAAGGGCGCGCTTCACCGCCGGGCGCTCGAGCAGCGCGCCGCGCCAGCGTTTGAGCGCCGGGAACTCCTCGATGTTCACGCCCTGCCGCTCGGGAAAGCGCAGCCACGGCATCGTCGCCATGTCGGCGATGGTGTACTCGTCGCAAGCCACGTATCTGCTTTTTGATAATTGTTTTTCAAGAACACCATAGAGACGATTTGCTTCGTTCTTGTAGCGATTCATCGCGTACTCGATCTTCTCCGGCGCATAGCTCAGGAAGTGGTGCGCCTGGCCGAGCATCGGCCCGATATGCCCCATCTGGAACATGGTCCACTGCATCACCTGCCAGCGCTTGCGCAGGTCGGCGGGAAGGAACTTGCCGGTCTTGGAGGCGAGATAGAACAGCATCGCGCCCGACTCGGCGAGCGCGAACGGCGTGCCGCCCGGCCCGTCGGGATCGACCATCGCCGGCATCTTGTTGTTTGGCGAGATTTTGAGGAACTCGGGCTTGAACTGGTCGCCCTTGCCGATATCGATCGGGTGCACGCGATACGGCGTGCCCGTCTCCTCGAGCATGATGTGGATCTTGTGGCCATTCGGCGTCGGCCAGGTGTATAGATCGATCATAGTTTCACCCGAGTTTTACGAGTTGTTTTCCAAGATTCTCGCCCTTCAACAGACCGATGAAGGCCTTGGGCGCGTTTTCCAGGCCCTGCGCGACGCTCTCGCGGTACTTGATCTTGCCGCTCGCGACCCAGCCGATCAGCTCGGGCAGAGCCTTGGCCCAC
>WNFI01690353.1_pt1 | contig 13623 bp, 15 predicted proteins | sample 5400471 | NCBI WGS metagenome assembly WNFI01 (sample SAMN13153348, study PRJNA577476) | soil metagenome | isolation source: 100 cm saprolite on Douglas fir-dominated hillslope | place: USA:California | collected 2013-09-17 | reverse complement strand
GCAAGGCCGAGGCGGCGTATGCGTTGGGTCGGGCGCATCCAGGTGTGTGTCAGACGGCGCCTGCGCGGTCGCCCTACTTCTACGAGGAAGACAATTGGGTCGACGACATGGAGCTGGGCGCCGCGGAGCTCGCGTCGCTCCCGGGCCATCGTACGATGCTCACCGAGGCCGTAGAGTACGCGGCGCTCGAGCCCGTGACGCCGTGGATGGGAGCGGATACCGCCAAGCACTATCAGTGGTATCCGTGGCACAACAACGGCCACTTTGAGACGTGGCGCGTTGCAGCAGGTCAACATGATGCGGCCACGAAACGGCGCATGGCAGACTACTACCGCCGCGGGCTCGCCGGGGTGAGCGCCCGCGCGGACAACGGGTTTTTCATGGGTGTGCCATTCATCTGGTGCTCGAACAATCTGATTGCCTCATTTGCCACGCAGGCGACGCTGTATCGTCGCATGACGGGGGACGCACGCTTCCGTGCCTACGAGCAAGCGGCAATCGATTGGCTCTTCGGTATCAACCCGTGGGGAGTGTCGATGGTGATCGGATTTCCGCATGACGGCCGATCGGCGCGCGACCCGCACTCTGCCGTCGCGGTGCGACTGGGCGTCGATAACCTGCTGGGTGGTTTGCTCGACGGGCCGGTGTATCGGTCGATCTACGGCAACCTGAAGGGCATCGCGTTGCAGCACCCTGATGCGTATGGCCGCTTCAACACCGGCCACGTCGTCTATCACGACGACGTCGGGGACTACTCTACCAATGAGCCGATCATGGACGGGACGGCGAACCTTACGTGGCTGCTGTCCGCGCTGGCCACACGACGGCGATAGGCTCACATCCGGATTCATCGTCGGGCGTCAGTCGCTACGGTCTTCCCGCCTCGCTCCGTCGAAACTGCTCCAACCAACCCTGTAGCACCACGATCTGCCGCTCGGGCGCATTCACGGGCTGCGTCATCAGGATCCGCCCCGTCGCCCGGTCGAAATCCCAGGCCGGCCCGAGGCCTCGCGCCGTCATCACCACCTCGCTCGCGCCGACCGCGACCTGGGAGCCAAGCGTCACGTGTGCCGCACGGAGCGTCTTGCCGTCGAGCGCCTGATAGTAGACGGTCCGCCCGTCTCCCGACCAGCGCGCGCGATAGCCGCCCCCCGCGGAGACTTTCCACTCGCCACCGGCGTTCGCGTCGGGGAAGTGCCGGAGGTACACCTCCGGCGTCCCGGACTCCAGCGACGTAAACGCTGCCCACTTCCCGTCGGGCGAGATGGACGCGTCCGACTGTGCCCACTGCGCCTCGAGGTAATCGCGCACGGGGGCGCCGGGTGCGGTGGGATTCGCGATCCCGACGCTGCCGATCGTCCCGCCGCGGCGCATGCTGCCGGAGATTCCCGGCGCGTTGTTCGACGAGTACACGAGCATCGTGTCCACTGGCCACGCGCTCGCGTGCTGGTCGCTGGGGAGCTTGAACAGACGAACGGGCTTCGCGCTGCGGTCCACCGGGCGAACGAAGATGTCCTCTGCGTCGGTGTCCTGTCCCTCCGCCGTGAATGCGAGACGCGTCCCGTCCGGCGACCAGACAGGCGAGTGGCCGCCCCCCTCGTCGGTGAAGCGCGTTAGCGTGCCGAGCGCGAGGTCGTAAAGCGCGGTGTGCCGGTTGGTGCCGCGGGCGGAGCCGATGGTGAGTGCGAGCGTCTTCCCATTCGGTGAGAAGGCCGCGTAGCTCAGGACCTTCGGCGCAATTGGGAGCGTGTCGACCTTGCCGCGCGGATCGCGCAGGAGCAACCGCGACTCCGGCTCGACGCCAGCGCGATATACGAGCGTGCCGTTGCGCGTGATCACGAACGGGGAGACGCCGCCGTTCGGCTGCAGGTCGTTGATCACCGGCACCGGCGTCCCGGAAACGGTGTGGCGCGTGCGGTCGAAGCGCACGATGAAAAGGCCGCCCGCAGGTGCCGTGTACAGGAGGTGGCCGGTGGGCAGGTACTCCGATTCCGCGGCGTCCTCGAGGATCGTGTAGGCGGTATCGGCCGCGATGTCGTAGTACTTCAGCTTCGACCCGCGCTCCACGTCCACATAGATCACGCCGCGCCCGTCAAATGTGAGACGCGGTCCTTCGGCGCCGTGAGACTTGGCGAGCACCTTCGGTGTGCCGCCCGCCGGGATCAGGATCAGGCGCGTCCCATTTTGGAAGACGATGCTGCCGTCGCCTCCGCAGTGCACCGTCCCCGAGAGCAGCGAGTCATTCGGGATCAGGGCGAGCGGCGAGCCGCCGGTGATCGCGATCTTCCGCAGGTGCCCGCGGGCGTGGTACACGATCCACTGTCCGTCGGGAAGGAAGCACGGGGACTCGCCCATCTCCGTGCCGGTCAGCAAGCGATACTCGCGCTGGCCGGCGTCGCGGACGACGATCCCTTCGTCGGTGGCAAAGGCGAATCGTGCGCCGTCAGGCGAGACGGCGAAGCGACCCAGGTCCGGATTCGCGCTCGGCAGATTGAGCATGAGCGGAACGACGGGCGTGGACGGCGCGCTCCGGTCGCGCGTCCACGCCCAGCCGGCGAGGAGGACGCCGACAAGCGCGACCGCGACGCCGGCGACGCGCATGGCGCGGCCCGAGATACTCGCGGCGACGCTCGACGAGTGCGCCGCGACATATGCACTCGTGCCGTAGGTGAATCGCGAATTCTGCAGCGCCTCCGCAAACGCTGCCGCGCTCTCGAATCGGTCGGCAGGAAGCTTTTCCAGCGCCTTGGTCACCGCCGCCGCCACATGTGGCGGCACCGACCTCCGGATGTCGGTCAACACCTTCGGCGACTCGGTGATGATGCGCATGATGATCTGCTGCGCCGAGCCGCCGAGGTGCGGAGGCTGGCCGGCGAGCATCTCGTAGAGCACGGATCCGAGCGAATAGACGTCCGAACGCGCGCTGATCTCCTTCTCGGCGGTCGCCTGTTCGGGGGACATGTAGTGCGGCGTGCCGAGGGAGAGGCCTGTCTCCGTCATCCGGCCGCCGGCGGCGGCGCTCACCGCGAGGGCGATGCCGAAGTCCGCCACCATCGCGTGGCCGCCGTGGAGCAGGATGTTCTCCGGCTTCACGTCTCGGTGCACGATACCGTGCTGGTGCGCGTAGTGCAGCGCATCGAGCACCTCGCGCGCGATGCGAATGGCTTCGTCGACGCCGAGTTGCGTCTCGCGGTTCAGCTTGTCGCGCAGCGTCTCGCCCTGGATGTAGGGCATGACGTAGAACAGGAATCCGTCAGCGGTCCCTGAGTCGAACAGCGGCAGGATGTGGGGATGCTGCAGCGCTGCCGTCGTCTTGATCTCGACCACGAACCGCTCGGCGCCGAGCACTGCCGCAAGCTCCGGCTTGAGGACCTTGAGGGCCACCTCGCGATCGTGCTTGAGGTCGCGGGCGAGGTAGACGGTCGCCATGCCGCCCTGGCCGAGCTGGCGTTCAAGGCGATAGCGATCGGCGAGGGCGGAGGAGAGCCGCTGAGTCGTGGGGTTCACGCGACATAGAATGGCGTGCGGGACGACGAACGGCGAATGACGGGGCTCGCTGTCCGTCTCGCACGCCTGGGCATCACGCGCCATCCTGCGGCGCGGCCCGCTCGGTGACCCTCCTTGGCACCGCGGGCTTGTCTGGCGTTGCCATTCTCATGGTGCTATGCTCAGAAGAAGGGACTGCATCAGTTCCTACCTACTAGTTGGTCACGATTCGGTTCGAGCCTCAAAGTTACCGTTCCTGACGCATCGCGATGTCAGGAGCATGTGGTGGACGAATGTCCCCTGAGCGCACGCGAAACCACTCGTTCTCGCCCAAGTCGTTTGCGGCGGTGGACCAGACAGCCGGCCAGGTCGCAGCATTGTCCCCTGGCATAGCGATCACCACGGCGCAATGTGACACCAAGAACGCGTCGACTCTCTGAGCTCCTCACCCAAGCGGTGCGCGACCTGTCGCGATCGAAAATCGCGAAGTGGCCCGGGAATGTTGCGGCGCGCCGATCGTTGACGGTGGAAACAGGACGCACAGGCTCGGTCACGATCCGCAGCACTGATGTCTCCAATTGCTGGCAGATATCAAACGCGGAACACTCGACGGAGGTTCGTCATGCACATCGTCGACCTTATGTCAAAGCGGCTCATGGTGCGGGTTACGGCCCTCGTCAGAATGACCCGCGCGCTCACTCTCGTCGCGCTTCTTGGCGGGAGCGTCGCCGGTTGCCCTGACGGAGGCGTGAACATCACGACCCCGGCGAACCCCTGCGGCACGGGAACTCGGCTCGTGAAGGGTGCGTGCCTGCTGCTCTTCGACGGCGTGTATATCGGGCCATTCTCCGGCACGAAGACTATCGTTGGGTTTAACGGGTCCACCAACGTGAGCGCGACTCTGAACCTCACCGTAACCAACGGCAGTCTGATCCGGGCAGCGTTCGATGGCGTGCCCTTTGCCGAAAACGTCGGCGTCACCAATAGCGGTCCAGGCATCAGTAACACACTGACGTGGCCGGTGGGGGTGCCGAACCCTGACCCGCGCGCTCCTTGCTCGTTTCACATGACCGGCACCTTCAGATCCGGCACGGCGCTCGGCAACACGGCCAGCGGCTCATGGTCGTACGACAACGGCAGCGGTTGCTCCGGTGGAGGCACCTGGCAGGCAAACGCGCCATAGTTGGTTTGTGGCTTTGAGCCGCTTCATCATGCAGAGCGCGCCTGCTGCGCTTGGGCGTGCTCCCGAGTGAGGGCTGGGATGAGAGCCACACCACCGTGAAATCTGCGCACCCCACCCAGCAGCAGGATTCAGGGCGCGATGCTGACACAAACAGCAAACCAGCGAAAGCTAAGTCGCGGGTCTGTTGGCAAACCATTGTAAATGACCACTTATATGGTCGGGGCGACTGGATTTGAACCAGCGACCTCCTGCTCCCGATGCGGAACGGGCGATCTATTGGCGCCACGTCTTGCGGCATTCCCCTATGAGAAGTCGATCGCGGGGCGGAATGGCGAAATGGACTTCCGATTGCGGCATTCCCCTATGAGAAGTCGATCGCGGGGCGGAATGGCGAAATGGACTTCCGACGAGTATCCGGCGCTCCACGTTGCACTTGCGTTACAGCTGCTCGGCGTCCCTCAACGCAGGAAGGTGCCGAGGAGAAACCACATCTTCGCACCCCACTCTTGGCGCTCCCCTATTGTTCGCACAACCCATCGAATCCCGGGAAAAGTGATCCGGCGTCAATCGACTCCAGCGCCAGCAGTCGAAGCAGACGCGGCGCGTGATGCACTGGAAGATTTATTCCGACCAGGACTGACATCTCATCAAGCCAGGGAAACTCCCGAGCGCTCTTGCTGGCCGAGCTGCCGGCGCTCGCGCTTCTCGTCAACCAGCTCGCGGCGAGCGCGGGAGGCAGCGGGCGTAGATTGCCGACCTCACCATCTTCGCTTTGAGACGTGACGCCATCCTCGCCAGAGCCATCCAGGACCACCGTCCACGTCGTAGCCGCCGTCATCTGTCAGGATGGCAACTATCTCATCGCGCAACGTGCAGCGGAGAAGCGCCACGGTGGTACGTGGGAGTTCCCGGGCGGGAAGATTGAGCCGGGAGAAAGTTCCGAACGTGCGCTGGCCCGTGAACTCCGCGTTGGTGTCCGTTCGTGTGTCCGTTGCCTCGATTTCAGGCCGAAACGGACTTTCGCTCACGGGTCGCCAGTGCTGCTCTCATTGTTCCTTCATCGGGCTGTTGATAGCACTCCCGTTGTCCTCAAACCTCGTGTACTCGTGAGAATAGGCTCGCCAAAATTCTGAGGGCTAGCCGCTTCCCTAGTGTTCAAGCTCGCTATCCTGTTCGGCATTTGGCGGCTGCGATGAGTCCACGGTTTCGCCGGACCCGAGCGCTTTGGTAACTACCCGCGAAATGCTTGCTATTGCTCTCGCGCCTTCGAGGGCTTCGGCCGGAAACTTGACGGCGCCCCCAATAACTCCGAGAGTTACAGCACCGGCAACGAGCCGCCTCCCGATTGCCGATAGGCGTAACGCCCGTTCAACCGCAAGACGCTGCCGATCATCGAGACGTGGGGAACCACGCATGAACGTACCGTCTTCCCTCAGGCCAACGTTGGTTTGCAGTGAGCCGTCAAGTTCGTACGTTGAACGGCGAAGCGCTTCAGCTCCGACGATATCATAGTCGCCGCGCGCTTGCTTCATCTGAGAGAGCTGCTCTAGAAGAATTGCGACGAGGGGGTCATCCCGCGACAGAGCATTGACCGCTTCCTCCAGGTCCTTGTAGGCTTGGTCAAAGGCGGAGAGGTCCTCAGCGGTCAGGACGGCCTCAGTCGGTGAGGTAACTAGGGCACAGATGTGCAGCGCGCCGAGAACTAGGGGGTTGAGGTGCTCTGTTACGGTGTTGCCCCAGGCTACTTGCAGGAGATCGCCGCGCATCGCAGCCCGGACATGCTCAATCGCAGCCTCGTACGTCGGTCGTGGTAGAGAGGAGTGCTCTATGTCGCGAATCGCGCGGTCCAGTTGACCGTTTAGAAGAACAAGCGAGCGCAGTGTTGCGGTCATCTGTGGCGCGCTAGGTCCAGCATCGGGCTGCGATGTGCCGAGGACCCAGCCCCAGACGGTGAGCGCGCTACTTCCTTGGCCTTTGTGTATGAGTCCTCGTTCCAGCGCGGCGATCACACGCAGAATCGGAGAAGATGGTTTCGGCATTGTAGAGGGTGACTATTTCAAGGAGCGTGATTCCACGTCCGTCCCGTTCATGGTGACCGCCTCGCGCCGCACTACGTACACCACTCGTAATAGTTCAGCCCCGAGTTCCGCGCTCCCTCCAGGAATGCCAGCGCATAGCACGCACGCTCCCGCCGGCGGAGCGCTCGCAGCAAGAGACCAAGGCTCGACAAGAAGCCAAAGGCGACAGCGAGTAGCAGAATCGGGCCCCAAAGCGCACGGGGCTCGGGCGAATCATCAAGGGTCACATAAGCCAATGAAGAGAGGCAGACAGCCAAAACCTGCCAATCCAGATGCAAGCTGACCCGTTTCATGTGTTCTCCTCCGCCCGATTCAACGTAAACCTGTCCGCCGTGGCCACCGCTGTCGAGTAGAGTACCACGCTAGAGCCCCTCTCATTGCCCAGCACAGATCATACGGAGACAGGGTCGCTTGGCTGCCTCCTAGTCGTCGTTGTATGAGAGATCGATATCCGCTCGAGCGTCCGGCGGCCGTCGCTCGCAAACAGTGCCGATGCGCCCTAAAGGACTTGCCTGCGCAAGGCCCCCATCTGGCGCCGGGTGCGCGTTAGCTGCCAATTAGTTCCCCTCACCATGAGATGCGGCGTGTATCCGGAGGCGAGTCCGTGGACCTCTTTGTATGGGTGGTGCTCGCGTTCTTCCTTGCGTTCATTCCCGCGGCGATCGCCAAGGGGAAGGGCCACAGCTTTGTCGAATGGTGGATCTTTGGCTTCTTGCTGTTCATCGTCGCGCTTCCCTATGCGCTGCTCATGAAGCCGGCCGCTGGGTTCGTGGAGCGCTATTGGCCTTTCTGCTCCTGCTGTACGGGCTATTCGCCTCTCAGTGACGTCGGAGGCTCCATCAACGATCTTAAGGACGAACGCCCAAGTTTCCCACGACGTGACCGGTTGGTGGCGGCTCTACACGTTCACCGCGGGAGAATCACGTGAGCCGATGGACGAGGCGATCTCGCGTCAGCTCGCGAACGCGGGGCTATCTCGGCGGAAGAAGCCGTCTGAGGTCGGGAAGTACGCGGACGGACAGCAACATCCACCCACCGGAGCGAAATAAGTGACCGCGCAATCTGGGTTTGGCGGGAAGTCGAACTGCCTTAAGCGCGCCGCCCATTACCTAAAGCGCGCGGCGGAATTCTCAATCGAGTCGGAGCCCTCGTTGAATACCTTTCACGCGTGGGCTCGAGTACTCGAAGTCCCCGATTCCACGGGCCGCCCTGAGTACGAGCAGGAACTTCAGACCGCTGTGATGGAGCGACTGCTCGCGATTCGCGCCGATCTCACGCTGGCGCGGAAACTCCTGCTGAACTCGATATACCCGCCAGACATCTATAGCTCGGCGTTTGACAAGGCGCTGATGGTTACGTCGGGGCAATATCTAGCGCTCGGCTGGTCCTCGATTCGGCAGCTACTGACGGAGGATGTGGTGAGCGTTCTCAGGCTCTGCGCAACTGCGATCGGTGATGAAGAGCGCGAGATCGCTGTGGATGAGCTGGAAGCAATCATTGCCATGCTGTCTGATCTCGAGGCGGTCGTGTCGGCCGCCGAACTCGACGCCGACGTGAAGAGCCTGTTCTACGATCAGATTGCCATTCTTCGAAGGGCGTTGAGAGAGTATCCGGTTCGCGGTGCGCAAGCGATTCGCCAGGCGTTCTATATCGCCGTCGGTGAGTGGTACGATCGCAATGGAGATTCGAGGGCGTCGAAGGCCGGAGCCAGCAAATTGGCCGCGCGGTTCAACGACGTCATGGTGGAGGTTCAGCGCGTCCTCGCCCTCGCGAAGACCGGCGAGTCGCTAATAGCCGGTGCGCCTGGCGTGATCGAGCGAATCGGAAATGGCATCGACGCAGTGCGCCGCGCTCTGACGTCAGGAAGCTGAAATGGCACCGGGGCCTCGCGCGATCACGGCCTGCATCGGGACCGCGAGCCGCGGAATGCAGTTCTGCGTCGATGATGTGGTGGGAGGACAGTGATCTCGTTGCCCCTGGCGTTACGGTGCCGTGCGCGGTCGGTGAGCAGACTGGCCGTTCACCCGGAGCAGGAGAACTCCCATGAGGGGCTCCCATCTGTGAAGTCGAATGGCGCAGCGGCGTACCGTGGGGAGCGTGGCGCTCTCCCTACTGGCCTGTGGCGCCAGCCCCTCACGGCGGTCTGCCGAACTTCAGTTAACTCCGTATTCCCGACGTTTACCGCCTATAGGAGTGGGCATGAATTAAGTATAGGATCGAGCCCGAAAGTCTACCGAAGCCTTGATGCCCCAGCCGGCCCGTGACGGTTGCGTGCAGTCGGTGTCCGGCGTCACTGCAGAGTCTGGACGGAAACCTGAACTTACTCAGGTCGTAGGGATATCGGAGCCGGAACCTGCTGACAGCCGAGGGTATAGATGCCTTGACCGCGCAGCACGGGAGCCGTACCTTCGGGCGATTGCGCGTCAAGGCACGCAGTGTGTCTGCGGTTGAGGGGCCGGGTGGTCTCGTGCTGTTCCGCCGAGTGAGGCACTGCTGTTGCTACTGAAGCCGCCGACGTGGGCGGCGTTTCGTGTTGTATATTCACGCACCATTCCTTTAGGGGGAAGAATGCACAATGTTTCTCGTAAGCTACTCGTGAAGGGCCGCGTGGCTCCTCTTTGCCGTTCGGTCGTGCCTCACGATCAGCAGGGAACCATTTGGGACTGAGTGCTAGCGCGGCGACATCGAACAGAAGGGCCTGCTGAAAAAGCAGGCCCTTCTCCATTTCCGCATGCTTAGAAATTATTAAGCGAGCTCTCCCGTTGAGAAGCCATGTTCGCCGCACCATCTCGTCGCCCTCGCCTCGGACAGTTCCACAATCCCGGCATCGGGTGATCCTCTGTCTCAATCCGGTGGACGCCAATGCCCGAAAAGACGACCAGCCAGCGCTTACTTCATTCGGCAATCGTGCTGGGCTTCGCAGTGGCGGCAGTTCTCATCCTCACATGGACGGAGGGCACTGGGAAAGAGACCTTCTGGAGCTTTGTCTCCAAGCACTTTGAGCGCCAGGCTCTAGAAGCAATCACACTCGCGTGCCTGCTATACCTCGTTCATGAAGTCCCTTGGTTCAGACACTTCTCTGTCGAGACGGTGCGAGAGGTGGTAGATGCCGACTTTCTCGCTCGAGCATCTGATCCGACAATGCTCATGAAGCTCACTCCCGCTGCACGATCAGCGATCGAACGCGCGCTATGGGAGGCAAATTACTCACCTGCGGAATTGCCGGAGACGGTGAAGACACTCTTCACAAAACTGACAGAGATTCGCGAAACGACACGCCTGTACCGCACCCACTACCGGGAAATGCTGAAATACGCTGACGGCGTGGGTGCTTCCGACCGATACGAAGTCCGATCCACCAAGGAGTTTGTGTTCCACAACCATGGGTCCGCGGCGGTGCACCATCCATTCAAAGTGCAAGCGATTGTCTATTCGCCGGTTCGTGATGGATCAGGGCATCAGAAGATTGAGCACCCCGTAGTAAACGAGAACAGGCAGCTTGTCCCTGTAGGGGAGCGGATTACTGAAGACCTTGGCGAGAAAACAACGATCGTGCGGGATTATGTTGTGGAGCTGCCCGCTAGGTCCGAAACGCGCCTGACTTACTCCTACCAGATGGAGGAAGCGAAAACACAGCCGTGGGTCATGTCGTTTAATACGCCGGTACACGGGTACGATCTAACGGTTGAGCACCCCGCGGGCATTCTCCCAAACGTTTACGTCTTTGGAGTTGGCGGCAGTAAGCCCAACCCTCTCCCCCTTGATGCGGAAAGGGGCAGTACTGATCAAGTTCACAAATGGGTGTACGACGGGTGGATGATGCCCAACCAAGGGCTTGTCGTCTCCTTCCCACGCAAGCCAACGAAGGGGAAGCCACCAACGCCGAACGAGGGTACTCCTTCCGATCAGAAACAGTTTACGGAGCCAGGCCCGAAAGGATTGCTTACAGACGGAAAGACGGAGCCCGACAAGCCCCAACAGCCTTGCTCCGAGGCGGTGCGCGAATGAAACGCATGGCCCTTCTCGGCGCCAAGGAGCCACGCGTCCTTCAGTGCAGGATGCCCAGCCCAGGCCCGTAGATGCGGCAGCGCTGCATGAGGCGATCGATCACGTCCTGCGTCGCCAGGTCAGGGTGGGTTCGGAATTCCTCGAAGACGTCGCCTCGTTCATCTAACGAGATCAGCAAGCCGCGGTTCGGTGCGATCTGGTAATTGGACGACGCATCGCGCGGGTTTTCGTCGGGCGGCAGGTCTTCAAGCGTGGGCGGGAGCTCGTCGAGAACTGGCGGACGCGGCATGGGAGGACGGCAAACCTCCCGCCACTCCACGTGTCGCTGTTCTCCCACCCCACGTACTGCATCGGCCGCTCGAGATACCAGCCGAGCAGCATGTCGACCAAGTCACGGCTCCAGCTCTGCTCGTCGTCGCACCGGAGCTGAAAAAACGTCCCGGCGCACTGAGGTCAGGCGCGAAGATCTCGCCAAGGAGCAGGCGACGCAGCCATGCGCGCGCCTTCTTCCCGAACTTGACTGGAGGCTCAAAGGCGTCCTCACTCTCCTTCCAAGTCTCGCTCATGCATCCACCCCTGCGTGTTGTCCCGTCGGGCCGCGCGCGCGATATTGCGAAAGCGCAACCCTCGGGGAGCGTGGGCGGGATCGTCGGCAACTCTTCTCGGGGGCGCCGAAGGTCCCGTTTCTCTTGCCGGAAGCTTACAAGCTTGCTGGCAAGATATCAAGAGGATGCTGTTACGACCTTGCTTGTAATGCCAGGCTGCTGTATACTCCCGACATGGAGACTGCCGTGACCGTGCGCTTTCGACTCGCCGAGGTGCTCGCCGGACGAAACGAGTCGATGAGCCAGAGCGAGCTCTCGCGCCGCTCCGGGGTCTCGATGACGACCATCAATGCGATGGCGCTCAACAAGACCAAACAGGTCTCGCTCGCGACGCTGGACGCGCTCAGCGCGGCGCTCGGCGTGGCTCCTGGTGAGCTACTCGTACGCGAGAGCACGCGTCGCAAGCGGTGACGCCGTAGGTAGCCAGTTCGGCTAGCGACTCGTCTGGAGCCAAGGCTATCTTACGGACAGAGAACCTTAAGGCTCGCGGGATACCAGAAGAGCTCGGAAATGACAGAGGACAGAAGGACGCCGGCCATCGGTGACTCGGGCGTCGTTGTAGACGTCATCGCTCGCAAGTATGGCCACATGACGGTCGCCCAACTCATGCCGGATTACGAGATCGGCGAGGCACACCTCGTCCGCGACGCGGATGGAGGCGTATGGGCGCTGTACCCGCGCGCAGCTCGTTCCGCGCAGAGCGACGCGCCGTGGTACGCGCACCGGACGGTCGGCTTCGACGCCCTGTAGAAGAGTACCGAAGGTTCGTGCGCTCGCTCCCCTAAGCCGGCCACATGCACACACGCCCTCTGGAGGCAGATAGGCCCAAAGGGCGTATCCACTACGCTGACAACGACGTCCTCACTGCCGCCGAGATGAGGGAGGCACTCAGGTTGTCACTGCGCCAGTGGAATCGGGTGATGCCCTCGCTGCCGGCGAGCTACGCCCTCGGAGAGAACTCCGCGCGATTCATCTACGGAGAGGTACTCGCGCTCCTGCGTCGGACCGGAGCGTCTGCGTGACCCTGAGCAACACCCAGCAGGACTATCGACGCGTGGCCGAGATCGCGGCCCGCCGTGACCTGAACATTCCCGCCATGAATCGGTGGGCGTCTCACGTCGTCGATGCGTGGCTGGGGCGGCGTGAATCGTCGCACGAGTGGCATTCGCCTGACTACTGGTGGCGACTCAAGGCGACAACGTCGGGCCGGTCGATCTCCTACGGCGAGGTACTCGTTACACGAGCGCACGATGGCTTCGTCGCGCTCGTCAACGGCAAACGATACCGGCACCGTTCATGGAAGCTGCGAATGGAGCTGCTCGAGCGAGCGCTTGCGCGTCGTCGTGTCCCGGTGCTCGTCATCAGGCCCCCCATTCCCTGGGGCTATGTGCAAGCCGAGAACCTGGATCGTTGGTACGGCGCCCTCCGGGGATGGCAGCGATTGACTGCTGACGGGCGCACCGCTCGCGTTCGCGGCATCGCCGAGTTCCTCGTGAGCGCGTACTTGGACAGAGAGAGCGCGAGCTATTTCGACGGCTACTTCTCGGCGGACGCCACGGACGACTGCATTGCAGTCTGGTCCGAGTGCATCGCGGTGCGAGCGCGCCGGGGCTCGCGGATCATGCTCCTCTCGGCGCGCCGTTACCCGCGCGTGAGCGCCTCGCGCGACATCCGCGATGCGGTTCGTCTCGCGCTACAGGAGCGGGCGATTCCGTTTCGTGAGCTTCGGCCGGCCGAGGCAGGCTACTCGACGCCCCGGAGTCTCATTGCCGCATGGAGGGCGAGCCCGATGCGGGTCGCGTGACACCGGCGCCCTCACGGACCGGCCGAGGCATTGAGGAATCGGTCACATCCGGTCCATAGTCAGACTTGGCGATCGGGTGCGACTGGGCTTCGTGGCGCGGCATCGTGACGAAGGTCGAGTCGAGATCCCACGACCCGGCTTTCGCATTGACAGAATCCATTGAACCATCCCTAAAGGAGACGAGGTCACGATGCGCTCTCCAATGCGCCGTGCGCAAGCTGGCAACATGACACCCGCGTTCTCGTCGCGCGGCATCTAGGTGAGATCAATTACGGTGGATGCTGTGTGGATGCTAGAGAAAACCCCCTGACGGCTCGCGCGATCAGGGGGCTTCATATCTTCTTATCCTGCTGTGACTTATATGGTCGGGGCGACTGGATTTGAACCAGCGACCTCCTGCTCCCGAAGCAGGCGCGCTACCGGGCTACGCTACGCCCCGCCGACTCACCCTAACCGCCT